>WNGB01032604.1_pt1 | contig 10566 bp, 4 predicted proteins | sample 5400681 | NCBI WGS metagenome assembly WNGB01 (sample SAMN13153367, study PRJNA577476) | soil metagenome | isolation source: 115 cm soil or saprolite under grassland replicate 2 | place: USA:California | collected 2016-06-15 | reverse complement strand
AAGCAGATCGGCCAGCCGCCTGCCGTCGCGGTCCGCCTCGTAGAGCGGCTCCAGGATCGCGATCACCTCGGCGCGGACCCGCTCGTCGCGCACCAGCCGCTCGAGGGCGGCGCGCGCCGGCGCGTGGCCCGGGTCGCGCTCGAGCACCTCGCGGAAGGCCCGCACCGCGCCCTCCACGTCGCGCAGGCGCTCCTGGCGCACCTCGCCGAGGCGGAACAGGAACTCGGCCTGCCTGGTCTCGTCGAGCCAGGCCTCCGCTTGCCGGGCCAGGATCTCGGCCAGCTCCTCGTGGTTGCCGCCGAGCTCGTAGATGCGGGCCAGCGCCTCGAGCGTGTCCCGCTCGTCCCCGGCCGCCGACAGCGCGCGCCGGTAGTGCTCGGCCGCGCGCTCGAGGTCGCCCAGCGCCATCTCCTGGATGCGGGCCAGCTTGCTCGCGTAGGCGAACTCCAGCTCCTGCCCGACCGCCTCCGCCTCCATTGCCTCGTACAGCTCGACCAGATCGCTCCAGGTCCCCCGCGCCGCGGCCAGCCGCTCCAGCTCGGCCAGGACCGCCTCGTCGTCCGGCGCGTCGCGCAGCGCGCGCCCCCACACGCGGAACGCCTCGTCGGCGTCGCCGCGCTCGCGCTCGTGCAGCGAGGCCAGCGCGGCCAGCTGGGCCCCGCGCTGCTCGCGGTCGAGCACCGAGGCGGCCAGCCGCCTCTCGGCGAGCTCGACCAGCCGGTCGTGCGCGCCCTCGGCCCGGTACAGCCCCTCGAGGACCTCCGCCGCGGCGAGCAGGGTCTCCTCGTCGCGCGTCATCGCGTCCAGGCTGGCGCGCGCGCCGGCGTGACGCGGCGCCTCGGCCAGGAGCGCGCGCAGTCGATCGATGGCCGCCGACAGCTCGAGCAGGCGCTCGGCCGTGAGCTGGGCCGCCCGGTGCAGGAGATCGATGCGCTCCGGCCGCGCCGGCCGGTCGCCGGGCGGCTCGAGCGCGGCCCGCCGGTCGAGCACCTCGAGCAGGTCCGGCCACATCTCCTCGTCCTGGTACAGGCGGTCGAGCGCGGCCAGCGCCTCCGCGTCGGACGGCTCCGTCTCGAGCACCGCGCGCATGAGAGAGATCGCCTCGAACGGGCTCGCGGGGTTCCCCGGTCGCGCGGTGGAGCCGCTCGAGCGCGTCGAGCGCGAGCCGGTCGGAGTCGTCGAGCGCGAGGGCCGCCCGCCACGCGGTGATCGCCTCGCGCGGGCGGTCGAGCGCCTGCTCGTACAGCGCGGCGACCCGCTCGAGCAGGACCCGGCGCTGCCCGGGATCGTCGGCCAGCTCGGCCCGGCGCGCCACCACCTCGACCAGCTCTGGCTTGCGCCCCTCCGCCTCGAGCAGGCGGTCGAGCCCGGCCAGCGACTCCGGGTCGTCCTCGCGCGCCTCGAGCAACCGGCGGAGAGCCGCGATCGCGGCCGGCCGGTCTTCCCGGTTCCGCTCGTGGATGTCGGCGATGCGGCGCAAGGTGCGGGCGACGCGATCGAGGTCGTACTCCTCCGCGATGCCGCGCTCGAGGGTGGGGACCAGCTGGTCCCACGCGCCCAGCCGCCCGGCCAGCGCCACCAGCATCTCGAACACCTCGTCGTCGCTCGTGTCCTCCAGCCAGGCGCGCGACAGTGCATCGAGCGCGAGGCCGAGGTCGCCGCCCCGGCTCTCGTGCAGGTCGGCGATCTCGCGCAGCATCGCGACCCGCCGGGACGCCTGTTCCGCGTATTCCAGCTGCGCGCCGAGGATGACGATCAGCTTCCGCCACCAGTCCTTGGCCCGGTAGATCGGCTCCAGGATGCCGGCGATGCGCTGCTTGTGCTCCTCCTCGACCACGAGGCGCTCGAGGGCGCCCAGCGCGGTCGGCTCGGTCTCCACCTCCAGCACCTTCTCGTATTGATCGATCGCGCCCTGGATGTCGGACAGCCGGCGCTCGAGCAGGTCGGCCAGACGGAGGCGGAGCGGCATGGCCAGCTTCGCGTCCGCCGCCCGCTCGATGCGCCCGACCAGGAGCTCGGCCCACTCGAGCCACTGCTTCTGCGCCTCGAACAGCCGCTCCAGCTCGCCCTGGGCCGGCGCGTGGTCCGGATCGATGTCGAGCGCCGCCCGGTGGCAGTCCACCGCGCGGGCCAGGTCGCCCAGCCGGTCCTCGTGGACCCGGGCCATGCGGCGGTAGAAGTCGAGGCGCCGGCCCGCGTCGGCCGAGGCCCGCACCGCCTCCTCGTAGATCTCGACGAGCGCGTACCAGCGCTGCGCCCGGGTCAGCATCGCCTCGAGGCGGGCGAAGGTCTCGTCGTCGCCCGGGCTGGCCTGGAGGACCCGCCGGTAGGCGGCGTGCGCGCGCTCGATCTCGCCGAGCCGCCGCTCGGCCAGCTCGGCCAGGGCCAGCGCGACGTCGCGCACGACCGGTCCCTCACCCGGCACGTCGTCGAGCAGCTCCTCGTACAGGTTGGCCAGGCTGGACCAGCTGTCGAGCACGCCGGCCAGCCGGACCAGCTGGGAGCGGAGGCCCGCATCGTCCGGGTTCTCGCGCAGGAGACGCCCGTACCAGCGGAACGCGCCATCCATGTCCTCGAGCTGGTCCTCGTGCAGCCGGGCGATGTAGCGCTGGAGCTGCATGCGCTCTTCCGGCGCGCTGGCGGCCTCGAGCTTGATCTCGTAGATGCGGACCAGACGCGGCCAGTCCTGACGCGCGATGTAGATCGGCTCGAGCACGTTGGCCGCCGCGGTGCGCGTGCCGGCGTCGTCGAGATAGCGCTCGAGCGCCTCGCGCGCACCGGCGTGGCCCGGGTCGCCGCCGAGCGCGGCGCTGTAGTTCTCCACCGCCCGCTCCGGGTCGTGGAGGTGGGCCTCGCACAGCTGACCGAGGCGGAAGCGAAGCCTGACCGCCTCCTCGACCGTGAAGGCGAAGCCGAGCCTGCGCTCGGCCAGGTCGGTCAGGTCGTGCCACCGCTCGGCCTGCTCGTAGAGGAGCTCGAGCGCCTCGGCCGCGCGGCCCGAGTCCGGGATGAGCTCGAGGACCTGCTCCCAGGCCACGATCGCGTCGACCGGACGGGCCAGCTGGTGCTGGGATGCGGCGCAACAGATCTCCGTCGAACACGTCCGGCGCGATCTTCTGGTAGACCTCGATGAGGTCAGCCTGCCGCCCCTCCTGCGAGGCCACTCGCTCGAGGTCGCGCAGGAGGTCGCCCAGCTCCGGCTCCGCCACCGCGGCCAGGACCGCCTGCTCGAGCGCCTCCAGTGCGCCCGGCCGGTCGGCCAGGAACTTCTCGCGGATCTCGGCCACCCGCTTGAGGTGGCGGAGACGCGCCCGCGGGTCCCCGATCGTGTCGGCGATGCGGACCAGGAGCCCGGCCAGGAGGGCGTAGTCGCCGCTCTTCTCGTAGAGCGGCAGGAGGATGTCGGCCGCGCGCAGGCGCAGCGCCGGGTCGTCCAAGAGGGCCTGGACCCGGGCCAGCGCGCCGGCATGGCCGCCCTCGTGGGCCAGGACCTCGGCGTAGTGCTCGAGCGCGTCGGCGTTGCGCGCGAGATGGAGGTGGAGGAGCTCGGCCAGCTCGAAGGTCAGGCCGAGCCGCTCGCCCGCCTGCGCCACCGCGAGGCGGCGCTCGATCACCTCGAGCAGGTCGGCGTGCCGCTCGCCGGCACGGTACAGGCGGGCCAGCTCGTCGAGCGCGCCGACGTCCTGGGGCAGGAAGTCGAGCACCTCGAGCCAGGCGCGGATCGCCTCGCCCGGGCTGGCCAGGTCCCGCTCGAACAGGCGCGCCATGCGCTCGAGCTGGAAGCGCTTGACGCCGGGATCGGCGGAGAGCTCGACCCGCCGGCGCAGGATGTCGGCCAGGTCGCGCAGCTCCCCTTCCTTCTGGTAGAGACGCTCGAGCGCGTCGAGCGCGTCGGTGCTGTCGGTGTCCTCGCCGAGGACCTCGCGCCAGGCCGCGATCGCGCGCCGCGGATCGGACGCCCGCTCCTCCTCGAGCCGGGCCAGCCGGGTGAGGAGCCCGAGCCGCTCGTCCCCCTCGGCCCAGTCCGCCTCGCGCCGCACGATGTCGATGAGCTGGGGCCACCTCTCCGCCTCGCCGTACAGGCGATCGAGCGACTGCGCGGCCAGGCGCGCGGTGTCCAGGTTGCCCGGATCGACCTCGAGGAGCCGGCGATGGGCCTCGATCGCGCGGTCGCGGTCGCCCAGCTTCTCCTCGGCGATCTGGGCGATCTCGCGCAGGATGCCGCTGCGGGCGGCCAGGTCGGCCGGGTCGACCGCGGCGAGCGCGCGCTCGAGCGCGACCGTTGCCTGGATCCACTCCTCGAGCCGCCCGGCCAGGCGGACGACGTGCTGGCGCGCCCGCTCGTCGGCCGGACCGAGGCCGAGCACGTCGCGCCAGGTGTCGAACGCGGCCCGCTCCGCTGCGCGCGCAGGACCAGGCAGAGGTCCCGCCACAGCCCCTCCTCGGCGTAGAGCGGCTCGAGGATGCGAGCGACGCGCAGGCGCTGGGCCTGATCGGACAGGAGCTCCTCGAGGAGGTCGCGCGCGTCCGGGTTGTCGTGCTGGCGGGCCAGCACCTCCTCGATGAGATCCACCGCGCCGCCGCGGTCGGCGAGCCTGTCGCCGCGCAGCCGGGCGCGGCGGAGGAGCAGCGCCACCTCGCCGGCGTGGGCCGGCCTGGGCTGCTCGGCCGAGGCCGCCACCGCCTCCTGCTCGCGGGCCAGGAGATCCTCGAGCTCGGCCCAGCGCCCGGCCGCCTCGTACAGCCGCTCCAGCGCCTGGAAGGCGCGCAGGAGCGAGGGGTCCACGTCGAGGGCCTGCCGGAACGCGGACACCGCGCCGTCGACATCGCCCAGCATCGTCTCGGACAGCTCGGCCATCGCGAACAGGAGATCGATGCGGCGGGCGCTGTCGAGCGTGTGCCCCAGCTGCTCCTGACACAGCGCGCGGAGGTCGGCCCAGCGCCCCGCCTCGCGGTAGACGCGCTCGAGCCCCGCGAGGGCCGGCTCGGCTCCGGTCTCCAGCGCGAGCACCGCCCGCCACGCCTTCTCCGCCCGTCCGGCGTCGGCCAGCCGGTCCTGGCAGAGGACCGCGAGATCGGCGGCGAGCGCGCGCCTGATCCCGACGTCCCCCTGCCGCTCGCCGAGGTCGGCGAGCACGCGCGCGAACTGGTCGGCCAGGTCGGGCAGGACGCCGGTCGGCTCGGCCAGGCGGACCAGCTCCTCGCGCATGTCGCTTCGCCCCGGGTCGCGCCACAGCACGCGCAGCCCGGCCTGATAGGCCAGGTCGTTGCGCGAGAGCCGCTGGTAAAGACCCACCAGGCGGCGGTCGAACTCGAGCTTCTGCTCGTCGGTCGACGTGCCGCGCATGACCTCGATCGCGCGCGCCGTCCGCTCGGCGTCGTCGGCCTGCTCGTAGGCCGGCAGGAGCAGGGCCGCCACCTCGCGCCGCATCGCCTGCGGCATGTCGCCGGCCAGGAAGCGCTCGAGGAGCCGGTGGATGTTCGCGCTCGGCTGCAGGGCGAGCGCCTGGCGATACGCGGCCAGGGCCTGCTCCGGGCTGGCCAGGTTGTTCTCCTGCAGCCCGCCGATGCGGAGCAGGAGGGCCACCTTCCCGTCCGCCTCGGCGGTGAGGCCGAGCTCGCGCTCGAGCACGTCGGCCAGGCCGGCCCAGTCGCCGCGCGCCTCGCTCAGCTTGGCCAGGGCCTTGAGCGCGCGGCGCGAGCCGGGGTCGACCTCGATGATGCGGCGGTAGGTCTTGACCGCCGCGTCCAGGTCGGCCAGCCGCTCCTCCTCGAGGAACGCGGCGCGGAAGAGGAGATCGGTCTGTTTGGCGCGGTCCGGCTCCAGCTCGACCCGGCGGCGGTAGATCTCGAGCAGGGCGGGCCAGTCGGAGCGGTGGGTGGCGATCTCCTCGAGCGCGTGGAGCGCCTCGCGGTCGTCCGGCACGCGGCCGAGCACGTCCTCCCAGTAGGCCTGGGCCTGCTCCACCTGGTGGAGCCGCGCGGTCGCGATCTTGCCCAGCTCGCGGAGGAGACGGAGGCGCTCCGCGTCCGCGACGCCGTCGGCCTTGACCCGGCGGTCGAGGATGGCGGCCACCTCGTCCCAGGCGTCCGCGTCGGCGCCGAGCCGCTGGAGGTCGGCCATGAGCCGCGGGTCGGTCGGAGCGAGATCGTAGGCGCGCGCGGCCCACTGGAACGCGAGAGCCTTGGAGCCGAGCCGGTCCTCGCACAGCGCGCGGATCTCGCCCAGGAGACGGAGGCGCGCGTCGTCGTCGGTCGCGTGCTCGAGCAGGATCTCGTGGATGGCGAGCAGGCGGGCCGGCTTGCCCAGGCCGGCGTAGATCGGCGCCAGCGCGCGCGCCGCGCCCAGGTGGCGCGGCTCGATCGAGAGGACGCGCTCCCAGGCGCGCGCCACCCGCTCCTGGTTGCCGATGTGCTGGCCGGCGACGGCAGCGGCGCGCTCGAGCAGGGCGAGCCGGGTCGCGCGGTCGTCCGAGCGGTCGGCGATCGCGTGGAACGCGTCGACCAGCTCCTCCCACTGGCCGAGCTCGCCATAGGTGCGCTCGAGCGCGTCGTGGTCGCCGGCCGCGGAGTAGAGCTCGCGCAGGATGCGGGCCGCGCGCGGATGGTTCCGGTCGGCGCGCAGGATCTCGCGGTAGATCTCGGCGGCCTGGGCCGGCGCGTGCAGCCTCTCGGCGAAGAGCGTGCCGAGCCGCTCGAGCACGACGGTCGCCTCGGCCGGGGTCCGGGCCAGCTCTCGCTGGCGGCGGTAGATGTCGGCGAGCGCGAGGTGGCGCTTGTCGCGCTCGTACAGGCTGGCCAGGGCGGCGAGCGCCTGGCCGGCCTCCGCGGCGCCGCCCTCCCCTTCGCTCGGCAGCTCGAGGACGCGGTTCCAGATCTCGATCGCCAGGCGCGAGTCGCCCAGCCGCTCCGCGGCCAGCTGCGCCATCTCGATGAGTCGGCCGCGCCGCTCGGCCAGGGCCAGCTGGGCCGCTTCTCGCCCGAGCAGCCCGATGAGCGCGCGCCACTGCCGTCGGCGGTTGTAGATGTCCTTGAGGCCCGCCATCGCCGCCCGGTCGGCCGGCGCGATCTCGAGGACGTGCTCGAGCGGACGGATGGCCTGGGCGTAGTTCCCGAACCGCTCGATCCAGAGCGCGGCCACCTCGCGCAGGATCTCGACCCGCTCGGCCGGCGCCACCTGGGCGAGCTCCGCCTTGCGCCCGAGCACCGCGATGAGGTCGCTCCACTGGGCCCGCTGCTTGTACTTGTCCGCCAGCGCATCGAGCGCGCCCCGGTGGCCCGGCTCGACCGCGAGGATCGCGTTGTAGGTGTTGATGGCCATGACATCGAGCTTCATCCGCTCGTAGATCTCGACGACCTTGAGCAGGCCGCCCGTCCGGCCGGCCACGTCGCCGGGCGGGCGGCGGTCGATCTCGTCCTTCATGAGATCGAGGAGCCCGTTCCACTTCTCGGTCCGCGCGTAGAGCCGCTTGAGCGCCTCGCGCGCCTCGGGCGAGTCCGGCTCGGCGCGGAGGATCGCCTTCCACGCGTCGATCGCCTTCTCCGGGCTCTCCAGGTCGAACTCCGAGATCTCGGCGATCGCGATCGCCAGCTGCCGCCGGCGCGGGTCGTCCAAGGCGGTGGCCTTGTGGGCCTGGCGGTAGACCTGGACCAGCTGGTTCGCGTCGCCCCGCGCGCGCAGGTATTCGCGGTAGAAGTCGAGCGCAGCCGGGTGGGCCGGCTCGACCTTGCGGATGCGGCGGAAGTATTCCTCGGCCGCATCCGGGTTGCCGAGCCGCTTCCAGTGCAGCATCGCGATCTGGAGCAGCGTGCCCACCTCGACCTCGGCCCCGGCCCCGCGCCGCCGGGCCTTGAGCGCGTTGGTGTAGAGCATCACCAGCGCCGACCAGTTCTGCTCGCGCTGGTACTCGTCGCTGAGCAGGCTGAGCGCGCGCGGGTTGCCCGGCTCGAGCGCGACCACCCTCTTCATGCACGCGACGGCGAGCTCTGCCCGCCGGAGCACGCCCTGGGCCAGCTCGGCCAGCCCGAGCAGCGCGTGGACTCGCTCCTCGCCGCCGGTCGCCGCCTCGATCCGCGTCTCCAGCAGCGCGGCCAGGTCGGTCCACTTCCCGCCGGCGCGGAGGAGGCGCTCCAGGTGGCTGGCCGCGCGCCGGTTGGACGGGTCGACCTCGAGCGCGCGGCGCAGGAGCTCCTCGACCTCCGGCGCGCCCTCGGCGTACCGCGCCGTGGTCTCGGCCGCGGACAGGTAAAGCGCGGTCGTGAGCTGCCGGTCGGTGGAGGCGCGCGCCTCGTCGACATACTTGGCCACGACCTTGCGCCAGTTGGCCCGCAGCAGATCGAGGTGGGCCAGGACCTCCTGCGCGTCCTCGTCGTCCGGCCGGATCTCGAGCACCCGGCGGAAGCAGTCGATCGCATCCTTCTCGGACAGGAAGTCCTCGACGTAGAGCTGCCCCTTCTTGCGGAGGAGGTCGGCCCGGCGCGACACGTCGGGGGCCGCCTCGATCTCCACATCGAAGAGCCTGGCGACCACCTCCAGCTGGCCGCGCTCGCGCAGAGACTCGCGCGCGGCATCGAGCGCGCTCTGCGCCTCCTGACTGCCGAGCGCGGGTGCCAGCTTCTCGAGCGCAAGGAGCGCTCTCATGTCGGTCGGATCGCTGCTGAGTATGGCAAGGTACTGCTGGTACTCGGGCATTCCGCCTCTCTTCCGGCGACCAGGTGGAGGGCCCGATGGTACCCTCGTGCTGAATCCGAGACAACGCCCGAAGCTTTGCAATTCAGCGAGTTAACTTCGACCTGAGGCCACTACGGAGAGGCAAGGAGTCGCGCCGCCTCGGCCGTGAAGAACCGCCTGGCTTCCGGCCAGTCAAAGGCGATCAGCATGTCGGGCATCGGCTCGCTTTCGGCGTCTTCGAAGTAGGCGAGGGCGCGCAGCCGATGGTAGCGATCTGTCCGGCCCGTGCCGTACTTGCGATCGAAGAGCTCGAACGCGGCGTCGAGAGTGAGGCCTCGCCTGCAGAGCAGTCGAAGGTCGATGAAGTCCTTGCGCGACCCGCGACCTGCGACTGCTTCGATCTTCATCGCTGCCACGTCCGAGTCCGAAGCGAGCCCGAAGCCCCATGGCGTCGGCTCGACCGGCTCGAGCAAGGGATACGGGTACGAGAAGAAAGAGGTCGTCACGCCTGAGAGCCTGACGTAGAGAGTGTCCTGGCCCGTCGGAAGCCGTTCGAATTCCGGGAACACCTTGGCGAGCTGCAGCGCGAGGCCACTGGCATCGAAGGCGTCACGTCGGAAGAAGTCGAAGTCGATCGACCGCCGGTGCCCGTGGCGAAGGGCGAGCGCGGTTCCGCCTGCCAGGTAGAACTCGCCGACGGTCGCGACCGACCTCAATCGGTCCAGAACGGCGAGCTGCGGTTCGGTGAGGATCTCGGTGCGCACTCGTCTTCCGTCAGTTGAAGGTAGGCGGCCCACAAGGGGATCGTGCGCCGGGAGACGCGCCCGGCTCCCCCCTGGCGAAAGAACTCGCGGATCCCTTCGACACCGTAGTGGCGCAGGAGAGCCCGCACGCTCTCCATCGAGCCTCGGTCGAGGACGCGCGCGATCACGAACGACGCATGGCGTTCGGGATCCATGTCGCCGGGACGCACGTCATGAAAGAGGACCTGCGCTTCGTCGAGGATCTCGCGAGGCAAACTGGCCACGGGCAAGAGTCTACCTCGCGGGGGAGCCGCGCTTGGAGCAGGTCGAGCTTTGCCAAGACGGACGCGGCTGGTCGCCTCCTTTGAATTCAGAGAGTTAACCCGTTCTTGTGGTACCTTCGCGGCGGATGGCGTCTGCGCCCTACTCCAGCCCGCGCGAGCATCTCGAGGATGAGCTGGCCCTGGTCGGCAAGCTCTTCGAGCGGCAGATCCATCAGCACTGGGAGCTCGGCATCCTGCCGCGCATCCATGACGAGTTCTCCGGCACCTTCGTGTCGGGCGACGAGGTCAGCGCCATCCTGGCCGGCGGGGCGGCGCCGAGCCAGAAGGGCGAGCGCGCGATCGCCGCGCTCGACGGCGAGATCGCCCGGCGCGCCGAGGAGATCGACTCCCGCCTCGCCGCCGCGCGCGCCGGATCCGCGACCTTGCCGTTCGACCGGATGCAGCGCGTGCTCGGGCTGTCGCCGACCGAGCGCCGCGCCCTCTGGGTCCTCATCGCGGTCGAGCTGTCGAGCCGGATGCGCGCGCTCATGCGCTACCTGGTCAACGAGTCGAGCCGGGTCTACGCCGACGTCGGGCTGCTCGAGCTCCTGGTCTACTCCGGCGCGGCGCGCGAGCGGATGGTCGGCGAGCTCGCGGCCGACGGCCGCCTCCTCGCCCTCCGCCTGGTCGAGCCGGTCGGCGGGCGGCGCGCGTACGACGAGGCGCCGTATCTCCTGCGCTCACTGCGCGTCAACCCGCGGGTCATCGAGCTTGCGCACGGACTCATCAGGCTCGATCGCGACGTCGCGAGGGTGGCGCGGCTGGTCGAGGAGCCGCCGCCGTCCGGCGAGCTCCTCATCCCCGACGCGGTCAAGACCCAGGTCGAGGC
>WNGB01020090.1_pt1 | contig 10566 bp, 11 predicted proteins | sample 5400681 | NCBI WGS metagenome assembly WNGB01 (sample SAMN13153367, study PRJNA577476) | soil metagenome | isolation source: 115 cm soil or saprolite under grassland replicate 2 | place: USA:California | collected 2016-06-15 | reverse complement strand
GACCTCGGCGGGCCAGCGCGGTGAAGCCGCCGCAGCCGGCCGATGGGCGGAGCCAGTCTGCGGCGCGACTCGATGGCGGCGACCACAGATCCGCGGGCCTTCAGCTGGAGGACGCGCTGGAGCGGACGAATCTCCAGCGGGCCCTGCACCGCGTCGAGCGCAACGGCGGGGCACTGGGCGGCCTGTCAGGGCTGGTCACGAAAGGGGCCGTGGCGGATGGCGCATGCGGGCGCGCTCCAGCGGGCCATGGGTCGTACCTATTGGGCCGACCTCGGCCTGCGCAGCCTCGTCGAACGTCACGCGCTGATCTGGAACGCCTGGCGCACCGCCGGATGCGGACTCGCACGTCCGGTGGTGTGAGAGGAGGGGCGGGCGACCGCTCCTCCTACTCGATCTATCCGGCTTCGCGCTGCTGGTAAGGCTGTAGCCGCACGACGTAGGTCACCGTTTGTCCCTTCAGGAGCACGAATCGACGGAAGTCGGTCGTGTAGCCCGGATGTATGAAGCGGACGTCGAAGTTCGTCGTCGCCTGTGACAGCGGCACGTCGACCCACCACCGACCCGCGCCGTCCGTGTGTGGCTTGGTCGGGCCGCAATCGATGCTGCCCACGACCAGGCAGACGTCCGGCACGACGGCACCACTCAGCGAGTCCTGCACGATGATCATGAGCCGCCCGTAGCCCGCGGGAACGGCAGCGGGAGGCGGTGGCTGCGTCGGTACCGGCGTCGGCTTCGGCGTTCCGGGAGCGGTTCCCGACCCGACGCCGCCGCCGCTTCCCGTGCCGGATCCGCCGGTGCCGCTTCCCGTCCCGCCCGCGACGCCGCCCGGGGTACCGCCGATGCGATCCTCGTTCGGTCGCTCGACGAACGGTGTCGGCGACGCGCTGAGCTGGGGAAGCGGGGTGATTAGCGCGACCGGGGCTGGCGTCGATGCCAGGGTGACGCTCTTGCCGCGAAGGATCTCGCGCACCACGACGGGCTGCGGGACGGCTATCGTCGGGGGGAGACCGCCGCCCGATTCCTCTTGCGTGGTGGGCCACAGGATGAAGACGAGCAGGAGAGTCATGATCGCGAGTGCCGCGATCGCACGCAGCGCCGCGCGGCGGCGAGACCGCGGCGCCACGACGACCGGCGTTGACAAGGCGAGCGAGGGCGCGATCCCGGTGGTCTGTGCGAGCGCGCGGCGCCGGCGCGCCGCGCGGATCGCGCGACCAAGGCGACCGCGGGCGTCGCGGATCTCGAGAAGCGTGCGTCCGCCGATGGCACCGGGCCGCACGCGAAGCCGGTCGGCGGCCCGCGCGATATCGAGCGTGCCGCCGGCGCGCAGCGCCTGCCGCAGCGCCGCCCTGCGGACGGCGACCCGGAGGTCCAGGTCGGACGAAAGTTGCTCAGTAATAGAGGTAGATCTCCATCGTGATGTTGCTCCCCGTATCGCCGACGGCCAGGGCGTGATACGTGTTGACGACCGCCCCACTGAATAACGTGCCGCGGAGCGGCTCGGTTCCAAGCTTGGCGAGTTTGTCGCCCTGGTCCGGACGATCGTGCGAGCCGAACGCCAGCACGAGCGCGACCTTCCGGCCCGCCGCCACCTGGCTGAGCTTGGTCTCGACCTGCGTCGCGATCTGACGCTGCTCCGTCTCGACGGCCTTTGGGTCCGACGAGAGCAGCTGCGGACCGTTCACCGAGACGCTGATGGAGACGACCTGCGGATCGATGCCTTGTTTGGTGGACGCCTCTGAAGGGACGCCGGCGCTGTTCGCGGCGAGGAAGATGGCGAACAGCCCGAGGAGCAGGTCGGCCCAGAGCCAACCGACGAGCGCGAGGGTGACGCCCTTCCCGATATTGAGCATCGCTACCGCCTACGAGCGGGTACGGACTTTATCGTCCTCGCGCTGGCGGTCGGCGAGGAACTCGGCAACGCGCGCGAGCTGCGTCGCCGCCTGCTTGAGCTCGTGCACCGCGCCCTCGAGGTTGAAGAGCTGCTGCTCGCGCTCCATCGCGCGCTCGTAGATGCGACGCTCTTCCGCCGCCATCTGGTCGAGCACCTCTTCGGCACCGACCTCGCTGAGGTCCGCCGACGCGAGACCAGCCGCGTGCCCGAGCAGGCCACGGATCTCGGACTCCTTGAGCAGCGCCTTCGCGCGTATCGCGGCGTCGCGCAGCTCGGCCCGCAGGTGGATCGCGAGCGAGAGCACGATGAGGATGCCGATGAGGCTCGCGTCGATCGCGGCCAGCGTGCTGAAGTTCAGGAGGAATCCGGGCCTGGTGAAGCCCTCCTGCCAGAGCAGCAGGAACGGCCGTGTGACGAGGTCGGGCTTCTCGACGAGCAGCTCGGCATACGCGGAGGACGCGAGCGAAAGGCCGAACCAGGTCACGGCGATGGGCGCGAACACGAGCACGTTGCGCGCGACCTCGAGGATCGCCCAGATCGGCGAGGTGCGGGCGACGATGAGCTCCGACAATGCCTTCGGATCGATCGCCTCGAGGTAGCCGCGCGTCTCGTGCGGCCGGCCCTGCTGCACCGCGTCGGCGAGACGCCCGAGCAGCTCCGCGACGGACGCGTCGCGGTCCTTGACCTCGAAGCCGATCTCTCGGATCTCGTTCGCCGTCTCTGTGCGTTCGCGCTCGATCTCTGCCAACTCTTCCCTCTTCCTACGACGGGTTAGGCCACCCCTAGAGTACCCGCCGGCGCGAGAGCGAACGGGCGAAATCAACGACGGCGTCCGCGAGCTCTAACGGGCGGTCCAGAGCCACGTTGTGACCGGCGTCGAGCTCCACGAGCGCCGTGCCGGGGTGCGCGGCGGCCATCCGCCGGGCGGTCTCGGCCGAAAGCACGTTGGAGCGGATGCCGCGCACCACGACGACCGGTGCGCGCACCGCCGACCACGCGCGCCAGCCCTCTTCGGCAGAGCGCCGCCGCTCCATGATCCCGCGCAGCGCGTTGGAACTGGACTGCCACACGAGCGCGCCGCCATCCTCCTTGAACAGCCAAGCGAGCCGGTTCGCGTAGACGGTGTCGGAATAGCCAGGCGACGTCTGACGCAGATACACCTCCGCATCCGCTCGTGTGTCGAACCGCGCGGGCCGCTCGAGCGAGAGACGGCGCGCCCGCTCGGAACCCTCCGTCATGGCTTCCGCACCGACGTCGACCGCGACGAGTCCGAGGACGCGATCCGGATGGGTTCCGGCGAGGTCGATCGCGTGGCTGCCGCCCATCGAATGACCGACGACGAGCGCGCGCTCGACCTCGTACGCGTCGAGGATTCCGGTCGCGTCGGCCACGAATTCGGTGGGCTCGTATCCCGACTCCGGCTTCGCGCTCGCGCCGTGGCCGCGCGCGTCCGGCGCAATGAGGCGAAGGCGTCCCGCGACCGCGTCCGCGAACAGCTCCCAGTAGCGAGCGTAATTACCGATGCCGTGAAGCAGCAGCGTCGGCGGATCGTCACCCGGCCACGTCCACGTCCTAAGCGCTATTCCATCGCGGGTCACGACGCGCTCGGTGGGCATGCGCCAACACTAGACTCGCCGACGTGATCGCCGACCTTCGCGCGCTCGTCGTGCGACGCGAGCTGCTCGCCGACTTCGCGTGGCGCGATCTGCGCGCGCGGTACAAGGGATCGGCGCTCGGCTTCGCCTGGAATTTCCTGATCCCACTGCTGCAGCTCATCGTGTTCTGGATCCTCTTCGGGGTCTTGCTCGGGACGCGCCCGCGCACCGTCACCGGAGAGCAGCCCTACGCGATCTTTCTGTTCGTTGGACTGTTGCCCTGGACGTACTTCGCGAATTCGTTGCAGTCCGGCGCCGCATCCATCGTGGCGAACGGCGCGATCGTGAAGAAGGTCCGCCTGCCGGTGCAACTGCTCCCCGCGGCAAGCGTGCTGTCCGCGCTCGTGAACTTTCTGCTGAGCCTCTGCGTCCTGTTCGCCGTGCTGCTCGCGTTCGGCCCCCGTCATCCGGAGGGCGTCGTCTACGTCCCGCTGCTCGTCGCAGTCCAGCTCGTGTTGAACGTCGGCTTCGCATATCTGCTCGCCGCGCTCAACGTGTTCTATCGCGATGTCGAGCACATCCTTGGCATCGTGCTGCTCGCCTGGTACTTCCTCACGCCGGTCCTCTTTCCCATCGCGATCCTCGCCGATCGTCCGCGTGAGCTCGCGCTCATCTCCCTGAATCCGATGACCGGCGTCATCGTCGGTTACCAGCGCGCGCTGCTTGACGGGCTCGCACCGGACTGGACGATGCTCGCCTGGAGCGTCGCGGTCGCGATCATCGCGTTCGTGGTCGGCTTCGCGTACTTCCATCGCGCGAAGGACGATTTCGAGTCGGCACTCTAGCGCGCGGCACCGCCGCGATCGCGGTCCTGCTGCTGCTCGCCGCGATCGTGGGCTCGGGTGCGCTGCGCGCGCTGGACCGTGCGGTGCTCGACATCGTGCAGCTCCCGCACTTCGGTTGGCTCGACGTCGCCGGCTCGGTCGTTTCTCTCGCCGCGGCCGCCGAGATCGGTGCCGCGCTTGCGGCCGGTCTCGCCGTCGCCCGGCTCCGCGCTCGGCGCGGTGACTGGTGGATCCCGCTCGCGATCGCCCTGACGGTGATCGTCGAGACGATCCTCAAGTTGACCGTGCCACAGCCACTTCCACCGCATGAGCTCACGCGCAACGTATTTGCCTCGCCGGGCATCTACGTCCCGTTCCTGAACTCGTATCCCAGCGGGCACATGGCGCGCACCGCGTTCCTGGCGTCAGTCGTGTGGATCCCGCGGCCGCTGGCGATCGGCGCCGTCGCGATCATGGCACTGACCCGGGTCTACATGGCCGAGCACTGGCCGAGCGATGTCATCGGCGGCATTCTCCTCGGCAACGGCGTGGCAGCGATCGCGCTCTTCATACACTCGCGCGCGCGATGACCGACACGCACGAGCATGGTCAGGAGGAGTCGCGTTACCGCGAGGGCGACGCCGCCGCATGGGACCGGCCGATCCGGGAGAGCGAGCTCTATCTCCCCGAGCGCCGCGACATGTTCAATTTCATCGACGAGACGAAAGTCCGCTATCTCCGGCCGATGCTCCCGCCGGCGGGCAACGCGCTCGAGATCGGAGCCGGCTCGGGCCGCCTGCTCATCCGGATCGGGCGCGAGCGCCCGTATCGCCTCGTCGCGATCGACTACGCTCCCTACGCGATCCGGGCCGTCCGCGAGAACTACCACCGTGCGAACGTTTCGGGTCACGCGCTGTTCGGCGACGCGACGGCGCTCCCATTCCCTGACGCGTCCTTCGACCTCGTGCTGTCGGGCGGATTGCTCGAGCACTTCCGCGAGCCCGCACCGGTCGTGCGCGAGATGGCGCGCGTGCTGCGTCCGGGGGGCCTCTTCTACGCCGACATCGTCCCGCGCAAGGTGTCGCTGTACCGGTGGGCGGAGCGCGAGCGCATGGCGCGCGACGAGCAGATGTCCGAGGGCATCTACGAGAGCGACCGTCCAAAGGGCGAGTGGGCGCGCCTCGTCCGTGACGCTGGCCTGCGCGACGTGCGCATCGTTTCGGCCGGGGTCTATCCGCCGTACACGTTCCCGCAGCACGAGCGTCTGGTGTGGAAGTACGGCGAATTCCTGCGAAGTCTCGACGGCACCGTTGTCGCTGACATACTCGGCTTCTTCTACATGTGCACCGCACGGAAGCGGGTCCAGTGATATGAAGAGCGTAGTGAAATCGACTACGCGGAGAGCCGGGCGGTCGCTGAAGGTCGCGACTGCGGCGGAAGAGTGGCAGCGCGCGCAGGCCTGGGCGACCTGGGAGAAGATCAAGGCTGGCGACGTTCGAGAGACGAGTCTCGAGGAGCTGCGAGCGATGATCTCGAACGCGCGCCGCGCAGCTGACCGGCGCCGGTCGCGCTCGGCTTAGGCCTCCTTGGTGGCGCGCCGCAACGCGGACACCGCCTGGCTCGCGCGCAGGCGACCGCCCGACCCATCGCGGTGGTTGACCATCCTCGAAGAGCGATGATCGCCATCCGCGCCGTGCGCCTTTCCAAGACCTACCGCCTCCATCGCGAGCGCAGCCGCACGCTCAAGGAGGTCATGCTGCGCCAGTACGCGCCCGCGGAGCGGATCGACGCCCTCGTCGACGTGAGCTTCGAGGTTGCGCCGGGCGCGGCGTTCGGCGTCATCGGCGCGAACGGCTCGGGGAAGTCGACTCTCCTCAAGCTCGTCGCCGGCACCGCGAAGCCCACGAGCGGGACGCTCGAGGTGAATGGACGCGTGTCGGCGCTCCTCGAGATCGGCGCCGGGTTCCATCCCGACTTCACGGGCCGTGAGAACGCGTACCTCAACGGCTCGATCCTCGGTCTGTCGCGCAAGGAGATGGACGCGGCGATGCCGCAGGTCGAGGCCTTCGCGGACATCGGCGGCTTCTTCGACGCACCGGTGAAAACGTACTCGAGCGGCATGTACATGCGCCTGGGGTTCGCGGTCGCCGTGCACCTCGACCCGGACGTGCTCCTGGTGGACGAGGTCCTCGCGGTCGGGGACGAATACTTCCAGCACAAGTGCTTCGCGAAGATCGCCGAGTTCCGCGCGCGCAAGAAGACCATCGTGCTCGTCTCGCACGACCTCGGCGCTGTCGGCCGGCTCTGCGAGCGCGCCATCTGGCTCGATCGCGGGCGCGTCGCCGCGAGCGGACCGGTGCGCGACGTCATCACGAAGTACCACTTCGAGGTCGGCGCGCGCGAGCAGCGCGAGCGGGCCGCGCGCGGCGAGATCGGCGCTCGCTATGGCAGCAAGGAGGTGGAGATCGTGCGCGCGAGCGTCGTCGCGCGCGACGGCGACGAGCGCGGCGTGCTGGAGTCGGGCGAGCCGGCCGCCTTCGAGATCCACTATCGCAACGCGGCCGGCGTCAGCGACGCGATCTTCGGGTTCTACGTCTACCGCGACGATGGGATCGGCGTCTACGGCACGAACACGCTCATGGACGGCGTCGAGGTGCCGCAGCGTGCCGAAGGCGTCGCGCGCTTCCGCATGGACTCGCTCGAGCTGCTGCCGGGTGCGTACGACGTGGACATCGGCATCATCGATCCGCAGGACCGGTACTACGACTACATGGAGAAGGGCCTTAGCTTCCGCGTCATCGGCGGCTCGCGCGAGGTCGGCGTGACGCGACTCCCACATCGCTGGGAGTTCGACTGATCCCTCGTTATGATGTCTGACGAACGCATGACAGGAGAGAACGAACATGGCTGCTGTGAATGTCAGAGAGCTCGCGCGGAACACGAGCAAGGTCATAGACGACGTCGAGCGCCGGAAGAGGCCCGCCATCATCACGCGAGGGGGCAAGCCGGTCGCTGCCGTCGTGCCGATCGACTCGGACGCGCTGGAGGACTGGATCCTCGCGAACGCACCGGAGTTCGTCGAAGGGATGCGCAAGGCTGACGAAGAGCTGCGTCGCGGCGAGACGATCTCCGCGGAGGAGTATTTCGCGCGGAGAGAGCGTCGCGAGCGCAAGACGCGCAAGAGCAGCCGCGCGAAGGCGACGCGTCGGCGTTGACGGCATGGGTCGAGCTGTCGAAGCGGGCGAGAAGGGACTTGGACAAGCTTGACGTCGGCACAGGCCGCCGCGTGATCGTGGTGGTCGATCAACTTCGCCTTGTTCCGATGCCACCGAATCTCGACCTCACGCCTCTCGTCGGCCATCGGCCATGGCTCAGGCTTCGCATGGGTCAATTCCGCCTCATCTTGCGCCCCCTGTCTGCCGACGAACTCCGCGCCCGTGATACAGGGAGCCCCGGGTATCTCGTCGAGCGCGTCGTCTACCGTCGTGATCTCGACGATGCGATACGTGCGCTTTGAGCACTGATCCGATCGACATCGACGCCGTGCTGGCGGAGGTGCGCGAGCGCGTGCGCCGCAAGCGCGAGAGCGGCGCGTACGGGCCGGAGGTGGAGGCCGCGTTGCGGCTGCCGCTCCCCGGCGGCCGTCCGCTCTTCACCGAGGAGCTCGAGAACCCCATCGGCGCGCTCGCGGAAGTCCTGGGGGAAGAGGCCGAATACGACCCGCGCAGCCGCAAGCGCTACGTCGGACCGGTCATCACCTACGCGCGCCGGGTCGTCATCGGCCTGCTGCGGTGGTGGATGGCCGCGATCACCGAGCGGCAGGAGCGAATCAATCAGCTGGTCGCACGCGCGCTGGCGGACCTGCGCGATCGGCCGACGCCCGGACTCGACGCGCGGCTCGCGCGCCTCGAGCGCGAGCTTGGCGCGAGGACTACTTCGCGTCGAATCTGCACTCGGTGTACTTCCAAGCGCGGTTCGGCGGCGACGAGCCGGTGGTGCGCCGCCAGTCGGAACAGTTCCTCGAGCTCTTCAAGGGACGCGCCCGCGTTCTCGACATCGGCTCCGGCCGCGGCACGTTCCTGGAGCTGGCGCGCGAGCACGGGATCGGCGCGTACGGCATCGATCTCGACGAGCGGATGGCCGCGGAGGCGACCAGCCGCGGCTTCGAGGTGGCGCGCGCCGACGCGCTCGAGCATCTGCGTGGCCTGCCCGAGCGCAGCATCGACGGCATCTACGCCCGGCATCTCGCGGAGCACATCCTGCCGGGGGAGCTCGTCTCGCTTCTCCGCGAGGCGCGACGTGTGCTGCGGCCTGGCTCGCCGCTGGTGATGGTGACGCCCAACGTGCGCACGCTCACGGTGGGCGCGCACACGTTCTGGCTCGATCCGTCGCACGTCCGGCCCATCCCGCCCGACCTCTTCCGCTTCTACCTCGAGGTGGAGGGGTTCGTCGACGTCGATCTCCGCACGTTCGAGCCGACGGAATCACGTCTCTCGGAGGACCTTCCCGCCGGACCCCAGCGCGAGAACGCGCGCCTCCTGAACGAGACGCTGTTCGGCGATCGCGACTACGCCGTCATCGGACGCGCGCCCGCATCGTGACCGCGGTCCATCAGTTCCATCCGGTGCTCGCCCCGGGCGATGCGATGAGCAACCACGTGTTCGCCCTCCGCGATCGTCTGCGGTCGTGGGGCTACGAATCGGACGCGTACGCCGTCGAGATCAAGCCGGGCGTCGAAGCGCTCTCGTACCGGCGCCTCTTCCGTGTCGTGCGGCCGGGCGACACGCTCATCCTGCACTTCTCGATCGGGAACGAGGTCTTCGACCAGCTCGTCAAGATCGACGCTCGGCGGGTGCTCGTGTACCACAACGTCACACCGCCGCAGTTCTTCACCGGGATCAACGACCACGCCGCGGCGTACGCGCGACTGGGCCTGCGTCAGGTCGCCGCGCTCGCCGAGCGGATCGATCTCGCGATCGGCGTCTCGGAGTTCAACCGCCAGGACCTGGAGGACATGGGCTATCGGAAGACAGCGCACGTGCCGATCCTCATCGATTGGTCGATGTACGACGTCGAGCCCGAGCAGGCCACGCTCGCGCGCTGGAGCTCGATCGAGCGGAAGCTCCTGTTCGTGGGGCGCGTGTCACCGAACAAGCGGCAGGACGATCTGCTGCGGATGCTCGCGTACTACCGCCGCTGCATCGATCCCGACGCGCACCTGCTGCTCGTCGGCGCGCATCGCGATCAGCCGCGGTACTACGCCCGCCTGCGCGAGCTGCAGCGCGCGCTCGGCCTGGAGGATGCCGCCACCTTCACCGGCTCCGTGCCGACCGCGGCGCTCGTCGCTCTCTACCGACAGGCCTCGTGCTTCGTTTCGCTCTCCGAGCACGAAGGCTTCGGCGTGCCGCTGCTCGAGGCGCTGCGCTTCGACGTGCCGGTCGTCGCCTATGACGCGGGAGCGGTCGCGGAGACCGTCGATGGCGCGGCGATCATGCTCGAGCGGCGCGACCTCGCCGAGGCCGCGGAGGCGTGCGCGCTCGCGGCTGAGGACGTCGGTCTGCGGTCCCTCCTCGCCGCGGCAGGCCACGCGCGGCTCCGCGACTTCGACACCGAGGCCGTGGCGAGCAGCACGAAGGCCGCACTCGGTCTGTAGGGCGCTACCCGACGTCGCGCCAGCCGACGAGGAGTCATTGAACGTTTGCTGACCGGTGTAAAGTGCCGGACGACCGCGGGCCGTCGCTCGCTCGCGATGGGGGAGGACAGCATGTTGCGCTCTCGCGCGACCACGTTCTTCGTTATCGGCCTCTTCACGCTCGCGCTGCTGCCGGCCTGGCCGACCCACACCGCCTCGGCCGGCGTCGGCTCCACCGTGTATCTGCCCAACGTCACCAAGAAGCTGGGCGGTGAGGACGGCTGGCAGACGCCGTTCATCGTGCAGAACGTCGGCGCCGATGTGACCAGCGTGACGATGCAGTTCTATGCCTTCTCCGACGGCAGCCTGGTGAAGACGCGCAGCGTCGCCTCGCTCATTCCGGGCACCTCCGTGGTACACGACCCCAACAGTGATCCGGAGCTGGCCGCGGGCGGCCAGTACTCCGTGGTCATCCGCTCGACGAACTCGCCGGTGGTCTCCACCGTGAACGAGCACCAGAACGTCCGCAACCAGCAACGCCAGGAGGCGCTGTCCTACCAGGGCCTCTCCGAAGGCTCGACCCGGATCTACGCGCCGTACTTCGCGTACAACGTGAACGGCTGG
>WNGB01022583.1_pt1 | contig 10567 bp, 12 predicted proteins | sample 5400681 | NCBI WGS metagenome assembly WNGB01 (sample SAMN13153367, study PRJNA577476) | soil metagenome | isolation source: 115 cm soil or saprolite under grassland replicate 2 | place: USA:California | collected 2016-06-15 | reverse complement strand
CTCGGCATCCCGGTCGACAAGGTGCGCGCAATCATGGCCGACACCCACTCGCTCGGCTTCAACCGCGTCACCGCCGGCAGCCGCACCACCTTCTCCACCGGCATGGTGATCGTCGACTCCGCCCGCAAGGCGATCGCCGAACTGTGCAAACGCGCCGCCGGCATCTGGGGCGTGCCGGAGGAAGCCGTCACCTTCGAGGACGGCCACTGCAAGCCGGCCGGCGCCAACGTCGGCACCTTCGAGCCGCTGTCGATCGCGCAGATCGCGGCCAAGACCATGGCGACCCACGGCGCCATCGCCGGCCACTCCGAGATGAACGTGACTGGCGCAGGACCCGGCTTCGGCCTCCACATCGTCGACGTCGAGGTCGACAAGGAGACCGGCCGCGTCGACATCAAGCGCTATACGGTGGTGGAGGACGCCGGCAAGGCGATCCATCCGCTGCAGGTCGAGGGCCAGTACCAGGGCGGCGCCGTGCAGGGCATCGGCTGGGCGCTGAACGAAGAATATTACTACGGCGAGGACGGCCGGCTGCAGAACCCGAGCTTCCTCGACTATCGCATGCCGGTCGCTTCCGACGTTCCGATGATCGGCACCGAGATCGTCGAGGTGCCGAACCCGCGCCACCCTTACGGCCTGCGCGGCGTCGGCGAAGTGCCGGTGGTGCCGACGATGGCGGCGATCGCCAACGCGATCGGCGCCTGCATCGGCATCCGCCCGCAGTCGCTGCCGATGTCGCCGCCGAAGCTGCTCAAGCTGATCGATGAGGCCAAGGCGAAGAACGGCGGGTAGCGTTCGGGCTGGTTCTCTCCCACCGTTCGTCCCCGCGCAAGCGGGAACCCCAGTCTTGCTTACTGCGCGGGAATGAACGGGGGCTCGCTGCGCGCGTTCAGGCCTGCATCAGCCGCCGCTGACAGAATGTCGCGCGGCGCGCATCTTCGGTCGTCATCTGATAAAGATCAGTGGCAAGCATGAGGCCGAATGATCGGCCAGCGAGCCGCTGGAGAGAAACGCACAATGAAGGCAACGTCCGCGCTGTTGGCCGCCGCCGTCCTTGCAGCCGTGCCCGCGCAGGCCGACCCGATCGAGGACTTCTACAAGGGCAAGACCGTCACCATCGTGTCGAGCGGCGGCGTCGGCGGTCCGATCGACCTCGCCTGCCGCGTCGTCGCGCGTCACCTATCGCGCCACATCCCGGGCAATCCGACGATCGTGGTGCGCAACATGCCGGGCGGCGGCCACGTGCTGATGTCGAACTACATGTTCACGCAGGCGCCCAAGGACGGCACCACCATTGGCGGCGTGGTCAACAGCATCCCGACCCATCAGGTGATCGACGGCCGCGGCGTGCGCTTCGACGCCCGCCAGTTCCACTGGCTCGGCTCGACCGGCTTCGCCAACCTGATGACGCTCGCCTGGCACGCGTCCGGCTTCCGGACCATCAAGGACGTGTTCGAGCGCGAGCTCCTCACCGGCGTAACGGGCGTCGGCTCCGGCACCTTCGTCTACACCAACGCCATGAACATGATCCTCGGCACCAGGTTCAAGCTGGTCATGGGCTACAAGGACTCTGCCGCCGTCGATCTCGCGATCGAGCGCGGCGAGGTGCAGGCGCGCGGCGGCTTCACGCTGACCGGCATCAAGCAGGAGCGGCCGCACTGGATCGCCGAGAACAAGATCACCATGCTGGTGCAGGTCGGTGCGCAGCCGGAGGCCGAGTACCCCACCCTGCCGCTGATGCATGAACTCGGCCGCACCGGCGAGGAACGCGCGATCCTGCAGCTGATCTCCTCGCCCGCCGCGCTCGGACGGCCGTTCTTCACGCCGCCCGAGGTCCCCGCCGACAAGGTCGCGGCGTTGCGCAAGGCCTTCGCCGACACCATGAAGGACCCCGGCTACATCGCCGAGGGCAATCGCGTGCGGCTCGACATGAACCCGCTCACTGCCGAACGCGTCACCGAGCTTGTCAACGCCACCATCAACGCACCGCCGAACGTCGTCGCCAAGGCGCGGGCGGCGCTCGGCTCCGACAAGGAGGACGGCAAGTGAACGCGCGCGGGCTCGCAGCGCTGGCGGCGATCGCGTGCTTCGCAGCCGCCCCCGCCCGCGCCGACGCGGTCGCCGACTTCTACCGCGACAAGACCGTCACGCTGATCAGCGCCGGCGAGGCCGGCGGCGCCCACGGCACCTACGCGCAGCTCATCACAGCCCACATCAAGAGGCACTTCCCCGGCAACCCCAACGTCGTGATCCAGTACATGCTGGGCGCCGGCGGCAACCAGGCGCCGAACTATCTCTACAATGTCGCGCCCAAGGACGGCAGCGTCATCGGCCTGCCGCTGCAGGACCTGATATTCAATGCCCGCATCGGCGTCCAGGCCGTGAAGTACAATCCCGCCGCGGTGCGCTACCTCGGCGGCGCCGACGTGACGCGCACCACCGTCAGCGTGATGAAGGCGAGCGGCATCCTCAGCCTCGATGACGCCAAGCGCAAGGAAGTGCTGATGGGCGCGACCGGCAAGTCCGGCCAGACCTACATCATCCCGGTCGTGCTCAACAGCATGCTCGGCACCAGGTTCCGTGTCGTCACCGGCTATCAGGGCATCAACTTCATTCACCTCGCCATGGAGCGCGGCGAGCTGCACGGCAGCGCCGCCTCCTGGCCGACCATCGCGGCGGCCAAGAAGGCGTGGGTCGAGAAGGACCTGATCGGCAATCTCATCACCATCGCGATGGAGCGCGAACCCGACCTGCCCGACGTCCCCGCCCTCTCCGAAGTCGTGACCTCGGGCGACGACCGCGCGCTGATCCCGCTGCTCGCCGGGTCGGCGGCGCTCGGCCGTGCCTGGGCCGCCTTCGGCGATATTCCGCCCGACCGCCTCGCGGCGCTGCGCGACGCCTGGGCCAAGACCATGGCCGACCCGGCCTTCCGCGCCGACGCCGCCGCCCGCGGCCTGGTGCTCAACCCAGTGGCGTGGCAGGCGCAGCAGGCCTTGGCCGCGCAAATTCTCGCCACGCCCGACGCGACGGTCGCGCGGCTGAAGAGTATATTGGGCTTGGATTAGGAGACGCTGATGCTCTCGCGCGAAGACAACGACCGCCTGACCCGGGTCGGCCCCGGCACGCCGATGGGCGAGCTGATGCGCCGCTACTGGATCCCGGCCGGCTTTGCCCACCAGATCGCGACCCCCGATTCCCCGCCGGTGCGCGTCAGGCTCATGGGCGAGCGGCTGGTCATGTTCCGCGACACCCAGGGTCGCGTCGGCCTGCTGCCCGAGCACTGCCCGCACCGCACCGCCTCGCTGTTCTTCGGCCGCAACGAGGACTGCGGGCTGCGCTGCGTCTATCACGGCTGGAAGTTCGACGTCGACGGCAACTGCGTCGATCTGCCGAGCGAGCCGCGCGACTACAATCTGCAGGCCCGCGTCAAGGCCAAGGCTTACCCCTGCGTGGAGCGCGGCGGCCTGGTGTGGACCTACATGGGTCCGGCGGAACACAAGACCGAATTCCCCGCGCTCGAATGGGCGCAGCTGCCGGCGACTCACCGCTACGCCACGCGCCACATCCAGGAATGCAACTGGCTGCAGGGGCTCGAAGGCGGTTTCGATTCGAGCCACCTCTCCTTCCTGCACGGCGGCAGCGCCCACAAGGAAATGGCGGTGGTGCCGACCCGCTACGAGGTGATCCCGACCGATTTCGGCTTCGTCGCCAGCTCCGGCCGCGACATGGGCGCGGAAGGCACGCTCTGGACCGCCAACGTGATGCTGATGCCGTTCCACAAGATCATCGCCTCGACGCCAGCCGCCGCCCACGTCTGGGCGCCGATGGACGACGAGAACACAATGCTCTACAGCGTCGACTTCCATCCGACCCGGCCGCTGACCGAGGCGGACCTGGCGCGCTCGAAGGCCCACAACGGCATCCACACCGAGAACATTCCCGGCAGCGACCGCGCCATCCAGAACCGCGACAACGACTACCTGATCGACCGCGAGCTCCAGGCGAGCGGCGGCTCGTTCACCGGCATGCGCGGCCTCGGCATCCAGGATTGCGCGATCCAGGAATCGATGGGCCCGATCGCCGACCGCACCATCGAGCATCTCGGCATCAGCGACACCGCGATCGTGAAGATCCGCCGGCTGCTCCTCCAGGCGCTCAAGGATCACGCCGCCGGCAAGCCGCTGCCCGGCACCGATCCGAAGAGCTATCGCGTGCGCTCAGCCCGCTTCAAGGCGCCGTCGGGCCAGCCGTTCGCCGAGACGATGGAGCGCCACGTGCGCATCGACGCGCTGGTGCCAGCGGAATAGGCGGCGCCGGCGCGCCCGCATTCAATCACGCGCTCGGCGTCACGCGCGACGTCGCCAGCCGACCACCGTGGCCTGAATCGGTTCCCCGGTTTCGACGCTTTGCCAAACGCCCTCGCGCCAGCGGCACAGGAATGGAATGAGGTAGGTGCCGATGTGGTCCTCGCACAGGAGCTCCTGCGCCTCGTCTGCGGGCGGATCACCCGTGTTGGCGAACTCGGACAGGCGATGCTGGCGCGTAGCCATGCAAATAGTCGTTCCTCACGGTTGGGAAACACAAGTCTGCACGCGGACCGAAAGCGCACAAGGCGATCGCCCCCGCGTCGCTGCCCCCGGTGCAGATGAGGCGACTTCAGCGCCCGCTATTTCCTGCGCGCCTTGCGAGCCGCATATCGCTTGTCGCGGGCGGCCTTCTGTTCGGCTTCCTGAGCGACCGCACGCGCCTTTTTCTCCGCCGCGTCGTTGACCGCCTTTTCGGCAGCAGACCGGTCCGCCTGTTCGCGCAATTGGGCATCACGCGCTTTCTTTTCGGCTTTTTCAGCGGCACGGGCGTTCTTGGCAACCGTCCGTTCCGTCGCCTGGGACATGCGGTCGGCCTGCTGTTGCACGAAAGCAGGCTCGCCCGGACGCGGTTTCGCGCGCAATCTCTCTAGGGCAGCTTTCTTTGCCTTCGCTGCAGCGTCCTGCCGTTCGCGCAAACTTGGCTCTCTGAAACCGCTCAAGCGTATGCTCCGTTGCCATCACCTATGCGCACGGACGCCTAGACTTCCGCCTCTGGCGGCGCGCTTGCCCTCTTCTTGGGGGACTTCTTCTTGATTTCGGTCTTCTTCTCCGCCGCCTCTTTCGCCTCGGCCGCTTCCTTGGCCAATCGAAGGACCCTTAGTCTCGCGGTCTTTTCCGCAACAGCCCGAGCGTCGGCCTCATACTGGGACACCGCCTGCTTGGCCTCTTGCTGCTTCTTGAGAGTCTTGTGGAACTGCGCCTCGGCCCGTGCCTGGTCTTCCTTTGAGCTAGCCATTGTGTTCCTTTTGAAAAAAGACACATAGAAGCGAAAGAGCCGTGATTCAAGTGTGGCGACTGCCTATTCGGCATCAATGCTAGCGCAATCGTTAAGCTTCACGGTCTCCTGCCGACCCTCCAGGCGGCTGCCCACGCCCCGTGGTGCACGAGACCGTCTCCACCGTCATCAAGGTCTTGCCGGCTGCGGGCGGTTTCCCGTCGCTGGTCGAGACCCCGCCTGATCACGAAACTGTCGGGCGTCGGTCAGGGGCCGGCAGGCCTTGCGACTGAATTCATCGCCACGCACGCGACACAGCTTGTTGCCGCCGCCGATACGCTTCAGGATTTGTGCGTCGGGGATCGGGTGGTGTTCGAAACCGGGCCCTCGCCGAAAAAGCCCGATCGGTTGGAAGCGCGCAACGTGCGCGTACTCAACTGATCAGTTCGCGCTGGTGTGGCTCTCGGGGAGGTTCATGCCCGTGCGTTGGGCCCGCTGCGGGCGCGGTGGGGCCCTTTTTACGCGCGTGCCGGCATCAGCCGATCAAACGGCGATATTCAGATTCCGGGATGCCATACGACTCGGCGGCGTGCCGCTCTAACCCTTTGCGGTTTACTACCCGGATGCCTGCGCGGCCAGAGGCTATGAGTCTTTTGGTTCTAAGCGTATCCAATGCTTCGCTAACGCCAGCCCGGCGGACGCCGAGCATTATCGATAGAAATTCGTGGGTGAGTGGCAATACGTCATCGGACATCCGGTCGTGTGCCATCAGGAGCCAGCGTGCCAACCGCTGGTCCAAATTTGATTTTGCATTGCAGACTGCGGTGTGCGTGGCTTGCACGCCGAACGCTTGAACGTATTTCAGCAAGGAATTTCGGAGCGACGGGCTTTCCTCCATTGCTTCGCGCAAGTCGCTCGCCCGTATGCAGTGGCCGTTCCCCGCCGCTTGCATGTAAGTGGAGTGAGGCGAACGATGGTTGCCGAGCACAATGGGCAAACCGGTCATGCCCTCACGCCCGACCAAGCCGACCTCAACTTGTTTCTTATCCGACTGAATGGCGACTACGGATGCGAACCCGCTTTCGGGAAAGTATGCCGCATCGATTGGCCTGTTTGGCTTTTCGAGCGTTTTACGTAGCGCGAGGTCCACGGGCTCTAAATGCGAGTCCATCAAATCACGGTCGCTGGTCGAAAGTGATGCAAGTAGCTGATTTCCGGCCATAGGTGGCTCCCCTTTTCAGGCGGGAGCACACATCGGTCTCTCAGCCACCGACGCCTGTGGCAAATGCCGCGGCCGGTGATGGATTGTATATGGGCCTTTTCCGCGCATTTGCGAGGGGCAGGCGGTACGGATTCGGACAGAGTTTGGAGTCGCCAAAGTCTGCCAGCGGAGCCCATGTTGGTTAGTTTCGCGCACGTGGGTATATATACCATGGCAGAAGACAGGCCCCCAACGAAACCGGAAATCAGGAATCCGACCCAGCAGGCCGAACACCCACGCCGCTATTCACCCCAGGGTGTTGCGCCACGCGGTTTAATTGAAGAGGTCCATGCCCATTAGAGCCGGGAGAGGAAGTTTGGGCTTCCCCTCGGCCACTTTTTAGGTATAACCCAAATATGAAACCGAAATCAAAAAAGGTTAGACCTAAAAAGAGGGGCCGGCCAGCAACAGGCAAGGACCCGTTGGTAGGCGTGCGCCTCCCGGAACCGATGATCAAGCAGATCGATGCCTGGGCAAAGCGCGAAGACATTACGTCGCGCTCAGAAGCGATCCGCCGCCTAGTCGACCAATCGCTCGTTGCGGCGTCACAACAGCCGCGAAGCGGCAGCCACAAAGGCGCATCTAAAGCCAGCGAGTGGGCTGGTCAGGAGCTCGATCGCGTCGCCGATCATTCACTGCCTGCTGAAGAGCAAGAAAGACGGAAGCGCCGGCTCACAAAAGGGCCGACAGAGTTCCGCGACATGCGAGACGATCTCCCGAAGCCGAAGGGCTAAGGAGCGCTCGCTGGCAGGCCAGAACGCAGAACCAGCGAGGCCCCAGCCGCGTGTTCGCTAAGGCACGCTCTTCCCCGAGGGGTACCTGGCAGTAGTGACACGTGATTCCTTCCGGCGAATTCAGCCAGCGAGCGTTGGACAGTTTCCATCACGCCCTCGCACATTTTTTGCAGGCATGGTCTTCAGATAGCAAAGCTCGCTACAGAAGAAGGCCACGCGAACCTCGCCCTCAAAGCGGGCGGCGAACGCATGTGCCACTACAAAGTGATTCGTACAGTTGGAACTCGCACATTCCACTGTGAGTGTGGCGCCGCGCTGCGGCAGATAGACCATGGATCCTGCGCTCGTGTTGCTCCACTTGCCGTCGGGAATAGGAAGCCACGGCGCTGCAAAAAGGGCCGCTTCACACACGCGGGTCGCAGAATCGAACGCCTGTTATGGCTGCCGACTACCTCGCCGCCTCTGCGTGAATCTCGCTCGCGGTGCGCAAGGGGTTTTGCCGCGCCGGAGTGGGTGCCGCATCGCCGCCGCCGCGATGGCGCTGTCCTCGGTCAGCGTGGTGGCGAACGCCCTGAGGTTGCGACAAGTGCGACTCTGAGGGCCACCGCACCCACGCTACTGGAATGCTTCCGTTGATCTGCATCAACTGGGCCACCTCGTGGACGTGCAATAAGCCTGAAGTTCAAGGGGCGCTTAAAATAGAGTGCAGCCCGTGAGGAGAACCATGAAGACATTGGTCACCGCAATCGCGCTAGCCGCTGCGGCAATGAACGCATCTGCATGGGCTCAGACGCCCGATCCCCACCATCCCGAAGAGGGCGCTGCTCCGCCGGCAGTGGCCCAGCCTGTTGCGCCGAACCCCCCAGGTATGGGCGGTATGGCCGACATGATGCGCATGATGCAATCGATGCACACGATGATGATGGGTCCGGACATGGCCGGCATGGGCACCATCGATCGCGTGGAAGGTCGAATAAGGTTTCTCCGCGCCGAGCTGAAGATCACTGACGCTCAAACGAGTGCGTGGAACACCTTTGCCGACTCGCTTCGCGCGAATGCCCAGAAACTGAGCGCACTTCGTCCTGCAATGATGCCTCAGCCCGGATCCGCAGCGCAAACGCTGCCGGACCGCCTCGACGCGCAAGAGCGCTGGCTTACGGCACGGGTTGAAGGGACACGGGCGATCAAGGCGGCTTTCACGCCCCTCTTCGGCACGTTCTCTGAAGACCAAAGGAAAACGGCAACCGAGCTTCTCGGCCCACATTTGGGCCTCGCAATGATGCCCAGCCAAATGCCAATGATGCCCAGCCAAATGCCAATGATGCCCGGCCAGATGCGCCCCGGACAGATGGCACCCGGTAAGTAGCCTACCGGCACCGCAAGGGTCGTGATCAGTGTGTCAGGTATTGAAGGACGCATGCCGGAGAAGGTTTTCACAGCGCGCGGTCTGACGAAAACCTATAGATCAGGTGAAGTGGAAGTCCGCGCGCTGCGCGGCGTCGCGAGGCAGCGCGCCGCGATCGAACGGTGCCGCCTCGAAAATGACTTCGAGCTCTGCCACTCGTTGATCTGAAGACGGATGAAAGGCGCTTTTGAAGATCGCTGCCCCGTCTGATCACTGATGTACGCGCACCCATGGCACTACTCCGTATTGCTGGCGCCATATACTCCAGCCAAAAAAATGCAGTTACCCGGTTGATCGGCTATCAACTAATTGTGGTTTGCCGATTCGACTTCGATCGAATCCGCAAGCACTTTCCAATCACGCACCCCACGAAGTTTTTCGAACTGCCGTGCGGCAGACTCCGCGGCCTGATCGGAGCTTTCAATGTTTGGGACGTCAATCTGCTGTTGAAGACATCTGAACTCGTGGCCGTCCGAGCTAAGTAGGTATTTGAAGAATTTCACGCGGTAAGCTGACATGGCGCCCTCGCTCGGTAGCCAACGACGCTACAAAATCATCAACAAGTTAATTGCTGCGGCACCCCAACTTTTTGATCTGAGTCAATCCAAAGATTGATTTTCCTTTTTTTGTGGGGCGAATCGAATCGTGGCGCTCCGCAAGATTGCGAAGCGAAGTAAGTCTTTCGGTTAAAGGTCTATACGTGGCCTACTCATTGTGCGTCTCATGCACCGCGACCGCGCCGCGGCGCCAATAGCCGGCCGCGCGCATCCACTTGGGATTGGCGCCGTGCTCGGCGATCAGCTGCGCGCGCAGTGCCTTGGCGATGAGGGACTCGCACGCGACCCAGGCGTAGTAGTCGCCCGCCGGCAGGCGCAGCGTCTTGAGCGTACGCGCCAGCACGTCGCTCGCGCCCGGCGCGGCGCCGTTGCGATGCGCCCAGGTGATGCTCGCATTGGCGGCGGTCTCGAACGGCACCTGATCGGCCGCATTGTCCACCTCGGCCACGACCACGACGCGCGTGCTGGCCGGCAGCTCGGCGAGCCGCCGTGCGATCGCCGGCAACGCGGTCTCGTCGCCGATCAGTAGGTGCCAGTCGAACGTGGTCGGGATCACAAACGAGCCGCGCGGGCCGCCGATGCGCAGCGATTGCCCGGGCCGCGCCTGCTCGGCCCACAGCGTCGCCGGGCCGGCATCGTGCAGGACGAACTCGACCTCGAGCGTCTGCGCCACCGGATCGTAGCGCCGCGGCGTGTAGTCGCGCGACACGAACAGCGGCTCGCCGTCGGCCGGGACCGTAGGGTCCGGAAAGAACAGTTTCACGTGATCGTCGAAGCCGAGGCTGGTGAAGCCTTCGAGGTCGCCGCCCAGCGTGACGCGGATCATGTGCGCCGCGATCTTGTCGACGCGCTTGACCTTGAGCTCGCGACGGCGCGGCTCGTGCCGGACCCGGCGCGGCGCGCGTGAATCAACGGTCGCATCAGTCACGGGTGCCGACATCGAGGACTCCGCCGATATGGTCCACGTTTCGGAAGCATGCCGACCACGGCGTTGCAAGGAGAATTGCTCCAGCCGAAGGGGACTTGGACGCATTCCAGGCACGCGTCCGCCGCAGTCCCGCTTCGGCGACCGATATGAAAATCCGGCCTTCAAGGGTGGAATCGAGTAACTCACATAGCGTCAAAATTGTTCTTGTATTGTTCGCCGCGGCATGCTAGCGTGCGATGGTCCTGTCCAACGGAGGGGCGTCTGCGCAGGCGCTCGCAAAGATGGGACAGGATGCGGCACCTCCGGGCGTGACTCGCAATCGCGTCCCGGGGCGGCTCTCGGAGCAAAACCGGGTGGGCGCACTACCAGGACGCCCTGCGG
>WNGB01014393.1_pt1 | contig 10567 bp, 16 predicted proteins | sample 5400681 | NCBI WGS metagenome assembly WNGB01 (sample SAMN13153367, study PRJNA577476) | soil metagenome | isolation source: 115 cm soil or saprolite under grassland replicate 2 | place: USA:California | collected 2016-06-15 | reverse complement strand
GCCAGGTCCCAGTCGCCGGTCACCCGGATCAGGGTCGCGACGATCTGCCCCCACTCCTCGCGGAACGCCGTGGTGACGGCCGCCTCGACCGCGCCGTTCACGGCGGGAGGAGCGGCCGGATCTCGATGGAGCCGTACCCGGCGGCGGGGTGCTCCGCGGCGACCTCGAGGGCCTCGTCGAGGTCCGCGCACTCGACCAGGCCGAACCCGCCGATCAGCTCCTTGGTGTCGGCGAACGGACCGTCGGTCAGCAGCACCTCGCCCTCGCCGCAGATCAGCAGCAGGTACCTCACGCCCCCTCCCAAGCCACCGGACACCCTGCCGACTCTAGCCCCGACGAGCAACATCGGACCGCCCGGCCATCGCGGCGTGGCGCGGACCCAGGCGGGAGGGCGAAGCCGATTCAGACGGCGACTTCGCGACCTAGCGGTTGGCCCGACGGCATGCGGCCCTGGCGCGGAGGTAGTTCGGGTCCTCGGCGTCGCCGTGGGAGGCGAGCCGTTCGGCTTCCGCACAGGCGGGGTTGATCACCGGCTGCTGCGGGTGGTCCTCGAAGTACTTGACGGCCAACTGCGCCAGGATCCAGATGGCGGCGCAGACGGTCAGCACGGTGGCCATCTTCGGCCCGATGAGCTTGGTGTCGGCCGCCTCGTGCGCCCACGTGGGGAAGGCCCGATCCTGAGGTCGCAGGTACCGCGGTATCGGCGAGACGATGACGACCAGCAGGACGATAATGAAAATTGCGCCCAAAACCTCCATTCAGTCAGACTGCGACTCGCAAATTTCCATGTCAAGCAGTCCCAGCAGTTCGTCGCTTGCACCGTTCCGGCACGTGGTGGGTTCTCGACGAAGTCGACCAGGGCGCGGAGTAACCGTGCCGGGGCGACCACCCGTCCAGCGGGAGGACGGGTCTCAGCGCGGCCGTGCCCGCGGTCACCCGACCAGATGGAGATGCTGGTCGTCGTGGTCGGCGTGGCGGTGACCACCGCCGCCAGCATCACGCCCTTCAGGACGGCCAGGAGCGCGTGGGGGACGAGCGTGCCGCGCCTTGCTGCGGCAGACTGACCCCGACGCCGACGACGAGGAGGCACCTAGCGAGGTGAAGCGGGTTCTGATCGCCGGCGGCGCGCTGGCCGCCGCGGCCGGCGCCTACCTGGGCACGGGGACAGGCCGGCTGACCGCCGACCTCGGTTGGGGGCGCTCCAGGCGACCCCTCGGCCCCCTGGTGCTGGACGTGGCGGCACCCCGGGAGCTGGTCTTCGACGTCATCGCCGGCCCCTACCTGGGACGGACGCCACGCGCCATGGCCGACCGCCTGCGGGTGGTCGAGCGCGGCAGCGACATGGTGCTGGCCGAGCACCGCACGACCGTACGGGGGGGTCTGGTGGCCACCACCCTGGAGACGGTCCGCTTCACCAGGCCCGAACGGGTGGACTTCCGGCTGGTGCGCGGCCCGGTGCCGGTGGTGGTGGAGGAGTTCGTCCTGCGGGAAGCCGGCGGGCGGACCCGGCTCGAGTACCGGGGCGAGCTCGCCGCCGACCTGTGGGCGCTGGGCCGCTGGTGGGGTGGTGTGGTCGCGCGCAGGTGGGACGCCGCGGTCGCCGCCTCGCTGGGTTCGATCCGGCAGGAAGCCGAGCGGCGCACAGCCGCAGCCCGCGGACCCACGTCGGTCTAGACGACCTCCGAATCACCGCCGCCGGCCGCGGAGGCGTGACGGGGTGGCGCGCCGGGGCTCGTCGGCCTGGTGTGGGCGGCGGTGTCAGCCGGCCGGTGCGAGGGTGGCGGCGATGCCGGCGAGGACTGCCTCCAGTCCAAGAGCGAATTCACGGCCGCGAGCACGGGTTGCCAGTAGCTTGGCCAGTGCGATGGTGTGAGGATGCGTGGCCGGGTCGAGCTGGGCGAGTTGGCGTTCCAGGACCTGCTCGCCGCTGGCGCGTATCTCGGCCAGGACGTAGCCGACGAGGAAGCTCCAGAAGACCCGGTAGGCGGTGACGGCATGTCGGTCGTCGAAGCCGTTGGTGCGCAGGGCGGCCAGCGACGCCTCGACGGGGCGTGCCCAGGCGGGGGTGTGTAGCGGGCGGGTGGCCAGCAGTTGCAGGGCCTGGGGGTGGGCGTGGCCGACGGTGCGGAACGCGCTGCCGATCGCGCGGAGCTGACGGGCCCAGTCAGGGCCGCCGGTGGTGCCGGGTGTCTGGGTGACGTTGTCGACGATCTCGTTGCTGAGGGCCTCGACGATGCCGTCGAGGAGGGCTTGTTTGCCGTCGACGTGGTTGTACAGCGACATCGGGCCGGCGCCGAGCTCCTCGGCGAGGGCGCGCATGCTCAGGGCGGCCAAGCCGTCGCGGTCGACCAGCGCCAGCGCGGCGGCGAGGATCTCTGCCCGTGACAGTGAGCCGCGCCGGCGCCGTGGCACGATGCCGTCTCCTCGTCTGGCGCTGGAGATGTGTGTTGACACGATACGCACCCCCCACATAACGTACGCCGTACGTTATCGTAGGGGAGGATCGATGCGTCGGCGCGTGCTGCTGCTCGGGGTCGTGGTGCTGGTCGCTCTGGCGTTCCCGGTCGGCTCGGCCGGGGCCGACCCGGCCAACAACCCCGCCAACCGCAACGGGCTCCTGGTCGAGCTGAACTGCCCGACCGGGACGGTCACGGGAGTGACGATCGCGCAGAACAACGCGGTGCCCTTCCAGGTCGTGGGCGAGACGCAGGTGGCGGTGGCCAAGACGATCTCGTTCGTCGACCTCACCGACCCGACCGGCACCGTCGTGGTGGTGCTCGACAACCCCGGCGTTGGCCACGGTCGCGAGGACAAGCTGGTCACCTGTACCTATACCGAGCCGGACCTGTTCCCCAACCTGCTCATCACCGGAGAGTTCCTGTTCACGGCAAGCCCTGAGTAACCGCTCGACGGCTCTACTTCTCGTCTTCAACCGTGACGGTTACGTGAATCTGTTCGAGAGTCCCACGAATCTGTGCGGCTACCTTGAGGCGATCCACGTCGAGGACGACGAATACGTTGCTGGTGCAAGGAGCGGCACCCTGCCGCCGGTCGCGACGGCACGAGCTTTGTCGGGCTCAGAAGTCGCGGCGGCCGGCGAAGTGGGCGGCGACCTCCGGGCGGGTGCGCTGGTACAGCGCGAAGCGGTGGCCGCCTGGACCTCTGAACGAGCAGCACGGGCCGTGCGGAATCTCGATTGTGTGCTCGCGCTGCCAGCCGCGCGCCTCGAGGTCGGCAAGGGCGACGGGCAGGTCGGCCACCCGGTAGACCAGGATCGGGCGCTCGCCCTCGACATGGTCTGCAAGCAGCACCAGCGGTGGGTCCTGGGTCAGCTCCACCGCGGCGACACGGGTGCCCATCGCCTCGATGGCGAAGACGGTCTTGCCGCCGAGGATCTCGGTCAGGTAGGCAAGGTCGGCGGCCACGTCGCGGCTCGGCATGTAGAGGAAGTCGAGTTGCTCGAACGGCACCAAGGCCTCGCTGGGCATGAATCCGATCCTACGCGAAGTGCCCTGGTCGCCGCTTCGTATGACATGCCGAGCCGATCTGTCCTGGTCGAGGACGACGCCAGCCGACCCCGGGCGAACAGGACCTCTGACCTCAACTAGATGATCGATTCCAAGGGGTCGTTAGTGGTCGTAGGCGAGCAGGGACCTGGCGGTCGGCTGGCCGGTGTGGTCGTTGTGCCAGATCGCCGCGGTCAACGCGAGGATGCCCAGCAGCACCTGGCGCTCGTCGGCCTTGGCGCCGGCCAGCGCGAAGCCGACCGGCAGGCCGTGCAGGGTGCACACCAGATGCAGCCGCAACCCCCAGAAGTAGCGCGAGTGGCTGGCGCCACCGCGATAGTCAACAAACTACCGACAGGCCGTGTCTCAGGCCTTCACCGTGTGGTTGGCCTGAGCCAGATCAAGGCCGACCAGGCGATAACCGATGCTATTCGGGGTAGCTGGAGTGCTCGCGACCCGTGGCAGCAGAAAGGAGCCATGACAACGTGAAGCGGTGGCTCTTGCCGGCGGCGCTGGCGGTCTTGATCGTTGGCGTGGTCCTCACCCTGGCAGGCAACTACGGCCGTCAGCTCGTCCATGACCAGCTGGCCGCGCAGAAGATCAAGTTCGCCCCCTATGACCAGTCCGGTCAGAACGGCGACAACTACGCGGCCTACCCGCAGCTGCGGGACCGCGCGGGGACCACGGTCACCGACGGGCTCGCCGCCCGGGACTTCGCGACCTACATCAACGCGCACGTGAGCGAGGCGACCGGAGGCAAGACCTACTCCGAGGTCAGCGCGGCCGCCCGCGCCAACCCGGAGGACCAGAAGCTGGCCGAGGTGCGCCGCACCGCGCTCGACGGGCAGCTGCTGGCGGCCATCATGTGGAACACCTACGGCTGGTGGCTGCTGGCCACCGTGGCCTTCTTCGCCGGCATCGCCCTGATCGTGGCCGGGCTGGCCCTGGGCCTGGTTCCGCTCCTGGTCCGCCGTCGGCCCCAGGCCCCCGCTCGACCCGAGACCCGGGCCGAGGTCCCGGCGTAGCGGCTCGGCGGCCCCTGCAAGCGGCCTGCGTCGCTGTGGAGCGGGCGGCGGAGCACCCTCGACGGCTGGGACGGCTCGGTCGCCTCAGTGGATGTCGAACAGACATCGCGCCGACGAACGACGGGCCGACATCCTTACCGGGCTGCCGCACTGGCCTGCGACTGATCTACGCCCGCAAGCTCAGCCTGTTCTGAAACGACCTCAAGCCTGCAACTTCCATCACTGGGTGTGGTGTCCAGGACCTGAGACGGGGCCATACCCTGCTCGTTGTCGACGGCGCGCGGAAACTGACCACCTCCCGGCAGTCGAAAACTGACCACCCTGCTGGATCCTGGCTCGTTGTCGAGCTGGGGAGGAAGCGGGGTGTTGGGCGTGGAGGACTGGGCGGAGATCCGTCGGCTGCGGCGGGCGGAGGGGATGCCGATCCTGGCGATCGCGAGGGTGATGGGGATTTCGCGCAACACGGTGAAGCGGGCGTTGGCCGCCGATGGGCCGCCGCGGTACCAGCGGCCGGTCCGGGGGTCGATCGTGGATGCGGTGGAGCAGCGCCGGGCGGTCGCGCTGACGGTGGTCAGGCTGCGCCGACGGCCCTCCACGGCGTCACCCGATGGCTTGGCGTGAGGTTTCGGCAGCGCTTGGCCGGATATGACATGGACCTCACGGGTCGGGCAGGGGGCCCCCAACCTCCCCAAGGGGGGACCAATGCCGCCGGATGACACCGTCGCGGAGGCCATGAAACGGCGGCGTTTCCTGCGACACCCTGAACAGGTCGCCGACGCCCGCCGGTTCGTCGCCGAGGCGTTCGCCCGCGGCTCCGAGCTTCGGGAGACGGCCCGCCTGCTGGTCAGCGAGACCGTCACCAGCACGCTCGACCAGGCCCGGTTCGGCCTGGGAGACGGCACGTTCGAGATCGCCTACGCCGTCGTCGGTGGTCGGCTTCGCGTCGAGGTCTCCGACGACGGCGGTCCCGCCCGGCTGCGGCGGCGCATCCATGACGTGCACGTCGAGAGCGGCCGTGGGCTGCGGCTGGTGCAGAGCCTGGCGAGCCGCTGGGGTGTCCGGGAGGATACCGGCGGGCGGACCATCTGGTTCGAGCTGGACCTGGGCGCCGCCGGCGAACGGCGAAGGCCCCCCACCCGGCGCTCAGTGGGCTAGCGCCCTTGGTGGCCCGAGCCAGCGACGCAGGGTCACGCGCGTGCCGTGCCTGACGCGCTCGATCCGCACCTCGTCCACCAGCCCGCGGAGCAGCCACAGCCCTCGACCGTGCGCGCCCAGCTCCGCAGCATCGGCACCGGCGGGGCAGCGCCGGCGGGTCCGGGCCGTGGTCGAGGACCGACGCCTCGATGCACTGCTCGGTGACCCGCAGGACCACCTCGACGGGCTGCCCCGCGCTCGACCCGTGCAGGACCGCGTTGGAGGCTGCCTCGTGGAGGGCGAGGACGACATCGTCGGCGACCTCGCCCGCCACGCCGTGCAGGTGGCTCCGGGGCCGCTCGCCGGACGGCAGCAAGCTGGGCCGGGGCGGCGGGAATCGATAGCCCCATCGCGCACACCCTTCCAGCTGCAACCTCAGGTTGCCCCGCAGACGGGTCGACCTAACCCAGCACGCTCAGCCCGAAGCGGTCGCGGCGGTTGGAGGCGACGTGGACTGAGGCAGACGACACTGGCGGGCCGCGATCGGGAACCTGGCTACCGCCCAGCACTCCTTGGCCTCGGCTTTTCGTAAGGGCCCCGGGCGCTTTCGTGGCGGGCAGGTCGCGGCCAGACCGGCCGGCACCGGCATGACGCGGGCCAGGTGCTGCGGGATCTTGCCGTGCTGCTGGCCGACGGCGGCGACTGCCTGAGCGACCTGGCGACGCTCCGGGACCAGCCGGAGCTGTTCGGCTCGGTTGCCTCCACCCGCGACCGCTTGGCGGGTGTCGAGCAGGTCGCCCCCGGACGAGCTCGGCCTGGCTGTCCTGCGAGCGGCCGCCGCCCGGTGGCGGCCGCCGGGCTGGCCGGTCAGGCGGTGCGCGAGGTGATCGAGTAGAGCCGCAGCCCGGACCGGATGAGCAGGGTGTCCTTGCCGAACGCCGCGGCCATGGTGTCGAGGTGGGTGCCCGGCGCGGACACGTACTGCCCGACGAAGGACTGGCTGCCCTTGTTGCCCCGGGCGTAGAAGACGCCGTTGGAGGCCGTCCAGACCACGAACATCGAGCCGGAGGTCGCGCCGACCCGCGGCCCGCTCCCGGGCGTGAGGAAGACGTGGCTGGTCCACGTGCCGGTGGTGTTCTCCGCCTCGACGATCCGGCCGTCCCGGACCCAGGTGAGGAACGTGAAGCCAGCGATCCGCTTGACGTCCGCGCCGTTGTTGTGGGTGCCGAGCGAGCTGAACGCGCGGCTGGACCAGGCGGTGTTCGGGTTGGTCGCCACCCAGAGGTCGGACGGCCCGTCCGCCGCGGGGGCGGTCTGCCGGGTCCAGGCCATGACCGCGCCGTGGGTGTCCAAGCTGATCGACGGCTGGGCGTTGTCGACGTCCGCGCCGGTAAAGGTGATCTGCTGGTGGTCGGCGGGCGTCCCGAACGTCTTCGCCTGGAACAATTGCAGCGGCGCGAACTCACCGCCCGGCCCGACCTGCTCGGTCCACACCGCCCACCACTTGCCGTCCTCGGCGCTGACGTCGGCGGTGGGGGTCGTCACCTGGCTGCCGGCTGCGGTGGACAGCACCCGGGTGGGGAAGAAGCCGCCGGCATGCGTGCGCTTGGTGACGCCGATCCCGCTCGGGTTGCCCACCGCGTCCGTCATCAGGTAGACGAGGTAGGTCGCGGCCTCGTCGGCGTCGACCCCGAGCACCACCCCGCGGTACGGCGAGAGCACCCGGGTGTAGCCCTGGGTTCCGCCCTGGAAGTAGTAGATCGCCCGGCGGCAGTCGTCGAACCCGGCGAAGCCGCGGATGGTGCCGCCGCCGAAAGCAGCGTCAGCGGTGCCGTGTGTGGCGCACGGCGGCGCCACCACCGTGGTCGGCGCCGTGAAGCTGTCGGCCGCCAAGGCTGGAGACGGGAACGCCAGGACCGCCAGGCAGGCGGCCCCGGCAAGAGCGAGACGACGGAACATGGGCCCCTCCTTGGGCTGCAGACCCCGACCCCTGCGTTCCAGGACGACGCGGCCTCGCGGCGCGGTCGCCCCGAAGGCCGCCAGCGAAGGCGGACCGACTTCACCCGCTGATCCCTGCCAGTCAGCGCTGAAGGCACTATATCGCCAGGGTGCCGCCGTCGAGTGCGGGTTCGGCAACCCAAGCACCGCGGATGATGGATCCTGCGGCTGCAACGCTCCTGGCCCTGGGCCGTGGCCGTGGAGCTCGCCCGTGCGTTCAGCTGGTTACGGGCCCTACCGCCACGCTGCTGAGGCCGCCGACCAGCCTTGTGCCACGACCCGCCCGCCACGGGCCACTCCGGCACGCCAGCAACCACCAGCCGCGTCCCAGGGACAGCCCCAGGCGACCACCCGACCACCTCGCCCCGGTCAGGACAACGGGCCGGAAGCCCTACCGGCACTTTCAACAGCCGCCATCGCTACCGCCACAGCCGCCCACCGCACCTCATGAAAGCCGAGGTCAGGGGGGCGGTTGCTGCCCGAAGGCCCGACTCCGAGCCCCTGAAGAAGGATGCCGGGTCCGTAGCCCCGGCGTGACCTGCACCTATGGATGGTGGGCGCGGCAGGGATTGAACCTGCGACCTCTTCCATGTCAACGAAAACTCTGGGGCAATTTCTCACCACCGGTGACCAGCTAGAACAGCCCTTCGTGAAGGTCGTATGGAGAATGGTCGATTGGATCGAGTGGCAATGAGTCGCAGCGGTTGGCACCGGCTGGCAGGCAATCCGGATGAGTGTCGAGAAGTGATCCGGACAACTTGACCGAGGCTTCTCTGGCAAACGACGTGCAATTAGCAGGAGCCTGAAGGGTTAGATCGTAGCGGCCTTTGGCCGCACCGCACCGCTCGCCGGCAGGTCAGCTTGGTTCAGGACGCGTTCAAGCGCGGATGACGTCGGCCGCCTGCGCCACGATCACCTCGCCGAGGACCTGGTAGCCAACCACGATCCGCGGCAGCACTAGGACGTAGGCGTCCCCGGCGCGCGGGTCGCGGAGCCGGTGGATCGCAAGCGGTGAGCCACGGTGGGGGAGTGGCCCGTGGCGGAGCAGCGCCCGGTAGGCGTCGGCCAGGGTCGCCCGCTGGGCGTCGGTGTACCGCTCGACCTGTTGCCGGAACTCCTCGGCCTGCTCGATTCGCCAGCCCACCGGGGCTAGCCCCGAGGGCTCTGCAGCTCATCTGGGTCGACCGCCACTCCGCGTTCGCGGCGGCGCATGCGCCGGATCATGGCCTCGTAGTCGGGCTGGCGCTGTAGCCGGATGGTCGCCGCCCAGGCCGCGAGTACCTCCTGGAGCTGGGCGAAGTTCTTGGTCTCGGCCGCTACCGCCAACGCCTGGGTTACCTCGTCGATGAAGCGCTGCCGGTCACCGGGGAGGACCTGGCGGAGCAGCTCGACGGCGTCGGTGGGCAGCTCGAAGTGGTCGCCATCGACCCGCTGCGCCATGCTCACCGGACACCTCCTCCTTGACGAAGTACCTGGCATTGAGTGTGTCAGGTGCCCAGGGTAGCTGCCAGGGACTGTCCACAGCACGGGCTGGCAAGGTCGACACCTTTGGATGTAGACGGCTGCACCCCGTTCACGATTACCCGCCTGGACTACCTCGGGGACCTGGACCTGGACCTGGCTGGGCTGGCGATCGCTGCAGCCGCATGCGCGACCGCCGAGCACGCCGGGGTGCATACCGGTCCCGCAGCCCGGCTATGGCGCTGCTCCTCGACCAGCCCACACGCGTAGGCCGCAAAGTGGACGAGCTCGATGCACGGCGGCTGGTCGCGTGGCTCCCGAGCCGATCCGCGAGCGTGCCTGTGCGTTGCTCGTCGCAGGGCGTTCGATCCCACACGAAGCGCTACGCATTGACGTGTTCGCCGAGGCTCTCGAATAACGCTCCTTCGCGGGGCGTCGGGCTCGTGCAGGTCGATCTCGGTGTTGACCAGGTCTCGTTCTGGCAATCACGTCATGCCGGGTGGAGGGATGCGTCGACGATCCTGCCTTGTTCGACGAGGTAGTAACCCTCGAAGCGAGTGCGCCGGCCATCGGTTTGCTCGGCTATCAGGCGGACCTGGACCGTTCCTCCATGAACGCCGAGGACCGTGAGCGTGTCGTGCCGGGTATCGGCGAAGCCGGCTACGAAGGCGTCGAACGTGGACGGCCTGAGGTTGCGACCACCAAGTGACCAGGCCGTCTGGTAGTCGTGGGCATTGATCGCATCGATGTATCCCTGCACCACGACTGCAGGATCGATGTCGCGGGAAGGTGGCGTCGTGATGTTCGACCCTGAGCGGTCGCTCTTCGCCACGCCGGGCTGAGGCTGATGCCCCGGATCGACGGGAACTGGGGGATCGCCGCGTGGCGGGAGCTGGATGAACGCCCAGCCGGATCCAAAGAGAAGAACGTTCCGATCACCAGGATGACGACAGCGGTACTGGCCTTCTCGACGTGTCCGAGCTTGGACGGCAACGTGATGGTGACGTTCCCTTCTGTGGCGACTCTCCTGGCGATGAAAATCAGTCCGGCGACGATCATCCCAATGCCAATAAAGATCCCCGCGCCCGACACGAGGTCGATCGCGGCGGTTCTGGACATGTGACAGACGCCTCCCCCTACGCCGGCCACGGGAAGCAGTCCGGCGCGACCCATGAGCCGCGTTCAAGACGAATCATCCATAGCGTACAACCAGCGCGTACGGGTGGGAATTGCCGCTGTCAGCAGGCGGTCCAGACACTTGTTCGGTGCCTTGCGGTTGGCAGCGGCCGGCGGGCAATCCGTATGAGTTTCGAGAGGCGAGTCGGACAATTAGGCCGGTGCTTCTCTGGCTACTACGCGAGAGCTCGGGCGCGAGGCACGATCCTCGGGAGCCAGTTCGCTTCCGCAGCCGTCACCTCGTGCATCAGGTGTTGATCCTGCTGA
>WNGB01014392.1_pt1 | contig 10567 bp, 10 predicted proteins | sample 5400681 | NCBI WGS metagenome assembly WNGB01 (sample SAMN13153367, study PRJNA577476) | soil metagenome | isolation source: 115 cm soil or saprolite under grassland replicate 2 | place: USA:California | collected 2016-06-15 | reverse complement strand
CGGCGCGCCGATCCGGCATCCGCAGTTCACCAAGCGGCTCGACTACGAGGCGGAGATTGGCGTTGTCATCGGCCGCTTCGTCGAGGATATTTCGGAAGAGCGGGCGATGGACGCTATCGCCGGTTACCTGATCGTCAACGATCTCTCGGCGCGCGACTACGCCCGACGCGAGACCCTGCCCAACCAGACCACGCACGACTGGTTCGGGCAGAAATGCTTTCGCGACTCGATGCCGATGGGGCCGTGGCTGACGCCGGCTGAATTCGTGCCCGATCCTTACGCCATGAGCATCAAGCTCTCGGTCAACGGCGAGCTGCGGCAGAACGGCAGCTCCAAGAGCATGATCTATCCGCTCGCCGAACAGATCTCCTATCTCAGCCGCCACGTCACACTGCGGCCGGGCGACGTGATCGCGACCGGCTGCCCCTCCGGGGTCGGTGCCGCGCAAGACAAGTTCCTCAAGCCCGGCGATGAAATCCGCATCGAGGTCGGCAACTGCGGCATTCTGGTCAATACCGTGATCGCCGGATAGCATCCACGATGCGGCGGGAGGTCGGCCTTTCGGCCGACCAGGAGTAAACGATGATCACGCGACGCCAATCCCTTCAACTCGGCGCGGCTGCCGCGGCTTCGCTCGCCGTGCGCACCGCTGCGGCACAGGGCTATCCGGCCAAGCCGATCCGGTTGATCGTGCCGACCGGAGCAGGGGGGAGTACAGACGCAATAGGCCGCCTCGCCGCCGAGTACATCGCCGCGAAGAGCGGGCAGCAGGTCGTGGTGGAGAACCGCTCGGGCGCCAGCAGCACGCTCGGGCTCGACGCGGTCGCCAAGGCCGCGCCCGACGGCTACACGCTCGGCTCCTGCAACCCCGACATCCTGGTCACGCCGTTCCTCTACACGCACCTGTCGTTCAATGCCCTCAAAGATCTCGAGCCGGTCGCGATGGTCGGCAGGGCGCCCGAGCTGCTCATCATCAGCGCGACGCTGCCGCACAAGACCTTCGGCGAGTTCATCGCCTACGTGAAGGCGAACCCCGGCCAGATCAGCTACGCCTCGGCCGGTCCCGCGAGTTTCAACCATCTCGGCGCCGAGCGGCTTTCGCGCCTTGCCGGGCTCAAGATGGTGCACGTGCCGTATCGCGGCGTCGCAGCGGCGGTGGCCGATCTGGTCACTGGGCGCGTGCAGATGATGCACACGGGGCTGGGCCCGGTGCTCGGCCAAGTCCGGCAGGGCAACCTGCGCCCGCTGGTGGTGACGGGGCCGGAGCGCTGGGAGTACGTGCCCGACGTGCCGACCTCGACCGAGGCCGGCATGCCCGAGTATCAGGAGGACATCTGGTTCGGGATCGTCGCGCCGCGCGGCACGCCGCAGCCGATCGTCGAGCAGCTCAACGGCTATATGCGGGCGATGGCCGCCGACCCGGTCTACGCCAAGCGCATCCGCGACGGGGCCCTCAAGCCGGTCTCGATGACGGCGGCCGAGTTCCGCGCCTTCATCGAGCGCGAGGCGCCGGTCTACGAGAAGCTGATCCGCGAGATCGGCGTGTCGCTCGACGGCGGCTGACCGCTGACACGGCGCTGCGAACTGCTTATACCAACGGGGACTATCCACTCGTCATGCCCGCGCTTGTCGCGGGCATCCACGTCTTACTTTTCCTTGTTTGCAGCCAAGACGTGGATGGCCGGAACAAGTCCGGCCATGACGCGGAAAGAGGGAGCTTGTTTCCGTGGAATTCGACAATTCGTTCGAGGTGCCGCTGCCGCCGGCGCAGGCCTGGCCGGTGCTGATGGACATAAAGCGCATCGCGCCCTGCATGCCGGGCGCCGAGCTCACTGAAGTCGTCGACGACAAGACCTACAAGGGCAGGATCGCGGTGCGGCTCGGACCGGTTGCGCTGTCGTTCGCGGGCGTCATCGCGTTCGAGGAGCTCGACAACGCCAACCACCGCGCGCGCGTGAAGGCGCAGGGCACCGACGCCAAGGGCCGCGGCGGCGCCAATGCGACGGCTTCGTTCCGCCTCGAGCCGGCGGCAGGCGGCTCGAAGGTGCTGGTGCATACCGACCTCGCGCTCTCCGGCGCGGTCGCGCAATACGGCCGCGGCGTCGGCATGATCCAGGCGACCGCGACGCAGATCATGAACCAGTTCGCCAACAACCTGAAGGCACAGCTTGCGGCAACGCCGCCAGCGGCGTCTGTATCGACGTCAGGCGCGGCTTCGGCATCCGCCGTCGCGCCGCCGCCACCGGCAGCGAAGCCAATCTCCGGCTTCTCGCTGATGGCGAAGGTGCTGTGGGATGCGATCGCGGGGTTGTTCCGGCGCAAGCCGAGCTGATCTCTCCGCTGTCGTCCCCGCGAAAGCGGGGACCCATAATCACTGACGATTCAATGTTGCACCAGCGGTGCGACGACCGCTTGACCGGGGCGTATGGGTCCCCGCCTTCGCGGGGACGACAATCGAGAGAGCCTGCGCGGGGACGACAGGCGGAGAGATCACGCCACCTTCTTCGCGGCCCGCGCGATGTACTGCTTCACCAGGTCGGCGGTGAGCACGACCTTGGGGTCGTATTCCGGCGCGTCCTCGGTCTGCTCGAGGTCGTTGAGCCCCGAGTTTTTGTAGATGCGGTTGATGCAGGAGATGAGCCGCGCCGGCTGCGCCGGATCGGCGTTGAAGTGCTGGTGGATGGTGCAGGGCGGGATGTAGATCACGTCGCCGGCTTCCCACTCGAAGCGCTTGATCTCGCCTTGCGGCTTCCACTGATAGGTGTCGGTGATCTCGACGTCGCAGTCCTGGTGCAGGTCGTAGCCGCGGCCCTCGACCACGTAGAGGCATTCTTCCGCGAGGTGGCGATGCTTGCCGGAGCGGCTCCCCGGCGGGATGATCTGCATATAGGCGTCGACCGTCTCCATGCGCGTGTTCATGCCGGCGTTGAGCAGGTGCTTGAGCAGGCCCTGGCGCGACATTTCCCACGGCATCTCGTCCGGGTGCACGATCTTGCGGCGCTGCGCATTGCGGCGCGGCATGTCGGTCGCTTCTTCGAGCAGGCTCCGGTAGTGATTGCCCTGCGTGCTGCCCGAGAGCCACGCCTTCGATTCATCCCACGCCATTGGTCCCCTCACTCTTCCTTCGTCATGCCTGTTCGCCTCACGCCCTCTTTGCATTGAGCATGATCTTTTCGGAAAACCGGTTCCCACTTTTCCGGATCATGCTCTCAGGCGTCGGCCTTCTCGTCGGTCGGATGGTTGAAGCCTTCTTCCTCCTGGCGCGGGACGAAATTACCCTGCGTGGCCGACGGCGTCTTCGGCCGCTTCTCGACCGTGTGCTGGAACAGCATGTTCATGAACAGGTACATCGGCTTGGTCTTGATCACGAGCGCGCGCGCCGGCTCCTTGAGGCTGGCGTTGAAGTGCTGGTGGACGCAGTTGTTGTGCACGATCGCGACGTCGCCCGCCTTCCAGTCGTAGCGGATGCCGTCGTGGATCTCGTAGCCGGCGCCGTCGAGGATGTAGAAGGCGGCCTCGTTGACGTGGCCATGCTTCTGGGTGGTGCCGCCGGGCGCGTATTCCTCAAGATGGATGTGCAGTGTCTGGGTGCGGCCGTCCTCCGGCTCCACGTAGTGGCGGCTGAAATGCTGCGGCCCGCCGTCGAGCTTGAGGTCCTTGCCCTTGATCACGCGCGGCATCGCGCGCAACCGGCCGAGCTCTTCGTTGAGGCTGTACTTGCCTTCGAGCGCACGGACGAAGATGCGGTCGCGGTCGGGATCGTGCTGCTTGTCACCCATGCGGGTCTCTCCTTCTTCCCTTGTGCGGCGGCGCGCTTATTCACATTTGCGCATGATCTTTTTCGGAAAACCGGTTCCCACTTTTCCGGATCATGCGCTAGCGCGCCTGATTGGTCACAATCTGCTTGTAGAGCTTTTCCCACTTGTCGTTCTCGTCGAGCAGCTTGGCGGGATCGACGAACTTGAGATGCATGCCGGCCGGCAGCGGCTTGACCTTGACGTTGGTCGGGATGAAGTCGCGCTTGCCGAGGATTTCCTGGCCGTCCGAGAGCAAGAAGTCCATGAATAGCACGGCGGCGTGCGGGTGAGGGGACTTGCGCGCCATGCCGGTGCCCTGCGCGCGGGCAATCTCCGGCGGCAATACCAGGTGATCGATCGGCCCGCCGTCGTTCTTGAGCTGCAGCACCTTGTAGAGATAGGTGGTGAGCGCGAGCGGCACCTCGCCGGAGACCACGAGGTTGGCGAGCAGCGTGTGGCCCTTGCGCACCGACAGGCCGTTCTTCGCCGCGATCTCGCGGAAGAGTTTCAGGCCCTTCTCCTCGCCCATCTCGGTCACGACCGCAGAGAACCAGTCGTAGTCGGCGGCCTCGATGCCGAGCTTGCCCTTCCACTTCGGATTGGTCAGCTCCTCATAGGCCTTGGGCAGGTCGTCCTTCTTCACCAGCCGGGTGTTGTAGGCGGCGGTGAAGATCTGCACCCGGTCGCCGATCCATTGCTTGTGCGGAAGGATGGCCTCGGGCATCAGCTCGGCCAGGAACGGCGTCTTCACCTCCTGCAGCAGCTTCTCCCGGTACACCGCTTCCATCGCCACGCCGTCGGTCTCGAACACGTCGACGTCGAAGCGGTTGCCGCGCGCCTCGGTCGCCGCGCGCTGGATGATATTTTCGGAGCTGGCGCGCCAGACCTGGGTCTTGATGCCGTACTTCTTCTCGAAAGCCTGCGTGAGCGCCGCCATGTCGTCGACGGTGGCGGAGGTGTAGATCGTCAGCGTGCCTTCCTTCTTGGCGCCGTCGATCAGTTTTTGGGTGCGGTCGGCGCCCTGGTAAGTGGCGATGTCGGCTTGGGCGAAAGCGGCGGTGGCGGTGATCGCGAGCGCGCTCAAAAAGGCGAACAATTGCAAAGGCTTGGGAAGGCCTGACCGGCGGATCATCGGGACTCCTGGGCGGATGGGACGGATTGCCGCGAACCTAGGGATTCCCTGGGGACCTTGCAAGCGCGGCATGGACAGAAGGGAACGGCTTCGTCAAGCCGGCGCCCGCTACGGCTCCTTCGAATCGATCAGCACGAAGGCGATGCGGCAGGGCTCGCCGCCGCGGTTGACCCAGGCGTGGTTGGTGCCCTGCTGGACCACCACGTCGCCGGCCTTGAGATGCAGCTCGCTGTCGTCGAGCAGCATGTCGATCTCGCCCTGCATGATGATCGCGTAGTCGATCGTGAGCGTGCGGTGCATGAGCGGATGGCGCGGCGGCAGGCCCCGCTTGGGCGCGTGGCCGCCGATCTGGTTGTGCAGGTAGTCGTTGTCGAGCTGGTCGATCTCCGGCGGGGTCGGGGGAATGTCGATGATGCGGAAGACCGAGCCGCCCGCCGGCGGGCCGATGCCGATGGTGACGGCGGCGCGGTCGGCCGGTCCGGAAATGTCGGCCGGGGTCTGGTCGGTGACCCAGAGCAGGCGCGAGGTCACGCTGCGGTTCGGGCGCACGACCTTGTGCGGATTGGCGCCGTCGAACAGCACCACCGCCTTGCCGCTCTTGTCGACCGTGGTGACGACGCGGCGGATGTCTTCGCTCAGAGGCATGGTTTCTCCCTCGTTCCTCAAAATTACGCGTGTGTAGCACGTAGTCTTACTGTGTAAGAAGACTCGGCGCCCGCCTGCTGTGCCCTCTCCCCTTGCGGGAGAGGGCAGCGCCGAACGTTCAACAAGCACGGTTGGGTGAGGGGTTCCGGCCTGACCCCTCACCCAATCCGCTCCGCTGAATCACCGGGCGGCCCTCTCCCGCAAGGGGAGAGGGCGCAATTACGACATTCGCGCTCGCGGCAAGATACGTCTGTGCCTTCGCGCTCGTGTGCATGCCTGAGCGCGTTCACGGGGACGACAGCGGAGAAATCACACCGGGTTGGCGTCGATCAGCACGAAGGCGACGGTGCAGGGCTCCTCGGTGCGGTTGCTCCAGGCGTGGTTGGTGCCGCGCTGGATCAGCACGTCGCCGGGCTTGAGCAGGACCTCGCCCTCGTCCATGAGCGCATAGATCTCGCCCGAGAGCACGATCGCGTAGTCGATCGAATCGGTCTTGTGAAAGCCGAGATGGCGCGGATTGCCGCGGTCGGCGGCGTCGATCCGGCCGGAGCCGTCGTCGGGCTCGGCCAGCTCGACCGCCAGCGCCGCCACCCGCTCGCGATCGGGCGGATACTCGATGATGCGAAAGACGCTGCCGTTCTTCGGCGGCGGCAGGCGGAAGCCGCGCTTGATCGCATCCTCGTTGCCGCGATTGTCGGCCGGAGACGCCGTCGTCTCCCACAGCTCGGTCACGATCGCGCTGCCGGGGCGGCGCACGTAGACGTGGGGCGAAATGTCATCGGAGACAAAGATCGATTTGCCGGCGCGATTGTGCCCGGTAACAACCCGACGGACTGGCCTTTTCATCTCAGCGGCAACCTTTGAGCGTGCTCGACTTGTTGATCAACGCGAACGCTCCGAGTTCGTTTGCGGCGGCGATCGCGAAATTTGGATCGACGAGCCGTTCTCTCGGGGCCTCCTTATCGATGATGCGTTCCTGTTTGTAAAATGTCTGCATGCCTGCAACGCTGTCGAGGGTGACCGCCCCGTTTGGATTGCGCGCTTGCCAATCCATCCGGTCGAGAAGAGTGCGGTCGTTGACGATCTTGTTGGCGATCATCACGTCGATGACCTCGTTGCGGTTGGGACCCCGGTGATAGGCCTGGCAATAGTCGCGGCCCGCGCGCGCCAGCGCCACGAAGAACCGGCGCGCCACGTCGGGCTCGCGTCTGATCCAGTCGACATTGGCGATGTAAAAGACGTTGGTCAGCGGCAGCTGCCTGATGTGATCCTCGGGATTGATCCAGCCGACCGCCATCTTCTGCTCGATCGCGATGTCGATGAAGGGCGCGACCTCAAGCGCCGCGTCGAGCGCGCCGTTGGCGAGCGCGGCACCCATTTGGGTATAGGAGAGATACTTGATGTCGACGTCCTTCAGTTTGAGCCCGACCGACTCGAGCACCATGCCGATCTCGTAGACCGCGGCCGAGCCCGGCGAGGCGACGCCGACCCGGCGGCCCTTGAGGTCGGCCGGGGTCTTGATCACGTCCTTGAGCTCGGAGCGCAGCAGGATGCGGTGATAGAGCGGGGTCGAGCCGCTCTCGAGCGCGATCGTCAGCGGCAGGCCTTCGGCCACCGCGTTGAAGAAGCCGGCGCTGATGCCGCCCTGGCCGACCTGCATCTGGTTGGTGGAGACGAACGCTACCGCCTTGCTGAGCGAGTCGATCCGCTCGATCGTCACGTCGAGCCCGGCGGCCCGGAAGTAGCCCTTGTCGAGCGCCAGGAATGAGGACGCCGACGGGATGCTCGGCACCACCGCGATCTTGACGGTGGCACGGGTTTGCGCTGCAGCCGGGGCTGCCAGCACGACGAGCGGGAGCAGGGCTGCGAATGTGTGACGCACGCTTCCTCCCGACGATCGCGGCACGTTTGCTATCGCCGCGCGGCGAACCGTCGAAACATGGCACACCTGTCAGCGAGGGGCCATGCGTCAAGCACGTCACGATTTGCGAATGATTTGCAAATTGAGTGCGGTATCGCGTTGCGTAACGCTCGCGGTGGTAGATGCACGATCGCAGCGCGTCAGGCATCACATCGCGTGAGCAGTCCCCGTTCGTTCCCGCGCAAGCGGGACCCAGAGCCCAATGTGCTAATCTCGCGAAGGACTAGGTCCCCGCTTGCGCGGGGACGAACGGAGAGCATCGCGAATGCGAAACTGATGCCGCGCTAGACTAGAACGTCGACTTGAGCTTGAGGTGATCGAGGCGGTTGATCGATTTGATGTCGATGCGCCGCACCGCGTTGTTCTGCAGCACGTCGAGCCCGACGACTGCGCCGGCGCCGCCGACGGCCCAGATCTTGCGATAGAAGTCGACTAGGTCCTTCGGCGTCTCGCCGTTGACGCCGACGATGACGTCGCCGCGCTGCATGCCGGCCTTGTCGGCTGGGCCGTCGGGCGTCACCCGGCTCACGAACAGTTTTCCGCGCACCTCGTCGGCGTTGACACCGAGCCAGGGCCGGCCGGGTCCGGACGGCCGTCCGTCGGCAATGAGGTCGCCCAGGATCGGCGGCAGGCGATCGATCGGCACGAACATGTTGCCGGGGTTGTTCTCCTTGCTGCCGGTGGCATCGCCGACGATCAGCGAGCCGACGCCGACGAGCTTGCCCTCGCGGCTGATCAGCGCGGCGCCGCTCCAGTTCGGATGCGGCGGCGAGGTGAAGATCGCCTCGTCGAGCATGTATTCCCAGTTGCCGGCGAACTCGCGCTTGCCGACCACCACGACCGGCGCGACCATGCTGGCGCCGCCGCCGCTCGCGATCACCACCACGTCCTTCTCCTTGACCTCGGCCGACTTGCCGAACGCGATCGGCCTGATCTTCAGCGGCTCGGTCGCGCGCAGCAGGCCGAAGCCGCTCTCGTGGTCGTAGCCCACGACATTGGCCGGCACGGTGCGGCCGTCATTGGTGATCAGCTCGGCGGCGTAGGCTTCCACCATCAGGTAGCCGATGGTGAGGATCAGGCCGTCGGCGCCGATCACGATGCCGGAGCCCTCGCGGTCGCGGCCGAGGCCCGCCACCGTGCGGCCGTCGGGATTGATGTGGGTCTTGATCTTCACCACCGCCCCGATCAGGTCCTCGAGCGTGGCGGTCTGGGCCGGGGCAGGGGTGCTGAATGCGGCCGCGACAAGCGCGACCGCCAGCATCGATGTGAGCCATCGGGAGACGGGACGCGAATTCAGCCAACGTGCGTTGCGCATGAATGCTCCTCCTCGACTGGCGCCAAAGGCCCCCGGGGCGAGTCGCGCCATCGCCGTCCAAAACCCATGGACCATAGCAGAACGCGGCCAGGATGACGATGACGCTGCGGCCGCTGTCTACAGCCTTGCGCGCTCGACCTCGTCCTTGAGGTGGCCCCAGATGCCGTAGACGATCTGCCCGTAGCGCGGATCGTTGCGCAGCTCGAGCACGTTGCGCGGGCGCTCGAGCGTCACGTCGATGATGGTCTTGGCGCGGCCGGGGCTCGCGGTCATCACCATGATCTTGTCAGCCAGCGTGACCGCCTCGTCGACGCTGTGGGTGATGAACACGACGGTCTTCTTGTCGACCTCCCAGATGCGAAGGAGTTCCTGCTGCAGGATGGTGCGGTTCTGCTCGTCAAGCGCCGAGAACGGCTCGTCCATCAACAGCACCTCGGGATCGTTGGCGAAGGCGCGGGCGATCGACACGCGCTGGCGCATGCCGCCGGAGAGCTGGTGAGGATAAAGATGCGCAAAGCGCGCGAGCCCGGTGCGGTCGAGCCAGTGCGAGACCGACTCCTTGATCTCGGCGCGCGGGGCGCGGCGCATGCGCAGCCCATAGGCGGCGTTGTCCCATACCGTCATCCAGGGGAAGATCGAGTCGCCCTGGAAGATCATGGAGTACTGCGGGCGCCCGGGAGCGGGGTCGGCGATCTCGAATTCGCCGCTGGTCACAGTCTCGAGCCCGCCGAGGATGCGCAGCATGGTGGTCTTGCCGCAGCCCGAGGGCCCGACGATCGCGAAGAAGGTGCCCTCCTCGATGTCGAGGGACACGTCGTCGATCGCGACCAGCGTGCGGAAGCGCTTGACCAGATGGGTGATGCGGATCTTGGGGCGTTGCCGCCGGCCGCCGGCGGGGGTCAGACGTCGACTTTCCATCGGATGATCCAGCGCTCGATCTCGCGCAACGTGATGCTGACGCCGAAGCCGATCAGCGCGATGGTGAACAAGCCGACGTACATCTTGGCGACCGCAAAAGTCTCCCAGGCGCTCCAGATCATGTAGCCGATGCCGCTCTTGGCGCCGACCATCTCGGCGACCGCAATGAGAATCAGCGCGAGGCCCGCGCCGAGCTTGATGCCGGTCATGATGAAGGGCAGCGCGCCGGGCAGCGCGATGGTGCGGAAGATGTCCCAGCGGCTCGCCTTGAAGCTCTTGCCGACGTCCAAGTAAATTGGCGGGATCTGCAAGACGCCGGCGGTCGCGTTGATCGCGACCGGGAAGAACACGCCGATCGCCACCATCACCACTTTCGACATCTCGCCAAGGCCGAAGATCAGCAGGATGAAGGGCAGGATCGCGCTCTTCGGGATCGGATAGGTGGCGGTGATCAGCGGGTCGATGAGCGCGCGGACCGGGCGCGAAATGCCCATGGTGATGCCGATGAGAATGGCCGGAATGCCGCCGAGCAAAAAGCCGAGCGAGATGCGCTGCAGGCTGATGAGGACGTGCTCGATGAGTTCGCCGCTGCTCAGCATCGTGACCATGACGCCGATGATGGTGCTCGGCACCGGGAAGAAGCGCACGTCGACGTAACCCAAGCGGCCGGCGATCTCCCAGGCGAGCAGGAGCCCGATCGGCGACGCGAAGCTCATGATGCGCTCGCGGCGGCGCGCCGCAAGCCGCGCCTGTTCGCCGATGTCGACCAGCTCGGTCGCCGTAACGGCGGGTTTCGTCGGCGTCGTGATTGCGCCGTCCTGCGCGCTCATCGCGTGTCT
>WNGB01014391.1_pt1 | contig 10567 bp, 9 predicted proteins | sample 5400681 | NCBI WGS metagenome assembly WNGB01 (sample SAMN13153367, study PRJNA577476) | soil metagenome | isolation source: 115 cm soil or saprolite under grassland replicate 2 | place: USA:California | collected 2016-06-15 | reverse complement strand
CCAGCAAGTATTGCTCTAATCGCGATCGCGGCGTTGAACTGCCTATCGGCAGGCGATGGGCAGCAGCCAAGCGGTCCGGTAGCCGGCTCTCCTTGTAGTGGCGAAACCCCCGCTGGTGTGGCTATGTGCGGCCCCGGTCAGAGCTGTTATGCGACGAGCTGGTCTCCTCCCACATACGCGTGTTCTCCAGCAGGGAGTCGTCTGGAAGTCGAATTGTGTTCGTTGGACAATGACTGTGGCGTCGGAATGACGTGCATTTTTTACGAAGCATCGTTCGGCTCGTGCAGATATGTTTGTGCGGCTGATGCCGACTGCCCGAGCAACTATCAGTGCGGGGGCTCCTTTTATGGTAATGCAACGGACACCGCACCAGCTCGCAAATATTGCCAAAAGCGGTGCTTTGGCATCACATTCGACGATTCTCAGAGGTGCGGCTATGGATTCAAGTGCGGCTTTGACTGCACGGCGCAGGATCCCACGTGGGCAACTTGCGATGTTCATTCGGGGCCCAATATATCGGGACCATGCACGAACGAGAACGAGTGTGCCGGAGGGTACGTGTGCTTGAATGGCGTTTGCACCGAGACTTGTGACGTGAATGCTGATTGTTTTTATCCAGAGAGGTGCAGCGGCCAACTGAGTTGCGGCAGCACGCTGGTCGGGTTTCAGTACTGCAGGTAGTGTGCTGTCTTTATCCTTGTCGTGGCTCAGCCCCGAGCGCAAAAGCGACCGTCTGAAGACGAGTCGCTCTACTTCGTTTCGCCGCAGGTCAAAAGGATGCGTACGCGCTCTCTCGATCCAAAGCAGTACCCACGAGGCAGGCTTCTTATTTGATTTCCAGAATAGGCTGAGCCTTGCCAGCCGCGCCGGCACCAGGTCCGGTGATTTGGCCAGCACCGTCGTTGCCACCAAGTCCTGCGGTCCCAACCGTCGTCATCCCACCATTGACCATCGGTTTCGTGCCGACGTACGCAATCCCCAGCGAATGGCCGCCCGCGCCCCCGCCGCCCGCGCCACCATTGCCACCATCGCCACCTTTTCCTCCGGAACACGCGTTTCGCGAAGTGCCGGCTCCCATACCGCCACGACCTCCGTCTCCACCGATACCGCCTCGCTGACCGGCAGCGCCGTTCCCGCCATTTCCTGCGTTCGCGGCCACCAAGTCGCACGCGTCGAGCGAAAGATCGGAATTGAAGCTAGCGACCGCAATGCTCGAACCACCCGAACCCCCTCCTCCTCCGCCTTTGCCTCCACAACCGCCAGCGCCAGCCGACCCGCCAGACGCGCCTGTGGGAGATGCAGCGTCGCCACAGACGGACGGTGCCTTCGCGCCACCGCCGCCACCACCACCTTGGCCGATGTGGCCGTCCTTACCCGGTATCCCCGCAGTCGAGCGGCAACCCATGGCGTCGAGAGTGGCGTTCGTTATGGCGCCGATTCCCGATGCGCCATCGATTCCTGCAGCGCCAATCTGGCCAAGCCCAGTCTCCACTGAAGCGCAGCTCCATGGCGTTAGGCTTCCTGCCGCGCCTTCGCCTTTTCCGCCCTGGCCGAGGGGCGAAGCAACGAGGGGAGCTGAGCTGCCATCAATCCCATTGCCGCCGTTCTGGCCAGTCGTATTCGCTCCCGGCCCGCCAGCACCGCCGCCACTTGTCTCACCGCCGCAACCAGTCGTCGCACCAGGTGGACCCTGGGCGATTTGGCATGCATCGTTTCCCTTGTTGCCTGGCGCGCCCACGCCCGCAGGCGAAGTAATTGCCACAGGCGATTCGCCACCTAATGCCATGCCTGCTGTGATCGTCACCCGTGAAAGCCTGACGCCATGACTTTCGCTCACAAATAGGCCGACGCTGTTGTCGCCCTTAGCCATCGCGTCAGCTGCGCGAAACGAGAAGTCCTGGATAAGGACTCCGGTCGTGAGCTGGTTAATCTTCACTGCCGTGGTTGAAGGCGCTCGAACTATGGCGCGACGCGCGGTGCTGTAGCTCCAATCGGTGCAGCGGAATCCCCCGTAGAGTCGGACGCCGTCCAGCGTCGCATCGATGACGAGTTGCTCGTTGAAACCACTTCCATCGTCGCAGGCATAGACGGCGTTCATCGCGGCATGCGCGGCGCCGAGGGCTTTGGCGAGCGTCTTGTACGGGGCCGCCTTGGTTCCCATCCCCGAGTCGTTGCCCCGCGGCGACACGAAGACGCCGAACTGCTCGTCGATGAGGCAAGGGGCCTCGCTAGGTGTTTTCGTGGGATCGCACGTGCTCCCGTCCGCCCCGCTCTCGAGCCCTGTGTCACTTGCTGCGTCGCCGGGTCCTTCCGGCGGGCAAGTAGCCGTATCGGAGCACGTGATACTGGTATCGCATCCGAGCAAACCATAGGAAAATGAAACGCCGACGAACACGAGCGTTATCGCCGGTACTCCCATTGGAGACGTCGACTTCGTTTCGAGAGGCCATCGCCGACCGACTTCGGCGCGCTTCATCATTTGATCTCCAGATTCGCCTGAGCCTTGCCGGCAGCGCCCGCACCAGGCCCCGTGCTCAGTCCGGCCCCGTCCTTGCCGCCGATTCCCGCCGTGCCGACCGTGGGCATTGGATCGTTGATCATCGGTTGCGTCCCGACATACGCGATGCCGAGGGAATGACCACCCGCTCCGCCGCCGCCGTTACCACCGTTGCCGCCGTCGCCTCCCTTGCCCCCTGAACATGCATTCTTCGAGCTGCTGCCCACGCCGCCGTGTCCACCATCACCTCCGACGCCACCCTGCTGCCCTTTTGCGCCGTTGCCGCCGTTCCCAGCGTTGGCGGCAGCAAGATCGCACGTATCTAGCAACACGTCGGAATTGAGGCTCACCAGCGCCATACTTGACCCACCTGAGCCACCCCCTCCGCCGCCCTTGCCTCCACAACCGCCACCGCCGCCAGACCCACCCGATGCACCAGTAGGAGCTGCAGCATCGCCGCCGCAAACCGATGGCGCTTTGGCACCGCCTCCTCCGCCCCCGCCTTGACCAACATGGCCGTCCTTGCCAGGTGCTCCCGCGGTTAACTGCCACCCTGCTGCGTCGAGAGTGCCGCTCGACGTTGCGCCGACGCCCGCCACGCCATCAGGGCCAGGAGCACCGCCTTGCGCCATGCCGTGATCCGTTGAGAGGCAATCCCACTGGCCCCCAGCCACGACATCGCCTTCACCCTTGCCGCCAACGCCCGCAGGTGTCGCGACCATGGGAGTTGAACTTCCCGTGCTTCCCTGACCTCCGATGGCAGATCCAGTAGCGCCGAGTCCGCCCGGGCCACCCGCGCTAGTCTCCGACGCGCATGTGTTCATTCCGCCGATGGGGGCGACAGCAGGCTGGCACGCGTCATTCCCCTTGTTTCCTGGCATGCCGGTAACCGCATTCGGCGTTACTGCCGGGGGCGAGTCGCCAGCGGCCCCCTTGCCCGCCGTAATCGTCACGCGCGAAAACTTCACGCCACGACTCTCACTGACAAACACGCCGATGCTGCTCTCACCCTTCGCCGTCGCATCCGCGGCCCGAAAGGCGAAATCCTGCACGGTCAATCCCGTTGCGAGCTTGCTGATTTTCACGCCGGTGGTCGTCGGCGCTCGCACGCTCGCGCGCCGTGTCGTGCTGTAGGTCCAGTCGCTGCAACTGAACCCCCCGTACATTCCGATACCGTCGAGCATGGCGTCGATGACGAGTTGCTCGGCGTAACCGGTTCCGTCGTCGCACGCGTAGACTCGCTTGCCTGCGGTCTTTGCGCTTTGGAGCGCCGTCATGAGCGACTGGTACGGGTGGGCACGCGTGCCATCGGCCGTCGCAGCGTTCGCATTGGGCGAGACAAAAACGCCGTACGCTTCGTCGACCACACACATGCTTTCAGCGGGGGACTTCGATAGGTCGCAACCAGCGCCGTCCGGCGAAACACCGGCGGAACCTCCGGACGCGTCGGTGCTCGTGCCGCCGGCGCCGCAGCGCTGGCGCGCTTCGCACGAGTCGTCCGTCGTTCCGCAGCCGGACCCGCCCGCGATGTACCAGCTGCCGACTACCAGAAAAGCAAGGGCCGAACTGCGCCTCATCATCACCACCCGTTATCAGAAGTTGCCTCCTACGGCGAGTCCGGCGTGCTGCGCGCTCAGTATCGGAATCGCGCGAATGCTGATCGCCCGTCCGTCCGGGCGCCAGAGGAGGAACGTCGTTACCGTCGCGGCCCCGACCAGCGCGGCGGAAACGAGGGCAATTCGCTCGACGATGGTCGCTTGCTTGCGATCGTCGACCGAGGCATCCAGATCCCGGCAGAGCTGAATCGTGTCCTGACACTGTCCGTGTCCAACCTGCCTGTCGATTTCACCGCTTAGGCGATCGACATCGGAGTCGGCAGATGCGGCCTTCAACGCGTAGACGATACCGACCGCTGCCGCCCCCACGGTAAGCGCTGCCCCTGAGGCAAGTACGATCGTTCTCGTCGCCGGTGTCTTCACCTCGCGGCCGTTCACGCCCGTATCGACCCCGTTCTGCGCCGTTACACCCTCGGCACGGGCAGGCGAAGCCGGCAGCTCGAGCCGAAGCTGCTGATTGCCTCCGGGTTGAGCATCCACAGCTGCGACCGCTGGCGGACGATCCGCGATCCGCGCTTCGATCTTGTGTGACCCCGGTTCGAGAAAAATCGGATCAGGGAGCGGAGTCAATCCGGCAGAATTGCCGTCGACTCGAAGCTCGGCTCCCGGCGGGTCGGTCGTCACGACCAACTTGTGAACCTTCGCACTCGCTTCGTCGAGCAGAGGACGTAATCGATCGCGTTCTGGTCTTGTGTCGCGCGTTGGATGCGGTTCCCATGTTCGGAGCGCGATGCTGAGATGCTCAGCTGCCTCGGGATATCGGCCAAGCCGCAGCTCCGTCGCGCCGAGCATCCCTACATTCGCCCAGTGCTGTTTGATCTTCCAGGCAGCGAGGAGCGAAGCGTACGCCTCGGCGTACTTGCCCTGCTCATAGAAGCGATAGCCGCGATCGTACAGATCACGTGCTTGGGATGTGACGGGACCAGACTGCGCGGGCGCCGAGCCGGATGTCTGAGCGCGGGCCGATCCCAGGCTGGAGACAATGACGGCAGCACCAATAGCAACGAGCAAACGCATGTCCATCGTTTCAATAAGGATCGCGCCCTATCGGCGGACGAGAACTATCCGCCGGGGCGGGTGCTTGGGCCGAACGATTGGGTGCGCGCTTCTCGGCTGGCGAGGCCTTCGGCGTCGCTGCTTGCGGCCTCTGTCCGGATTCGGGCTGGGCGCTTTTCGCGGTGACGGGTATGCCGGCGACATCGAAACTCGGCGAGGTGGACGCGACGGGAAGAGTCTGACCGACGTGGTCTCCAGTTTCAGCAGCCGCGGAGCTTGCGTGCACCGATAAGTTAGGACTCGGATCCGGCGCCGTGGAGCCGGAGCTTGGCTGGGTGCTTGATCGAATGATCGGCCCAATGATGACTGCACCGAGTCCCATTCCGATCGCAACCAACCCGATCGCGAGCGCTATGGTTCGTCCGCGGGTTTGAGGCAGGATGTCGTCGATGCTTCCTGTGTCGACCTCCGAATTGATGGTGTCCTGACTGAGCTGAGTCGGCGGACGCCAGATGAGCGGCGGCGCTTCGGGTATGGAGATCTTCTGCTGTCCGAACTCCCGCATGGCCTGCTGCATTGTCTGCCAGTCGGGATCGTTGGCGAGTTCGCTGGTATTCGGAGCGTCGACAACCGGATCACGCGCCGGATCACTTCCGGTCGTCGCCTGGGGCGCGTCCTCTCTCTCGTCCGGCTCGGGCTTGCTCATGATCGACTCCGGCTCGGAATCCTAGTCCTGGTTTGGCCGCGCATCATCTTCCCGTGCTCACAATATGCGTGCGGCGTTTCGGCGGCGGGGGAAGGTCCTCCGCCAGATCCAGCCCTATGGGTGCCGGTCTGGAGGAAGCGAGTGCCGAAGCCGAGGGCTTTGATTCCGCGGCCTTTCGAACCGGAACGGCTCCTCGCCGGGATGCAGGCGCGGGAGACGGCGCAGGATCTGGGACTACGCCGGCGTGCTCCGATGGTTGACCCCAGCTCGGCGCATTATCGGCCTGGTCGGAACGCGCGGTCGTTCCCTGGATCGGAAACGGTTCCTGCCGTTGCAATTCGGTCGGTTCGGCTGCGCTCGGTTCCGCCGCGGTCCCCGCGGAGGCGATTCCCGCCGCTGGAAGCCCCGTCAGCTCCGTACCTTGATTCATTGGCGTGACCCCGACCGCCGATGCTGCTCCCACGATCTCCGTTGTCGGACTGGGTTCCGCGGAAGATTGGTGGTTTCTCGCTCCCCACAGCGCCAGCGCGGCGGCTGCTGAAGCGAAGAGGCCAACTGGCAAGGCCACTCTCCGCCATCGACTGGGTGCCGGGGAGGGGCCCTCCGGTTCAGGATCGGTCGGCATTGCGACCCCGGTCGTGTCGGCCGTTCTCGTCTCTGCCGGCTCCAGTGCAGGTGCCGCGGATGGATCAGGTAGCTCCGAGGAAACGTCCATCAGAGGATGGGCTTTTTCAAGCCTTTGTTGTTCGCCGACGCTCAGCACGGCGGTTCTCTCCGACGTCGCTCTTGCGCTCTGGTCTTCGAGCGGGCCGGCCTGATCGGGGTGCGACCCTCGCCCTAGCGCGCCGACTCGAGTTAGAACGCGCTGACCCCACACGAACCGGCCACCCGAGGGCTGGACCGTTTCGGAAATGCTGGGCGGCGAAGTCGCCGTCGTGCGAGTGCTGTCGTGGGCACTCGAGATGGCCACCGGCTCGATGCCTCGTAGGCCCGTTGGGAGCGAGAGCGAGTCATCCGCACCCGCCAGACCGAGAGAGCGGCCCTCGGTCTCGCGCGGGGCGGTCCCGGCCTCGCCCCGATTGGGCCGACTTTCCTCGGCGTCTTCCTCTTCGCTGTCTTCGAACTCATGGTCCGAATCCAGGGATTCCGACTTCGCGGCAGCGCCGCTGAGGGTAGACAGCCTGGCGAGCTCATCCAGCGAGACGCCGGTCGATTCGCTCTGTTCTTCCGAAGCGATCCCGATGCGAACGCGCTCGACGGTACGCGCCAGCTCAAAGCAGTCCCGGGGCCGACGCGCCGGATCCTTTTCGAGCATGCTCAGCACGAGCTCTTCGAGCGGCGGATGAATCTTACGAAACCGAGAGATCGGGGGCGGAGCGCGATGGATGTGCGCTTGGGCAATCGCCATGTCATCGACCAGGTGATCGAACGGACCGCGGCCGGCAAGCATCTCGTAAAAGACGAGTCCCGACGAATAAACGTCAATCCCAGGTCCTGGCTTTTCGCCCATCAGTTGTTCGGGCGCCGCGTAGCGGTAAGTGCCTCTGAACATGTGAGCCGTCGTCCTCTTTTTCCGCGACAAGACGGCGGCGACTCCGAAGTCGAGCAGCTTGACCGCCCAGTGGCCCTCCCACGTTCGGTGGAGAAAAATATTCTCCGGCTTGACGTCGCGGTGAATCGCTCCTTTGCGGTGAGCGTAGCCAAGCGCGCGAAGGAGGCTGGTCTCGAAATTCAGCACGGAAGCGAGCTCCGGGCGCACGCGCGCACGCAGGCAATTCGTGAGCATGCGGCGAAGATTGAAGCCCTCGAGCTTGTCCATCGCGTAATAGAAGAGGCGAGGGTCGTCCTGGGTCCATCCCGCCCAGTAGACGCGCACGATGTTGTCGTGCTGCAGATCCGCCATGAGGCGGGCCTCCTGCTCCATCCGTTCCGCCCGGCGTTTGCTCTTCAACAACTTGGGATGGATGATCTTGACCATGTAATGGACGCGCAGGTGGACCTGCTCGACCTCGTACACGCTGCCCATCCCGCCCTCGCCCACCTTTCTGACGACGCGCAGATCGGTGCCGGGGATGGCCTGGCCGGGCGTGTAGATGGCAGCACTCGCGTCGGACATTCCGCATGCAGCCTAGCAGCGGCATCCGGAACCCGTCGAGCCGCGGCGGTGCGGCAGCCGAGCCCACCACCGCCCCGACAAGGCGCCCTGCGGCAGGGCGCAGGGCGCGAACGATGGCGATTTGCTTCCCTCGTTCCCCGAAATACGGGTAGATCCTGCCGTGCTTCACGACGTCGCAGGGCGGCCCGATCGAGCGAAGCGGCGCCGAACCGGCATCGCGTGGCTACTAAGCACGGCACTTGCCGGGAGCGCCTTCGGCACGGCGACGCCCGCGCGCGCTCAATCCGCCGGCGAAGAGACCGGGGCTCGCGTCCACGCGTTGACAAGGGATGGACTGAAGAAATTGGCTGCTGGTGACTACGAAAACGCTCGTCAGGCGTTCCAGGAGGCCTACAACCTGTCCCAAGAGACCCCGGTTCTTCTGAACCTCGCCCTCGCCGAGCTCAACGCCGGGCGACCGCTCGACGCGCTGCTTCACTTCCGCCAGTACATGCAGCGGCCGGACGCGAATCCCGACAAGGTCGCCAAAGTCCGCGAGCAGCTCATCCCACAGGTCTCGAAGCAGACGGCACATATCAACGTCAAGACACTGGCCAGCGCCTCTGTCGAGCTCGACGGCGCTCCGGTCGCGAGCTGGAATGACGGGATCGATGTCATACCGGGAGCTCACACGTTGAAGATCGCCGTCGGTCACTTCACAAAAACTTTCAACGTGGCGCCCGCCGCTGGCGAGCAGGTCTCGGTGACTTTCGAGCCACGGCCAGCAACCGAAGCGCCGCCCTCAATCGAGACGCAGCGGCAGCCTACCTCGATGAGCCAAGACACCGTCGCACCCACGAGCGAAGCCGACACCGGCGCATCCCAATGGCGAAACAGCATTATCACTGGTGGGGCGGTGCTAACGCTGGTCGGAGCCGGGGCCGCCACGTACTTTGCGCTGCGCGCGAAGGCAAACGACGATGAGGCCTCGGAAACTCGCGCTTCGATAATCGAGCCCTGCGCTACGTCGGTCGACTATCGCGATCGGTGCCGATCGCTGCAAAGTTCGGAAAACCGCAGTGACACGTTCAGGACGCTCGAGAACACGATGTGGATCGAGACGGCCGTCGTTGGAGTCGGTACGCTCGCGGCGTTTCTCTTCTGGCCGCGGCGGACCGCCGCGCGTGGATCCACGTGGTACGTTGCGCCCCACGTCGGACGAACGGAGACAACCTTGACGGTGGGAGGATCGCTACAATGAAAGGCGCGCCTATGCTCATGGGTGCGGCACTCATCGCTGTCGCTCCGCGCGCTTCCCGTGCGCAGACAAAGCAGGACGCGCCGAATCCCACGGCAACGCCGAGCGCCAGCTCTGAGCAATCAGCTCATGGTCAGGCGCTCGAGGGCGTGCCGAGCCCCGCGGAGGACCAGGGCCCTTTTGGACGCCCGCGAGTGCTCGTTCTCGTGATTGGCGGCGGTCTCACTCTGATGGCCGCCGGCATCGGGATCGTGGCCGCAGTTCGCGCCTCGTCCGCGAGCGGGGACGTGGAATACTGGGGGGCCATGACACCGTCAGTGACGCCCGCGGATCCGAACCCGTGCAACTCGCCGCAACTCTACTGCAACGAGCTACACGCGGCCGTGCTGCGGCACGAAGACGCGGTCGTCGTCGAGCGAAGCGCGCTCATCACGGCCGGGGTACTCGGCGCACTGACGGCGACGACGTATTTTCTGTGGCCCGTGTTGGGGAAGGGCTCCGGTCGGCAAGCCCGCTTCGAGCCGGCGTTCGTGACCACTGGTGGCGGGGGAATACTGATGCTACATGGGTCTTTCTAGAAGCGGTGCAAAGATGAGGCATTCTTTGGGTATGGGCTTTCTGTCGATCTTTGCGCTGATGAGCGTTCCTTCGGCGACTGGATGCAGCGTCGCCCTGGCGGGAGATGCCATAGAGAACTGCCATACATTGGAGGACGTTCTCCGTCATGCCGCGAAGAGATGTGGCGGCCACGGCCCGGGCGAAAACGTGCTTCAGTGCGACACCGTCATCGCGTCGAACATGACGGCCGAAGGCGTGGAGAAATGCCGCCAGCGGCTCGAGGCGGACGGCTGCGACGCAATCCGAGGCGAGTCGATGCCGAGCGAATGCGTCTTTGCGATCGACCATTTGTGACGAGCTTCTGGCCAGAGCGTCTTCCAAACGCGGAACGGTTGCCACCGTCAAGGAAGCGAGTTATCGGCGGCACTTTCGATTGCTACGACATCTCGCGTGGACCACTCTTTCGCAATATTGTCATAGTGCGGTTGCAGCTCTGACTCGTGAGCGTCTGCGAAATCCTCTGCGGCCCTCAGGGCGAGCGCGAGCACGTTCCGGTCGGTCACGCGGCAAGAGAAGATTCCCTTGCGCCCGCTCGTCACCTTTACGGCACCCAATCCCTCGACATCAACCAAGAAGACGATAGGCCCACCCTCCTCAATCTCGTATCTGACGCTGCACATGGAGCTCACCGTTGGTGCCCGCACGCAAGGCGCGGACGCGACGGGCGCTGTTCATAGGCTGCGACGTCTGAAAGTCAATTCAGGTACCCGCTTCTTGTCTCAGCGAGGAGGCAACGTGCACTGCGGGTGACGAGGTCGCCAGCCCGACGCGGGCGGTGTGC
>WNGB01014390.1_pt1 | contig 10567 bp, 13 predicted proteins | sample 5400681 | NCBI WGS metagenome assembly WNGB01 (sample SAMN13153367, study PRJNA577476) | soil metagenome | isolation source: 115 cm soil or saprolite under grassland replicate 2 | place: USA:California | collected 2016-06-15 | reverse complement strand
GAGCGGAGCGGGGAAATGGTGGTATGAAGGTGAGACGTGGGTTTCATTCATTTCAAACTTAAAGCCGCCTCACGTGGGGCGGCTCGCGTATGCCTCATTGCCGGTTCATGCGTTACGCCGTCTGCTTCTTGCGCCCTTTGCCTTTACTCGGTGCTGGTGCCGCTTCAATGGGTTCTTCCGGCGCATGTCCATCGTCGCTCGCCGGAATGACTTTGAAGCGCAGCGTGTCGCCGGTAGTGCGGCGAAACTCCACCCCCAGCCCCCGCCGGGTCGCCGCAGCCTTAAATCGATTGCGCACCGTCAGCCGGTTCTCGCCCTCTTCCAGATCAGCTTCGCCGTAGTCGCCCACGTCATAGTCGGCCAAGAATGCGTCGTACTGTTCTTCGACCAGTTTGCGTGGGCCTTTGGGCTTGTATTCGAGGGTTTGGACTTCCTCCGGCGCAAGTTTTCGTACCACTGGCATGGTTGGTGCCTCCTTTGGCGATAATTTTTAAGGGTGTCTATGATACTGCGTTTTTGCGAGAAACGCAAGCCCATGCGCGCAAAAGACGGTTTCCGCCGAACACCTATGACGTATGCGATCGACCAGGATACAATGAGACGTAGCTGATGATGACAGATCTGTTCGTCGTCATCAGCAATGATACGATAATATGGGTACGGCATGGCTTCCCTACCTGCGACGGAGTGAGGCCATCAATGCAGCAGAGACCATTCCATCAGCGCACCTGATACAGCGATTCGTGTATGACTTTGCGCACCTGAAGGATAGGCTTTGGTACACGTAGATGGGCGATGTGTATCGTAAAGGGGCCGGCGAAAGCACCAGGAGGCATCTGCGCTGGTAATCACCGTACGCAAGCGAACAGCGCGGGGAAAACGTGTCCCGCGCTGTGGTGTGTCTGCTGTACAACCAGTCCTTCCGCCAGAAGGCCCGCGCGTGCGCCCTTCGGATCATAGAGGGCCTTGGTCATCCGCGTCGCGTTGGCGTTAGCGCATGCGGGCTTCCCACCTGCGCCATTTCTCTTTCAGCTCATTGACCTTCCGCGTAGATTCTTCCTGCTCGGCCCGCAACTTCCGGCGCAGTGGATCGACGTACTGGCTGCAATCAGGATAGCCATGTGCGTGCAGCCACTGTTCACTTTCGGCCCGCGCCGCCAACGGGATGTCCGACCATACCATGCGCAGATAATGCAGATACTCCAATACTTCGGTATCATCGAGATCCGCAGTGAACTGTGGGTTCGCTGCACGATAGCCATCGACATCGAGCGCGTGAACCAAGGTGAGCTCGAAGGCTTTCCATGCGAGAAACGCACTACGATCCACTGGATGGGTATTCCAGGCACCATACCCGCCAATCCACCAGCAGTACATGGTTTCGACTTCCTCGATGCCATAGCTGGCCAGGGACACGCCGCCCGCCTGAAACGCTGCTGCAATCGTACTACGCTCCCATAGCAGCGTCGCGCGTTCACGCGCGGTAGCAGTGTCACGATAGGTTGTCAACGATGTGATGCGATAGAGCGGACCAATAGGGTCGATGTCCAGCGCTTGTCCGCCCAATCCTAACTGGCGCACGAGATCGTTCGCCGTAGGATATTCCTCATTCCAAACCATCTTTTCGCCAAACGATAGCTCGCGGTATTCCCAGCGGATCGGCGTGTGTTGCAGGAAGATCACCACCCGATACGTTGGATGGGCCGGCTCAAGTGCCTGGGGGTCAATCCAGTAGCGCTTCAAGCGTTTGCGATGGGTCGGCGTAAGCGTGGCGAGCGATAATGGCACCGGCGCTACAGGTGCCACTGCTGCGGTGCGTGCCGCTTCTGCGGCCGCGAGAAGTTCTTGCTCCACCCAGTCGAGTGCCGTTTCAAATGTCCCGAAATAGGGACTCTCGCACTTGAACTTATGCGGACGCTCAAGACAGCCTTGCCACATAAAGTTGTCGAGGGCCAGATGCACCGTGCCGCGATTGGGTGGGAGGTCGCAGCTCCACGTTCGGGCCTCGGTGTTGGCGGTCCAGGGCAATGGCCGCGTGGCGAAATCGATCTGTTCAGCCTCTTTCAGGGCCAGGACGCCGAGCAGGTACGTGCGCGCGCGGTCCAAAGAATCGCGCCGCTGCCGAAGTATCGGTTCAGCGAGTTCCCGTAACGCGGCTTCGTGCGCTTCGAGTAGCTGCAACAGCGCACGTGCCTGTGTCGGCGTCAGCGACATGGGATCGCACAGCTCGACTTGCGGTTGCGGTGGTGGCAGGGCTTCCAGTTGTTGGCGCTTGCGCGCGCGCCGTGACTCTGGCAGAAGAAAGACGGAAAGCTCTATTATCAGCCCCTGCGTTTGCCATGCGTCAGTCGTTTGTAAGTGGGTGAGCAAACCGAGCGCGTTAACGGGCTCAAGGTGGAACATCTGCTGCGTCGTATGATCCCACCATACGACGCCCAGCGCCGACCAGGTGTGCTGCTGCTCCAGAGTAGCCCATGCGGGACAATCTTCGGTTCGATCTGCCGTTTCAATGGTATTCACCCGCGCACCCCAAGTCAGATCGCTGTGATCCTCAGGTGTGTCCATAGTGATTCCTCCGCGCTCAGTGAGCGAAAAACAGATGCCAGCGCCGCCGCAGTTATTGCGCTCGCCGCTGCGCTCGATGTGCCGTATAGCTGGCTTCTTGAGGGCAGGGAGTAATCGGGCCGGCGGCAATGGTATGCCCCACAGTGTGTGGCCCATCCGCATCCCTTGTCTGTTCGTTGGAGCCTCCTTCGTCATGCATTGCTTGCACCAGATCGATCCAGCGATATCCTGTTTTGGGATATTTATTAGCGCGCCGTAGCATTAGGGAGAATAACCACCATGTAATGAATGCCCCATGCCCAAATCGGTCTATAGCCCGCGGTACCGCCGCTTTCGCGAACTCCTCGTGCAGGCGCGGAAAGACGCCGAGCTGACGCAGCGTGAGCTTGCCGACCGATTGAAGCGCCCGCAGTCCTTTGTCTCCAAGTATGAGAGCGGCGAGCGCCGCCTTGACCTCATTGAGTTCCTGGATGTGGCCGCGGTGCTCAACCTCGACGTAGCCGACTTCCTCCGTGATCTCCAACAGCAGAACGATTAGCGGGCAGCGTGAAGTCAGAGGTGGTGTTCCTGTCGCGAACACCCGCCTGTCGCACGAACAGACCGGAAGTAGATCCATAATATCCCAAAATGGGATATTTGTCAAGAGAGCGCTTCGATTTGCCGTTTTTCAGCAGCAGGATGCGGAGAAACGTGGTAAGCCTTGCTCGTGGTTAAGAATCGCGATAAACACTACTTAAGGAACACTAATCACGTTGTAACCGCTCGTAAGATCGGATGTAACTTAGGGTATGTTATTCTTGTGTTGGTTTGGAGGTTAAGTATTTGGTTAAGCGCGGCCAAAATTATGGTTATTGCAACTTATCTTTGGTTATGCAAAAAATAAACATTAAGTCAATGGTATTCCATGACAAAATGCTCGTCGTATTTTCTCGCCTGGTAAGTTATTATTAACGCCAGAGTAACGTTGAGTACAAAACGCAGCCGGTAAGTAGATAGGGGGGCAGAGACAGATCGATGAGTGCAACGATGCCTGAGACTACCAAGGTTGGTAGGTCGATGCTCAAGGGCGCACGGAGGTGTGCGCGTACGACGGCGAGTAAACATAATGAAATAGCCCGCTGTGGTAGCGGGCTACAAGGGGGCAGCGGACTTGACGCTGTCCGTATGTCCTGGTGGCGCTCAGCGTTCCTCAGGGGGATCTACACGAGGCTTGCGACCAACTTTCTGGCGCACAACCGGCACAACGATCGGGAACGTAAGAATGAGCGGAACGGAATTAGCCGTATCGGTTCCACGCCTCCAAGATGGGCTGGATCAAGATGGGCTACGACGGCAGCCAGAGCCCGCAAGTAGCAAGCTAGGGGCTAGGGGCTAGGGACCAGGGGCTAGGGACCAGAGGCTAGGGACTAGGGATTAGGGCTGGCTGCCCATCCCACATCCCAAGCTCCACGTCCCACATCCCAAGCCTCAAGCCCCAAGCCCCAAAACCCTACTTCTTCAAATACCACCGCTCGATATTCCCAAGGTACATCGGCGTGTTCAGGTCGACCGGCCCGTCGAGGGTGGTGACCTGCGGGCTCAGCGCGACCGGGATGCGGTCGTCCCACAGGAACAGGTAGGGCCGCGCGGCGGAGATCCGCTGCTGCGCGAGCTGGATGGCCTTGAGCCGCTCGGCCGGGTCGTAGAGCTGGCGCGCCGCGGCGGACTGGTTGTCGTAGACCGGGTCGCTGAACCCGCCGACGTTCAGCACCGCGCGCGTGTCGGCGACGCCCTGGTTGACCTGGCTGGAGTGGAACAGCGCGAAGTCGTCCGGGTCGTAGAAGGCGTAGTCGGCGAAGTTCGGGTCGCCCGCCCCGTTGCTCCAGCTCCCCAGCAGCAGGTCGAAGTCGTACGGCGGCGCGTACTTCGACTTGATCACCGTCTCGAAGTCGCCGCGCTGGACGTCGACGCGCATGCCGATCCGCTCTGCCGCCTGGGCGATCAGCGCGGCGGCCTTGAGGCGCCGTGCGTCGTCGCCGCGCACGAATAGCTGAACGGTCAGCGTCACACTGCCCTGCTGGCGGATCGACTGGCCGTCCGGCAGCTTCCAGCCGGCCTCGTCCAGCAGCGTGCGCGCGCGGTTGAGGTCGACCGTGCTGCTGGGCGGCGGCATGACGTCAGCCCACGAGCCCGGCACGGCGCCTATGGCGATCGGGAGGCCCTGGCCGCCGGTGGCATCCCGCGCGAGCTTCGGCAGATCGACCGCGCTCGCCAGCGCCTCGCGAACACGCGGGTCGGCGAACGGCCGGCCGGCGCGCACGTTGAACGCCGCGAAGTAGTAGCCGTTCTCGGGGTAGCTGCCGGCCTGGAAGCCGGGGACCGTCTCGGTGATCGTCTTGCCGGCGCTCCAGGGCAGCTCGGCCAGCATCAGCCGGCCGTCCTTCAGCGCCGACACGGCGACCTTCGCGTCGGGCGCGGCCAGGAATGCCACCCGGTCGAGCAGCGGCTCGCCGCGATAGAAGCGCTTGTTGGCGTCCAGCGTGATCGACTCGCCGACCCTGCGCTCGGCGAGCTGGAATGGCCCGGTGCCGATCGACACATTCCAGAAGTTCAGCTTCGCGATATCCTTGCCGATCAGCAGATGCTTGGGCAGGATCGGCACCGCCAGCTCGGCGAAGATCGGCGCGTAGCGCTCGGTCAGCGAGAGCACCACCGTGCTGGTGGTCGGCGTCTCGACCTGCGCGACGCGGCGTAGATCGGCGAGCAGCGCGGTGGTCGGCGAGAGCTCGCGCAGCGCGCTCAGCGTGTAGGCGACGTCGGCGGCGGAGAAGGGCTTGCCGTCGTGCCAGGCGACGTCGGTGCGCAGCGTGAAGGTGATCAGCCGGCCATCCTGCGAGGCATCCCAGGCGGTCGCCAGGTCGGGCTGGGGCTGGAGCCTGGCGTCGAGCCGGGCCAGGCCGTTGTAGAGCAGCGCGTCGATCTGCTCCTCGCCGCGCGAGCGCGGCTGCCACGGGCGCAGCTCGGGCACGTCGGCGGCCAGGCGGACCAGCAGGTTGCCGCCGCGCGGCAGCGGCGTCGGCGATGGCGGGGGCGCGGTGGGGGTCGGCGCGGCCGTGGGATCGAGCGCGCAGCCGGCCAAAACGGCGAGCACCAGAACGGCGAGCGCAACGCTCGCCAGGAAAAGGCGTCGAGAAGGGATATAACTCATGGTGGGCGATTATACCACAGGCCCTCACCCCCGGCCCCTCTCCCATTGCGATGGGAGAGGGGAGAATCTCAACTCTAATCCTAACGTAGTGGGAGAGGTTCTCGATCACGAATTGTTTCCTGATGACAGCAAGGGAGAAACGTAACCCCCGCTCCTGCCACGACAGAAGCGGGGGCCGAGGGATGAAGGTCTTCAACTGATTTTAAGCTGCCTGTCGGCGCGCGGGGCGCTTGCGCTCGCTCCTGCGCGTGCCGCCCACCAGCTCGTACTCGGTCGAGTCGTCGCCATAGGCGCCCTTGACGCTGGCGCGCACGCGCTTGACCGTGTCCCACATCTGCGCCAGCCGCTCGTCGCGCTTGTTGCGGATCTCGGTCATTTGCAGCTCCAGCGCGTGCAGCTGCGACTGGATGGCCTGCGTCTGGGCCAGCTCGTCGGCGAAGGCGGCCTGCGTGAGCGTGCCGGTCTTCATCTCCGGGTCGATCTGCTTGCAGGCGGCCAGAATCTCGGCGGCCTGGGTGAGAATGTCGGCGGGGTAGCCTTGGGAAGCCATGGTTCCTCCTATGATGTCGTAGTAGATTGCTGCGGACTACTTTGTCCGTACGATAGACCGTGGGAGCGGCGCGAAAGTAACGGGCGTCGGAGACTTTACTTCTACCAGATCGCGGAGCGCCGCTCCGTCACAGCCAAGCGAGACTATGATGATCCCCAGCTCAAGAAGCTCCACGCCGCGCTTGCTCTCTATATTGACCTCCCCAAACTCAGAGAACTCGCCGCCGATAACGGAGATCTCTTTACCGCTCTGCGCTCGGACAATCCGCCCGAAGAAGTCCTCGACCTCATCCACCTGCTCTCTGCGATCCTCCGCCCAAAGCAGCGAGAGAAAATCCGCAGTCCCACCGATGCCGCCGCGCTGTTGATGGTGGAGATGTCCCACTTGGACCAAGAAGAACTAAGCACCGTCTTGCTTGACACGCGGAATCACGTCCAGGGGATCGTGATGGTGTAGCGTGGGTCTTTGAATATGTCGATGGTGCGGGTGAGTGAAGCGTACAAAGCTGCTCTGCGTCGGAACAGTGCTGCGATCATTGTGGCGCATAATCACCCCTCGGGCGAGCCTGAACCAAGCCCCGAGGATGTCTTACTGACGCGCCAACTTGTTGATGCCGGTAAGCTGTTGGAGGTCGAGTGCCTGGACCATCTGGTCATCGGTCAAGGGCGCTGGATTTCGATGCGGGAGAGAGGTCTAGGTTTCGGACGGTAGTCGTAGTTTCGCTTGCCTCCGACTAAGGGTAGGTATCTTTTTCCTTTTCTTCGACCATCCACAACTCCGGTATGCTATAATTTCGCCTGACCGCTCATCTGTGCGGATCTTCTGTGTGGGCTGTTCTCGATCGGAGGGGTGACGATGGATGCTGAGGAAAGAAAAGAGCATGAGCGCCGGCTGAAGCACCTTCGGATTCGCGCCGCCAAGCAAGGCGTCAATACACCGCCAGAAGTTCTGACCGAGATCGAAGACATCCAACGGCTACTGGATGACACTGCTGAGTCAGCGGCTACTACTGCCCGCGAAGAACCGCCAGTACCTTTCGCGGCGGTGGCAGGAGGATCACGTCCAATCCTTGAGGCGTACAAACGGGAAGTAGCGCCTTATACCGGATTACCTCGCCGAAAGTCCAACCGATGGTGAGGGCGAGACTCTAGCGGCGAGTTTTTGTAAAAGTCGTACTCGCCATTCATCGCATTGGAATGAGCTATCTCATGTTTACATTACGCCTCATGGGAGAGATAGGGGGGCGCCATGATCTATCCTCATGATTCAGTGGATGGATACCGCGCCATAGCCGCCCGATTGTATAATCCTGGATGCCCTTGTCTCAATCTAATGCTGGCGCTCGGTATCCGGTGACTGTGCCCCCGGTGACTGTGTATCCAGTGAGGCGAAGTATTCCATGAGCATTCGGTGGATAAAGATGTAGCCGCCGCCGACTTTGCGCAGGAAGATGCGATCGGCGCAGTAGTCGAGGAAGCGGGCGTAGTTCCAGGGTTGGGGATAAACATCAGCGCATCCGACGAGTGCTTGAACGTCCGGTCCTTGTTGTCTACAATATCCGCACCGCCGTAGCTCAACATGTCTTTCGTCAGGTTCTCGACCTCACCGTGACAATAGCTGTATCCCCACTCACACAAAGGTTGCCGGTGACACGCCAAATCGCTTCGCAAGCGTGTGTATTTGCGCTACATTCAAAGCATGGTGGCCCGCAAGGAGGTCGGCTACCTGTGCTGGCGTGCCAAGCTCCGGCAGATCCGCCGTCGTAAGTTGATGCTCGTCCATCAGCAGTTTCAGGACATCAATGCCACTGACGTCTCCCGCTGGTGCATGGCTTTCTTCATACGTATGGATCAGTACACCTAACGTGTCAAGCAGATCATAGAGGGGATGGGTTTCGTCATCCCCCACCGTATCGAGCAGGCGGTTGAGCGTTTCCAGCGCCTGATCATACTGCGGTTCGGTGCGGATGACCGACAGCGGTACCAGCGCTTGCAGGCGGCTCCAGGCGTGTTCCAATTGTTCGGTTGTGGCTTGGGTCATCGCTTCCATGCTCCTCGGTCGTACTCCTCGTGAGTCAAGACGTGCCGGATATAGACCTTTTGGCGATTGAAATGGATGGCCGTAATCAGGCGATACTTATTCCCGCCGATGTTGAAGACGACCAGGTTGTCGACCATGTCTGCACGGGCAAACACCTGATGGAGATCATGGAAGCTGGGAAAGTGATTCGTCTTCATGATCTGAAACCAGGTGTCGAGTGCCGTGCGACTATCAGGATGTTGCTGCGAAAAGGCGCGCAGTGCTTTGCGCGAGATGATGTGCATAGCCGTCCAGGATGCCAACGAGCCAAGCCCAGCTGCATGGCTCAACACTTCCGCGGTACATTATAGCAGATCGTGGTACCGACGTACTGCCTTGTCACTGCGACGGCGTTGCTGCGGCCCAAACGGTGTTGACCGAGGAGGCTCTGCTGTTGTGTGATCGTTTCCTGGTCGAGCATGGGCTCCATCTCGTTCCCACATTCATCCGCCCATCTGCCGCAATGTCGCCTCAAGCTTGCTAATCTCACGGCGCAGATCTTCGATCTCGATGCGGTCTTTGGGTTCCGTTGCGCTGCCCTGGACAGCCTCGCGCTTTTCTAAGTGTCGAAGCCGGCGTGTCTTCCCCTCAATAAGCTCGCGGAGGTGCTGCTGTTGCGACTGCTTCGATAGCGGTCCTTCGGCATCCTGTGCGCTGCTGACCGGCGGCTCTTCACGAGGAACCGGCGGCGTCTCCGTCGCTTGCAGATCTTTCAAGAACCGAGCAAAGGCGCGCTCGAACGAATCGTGGTCTTTCCAGCAGGTGAAGTCAGGGATGAAGTATTCTCGAACCTCCACCGCCAGGTCTTTTCCAATGTCGGCGTCGAAGCACTCCCAATCGTGCAGGGTGTCCATGTCTACTAAACGTAAGGGGAAGAGTTTCCGGTGGTGTCCCTCAATTACCTTGATGAAGTTGTTCCAAAGGTGGAAACAAGTGTTCGATAGCACACAGCTGATCCACAAATTCAGCCGGGACGCGATACGACAACAATTCGGTCGTCGTCCAAATGTGATCAGTCATCCCGGCCGCCATCGCCGGCGTGATTGGGCGCCAGCGGCGCGCCGACCCAGTTCCGCGCGTCGGTTCGGGCACTTCCAGGCGCTGTTGCAAGCTGTCATGCGGCAGCACCAGATGGTAGTAGGCCAAGACCAGCCACAGGTGCTTTTCCAACCATGGCAACTCCTTGCTAAATCCGCTGGTTTTGCGGGTCAGGCGACGGCTCTGTTGGCGCAAGGTCAGGTTCTCCCGTTCCACAAAGCTGGTATTGACCATGCGACTGGTCGACAGCGCTTCCAGACGGGTCGTGATCGCCGCCAGCGTGCCAAACACCGCCTTGGTACTGACGGCCACGATGTTCCCGCGCTCCCGCTGCTTGACCACTTGGGCATACAGCAACCCCTCTGGTGCCACGCGGCGGCGGTCCGGATAGCGCCCGCGATTGCCATTGCGCGGTGGCTGATACCACTCACCATACACTTCCAGCAGCGCGCTGCGGTACTCAGCCAACTGGTCACTGGTAAAGAATGGAATCGTAGCATCCGTCACATGGAGCACTCGCTCCAGCAACAGATTCGCGCTCGCTTGCGTCCGTTTGCCCACCACAAAGGCCAACACCAGGCGCCAGACCGGTGCGAAGGCGATCCAGACCCAGGCATCGCCATAGGTGTCACAGCACAGTTTGGCGCTGAAGAGATTTTGCTCTTTGGTATGCACAAAGCTCCACAGCTCATCTAGTTGACATTCGGCGACCGACAGATTGCGCCACAGATACAGCATCACCTGCCGACAGTGAGCGGCCGCGCGGTGGCGCCAGGCACAGGCGGTATCCTTATCGATTTGGACAATCCGGGCGGTGCCGCGCAGGGAATTTCCTTCGGCCAGCGCCCGCACCGCCGTCTCGAAAATGGCTGGTTCGGCATCCAGTTCGAAATAGGCCGTCCCATAATTCAGGGCGACACTGCGTCCACAGGCCCGACACAACGCCTGTTTTTGCCCGCGCGTCGCGCCATTCTTGACCAGCAGCCCGCTACGAAAGGGCTTCCCATAGTACCGACAGTAGCGATTCGGACAGTAGAGCGTTTCCCAGTCCACGGTATCCTGCCTTCCTGCACACCAACTGTTCAGGTGAGGATACGCGCAGACGTGTTAAGTGATCAAGCCCATCAAGGTAACTGAGGGACACCACC
>WNGB01023485.1_pt1 | contig 10568 bp, 14 predicted proteins | sample 5400681 | NCBI WGS metagenome assembly WNGB01 (sample SAMN13153367, study PRJNA577476) | soil metagenome | isolation source: 115 cm soil or saprolite under grassland replicate 2 | place: USA:California | collected 2016-06-15 | reverse complement strand
TACTGATTTTCTCCCCAAACCGTTTTTCCTTGATGATGTGCTAGACTGTATCAGAGGATACATCGGCGACGCTCTGCCGCGTACCATGAGGCGGCATGAGCAGGACACAGAACGGTATGAGTCTCCCAAACAACTACATCGACGTGCAGTACGCGGCTGAAGGCCGATACCGGGTGTGGATTTTCCGTAACAGGCAACCGTATGCCCAGTGTTACAGTGAGAATCTCTATACCGTTGTTACACTGGCAAAGCGCCTGAACTGTGGTATCAGAGCAGACAACAAGCTGAAAGAAGCGCTCAAAGCACGAGGCGCAACTGTTTTATAAGTGTTAGGTATTACGTCGAAAATTATGTCATTAACGACGTTATTTTTGCATTTACCCCGATCTTGGCGGAAGCGGCGTCCTCCGCAACCGCGTGTTAGCCGCAGCGATCGGGTCGGCCACCCACCGTCGCGCCGCGAGCGGGTTTCATTGATGGCACATTTTCCCGCATCGCTGCGTCGAGCGTATACAAGCGGGAAGGCGTGGCTATCCCGGACTTCGGGCGGGGACGGTGCCCGCCTCGGTCCTATTGCCGAACGCTACTCGGCAAAGTGCTGTCGAACCTTCGCCCCGATCTGACGATCCGTCATCTTGTCAACTGTTTCAATACCTACGACGCGTCCACCGAGGTTATTTTCTTCAAGACGTTCTTTCAGTTCATCCTTTGCCTCACCAGGACCAAATATCAGAATAGCCTCTGCATCACGAATAGACGCAATGACCGCATCATAATAAATGTTGAGATGTCCCGTAAAAGTTCTCTGGCGGCTATTATCCGCGGGTACCTGCTGTGATTCATAGGAACCCTTAAGAGGTGAATGGCCGGAACGCCGGAGCTGTTTTTCTACCTTCGATATTATCAGTCCTATCTCTTCCCCTTCGTCCGTAACAGCCACGACAATAGCCTTCCTATGGTCAATCCACAGACCCACTTTTGTTCTCATTGATATCTCCTTTGTCTACTATAGCATTCCTACCGGATTCGTAAACAATATATCAACCTCCGGCTCAGCAGAACGCCAAATACGTTTTACAAATCACGTAGGATCGCTATAGTTCCACCTAACGGCATACCCATCAGCCGTGCCGTACCGATAGACCGGGAAATCTATTGGGCTGAATCCAGCCTTCAAATTCCGACCCCGCGCTATCGTACGCGGCCAGCCGTCCGCCTATTATACCAGCTCATTCGGGCAAGACACATAGTGATGCCATTCACAAAGCCACGTCGTAAATTCTTTGAGTTGACGACGTGGGGGTGCCCTTTTTGACCGTATAGCGGAAATTTCATCACACTATTGGTAGAACGGTCTTCAAACTATGGATTGTTGAGCAGTTCTATTTCTTTCCTAGTCCTTCATCGTGTTGCCCAATAGTTACAAGGTAGAGTACCTGATGTTCAGTGTCTACCAGAAAGGCCATCCGGTAATGCCAGTCTACTCGTGCTTCATACACCTCTTTACCCGGCATCTTTTTCACGTTGAGTGAGGGATGTTTCCAGTCTTGTGTCAGTAAACGCAGTTGCTTATCCACTTTCTTTTTAATGTCAGGAGGAAATCTTTTGTATGATTTTGTAGCCTTATCAGAGAAGCGTATTTCCATGCTATTTGAGACTGTCAAGGAATTGTTGTAATTCTGCCGGGTTTTTCAGTGTCGTATATCTTCCCGCTGTAATATCTTCCAAACCCTCCTGTACTTCTGCCTCCCACCATGCATCAGAACCAATGCGCGGTGCTATCTCTTTTTCCGGTAAACCAATTTTCTCAACAACTTTGCGTACCACATCCTCAAGATACCGTACGCGGCTATTCAGGTTATCGAATTCTTCTTTAGGAATAGTAACAGTGGTACTCATACATTCATAATTCTACCATATTTCATCGCATATACGTCTACAAATTGCCTGACATCTGGTAATTCGAGCAACGATCTGAAGAGAGCTGCTCCGTATTCATCCACGATGAATATTTTGTAATTGACGCTCCTGCTATAATCAATAGCATCTTCCCGCGTTCCATGCTACCGTCATCGCTGGTCGTGCGTGCCGACCGGGCGTACGGTCCGACCGCGTGCCAGTCGGTGTACGCGGTAGGGTATGGTCCTGTGGCGCAGACCAATGCCGGAGGCAGCTCTATGCAGCGTGAGCAACTGCCGGATGATAAGCCAGCACACCTCCAAAACTCGAACGCCTATGATCAGGAACTGCTGGTACGGATACAGCGCGGTGACGAAGCCGCACTGGGGCTGCTCTATGATCGCTATGATCGGTTCGTGTACACTATCGCGCTCCGCATTACCGGCGATCGTGTCATAAGCCGAAGAAGTCGTCCAGGATGTGTTTCTCGCGGTGTGGCAATCGGCAGGCAGCTATCAACCAACGTACCCCGTGATTGCGTGGCTCATTGGTATCACGCGCCACCGGGCCATTGATGCGACCCGCAGCCGCCAGTCCCGCGCGCGCGCCCGTGAAACAGGGCTTGATCGCGCAAACCGCTCGGTGCGGGATAGCGCTGCTGACCCCATGGCGCACAGTACGCTCCGGCAGATCGTGCAGCAGGCGCTGGGTGCCCTCTCACCGGGAGAACGGGAGGTCATTGCCTTAGCGTACTATGGTGGCTTGACGCGGGTGGAAATCGCGGCACAGCTTGGCCAACCCCTCGGTACCGTGAAGTCGCGGCTATGGACGGCGCTACTGAAACTGCGGGATGTGTTGCAGGGCAGCGGAGTAACACCGTGACTCTGCCATTGGCCCCGATCCAATGACCGGCATTGTTGTGTACGTCCTGAGGTTTCCCCTGTTACCAGTCATCCGCAAGCAGATGAACGATCGCAGTGATCCATGCAGTGCGCTCCTGAGCGCAGTATTTCTGACGCTCTTCGGGCTGTTGTCCACGGCCGCACTCGTCGCCGTCTACCGGCGTATCCAGCAGACCGATGCCGACTTTGCCCTGTGGGCCATGATCCTTGGGCTCGTCGGCGCGCTGGGCGCAGCCATTCACGGCGGGTATGACCTGGCCAATGCCCTTAATCCGCCGGCGGCTGCGGTGCCGGACCTGCCCAGTGCCATTGATCCCCGCGGCCTGCTGACCTTTGGCGTAGCCGGCATTGCGCTTCTGGTCATTGCATGGCTCATGGGGCGCGGCCGGCAGTTCCCGCGCGGGCTCGTGTATCTGGGCTATGCCTGCGCGGTCCTCCTCATCCTGCTGTATCTCGGCCGGCTGATTGTGCTGAATGCCGCCAGTCCCGTTATTCTCGTACCGGCCATTGTCAACGGCTTTCTCATCCAGCCGGCATGGTATGTGTGGCTGGGGCTGGCCTTGCGACGCAGACCGACCACGTAAGAGTTGCACGTGGTGTGGAGTACGTCTGCTCCCTGTCCATGAAAGGAGGCCGTCCGATGTCCACGGCGGAGAATACGGCGATCGTGCGCCGCTACGTGGAGGCAGTCTGGAACGAGCGCAATCGGACCCTGATCAACGAGGTGATCGCGCCGGAGTTCATCCAGCATACTGCCGGCGTCCCGCCCGGCCGTGATGGCGTCAGGCTCTTCTTCCGCATGATTGATGCGGCCTTTCCCGATGCACGCATGACGATCGAGGACATGATCGCGGAAGGCGATCGGGTGGTCTGGCGCTTTAGCCTCCGTGCGACCCATACCGGATCGTTTCAGGGAATTCCCGCAACCGGTAGATCCGTAACCATCACCGGCATGAATATCGTGCTGGTGGCCGATGCCCAGGTCACTCAGGCACGCTATGGGCCGGTTCTGGCGTTGGCCATCTGGGACGGCGAGGAGCGGGCGCCGCTGTATTTGGTCAGTAATCTGGGCGATGCCGAGACAGCAGTCGAGTGGTATCGGCAACGTGCGCAGATCGAGACCTTCTTTTCGGACCAGAAGAGCCGCGGCTTCCGCATCGAGAAGAGTCACCATGGCAATCCGGCGCGGCTGGCGCGGATGCTGCTGGCGGCCTGCCTGGCCTACTTGTGGATGATCTATAGCGATCCTACGTGATTTGTAAAACGCACTTGGCGTTCTGCTGATCCGGAGGTTGATATATTGTTTACGAATCCGGTAGGAATGCTATATCTGGGCGCTCTCGCGCGGCGCGATCGATGGGATGTGATCATTCACCGCACCGACCGCTGCGATTGGAGCTTGTTTCAGCTCGGGTTGCATTTGCTCGACCATTGGTTGAACGAGTCGTTGCGGATTGAGGTCGCCTTTTGTCCACCACCACCGTTATCGGCGGTGACGTAGGAGTCGCTCATATTTTCTGTACGGTGATGAAATCTAATATGGAACGTTATTCTAGCAGTTAACTATATTGCGTACTTCCCCGATATGTCGTTGTATTCGCTCTGACAAAGCAGGATTATAGCCGTAACTAACTTTTGTGGCTAGTTCAAGCATATTAACAATATCCTCATCGCTGACTGCGCCGTTCGGTTTGTCAATGATACTTTGCCCATAATCGCAGACAGCTATTAAGTTGTATTCCCTATTTAACCCAATTCCCGTCATAAGCGCTCTGCCGACTTCCATTATTTGGCCTTGGCTCAGATTTTGCATGTATTCATCCAGAGCTTTTCGTAATTCCATAAAGGGTGTACGGTTAGTTATCGCTTGAATTCTGGTGTTTTCAGCAGCATAATCGATGCTGCCCTTTCCTTTGATCAAGGTGGGCAAAGATCTTCGATTTGTTAGGTATGTATTGGCAATGCGAATATGATCTTTAAGGCGAACTTTATCGCTGACCACGTCTCTATCTTTGAATCCTTTAATTAACTCAAGAAACTGGTCGTCAAGTGTGTTAATGCTATTAAAAATTTCGTCCAATGCGTTGCAAAGGTTCTTAAGTTGAACGGCATCCGGAATGAGTACGTCTTGTGTCGTGCTGCATTTAGATATAAAATTTCGTATACATCGGTAAAGAAAATCTTGCTTTGAACTGATTAGAGTAATACTATTATGATCTGCACTCACAGGAATAGGAATAACACGCGTCATACCAGGATCGGCGCTTGTAGGATTTACTACACGGAACCCGTGCATATTTTGTGTCTCGAAATAAACCTCTGTTAATATAGCATGATCTGCGGCGTTATTGCGATACCAAAGGTTGAGATTTAGAAGTTCTGATGCATGGGCTTTAAGCTGCATGACGCTTATGGTTGGACGATATAGCCACTTAAAGCTCTCCATGAGCGAAGCTAAATCAGAGCCAGTATGAGGAGTTGAAAGAAAAACAATACCCTTTGTTTGTTCAACGATCAACCTCCATTCAGGCATGGCAGAGTCGATAGCATTTCGCAGTAATTGCTTTACTACTAATCCCCCCATACTGTGCGTAACAAATATAATGGGGTGTTTGGCTAATTGTTTTACCTCGAGTAATTTGAGAATGTTCGTTGCTCGATCTGTTAAAGGCATGGTTGCCCCGTTCCATGCCGTTGAACTAACTTCATACTCTATTGACCAAACACCTAGGTTAGGAAAATCTTGCCCAAGAGAAACAGGTAAATTGGGTTGGTTTATGTCGACTGTGCTGGCTGGACTAATTCTTATACCCCAGGTTTTCGCCCAGTCACCATTAAGCCCATGTACAAATATTACATTTCCGGCCAGGTCTGGCTTTCCAGTATTTATAATAGGATGGATATTGCTCATGTCTCTCCCCCTTGCTGCAATAGCAGCAGTATAGCATAACCCAAGCCTTGTGAATCGAAGCGCTCCATCCAAACTGGTGAGGCCGTTCAACCGCCCCTAGAGCAAATCTGTGATCTGCTGAGTATAGCAGCTTCTTGTTGTACATGCAATACGATTCTTCTTCTATAGCAGTCCTAACGTGGATCGTGAAGAACTATCTCCTGCTTCCTGATGCAGCGCGCTCGCCGGCTAATGCGTCAGCTTCATAACCCGTGTAGCATTGCTGCATGGTCGTACACGAGTGGTTTTTCTCGTGATATGGCTTCCGAGCGCGGCATATGCAGCTTCCCTGCTGAGATAGGGCTTCCCAATGTGCGCTATCAGCGTATCAATGAGCACGGTTGGTTTCGGCAGGTGGTACAGCGTGAGTGCCGCCCAACGACTTGCGCATCAGCCGACGCCGCTGTCGTTCCTCGTTTCAAAAACGACCGTTTTTGGTACTTTCCCCACTTCTCTATAAAGACCACCCAGGCAAGGTTGCCGATAGTTCCAAAACCCAGTTCCATTATCAAAGTACCATTATTGACAATTGACATGAGTTTTGGTACATTGGATATATTACCAGTTGCTTGTTCCGCCTATGAACAACCAACAGAAACGACTCCTCACGGCAAAAGTCGCCATTGCTCTTTTCGACGAGTTCGGCAGAAAACCGACACCGGAGGAAGTCGAGAAGTATTCCCGTGTTGCCCGTGTGCTCTACAAAGCGGTGCTTGGTCTGCATTTTGAACGCAAGACCCAAAAGGCAACCGGCCAGTTAGCCATTTTCTAACTCCTCTATGCGCGTTGGCTATGCCCGTGTCTCGACCCATGAGCAAACCCTTGACCTTCAACACGATGCCTTGAAGAACGCCGGCTGCGAGAAGATCTTCAGCGATATGATCGGCGGTGCCAAGGTTGACCGGGACGGTCTGGCCGACGCACTCAAGTTCATGCGAGCCGGTGATACCTTGGTGGTCTGGAAGCTTGACCGGCTGGGCCGGTCCTTGAGACATTTGATTGACACGGTGACGCAGCTACAGGAGGAAGGCAAGGAGTTTCAGAGCATCACCGAACGCATTGACACCACGACACCAGGGGGCAAACTGATCTTTCACATCTTTGGGGCTCTGGCTGAGTTTGAACGGGACCTCATCAGGGAGCGAACCCAAGCGGGACTTGCGGCAGCTCGTGCACGAGGTAGATTGGGAGGCAGACCGAGGCGACTTGATGACAAACAGACCGCTATCCTCCGAGCCTTGTATGCTGATAAATCAAACTCGATACCGGATATCCTCAAGTCCCTGCACATCTCAAAGGCGACGCTGTATCGCTACATTACCGCATCTTCGGCAAGACTGAAGTTACAACCTCACGGGGAGTCATAATCTCTACGGGCCGTACCGACTCTCTTACGGCTGGCTTTTTAAAATCGGTCGGGTCAAGCGTAACCAGAATGTTCACCTTGTTTTTCACCGCCGCTGCAATGACATACTGAGAAATAACTCCTTTTATAACCCGTTTTTTACAGTGCGCCACGATGATGGCAGACGCACCTATCGTGGATTGGGCAGCAGATAACAAAACGGATGTATCAATAAAAATGGTGGTCATGGTAGATCAGGAAAAGCCTCCTCCATTACTTCTTTTGCCTCTTGTTCCAGCTCAGGTGGGAGTTTATCTTCTTCCTTCCATCGAGCAATGTCCTCATCAGTAAATACTCTCCCTTCATACACAACCGCTCGCGGTTCAATAACGATCATGTTGCCGATCAATGTCGCTTTGGCTACATCTCCCTCTTTAATCCCCGCCTTTTCTCTCATTGCTTTTGGAAGGGTAACAATGCCCTTCTTCAATACCCGTACCCATGTTTCTTGTGGTTCCTGTGGTGTTTGTGTTTGCATAGAAAGTTTGAATTTCTAACTTTCTCATTATAGCAAGCTCCCTATGTAAAAACAACCCGACCGATCATACAACCATGTGCTCAAGCCGTTTATAAATATTCTCACGTTTGTCTGCCAAGCGGACAATGACCTTGTGCGATGTGGTCACTACCTGATAGATAATTCGGTACACAGTGCTTTTGTAGCTCAGGTGCAGTGACCGCAAAAATCGGTGTCCGTTCCGGGCTGATGGTGGTTACAAAGCGTCCTATGAACTGATTGACAAAAATCACACGCCCGGCGATCAGGCGGAAGCGCTGCTGCACGAACTGGTTGAGACCTATGACCCGATGACCAGCGTCGTCTTTGCCTTCCGGACTTCGGGGGCGCTTGCGACTGCGATTATCACGCGCGACCCGTCACCTCCAGCGGCACAGCGGAAGCAGCAACGGACGCATTAACGGCGGTCGTGCAGTGCTTGCTGTTGGGGAGTATCGCTGTTCGACGGTCTTCCTGCTGCGTGGAACGCAATGTGCAGCGTTCCTGACAGCGGCGCTGGCCGCAGGAACGATGACCCTGCACCTCCGTGCGGCACTGCATGCCCCGGTCGTGTCCGTGGTCCATGGATATGACCTGGTTTCGACCGTGGTCATTGTCGGCTTGATGGTGTTCAAGCCGTTGTACTAGCGGGAGGAGAGCGCTTATGTCGTTCACGCCACTGATCCGCCCCGTCGCGCTGATTCTGGGAGCGCTGCTTGTCGGCTGGATCTGCGAGCGGGTCTTGCTGCGACGGTTCAGTATCTGGGCGGCCCAGACCGAGCGCGCGAATGCCGACGTCATCTTCACCGCACTGCGTGGTGTTATCCTGTTCTGGTGGGTCCTCGCAGGTATCTATGTGGCGCTGCGCACCGCACCGATCTATACGCAGGCGGCCGATTTCTTCATCGGCTTTGTCCGCCTGAACGTGGTGTTTTCGCTCACGTGGGCCTTTATCAAGATCGCGACGGGCTTGCTGAACCGGTATACCGCCACCAGTGAACGCCTGTTCGCATCAACGACGATCTTCCGCACGGTGCTGCGAATCGTGATTGTGAGTATCGGTGGGTTGATTGTCCTGCACAGTCTGGGCTTTGCGGCGACGCCTGCGCTGACGACGTTGGGCGTGGGCGGCATTGCTATCGCGCTCGCCGTGCAGGATACCCTGGCCAATCTCTTCGCCGGAGTCTATATTCTGGTGTCGAAGAAAATCGTCCCCAGTGACTACATCCGGCTGGATACCGGCGACGAGGGGTATGTCACCGATATCAACTGGCGCAGTACGACGATCAAGGCCCTCGCGAATACTATCATCATCGTGCCCAATGCCAAGATCGCCTCAGCGGTGGTGACCAACTACGATCTGCCGGACAAGGAACTGACCATCGTAATCAATCTGAGCGTCAGCTGCGACAGTGATCTCGATCATGTGGAGCGCATCACGATCGAGGTTGCCAAAGCGGTCATGCAGGAGGTCGGCGGCGGTGTCCCCGAGTTTGACCCATTCCTCCGCTATACAACGATTGCGGATGTACGCATCCAGTTCACGGTGATCCTGCGCAGTCAACAGTTCGTCGATCAGTTTCGGATCAAACACGAGTTTATCAAGCGCCTGCATCAGCGCTACCGGGAAGAGCGGATTGAGGTGAGCGGACCGGCTGCTTGACACACGCGTGCAATGGAGTACCCTCGCAAAGTTCAATAGAGAGTACCGGCTGATCGTCGGCACGCTCCCGCCGAAGTTCCCAAACAGCACCAACGAGGTCGAGCTGGCGCAGGACCGGATCGTGCGCTTCACGCTGGTGACGACGGGCGGGCGGTAAGACCATTGCAAGTCGCAAGTCGCAAGTCGCAAGCTGCCGTGACCTGCGACCTGCGACCTGCGACGAGAATGCAGTAAGGTTTCAGCGGCCTTGTCGAGAGCAATCACGGACGACCTACTAGGCTTTCCTCACAGGCAAGATCGCATAACAATGCGCAGCGCCTAATCTGCAATCTGCAATCTGCAATCTACAATCTGCAGTTGGGCTAGCTCGCGTAGGGCGCCCAGTAGCCGCCCGGCGCGAACAGCTCGTCGACGCACGCGTCCAGCACGCCGGTCTCGGTGACGAGGTCGAGCACGGTGTAGCGGCTGCGAATCGTGCGCGCCAGCCAGTAGCTCTCGCGCAGCTGCGCCAGGCCAACGCCGACACCGGCCGGGTCGGTCGGACAGCCGGCCGCCGCCAGCAGCCCGCGCAGCTGGTCGGCCGTCATCAGCTGGGCCTGGATCTGCTCGCGGATCGCCGGCCAGCGCTCCTGGATCAGCAGCAGCCGCACCCTCAGCTGGTCGGGCGTGAGATGCTTAGCGAGGCTCTCCTCGACCGCATTCTCGGCCAGCGGCGGGATGTCGTGCCCCTGCCGGACCATGCGCTCGACCTGCTCGCGCGACGGCCAGGCGCGGCCCAGCCCGTCGATATCCAGGTGGGTCAGATCGCGCGCCAGCAGCCGCTCGTAGAGCGCCGCCCCGGCGATCGCGCCGACGCCGACCTTGAAGCCGTGCGGGACCGCGGGGTGGCCGTGGCCGAGCGCCTGCATCTCCCACAGGTGGCTGAAGCGATGCTCGCAGCCCGAGGCCGGCCGCGACGACCCGCTGATCTGCATCGCCACGCCCGTCAGGATCAGCCCCTCGAACAGGCTCTCGATCTGCTGCGGGTCGCCGGCGTGCAGCCTGTCCGGGGAGCCAATCCAGGTGCGCAGCGAGTCCTGCACCAGCCCCCAGGCGCGCCGGTCGATCGGCTCGGCCTCCAGCGCGTCGGCCAGGATCCAGTCCGCGCCGGCGGTGACCTTGCCGAGCAGATCGCCGTAGCCGGTCGCGTTCATCTGCGGCGGCGCGTGGACCAGCACGTTCAGGTCGGCCAGCACCGCGCGCGGCGCCGGGCA
>WNGB01029924.1_pt1 | contig 10569 bp, 9 predicted proteins | sample 5400681 | NCBI WGS metagenome assembly WNGB01 (sample SAMN13153367, study PRJNA577476) | soil metagenome | isolation source: 115 cm soil or saprolite under grassland replicate 2 | place: USA:California | collected 2016-06-15 | reverse complement strand
AAGCGATGCCGATCGCGGCTACAGTCAAATACAGCCTGGCTTTGAGTCTCATGGGTGCGCTCCTCGTGCAATTTTTCTGTCGCGCTCGTGGCCTATGCGGGGCTAGGCCAGCGTGCGCGCTGGGCAAGGATTGTGCACACTCCCTGTCGCCTCGCAATAAGCCTCGTCGCGGCTCGCCCAAGCAGACGGAACGGGAACGGGCCCGCAGCGTTGGCTGCAGGTGAGGGGAGGGACTCGTTGCGGCGCAGACCCGCAGCAGAAATAACGGAAGGAGTCCGCCTCCATGAGCAAGATTCTATCGATCGCCGCGGCGACCGCTGTCTTGATCGGCACGACGGCGCTCGGCCACGCCCAAAGCTCAGGCCAGCGTATGCCGCACAGTACACCCGACCAGAAGATGCAGGACCGCGGCTCGGTGCAAGGCCAGCCCGGCGCCTCCGGCTACACGCCCGGACATCAGATGCAGCAGAAGGGCAGCCGAGCCGGCGAGCCCGGCGCCTCCGGCTACGCGCCCGGCCATCAGGAGCCGAGCACGACGGGCCGGGGCAGCATGGGCGGTCGCGACCCGGACCGCGGTCGCGGCGACGAGCGCTGAGTCACGTCCGAAAGAGCGAAAGGGACCGCGGCTCTTTCCTCATGTCGCTGGCGCGACGGCTCGGCGTGCCCCATATGACTTGCGCATTGATGGAGATTCCAATTGTCCAAGCCGCTCATCGTATCGATTCCGCACCGCCTCGGCCGCGAGGAGGCGGCGCGCCGCATCAAGTCCGGGCTCACCGCGGCGCGGACGCACTATTCCGCGTTCCTGAGCATTAATGAGGAAACTTGGAGCGGCGATCGGCTCGCCTTCAACCTCAGTGCGCTCGGCCAGCGTGCCGTCGGCTTCATCGACGTCGCCGACGACCACGTGCGCCTCGAAGTCCAGCTGCCGTGGCTGCTCGCCGTCATCGCGGAGAAGCTCACGCCCGCGATCCGCAAGGAGGGCACGCTGATGCTGGAGAAGAAGTGAGCCCTCCGATGCGGAGTGCTCTCCGAACCGGCGAACCAGCATCCAGCATCCGCGCATTTCCGCGCCAGCTGGAATCCAGGAGCGAAGGATTGGATCCGCGTTTTGCCCGCGAGGAGGGAGCGGGACCGGGATGAAAGCCTCTCGTCCGGTGTTGGTACGTGATGAAATCTGCTAACGTTGCGCTCGGGTCGGGGAGTGCACGCGGCCGAGGAGGCAGTCATGCGCACGATCCCGCTCGTTTTGATCACCTTTGTTGTTGTGTCCCTGTCCACGACCGCCGCGCGTGCCGGTGCCAACGGCAGTTGGTGCGCGAATTACGGCACCGGCCACAGCGGGACTAACTGCAGCTACACCTCGTTCGAGCAATGCCGCGCGAGCGTGTCGGGCGTCTATGGTTTCTGCCAGCCCAATCCATACCCCGGCACGGGTTACGGGTTAGGCGGGAGCTGGAACCTGACGCCGGCTGGGCGAGCGCGCGGTTACCGGGTAGAGCGCTAAATCCGTTTGACGAGCGGAGAGTGGTCACCTCGGACTATGTCCGCGCTCGATGGGCATATTCCGAACTTCTCTCCCTTAGGCACGGCCACCTGTGCCAGGGGCGGGGCCTTCCGGAACTCAAGGCGAAGTCACGTCAGAAAGTCCCATTCGGAGTGCTAACGGTGGACGAGGGCAATCTACTTGCCCTCAATTTCAATGAAGTTCGGGGCGGGTACTTCAACCGTTTCTTTGCCGGCGTCATAGCCTTCAAACTTGTGCGTTTGAGCAGGGCGAAGGTTGGGGCTCTGCACATAATTCCTTACTTCAACCAGTGGCTCGAACCGGAACATGTAGTCGGAAGGACTACGTTCAAGGATTGGATCGAGGCAAAGCCATTGAAGCGGCTACCTGCCGACCATGTGCTCGCGACCAATAGTAATGGCTCACACTACGCCGATGATCACCCGGCAACAGTCGGCGATGGCAGGGTGCTAATCGATGGCTATCACCGCGCCGTAAGGCTCTGGCAGACGGACGATCTTACTGCAACGCTCGCAGCGTATGTGCCTGTGCCATGAGCCGAGAGGCCGATAGCCGGCTGGCGCAGATCGGCCCGGCCGTCCTCGGGGCCTCCTCGTTCGCTTGCGCCGACGTGCTGAGCAAGGTCGTGCTCATCGACGGGGCCGACGTGCTCACCATGTCGGTCGTGCGCGCCGTGCTCGGCGTCGCGTTCCTGTTCGCCTGGCTCAAGCTCGTACCGCCGCGCGGCGCCTTCACCGCGCGCGCGACATGGGTCTCGCTCGGCCTCGGCGTCCTGTTCGCCGGCAACGTGTTTTTGCTGTTCAAGGCCTTCGAAGTGGTCGAGGTGCCGATCGCGATCCTCACCTATTTCGTCTATCCGCTGCTCACCGGATTGGTGGCGGCGGCGAGCGGGCTCGAGCGCGTCACGTGGCGCGGCGCCGCCGCGGCGGTCGCCGCCTTTCTCGGGCTGGCGCTGATGATCGGCGCGCATCCGACCACGCTCGCGACGGTGGGCATCGTCGCCGCGCTCGGCGCTGCGCTATGCCGCGTGGTGATCCTGCTCGTCACGCGCGCGCTGCTCTCCGGCGCCGAGCCGCTGCGCATCACCTGGTACTCGCTCCTGTCCTCGACCGCTGTGTTCCTGGTCGCCGTGCTCGCGACGGGGAACTGGCAGCCGCCCGCGACGACATCCGGCTGGCTCGCCCTGGTCGTACTCAGCGTCGCCGTGACCACCGGCCTCCTCGGCGTGTTCGCCTCGACGGTGCGCATCGGGCCGTTCCGCACCGCGCTGTTCATGAATCTCGAGCCTTTGCTCACGGCCCTCGGCAGCGCGCTCTTCCTCGCCCAGGTGCTCACGCCGCTGCAGGCGCTCGGCGGCGGCATCATGCTCGCCGCGCTGGTGATGTTTCAGCTGCGGAGGTGAGGGATGTGGCGGAGCCACACGCTGCTCACACCCGCTCCACAAAACTATCCACCACCCGCTTTTCGCCGGCCTTGTCGAACTGAATGGTGAGCTTGTTGCCGTCGATCGCGGTGACGTTGCCGTTGCCGAATTTCTGATGAAACACCCGGTCGCCGATCGCGAATTCGGACACGGTGCCGGTCGACTTGGCGACGAGCTCGCCTTCGATGGTGAGGGGGAGGCGGCGCCGCGGCTTGCCGCGTAGGCCTGCGCCCGTGCCCCGTCCCTGTCCCTCCCCCGCACGCGGGGGAGGCGACCTTGTGGCGTCATTCATCGCTTCATCGCGATAGCCCGCGCCGCCCTCATCGAAGTCGCTGAACCTGCCGCGTGCCTGCGCGCGCTGCCAGCCCGGCGTGCCGTAACTCGAGCCGAAATGCGTCATCTCGTCGAAACGCGAGGCGCCGGTATTGCCATAGGCGGCAAAGCCGCCCCGCGATTCCCGCACCTCCACATGATCCTCGGGCAATTCGTCGAGGAAGCGCGAGGGAATGTTCGAGGACCACAGCCCGTGCATGCGCCGGTTGGCGGCGAAATAGATGTGCACGCGCCGGCGCGCGCGGGTGATCCCCACATGCGCCAGGCGCCGCTCCTCCTCGAGCCCGGCGCGGCCCTGGTCGTCGAGCGTGCGCTGGTGCGGAAATAGGCCTTCCTCCCAGCCCGGCAAAAACACGGTGTCGAATTCGAGCCCCTTGGCGGAATGCAAGGTCATGATCGACACCGCCTCGCCTTCGCTCTTCTCGGTGTCCATCACCAACGAAATGTGCTCGAGGAAGCCGGCGAGATTTTCGAACTCCTCCATGGAGCGGATCAGCTCTTTCAAATTCTCGAGCCGTCCGGCGGCGTCCGCCGAGCGGTCCTTCTGCCACATCTCGGTGTAGCCGGATTCGTCGAGCACGATTTCCGCGAGCCGCATGTGGGGAAGCGAATCTTTTTGCGTGCGCCAGCGCTCGAAGGCGGCGAGTAGATCGCGCAACGCCGCGCGCGGCTTGGGCTTGAGCTCGTCGGTCTCGATCACCGCCTGCGCCGCCGCGGTGAGCGGCACGCGCCGGCGCCGCGCGTCGGTCTCGATCACCGCCTGCGCCGCCGCGGTGAGCGGCACGCGCCGGCGCCGCGCGTGGTCGTGGAGGAGCTGCACGGTTGCGTCGCCGAGCCCGCGCCTGGGCACGTTGATGATGCGCTCGAACGCGAGATCGTCGGCCGGAGAGTGGATGACCCGCAGATAAGCCAGCGCGTCGCGGATTTCCTGGCGCTCGTAGAAGCGCGGGCCGCCGATCACGCGATAGGGCAGGCCCAGCGTGATGAAGCGATCCTCGAATTCGCGCATCTGGAACGAGGCGCGCACCAGGATGGCGATCTCGTCAAGCGGATGCGGGTTGCCGTGTCCGTCGTTGCGCTGGAGCTGCTCGATCTCCTCGCCGATGGCGCGCGCCTCCTCCTCGGAATCCCAGCAAGACGTGACCTTGACCTTCTCGCCCGGCGCGTCCTCGGTGCGCAGCGTCTTGCCGAGCCTGCCCTGGTTATGCGCGATGAGATGCGAGGCGGCGGCGAGGATGTGGCCGGTGGAGCGGTAGTTGCGCTCGAGGCGGATGATCCGGGCGCCGGGAAAATCGTGCTCGAAGCGCAAGATGTTGTCGACCTCGGCCCCGCGCCAGCCGTAGATCGACTGGTCGTCGTCGCCTACGCAGCAGATGTTTTTGAGTGTCCGTGCCGGCTGTTGGCGATCGCCGTGCCGCAAACTCGGTTCACCCTCTCCCCTTGCGGGAGAGGGTGCCGAGCCGCCGGAGCCTAGCGACGGCGGCGAGGCGGGTGAGGGGTTCGCTTGCACAGCACGGTCTGCGACAGTTGCCCCCTCACCCGGCTCGCTTCGCTCATCACCCTCTCCCACAAGGGGAGAGGGTGATGGAGCGCGCGGAGCGGCCGTGCTTTGTCCGAGCAGGCGCAGCCAGAGATACTGCGCCACGTTGGTGTCCTGATATTCGTCGACCAGGATGTATCTGAATCGAGCCTGGTACTGCCGCAGCACCTCGCTTTGCTCGCGGAACAGGCGGATACATTCGAGCAAGAGGTCGCCGAAGTCGGCGGCGTTGAGCACCTTCAGCCGCTCCTGGTAGGCGGCATAGAGCTTCTTGCCGCGGCCCGAAGCAAAGCTTGCAGACTCCCCGGCGGGAACTTGGTCTGGAGTGAGGCCGCGGTTCTTCCAGCTGTCGATGAGGCCCGCGAGCACCCGCGCGGGCCATCGTTTCTCGTCGATGTTCTCCGCTTCCAGAAGTTGCTTCATCAGGCGGATCTGATCGTCCTGATCGAGGATCGTGAAATCCGGCTTGAGTCCCACCAACTCAGCGTGGCGGCGCAGAATCTTCACGCCGATCGAATGGAATGTGCCGAGCCACGGCATGCCCTCGACGATCTGCCCGACCATGGAGCCGACACGCTGTTTCATTTCGCGCGCGGCCTTGTTGGTGAAGGTGACCGCCAGGATTTCGCTCGGGCGCGCGTGTCCGGTGGCGAGGATGTGCGCGACGCGGGTCGTCAGGACGCGCGTCTTGCCGGTGCCGGCGCCGGCGAGCACCAGCAGCGGACCTTCCAGCGTCTCCACCGCCAGCCGCTGCTCCGGATTGAGGCCGGCGAGATAGGGCGCGCCGGCCGCGGCGCGCGCGCGCGCAGCGATTCCGCCCGGCTGCGGCCTCGGCGGCACATGTGGATCGTCGCGCGGCACTTTGCCCGGTTCGGCCATTCCTCGTTCCGTGGTGGGTTCCGGCGGCTTATGCCGGCGCGCCGCATGGCCGCGGCGAATCGTGAGCTAAGATGGCACTCGTCGTGCCGAATGGGGAGGGCCCACATCCGTCATTGCCGGGCTTGACCCGTCAATCCATCCCTTTTTCGCAAAAAAGATGGACCACCGAAATCGGGTTTACCCGATTTCGGCATTTTAGGTGCGCAAGCCGGATAAATCGGGCTTGCGTGGTCAAGCCCGCGGGTGACATGGCTTGGATGATTTCCGGCGCTCAGCTCTTTGCCGGCATCGCGATCCGCCGCCCGGCGGCTTCCGGGCGCGGCAGATTGCTGTGCGAGGCCTTCATGCGGGCAAGCCCGCGCGCGACGTCGTCTGGGAAGGACGCGGTCTTCCCGGCCGCCATGTCGACATGCAGCGACATGTTCTCCGAGGTCGCCGAAACCCAGCCTTCGCTGGCGTGGAAGAGCTGCTCGAAGTAGTGCATGCGTTTGGCGTCGTAGTCGAGCAGCTGAAACGTCACCCGCACCGGGTCGCCGGCGTGGAGCTCGCGCAAATAGCGGACATGCACTTCGGCGGTGAAGCAGGAATGCTTGCGCGTCTTGACGTAATCGAGGCCGCAGCCGATGAGTTCGAAGGTCTCGTCCACCGCGCGGTCGAACAGCACGTTGTAATAGGCCATGTTGAGATGGCCGTTGTAGTCGATCCAGCCGGGTTCGACCCGCATCAGCGAGGACACGAACGGAGCAAAGAAAACAGGTTCGAGATCGCAGCGGTCAAGCACGACCGAATTGCCCCTTTGATTTCGCAAGCCTTTTCGGCCTTTTTGGCAAACCTTCGGAAAGGTTAGCCACCTGATGTTCGGCTTTTGACCTTGGCCATTGCCGAGACCGCGAGCTTACGTCGATCGGCGGCCTCGGTATAGCGCGCGACCTCACGCAGGCTGGCGTGGCCTGTGATGGCTGAAATCTCATGCACACCACAGCCCCCGCCTCAGCCAGCCGGCGGGCGGCGGCTTTGCGCAGCCCGTGGGAGCTGCACCCGTGCAGGCCGGCAGCCCTGCATTGATCCCGAAACCAGTTTCCAAAGCCGGCCGCGCTGTACGGCTTGCCCTGGTCCGTGATTAGAAAGGTCAGATTGCTCGCGGGCGTTTCGGCGATGATCGTTGCCAGCGTTTCGTGGATCGGACTAAGGACGGCGGCACGCTGCGCACCGTCTTAGACGCCCGGACGTATATGCTGGCGCTATCCGAGGATCGGGAGCACCGCTCCCAATGGCAACGGGCGGCCGAATTGCTGCTGTTTGCGGAGGCCGATGTGGCCGCCCTCAGCAGGCAGATCGAACTGGCCCTCTTTTACGACGCCAAGCTTGTCCTGACATGAAGCCCCGAATGAAATGCGCCCGTTGTCGGGATACCTATTGGGTTTGCGAGCGGCATGATGATCGCCCCTGGGATGGCGAGCATGCTTGCGGGTGCGGCGGGGCCGGCATGCCATGTCCGTCCTGCAATGTTTCGAATCCTGACAACCCGCCGCGGCTGCCGGTGGGCTTTCATCGCGACGAGAGCCTCGACGACGAATGAGTCCGACTCTCATCCTCAAACGCGCCTCGGCAAGCCGTCCATCTGGCGAATGGAACGATGACGACTATGATGTGCTTAACCGATATTCGTGGCCGCGAGCGCGTTGACGGGACCGCATCAGGCGCGGCTTGTCGCAGTTACGTCCGCCCCTTGGCGCTCCGCTGCAGATGCAACTTTCTGAGCTTCGTCGAACGCCAGCTCAACCACGGTATCGCGAGTTTGTGCCGGCAGAACCCCGAGCAAATAGTTCAGATATTTCGATAATCTGTGCTTCTGGCCGCGCCAATAGCCGATGAGCGCAAGCGCGGAAATAATGACCGTGACCACGAGAAACCGAAGCAGAATGTGCCCGAACGTCAGTCGTTCAATTCTAAAAAGTTCCGTATAAACCTCTTCCGGCAGGATTAGCAGATCCGTTGCGATCTGGAAGGCGGCATAAAGAAGGGCTATCAGCAATATCGCGACGACGCCTCGCCGCGAACATCGTGTCCCGACCCATCGGCCGATAAAATACGCCGCCACATACGCGATTATGCCCGATGTAATCAGCACTGCATTGGAGAAGGGAAGTTCCATGTGTGCGAGCAATATTCCAGTGACCCCAGAGGTCGCCTGCGCTAAGCCCACGAGGACAATGAAGCCGTACACGACCATTCGTGGCCACGCGATCTGAAACGCGCGGAAGTCGTAGATGGGCTTCTGTTTTCCTGCAGCTAAATTCGTTCTGCCCTCCTCGCGCTCTAGATATTCTTTCAGTAGAGGGAGTGCCGAAGCCGGCAATGCCCCCAATCCCGCAACTTGCCCTGCTACAGTATGAGCGTCCGAAACTCCAAAGAATTTAAGAAGCGCAAAGGTTATGCCGAACGCAACGACTGGGAGAGCGCAAATGATGCCAACCGCGATCGGGTAACGCCTCATGGCTGGCAACCCTGTTCGCAATCTGTTTGGAGTAGATGATACTTCAATATGTAACGGCAGAGAAGCAAGGCCCCTCAAAATGTCTCGATTGAGTTGCTCGGCCGGCGCCTGCGCATTCGTATAATTACGCTGCGGATGACGCCAGCAATGGCGGCTTGCCGTCGCTAGGCAAGCGACGATAGGCGCCTTAATCAAAGGAGCCCACTACCTAAGGATTATTCTCGGTACACTCAGTCGCTATTTTCGGAACAAACGTTTCGGCAGCCCTGAAGCGCGATCACGTCAATTTAGGCCGACCGCCTGATGGGCCGAAAGGGGAGCCGCCAACTGAGGCGGCCCTCGCGAGGTAATATGATTTTAAAGCGTATCGGCGAAGCAATCGCGGTCATCTATATGGTGGGCTATTGGTATTATTTGCTTTCAACGTTCTATTTTGCTTGGCCGAAACTCTCGTTGTTCAGCTTTGGGCCGTTCGCGGTGACCCAAGCATTCGTCTCAATTCCTTGGCCCCTATGGCTATGGCTTGAGTATCGACCGCTTATGCCGTGATGCTTTCTTGCGGCAGAGGATGAGCGGCGAGTTCATTGCTCGGCGCGATCTCGGAGTTCGACAAGGCAATGACGGTCTCAGGCGCTCAACGTTTCCGTAGCCTTGATCCGACAGGCATCGTCCACGTTTTCGCACTCAATGGCCATCCCACAGCCTCCAGGGCCTATGCCTGGGCATCACCGATAGAGGGGAGCGATAAGCGGCGGTTCGCGCGGCTATCATTGCGGAACAGAACCGTGGGTAGCATTGGGAGGGGTTGTTATGACTAGCTGGATTTACGCTGTACCAAGGCCGGCACCTAAGCGTAAGCGGAAAACAAAGCACAAAAAGCAACGAAAGTTCCCAGCCTCGAAAAGCATCCGAGCACTTTCGGGCGGCCTGCCATCTCTGGGTAAGCGCGCGAGATAGGCCCTAGCTGACCGGCTTGCTGATTGCCGTGCCGATTTTGTGGACCGCCTACGCGGCCCAGACCGATTGGCCGCCGAACAAGATCGCGCTGATCGCCGCGGTGATGCGAAATGCGAGGCAGCGGTTTGCCAGCGCGTGGAATATCCGTTACGGCCCAAAGACGATGTGAGTGGCGGTTTGCCAGCGTAAGTCCGCGCAATCATTACGTAAGGCTAGCCCGCAGCGGTCAAGCATGAGCCGACCTTACGCCGTGCGGCGCCGCGCCGTCTACCATTTGAGCCTACTTGCGAAACTCCGCTTTAGGGCCCACTCCCGATGTCGTTCCCGCGGAGGCGGGAACCCATATTCCAGAGGCCGGTGATCTTGGGTCCGCCCTCGCGGGGACGACGGGTAGAAGCAATCAGGTTTGAAAATGGCGTCGATGGTGAACTGGAGCTGGCTGCCGCCGATCTTCGCCCAGGCGTCCGAGCGGGTATCCGGCAGCCTCGGCGAGCTTGCCGGCGGCGCGACGGTCTGGCTCGCGGTGACCGGTTTGAGCCGATCCGGCAAAACCGTTTTCGTGACCAGCCTGATCCACAATCTGTTGAGCTGCGCACACAACCCCAACCGCATGCCGCTGCTGGGCGTCGTCGGCGAGCGCCGTATGATCGCGGCCACGATCGACGGCGGCAAAGCGAACCGGCTGACGCGATTTCCCTACCTCGACAACATCGAGAAAATGGCGATCCCGGACTGGCCGGCGCGCACCGAAGGCATCAGCGAGATCGGCATCGAGATCCGCTTTGCCCCGGCCGGCACGCTGGGCAAGCTTGTGAGCGAGATCACCGGACGCCCCGCGGTCCTCACGATCCGGATCGTCGATTATCCCGGCGAGTGGCTGCTCGATCTCCCGCTGGCCGCGCAGAGCTATGCCGACTGGTCGCGCGCGACGCTGCGGCTGCTGCGCAAGGGCCTGCGCGCCGAAATCGCGCGCGACTTTCTCGATCTTCTCGCCCAGCACCGGCCCAACGACGCTGCGAGCGAGGAGGTCGCAAAACGCTTGCATGATGGCTATTGCGCCTACCTCCTCGACGCGCGGGACCGGCACGGCCTGAGCTTTCTTCAGCCCGGCCGGTTCTTGTGTCCGGGCGCGCTCGGCCCAGTGCCGTATCTGTGGTTTGCGCCGCTCGACGTCATCGAGGGCGTGGACGTGTTCGCGCCGCACACGCTCGGCGCGCTGATGGCCGAGCGCTTCGAGGCGTACAAGCGGGAGGTGGTGGAGCGCTTTTATCAGGATCACTTCCGGCACTACTCGCGCCAGATCGTGCTCGTCGACGTGCTGCGCGCGCTGTTGGCCGGCCGCGATGCCTTCGACGATACGCGGCTGGCGCTCGACGCCATTCTGGAGAGCTTCCGCTACGGACACGGCGGCA
>WNGB01028294.1_pt1 | contig 10570 bp, 10 predicted proteins | sample 5400681 | NCBI WGS metagenome assembly WNGB01 (sample SAMN13153367, study PRJNA577476) | soil metagenome | isolation source: 115 cm soil or saprolite under grassland replicate 2 | place: USA:California | collected 2016-06-15 | reverse complement strand
GGCGCGATGGAGACCGGGGCGGCTGCCGAGGCCATGGCGCATGACGGCGTGGTGCCCGAGAGCTTGGTGATTCTCGTCGAGGCATAGTTTCTTCCCGAAAGCCCTCGGCAAGCCGAGTTGACTCGCGACCTCGGGGGACTGTGAGACTCGTTGGGTCGGTCTGTCTGGGGCCGTCGCCAGCCTGGTGTCTCCGTGTCGCGTGTGACTCTTCAGGGGACTGGCCGCTTCTTGCGTGCCTTTCTGATTCGTCCGCGTGCACGGCGGCGCCGGTCTGGCGCCCGCTGCTGGCTTGATCAGGAGCCTGCCCGCCCCCTTGCGGGGTGTGACTCATCACAGTCCTGCCGCCGCGGTTTCCCTTGGTCAGACCGGCGTCCACCGGACCCTACGAGTCGGAGGATCAGTGGGATGCTTGCTGACGAGCTGGACTACGTGGTCGGTGTCGACACGCATCGCGACCGGCACACGCTGGCGGTCGTCTCGGCGCCGAGCGGCGGTGTGGTCGCGCAGCGGTCGGTGCGGGCGACCGCACACGGGTACAGCGAGGCCGTTCGTTTCGCTGCTGAGTTCGCGCCTGGCGCGCGTGTCTGGGCGATCGAAGGTGCCGGCCATTACGGCCTGGGTCTCGTTCGGCACCTGAGCGGTCACGGCGAGACGGTGCTCGAGGGCGGTCGCGGCCCACGCAACGAGCGACGGTTGCGCGGCAAAGACGACCCGCTCGACGCAGTCCGTGCAGCACGCGCGACACTCGCAAGCGAGAGGCTCACCTGCCACGGACGGGGCCGCGGCGTGAGGCTCTGCGGCTGCTGCTGATCGCCCGCCGCAGCGCCGTGGAGGTGCGTCGGCGGGCGCTCGTGCAGCTACGCAGCGTGGTCGTGACCGCCCCCGGATCCGCTTCGCGCTCAGTTGCAGGCGCTGCCGGAACGGCGCCTGCTCGCGCGCTGCAGCCGCTTCCGTCGCTCGAGCTCGTGTCCAGGCCCCAGTCCTGTCGCCGTCTCTGCGCTCTGAGCGTCGTTGCCACCTGAACGGCCTTGAAGGTGCCGCCAACCTTGACCAAGTCGACGGCCCAGCTACTGAAGTTCCACGCCAGTTCCACGTACTGCGCGCCGCCCACGGTCGCGCGCCCGTTGATGATGAAGCCTGAGCCCAGCGCCTTCTTTACCTGGCTCTGCGTCATCCCGAGCCTAACCTTGCCGATGCCGACACCCGGATAGATCGTTGACTCAGTTGCCGACGCCGTGGCGACGATCGCGCCTGCAACAGCCACGACGGCGACCAGCCGAGCCAGACGACTCATGGTGCAAGGATCGCGCAGCCGGTAGCTCTGAACAACGCCGGCCGCGGGACATTTACGAATACTCGCGCGGGCGACGCGTGAGACGCCTGGCCGTGATAGTTACTTCTGGTGTCTAGCGACGCGGACGACTTCGACTTTCTCGCGGATTAAGACCGTCGCGACGCGCACATGCCGCCGGAGTACCGGCCGGTCGGGCCAAGAGTCGAGATCGCTCGCGGCGAGGATTGGTCGCTGATGGCTTGGCGAACAGCGGACGGCTTCTGCGTCGCCAATGCGGACACGGGGGGAGGCTCGGGACGCTCGCTCGGGCGCAAGCCCCACCCCCGGGGGACGAGGTTCGCCGTCGCCACGGTGGGCACAGCCGGCCGGAGGAGCGGCGGATGGGGTTTCTTTGGCGGCCTGGTGACCGCCGCTGTTGCGCGAGTCCAGATCGAGCTCCGCAACGGAACGACCCGGTCCGCCGCGACGGAGCCCGCACCCGCGGCGCTCGACGCGGACCTGCGCACGTTCTTGATTCTCACGCCCTCCGACGGCGTGCCGGTCGGGCCGAGTTACGCGCCGGTGGTCCCCGTGTGCACGCTGCTCGCAGCGGACGGCCGAGTATTGGAACGGTTGACGAACTCGCGTCGCCCCCGACCGTGACGACGCTCAGGCGTCAGCAGCGAACACTCGCGCACGCGAGCCGTCAGGTCCCTGGACGACTACGCTCTTCCGATGGAACGTCCCGATCCAGATCTCGGAGTTGATGAACGCGGGCGCGTCCCGGGCGCTCGACAATCGATGGTCGAGCGGCTGCGACACGGGCTCGGCGTTGGCCCACGGATGCCCCGCCGGATTTACGCGGTGTCCCCGTGGCGACGGCTGGCGAGGATGCTCAGGGAACATTTCTGAGCACTGGCGCAAGCGATTGACGACGACACTGACGACGAGGTATTAGGTGGTATGGATAGTCGCGCGCTCGGCCCCCTCGTCGGGCTGCTCCTCGTCTCTCTGCTCGCGTGCGGCGGAGGTCACCGAGCGACGGCTGGCATGTTCGTCGGGACTTGGGACGGCCACACGCGACGTCTGGTAGTTACCTCTGACGGTCGAGGCCGGGAGGTCGTCGACAGTGGGTGCTGCACCCGCGTCGTCACGGCTCGATTCCGGTTTCTCCACGTCAGCGGCACAGGCACGAAAGCGGTCGCCACGATCAGATTCACCTTTGTGCGCATTGACCGGGCCATCTTCGCTGAGACGCACCGCCGGCCCCCACGGGCCGGTCAGGTAGGGACGCTTCGCCTGCGAAACGGCGTCATCACCGACGAGTCGACCACGGTGACCTTCTGCGCGAGGAACGTGGACCGGTGCGGCCTCTGACGTTCAGGGGGCATTCGCGAACGCTCGCACAGGCCAGCGCGAACACCGTCGAGCGTCGACTACTCGTAGATCGACCCGGCGTGGAAGAGCTGCGCCATCGGCGTCGCGCGGAGCCACGCGGCTATCGCTTCAAGGTACGAGCCAATGCTCCAGTTCTGCCACTCGTCGGGTTCCTCCTCGAAGTAGCGGACAGTCGTTCGAGGTAGTCGATGAGGTCGGGAAGCGTGTTGACGGATCTTCCGCTCCGGGCCGAGTCAGCCGAGCAGGCGCGATTTTCTGCCGAGGCAGGCGCCCTCCTTCGGCTCCTGCCTCCGGCCCCGCCGGTCCTGCGTGCGGCGTAAGCCTCGGTCGAACGCGAAATCCGCTTCGTACGTCCGCTCGAGTTTGCTGCTGAGTCGAACAGCAACGAGCCCGAGATGCGCCGAGACGCCGCGGCCCACTCAAACTCCGGTGCCCGAAAGGGCGTGTGGGTTCGATTCCCACCTTCGGCACTTGGGCTCGGTCTTTCTAGGGGCTCGGTCTTTCTAGGATGGCGGCGTGCGCGCGGGGATCCTGACCGGGGGCGGTGACTGCCCGGGGCTGAACGCGGTCATCCGGGCCGTGGCGCGCCGGTTGCACACCAGCGGCTGGGACGTGATCGGCGTCCGCGAAGGCTGGCGCGGGCTCGTCGAAGACAAGCTGGAGGACCTGGGGCCACGCGAGGTGTCCGGGATCCTTCCGCGCGGCGGCACGATCATCGGCACGTCGAGGACGAATCCGTACAAGCTCGACGGCGGTGTCGAATCCGTCCTTCGCACGTTCGAGCAGAACGGCTTCGACGCCCTCGTCGCGATCGGCGGCGAGGACACGCTCGGCGTGGCGGCCCGGCTGTATGAAGAGCACGATTTTCACGTCGTCGGCGTGCCGAAGACGATCGACAACGACCTTTCGGGGACGGACTACACCTTCGGCTTCGACACCGCAGTCTTCGTCTGTACGGAGGCGATTGACCGGTTGCACACGACCGCCGAGTCGCACAACCGCGTGATGGTCGTCGAGGTGATGGGCCGCCACACCGGATGGATCGCGGTGATGAGCGGAATCGCGGGCGGCGCCGACGTCATCCTGATCCCGGAGCATCCCGTGCAAGGAGATCACCCGACGCCACGCGCGCGGCAAGGACTTCTCGATCGTCGTCGTGTCGGAGGGCTACGAGCTGACGTACGAGTCCGGCGAACGTCGGCAGGTCACACAGGAAGCCGCGACCGATGCGTTCGGGCATGTGAGGTTCGGCGGAGTCGGCGACGCGCTCGCGAGCGAGATCGAGGCGCGCACCGGGTACGAGACGCGCGTGACCGTTCTCGGCCACGTTCAGCGCGGCGGCTCGCCGACGCCGCGCGACCGTATCCTGGCCACCCGTTACGGGCTCGCGGCGGCAGACCTCGTGCTCGCGGGTTCGTGGGGCAGGATGGCCGCGCTGCAAGGCGACTCGATCGTCGACGTCTCGCTGAAGGAGGCAACTGCTGAGTTGAAGACCGTGCCCCCCAAGTGGTACGACGTGGCGAAAGCCTTCTTCGGGTAGCTCTCGCGCTACGCGCGCAGTCCGGCGAGGGGAAATGCACGGTTGCGGCGGGGTGGAACGAGGAAGTTCTGCCGGTGCGTGGTCTGGAGCACCGAGTTGAAGCCCTGGCCCCGGTCGCGGGGAGCGAGATCGATCCGCGTGCCGTCCGGAAACACGCCGTCCATCGCGTTGCGCATGCGCTCGAAATCGTCGCTCGTCGGGTTGAAGACGACGAAATGGACGCCGGCGGACGGCTGGTCGCTCATCACGTCCCGCCGGGGGTCGGCGCTCCAGAAGAACGGGTTGTCGAGGGTGTTGAAGTCGGCCCGGTGAGGAATCGCCGTCCCCTTTTTGTAGACGGTGCCGTCCTCGGCGACGTGGTCCGCCTGCAGCCGCGAGGCCGTCTGGATGGCCGCGCTGTGCCCGATCGTCCGATCGCGATGGAAACCCTGCGCGATCTGCGAGCGCGTCGCGACATCCGCAGGCGACTGGCGCACCGTCTGGGTCCCATCGTCGACGTCAAGACCCGGCCGGAAGACAGTGTCGACCCGCTGTCGAAAGTCGAAGAGCTGGTACCACGTGTCGAGCTGCTCGTTGAGATGGGAGAGATGCATGTGCGTCCCTTCGCGGAAGTAGCCCGACCGCAGATCGACGTAGCCGAGCGTCTCGAAGTTCACGATCTTCCGAGGGCCGAGCCCCTGCGACTGCGTCGACGTGAAGCCGAGGAAGAGCTCGGCTGTGTCCGGGATCAGCTCCGCGCCGGGAACGCCCGCGGCGACCGCCATCTGCTTCGGCAAGCTGCGCCCGCCCTCGAAGCCGCCTCCTGCAAAGCCCTTGCGGATCGACGTCACCTCGAAGAGGTCGAGCCGCTCGAAAAGCGCCTTCGCGCCTTCGGTGATGTGTTCGAGTCGGTCGCTGCGGAGCAGCACCGCGACCTCGTTCTCCTCGAGCACGGTGGAGTCGGCGTCGCTCGTGAAACGACGCGCGGGGAGCAGCGCATCCTTCTGCGCGCGCCGGTCGAGCGGCGCATGAGCACGCCATGCATCCGGCACCAACCGCTCGAAATACGGTAGTCCCCACGCGACGGTGATCCCGAGCCCGGAGGGCGTCGGTGCGAACCGTCGCTCGAGATCGACAAGCGCGCCCTCGAGCACCCGGTGCGCATCGGCGAGGTCGGCGCGATCGACGACGACCCGCGCCGTGACCACCTCGTGATGAAGCGGTGGCACCTGCACCTCTACGTTGTTGTCGGTCACCGTCCGCAAGCCGTCGAGCACGTGCTGCTCGGGCGGCAGCGGACCCGCGGCATCGCGGCGCGGCGACGAGCCGACGAGGCGGTCGACGAGCTCGTACGCACCGGTCGCGCCGAGTGCCCCGGCGGCCGCACCCGCGAGGACTTGCCGGCGCGTGAGCTTCACGCGGACGGCCGGACGAGGATCAGGCTGCGCAGGATGCGCGTCACGTTCCGCTTCACTTGCTTGAACGTGTACGGCGGCGCGACGTGCTCGCTGACGACATACGTCGCGCCGCCGTGCCGCCAGAGGTACGAGAGATGCCACTGGTCGGCGTCGCGAGACACGGTGTACAGCGTCGCGTCGATCCCGTTCACATGCACGTTTCCGCCCGGGTCGCTGTAGCAGGGGATCATCCGCTTCGACGTCTCCGCGCGGCAGAGCGGCATGCGGGTGCCCGGCCAGCGGTGGAAGTTCACGTGCACCTCGCCGCTCCCGGTCTCCTGGTAGATGAAGCTGACGAGGAAGCCGCCGCGCCGGTCGACGACCCGCAGGCCGTTCCACTCGCCGCCGATGCGACCGTCGAGCGGATTCGGCATCCAGCGGGGGCAGTAGACAGGAGCCTCGATCCCGGTCGCGAGCCTCTCCCACCCGCGCTGCCACGCGGCCGGACACGCCGCGGCCGCCGACGCGCGCGCTTCGGGCTGCGCCGAGTTTCCACACCCCGCGAAGAGCAGGCAGGCACAGGCCACGACGGGTGCCGCGACGAGCTTCACGCTCTCAGGGTAGCCCTGAATCCAGCACGCGCACGATCTGCGCGCCGCGGTCGTGAACGCGAAAGACCGTGACGGGAGCGCTGGTGAGGTCGCCGTTCGCGTCGAAGGAGAACGAGCCGATCAGCCCGTTCGTCACCTTCGCGGCGAGGACCCCTCGAGCGACCGACGCGCGCGTGCCGGTCGAGCCGGCGATCGAGTCCAGTAGCAGGTCGGCCGCCTGAGCCGCGTAGACCGCGTACGGATGCGGGGCCGTGCCGATCGCGGACTCGAACCGCGTGACGAAGCTCTGCCCCGCCGCTCCGAGGCGCTCGACGGGGATGCCGGCGACGAACAGATACGCGCCCTCCGCCGATGCGCCCGCAACCGACGCAAGTTGTGCAGCCGGCCCGTAGCCGGCGGCAAGCGCCAGTGCGCCGCCGCGCGCGCGTCCACGTGCGGCACGGAGATCCGCGGCGGAGCGGCCCGAGAGCACGCCCCCGAGGTACGCCGCGTCGGCGCGCCCGCGCGCCACGACGTGCAGGCCGACACGCGGCGTCGCGCGCGCGAACGCGGAGCGATACTCGTTCCCGCGCTTCGTGCCGTCCGAGAGCGCCGCGACGGTCCTCGCTCCGAGCTGCCGCAGGAAGCGGGCCGCGGCGGCCGCCTGAACGTCGTCGGACGCGCTCAGCCGCGCAATCTTCCCGCGGTGGGAGCGCGTGAGATCCGTCGCGGTGTTCAGCGGCGAGACGAGCACCACGCCGGCGGCACCGAGAACCGGCAGCTCGGTGCGCGCACAGCCGGAGTCGAGCGTGCCGATCACCGCGACGACCTTGCCGTTGCGCACCGCAGCGTGCGCATTTGCTCTGCAGCGTTTCGCGCTCCACGTCCCGGCCGCGCCCGAGTCGTCGCACACGACGTAGCCGACGCGGAAGCGGCCGGCGCGGAAATCGTCGTCCTTCAACGTCAACTTGATCGCCTGGGTCATCTGGTGCATCGCCGTGTGCGCGCTGTCCTCGAGTGGAAGGTCGGAGACGACGAGCAACTCCGGGCTCCCGGGCCGCTCGTAGTAGAGGCGCTCGCAACCTCTGACCACGACGGGTTGCCCGCCGATCACGCGCTCTGCGGCGCTCGCCAATCCCGCGAGCACGAGGGCGACGACGACGATCCCGAGCCGCGTCACCGGCGGTAGACCGCCACCCACGGTCCGGATGTTCCGTCCTCCGCACGCAGTCGAAACGCCGGCTGCGGCAGCCGCGCATAGAACGCCGCGCGCTGCGGATACACGTCCCGTGCCGCAACGACGCGGTCGGCAACCGCGCCGCTGACCAGGACCCAGTTCGCCGAGCCAACTTCGACGGGCGCGTCGTGCCCCGGCAGCGGCAGCGGAATCGGCACAACGGGGTAGCCGGCCGGCACGGCGGTCGAGGACTCCGCGGCAATCGTCGATCCCTGCGGCACGTGCGCGGCGATCCAGCGGGTCGCGACGATGCGCGTATCGGTCCGCGTCAGCCGGGCGTCGTCGCGAATCGACCACGCCAGCGGAACGACGAGCAGCAGCAGCGTCACCGGCGCGAACGCGCGAAACCGGCCTGCGAGCGCTCCGAGCGCCGGGACGAGCGGCAGCACGTAACGCGGAAAATGCGAGTGCAGCGGCAGCAGCGACGCGTAGTACGCGAGGACGAACGTTCCGAGCACGACGTCGCCTCGCCGCGAACGCTTGACGAGCGCGACTACCAGCGCGACTGCTGCGATCACCAGCACCGGCCCGAGCCCGTCCCACAGCCGGCCCGCGAAGGCGACGCCCGACCAATGGTCGTGCTCGAACCCGAGCCAGCCCCTGCGGTGCTCGCGCTGGATCCGTGTGAGCGCGGACCATGTGCTGCCGGCATCGAGGATCACGAACGGCGCCGCCGCGAAGAACGCGGCGAAGGCGAGCGCGAGGGACAACGCCAGCCGCCGCCATTGCCGCCACGCGACGACGAGCAATGGAACGACGACGAGCGCACCCGGATACTTCGCGGCTGCCGCGAGCCCGATCGCGATCCCCGCGAGCTCGAAGCGGCCGGTGACGAGAAGGGCGAGCGCGATCGTGACGAAAGTCGTCAGCGGCACGTCCGTCACGGCGGCGTGCGAGAACGCGACATGCGTCGACTCGACGGCGGTGACGATCGCGGCGACCGCCGCGGCGACGGTGCCGTAGGCGGCAGCTCCCAGCCACCACGCTGCGCCGACGCCGGCCACCGCCAGCGCCACGATCACCAGCCGTCCCGTGAGGTACGAAGGCTCACCGTGCCACGCCTGGAACGGGGCGAGCAGGTACATGACCAGCGTCGGCCAGTCGAAGAAATGCGGGTCGAGCCCCCCGCCGTGAGTCATCCGCCAGGCGCGGGGGACGACGTTCTGCTCGTCGGGATCGAGCAGCGAGCCGTACGGCAGCCCGTACTGGATGCCGACGAGCCGCAGTGCGGCAGCACCAGCGAGGATCGCGCCGAGCGCAGCGCGCGGCCCTCCCCAGTGCGACGTCTCAGACGGCCGGGGGTGCGCCACCGACGAGCTCGGCGACGTTCCGAGCCGGCACGATCACCGCGTCCATGCCGCGCCGCTCGAGCTCGACGATCTGGTCGCGGGTGACGGAGCTCGCCTGAGCGATCGCGAGCTTCCCGACCGGCACGTCGGTGAGCAGCTCGAGCGCGCGCTCGAGATCGTCGGTCGCAAGATGAAATGTCTCCGGGTCGTGCAGCTCCAGCACGCGCTCGAGCACGTCCTCGCTCGAGACGCTGACGACGAGATCGAGCCCGAGCTGCGCTGCGTGCGTCGCGAGCTCCTCGAGCCGGTTTCCGCCTTCGTCGTGTTCCTCGGCGACAACGAGCAGCGCGTCCGCGCCCGCGCGCTCCGCGTCCTCGGGTGTCCCACCCCCGCACCAGAGAATCGGCAACTCCGTCGCGTCGCGGATGCCGGCGAGCGCGTGACGCACGACGACTCCCTCGGCACCCTCGGCCTCGGCCGTTCGCGCAGCCTCGGGCGCGTCGACCTCGACGATCACCGAGATGCCGTCGCCCTCGGAAATCGCCTGACTGAACCGTCTACCGCCCCTCTCCGCCAAGGCTGAAGATCGTATCGCCTGCGGTACGGTGAACCGGTGCGCGCGTCGCCGGCCTTCACGTTGCTCGTGCTCTGCCTCGTGGCGCCGGCGGTTGGCGCCACGGCCGTGATTGCGGGAACGCCGCGGCCCGACCGGCTCAAGGGAACCGCGAAGGCCGACCGGATCGACGTCCTGTTCGGCGCAACCGACCGGGTCAGCTGCGGCAGAGGCATCGACGCCGTCACCGCCGATCCGGTCGACCAGATCGCACGCGACTGCGAATTCATCTCGAGGCGAATCTCCGTGGACACGCTCACGAGCGCACCCGGCCAGCACCAGACCGAGGTCGAGCCCAGCGTCGCCGGCTGGAGCTCGACCGCAGTGGCGAGCTTCCAGGTCGGTCGCTTCAGAGACGGCGGCGCGGCGGGAATCGGCTGGGCGACGTCGACGGATGCCGGGCGAACGTGGCGGTCGGGCATCCTGCCGGCCCTGACGAGCGCATCGAGCCCTCCCGGCGACGCGCCGCGCGCCAGCGATCCCGCCGTCGCGTACGACGCAGCGCACGGAACGTGGCTCATCTCGACGCTCGTCCTCGGCAACGACTTCACCGAGCTGGGGATCAGCCGCTCGCCGGACGGGCTGGCGTGGAGTGCGCCGGTGTCCGCAGCGCGCCTCGCCTCGCGCTCGCTGGCGTACGACAAGGAGTGGATCGCGTGCGACAACGCCTCGACGAGTCGCTTCTACGGGAGCTGCTATCTCGCGTACACGGACCTCGCGACCCCGCGGGTCGCGCTGCAGGTTTCCAGAGACGGCGGTGCGACGTGGAACGCGCCGGTCACCGTGACCGCCGCGTTCGCAGCAGAGGCCGAGGGCGCGCTGCCGCTCGTGCAACCGGACGGCGCGCTGACAGTCGTCTTCCAGGTCGGCCCCGGAATCTACGCCGTGCGCTCCACCGACGGCGGCGCGACATTCGCTCCTCTGGTCGGGATCGCGCCGCTCGCGCACGCGAGCCAGCCGCTCCTGCGCGCCCCGCCGCTGCCGACCGCGGCGGTCGATGCCTCCGGCCGTCTGTTCGTTGCCTGGGTCGACTGCGCGCTTCGCCCGGGCTGCGACGGCGACACGATCGTGCTCACGTCGTCGACGAACGGCAGCACCTGGACGCCTCTGAGACGCGTTCGCGGCACGGGCTTCGACAGCTTCGTTCCGGCGATCGCGGCCGATCCGAGCACGCCCGGGCGCATTTCGGTCGTGACGTACATCCGCAATGCGACGGCCTGCAGCGCGGCGACCTGCTCCGTCGGCGTCGCGGTC
>WNGB01014386.1_pt1 | contig 10570 bp, 8 predicted proteins | sample 5400681 | NCBI WGS metagenome assembly WNGB01 (sample SAMN13153367, study PRJNA577476) | soil metagenome | isolation source: 115 cm soil or saprolite under grassland replicate 2 | place: USA:California | collected 2016-06-15 | reverse complement strand
GTGCAACTTCAACCACCGGCAGCTCGCCGAGCACGTCCAGCGCGGCGTCCGCGAGGCCGGCGGGACGCCCATGGAGTTCAACACCATCGCGATCTCGGACGGGATCACCATGGGCACCGAGGGCATGAAGGCGTCGCTGATCAGCCGCGAGGTGATCGCCGACTCGATCGAGCTGGTCGCCAGGGGCCACATGTTCGACGCGCTGGTGACGATCGCCTCCTGCGACAAGACCGTGCCGGCCAGCGCGATGGCGCTGGTGCGGGTGGACCGCCCGGCCGTGCTGCTGTACGGCGGCACGATCATGCCCGGTCGCTTCCGTGGCCGCGAGGTGGCGGTCGGCGAGGTGTTCGAGGCGATCGGCGCGGTCGCGGCGGGCGCGATGGACGAGCGCGAGCTGCTGGAGCTGGAGCTGGTCGCGTGCCCCGGCGCGGGGGCCTGCGGCGGCCAGTACACGGCCAACACGATGTCGATGGCGATGGAGGTGCTCGGCCTGTCCCCGGTCGGCTTCAACTCCATCCCGGCGGTGGACGGCTCCAAGACCGGGGCGGCGGCCGCCGCGGGCAGGCTGGTCATGGAGGTGCTGGAGGCGGGGCTGCGGCCCTCGCAGATCCTGACCAGGACCTCGTTCGAGAACGCCATCGCCGCGGCTGCGGCCTCGGGCGGCTCGACCAACGTGGTGCTGCACCTGTTGGCGCTGGCGCGCGAGGCTGGCGTGCCGCTGAGCCTCGAGGACGTCGACCGGGTCTCCCGGCGCACGCCGCTGCTCTGCGACCTCAAGCCGGGCGGCCGCTTCACGGCCTACGACCTGTTCGCGGCGGGGGGCATCCAGTTGCTCACCAGGCGGCTGCTGGACGCCGGTCTGGTCGACGGCTCGGCGATGACGGTCACAGGGCGCACGCTCGCCGAGGCGTGCGAGGCGGTGGTCGAGACCAGGGGCCAGCAGGTGGTCGCCCCGGTGGAGGCGCCGCTGCGCGGCGAGGGTGGCCTGGTGATCCTCAAGGGGAACCTCGCGCCCGAGGGCAGCGTGGTCAAGGTGACCGCGCACACCCCCACCAGCCATCGTGGGCCAGCGCGCGTCTTCGACCGCGAGGAGGACGCGCTGGCCGCGGTCCTGGAGCGGCGGGTGCGGCCAGGCGACACGGTGGTGATCCGCTACGAGGGACCCAGGGGCGGCCCTGGAATGCGCGAGATGCTCCAGGTCACGGCCGCGATCGTCGGCGAGGGCCTGGGCGAGTCGGTGGCCCTGGTCACCGACGGGCGCTTCAGTGGAGCGACCCGTGGGTTGATGGTCGGCCACGTCGCGCCGGAGGCCTCGCTCGGTGGGCCGCTGGCGGCTCTGCGCGACGGCGACGTGGTCGTCATCGACGTGGACAGCCGCACGCTTGCGGTCGAGGACGTCGACGTGGCGGAGCGCCTGCGGGAATGGGCTCCGCGCCCGCCGGGCATGCGCGGCGGCGTGTTCGACAAGTACGCCGCGCTCGTCCAGTCCGCCTCGCACGGAGCCGTCACCACGCCGACGCGGCAGCCCTAGCGAGGCGGGCACCCGCCGAGCTGGCGCCCGAGCCGCTGGAGGCCCTCGGCGGTGTCCGGCCACGGGTCCAGGCGGTGCCACGCCAGCGTGAGCTCGGCGCGGTCCAGGCCTCCGCCAGGGCCGCCCAGTCGACCTGGCCGAGGCCCAGGCGGTCGCGCGGCGCCCTGCCTTCACTGGTGACGCCGCGCCGCCAGTCGACACAGGTGCCGAACACGTCGAAGAGCTGCGCGTGGCAGGTCCATCGCCGCACCCTTGATCGTCAGGCCGGGCCCGACGCTACGGAGCGCTGCATGGTGGCCTCCGGGTCTCCGGAGCTGAAGGAGCGGGCGAGGATCACGGTCGGCCGGATCACCAGAACGACTCGGACGTCGGCATCGCGGATCGGGCTGCCGGCCGCGCCGTAGCGCTCCTGGAGGGTCCGGTAGAAGGGCGCGCCGGTGTCGTCGTCGATCGACTCCACGACGCCGCGGATCTCGAGGTAGCGCTGGGCGTTGCCGGGGTCGACGATCGACAGCGCCACCCTCGGCTCCGAGCTCACGTTCTGGAACTTCTTCCTGGTCCTGGTGTGGGTCAGGCGGATGCGGCCGCCGTCCCAGACGAACCACATCGGGTTGCTCTGCACCGAGCCGTCCGAACGGACCGTGGCGAAATGCGCGATCAACGGGCGATCCACCAGGTCCTGGTGGCTGGCTGGGACCGTCGCCTGCTCGTCCAAGATCGACCTCCGGGTTGTCGGGCATCCGTCGACCGCCATCTTGCCCCAGTCGCCGTCCGGCGGCCCACCGGCGAGCTCACGGGCGCCACCGGACCGGCGCTGCATGGGCGTCGGGCGGCGCGGCGAGCGCCCGCTCGGCGGCGTCCAGGACGGCGACGACCTCGGCGCCGAGCGCGGCGGTGGCGGCGGTGACCGGCCGCACCACCACCGCCACCCGCGCCCTTGGGCCCCACCAGCGTGGTGCTAGGATTGGCGCCGAGCTGGAGGAGGCGCTCACGCACCTCCTGGTTCGGCACCGTGACGGCGGTCGCACGCCGCAGGGCGAGCCGTTCGAGGCCGGTGGCGAGCCACCCCGCCAAGGCGTGGACATCCCCCCGTGGGGCGGTCAGGACCCACCGCCCGCCGGGCGTGGCAAGCGCGGCGACCAGACCATGAGGGAGCACCCAGTGCATATGCGGGACATCCGGGTCGAGCTCAGCCGGCCGGGTGAGCGGTGAGCGGCCCTCCGCCCGGCGCCCCGCCGTTGCACCGGCCGCGCTGGCAGCGGGTGGCCCAGCGGGTGATCTTCCTGGCGCTGGTGGCACTGGTCGTCGCCGTGCTGGTGCGGCGGTGGGGGGACGTGCGGCCGCTGCTCGGGAGGCTGTCGGTGCCCGTGGTGGTGGCGAGTCTGCTGGCCGTGATGATCGGGATGCTCGGCAACTTCCTCGCCTGGCGCGCGCTGCTCACCGGGTTCGGCCACCGCCTGCCGCTGACCGGCGGCATGCGTGTCTACTTCCTCGGCAACCTGGCCAAGTACGTGCCGGGCAGCGTCTGGCAGGCGGTGGCCCAGACCGAGCTCGCCCGTGATTACCGGGTCCCCAGGCGGACCTCGGCGGCGGCGCTGGTCGTCTCGATGCTCGCCGGGGTCGGCACCGGCGCCCTGGTGGCGGTCCTCACCCTGCCGTTCGTGGACCCGGAGGCGCTGCACCGCTACTGGTGGCTACTGCTGGCCCTGCCGGTGGCGGCGGTGCTCCTGTGGCCGCCCGCGCTCAACCGGATCATCGACCGGGTGCTGCGGCTCGCGCGGCGCGAGCCGCTGGCGGTCCCGGCGTCGCTGCCCGGCATGCTGCGCACGATCGGCTGGGACCTGATGAGCTGGCTCGGCTTCGGGGCCCAGGTATGGCTGCTGGCGCGCGCGCTCGGTGTCCACCATCCGGCGCTGTTCTTTCAGGCGACCGGCGCGTTCGCGGCCGCCTGGTGCGTCGGCTTCCTGATCGTCTTCGCCCCGGCCGGCGGCGGCGCCCGCGAGCTGGCCCTGGTGCTGCTGTTGCAGCCCACTGTCCCCACAGCCACGGCCTGGGTGATCGCGCTGGTGTCGCGACTGCTGTTCACCGTCGGCGATCTCGCATGGGGCGGCACCGCCCTGGTGGCCGAGCGGCGCCGCCTGCGCCGCCAGCCCGAGCCGGTCCCCGAGGCCGGCACGTCGGCCAGGGACGGCCCCGGGTGAACCGCCGCGACGGCACGGTCGTCGACGGCTTCACCTTCGACGCCGAGGGCAACCTGCGCGCCGGCACGGCTGAGCCGCAGGACGTGCTGGTTGCGGCCGGACCGTCGCTCCAGTTCCCGACCGGTGTCTGCTTCGGGGCCGAGGACCTGCGGACCGTCTACGTCGGATCGCTGGCCATTCGGCCCCTGGTCCGGTGCGGCGGTCGCGGACCTGGCGCTGGGCAGGGCCGTCCCGCTCGACCTCGGCCCGTTCGCGGTCGCCCGCTTCCGTCAGGGCCTCACCAGTTCTCGAGAGAATCGCGGAGGATCCCGGCCAGCGCCTCCTCGGTGACCTCGACGGGCGCCACCGACAGCAGGCGCTGCTGTTGCATGGCGCCGGCGACCAGCTCGGGGATGTCCGCCTCGCCGTAGCCGAACGCGGCCACGCCGCTGGGGACGCCGAGGTCGCGCATCAGCCGGACCAGCACCTCCGGGAGCAGCTCGGACAGCCCGCGCGAACCGGCATCGGACGGGTCGAGCCCGCCGAGCAGGGCGGCGGCGCGCTGGTGGCGCTCTGGCGCCGCGGGAAACGTGAAGCGGAGCGCGGCTGGCGCGGTGACCGCAACCGACAGGCCGTGCGGGACCAGCGGCTCCGAGGCGCCGTACCCGGCGGGCCGGTACTCGCGCACCATTCCCGCGATCGGGTAGCCGCAGGCGTGGGGAATGTGGACGCCGGCGTTGCCGAAGCCCATTCCGGCGAAGGTCGCGGCCTGGAGCATGTCCGAGCGGGCCGCCAGATCGTCGCCGTCCTGGACGGCGCGGCGGAACGACCGGGCGACCAGCTCCAGGGCGCGCTCGGACCACAGGTCGGAGATCGGGTTGGCGCCACAGTAGGGCACCCGCTCGTGCGCCCGCTTGCGCGGGAAGTCCTCGAACCACCGCGCCGTGTAGGACTCCAGCGCGTGGCAGACGATGTCCATGCCCGCCGCGGCAGTCACCTCCGGCGGCAGGCTGAGGGTGTTGCGCGGGTCGACGATCGCCAGCACCGGGCGCAGCCGCGGGTGGCTGATCCCGGACTTCAGCTTGAGCCCAAGGATGTCCAGGATGCACACGGCCGTGCTCTCGGCGCCCGTCCCAGCGGTCGTGGGCACGGCGACCAGCGGCTTCAGCGGCCGGGTCGGCGAGCGGCCCTCGCCGACCGGCCGGTTGACGTACTCCATCACGTCGTGGCCGTCGGCGATCAGCAGGTTGATCGCCTTGGCCGTGTCGATCGAGGAGCCGCCGCCGACCGCCAGGAATCCGTCCCAGTCGGTGCCGCGGCCGAACTCGGCCGCCTCCCGCAGGCTGGCGTCGGTCGGCTCCACGTGGACGCTGTCGTAGACCTCCGCCTTCACCCCGGCCCCGGCGAGCAGGCCGCGCACCCGCTCGGGCAGGCCGGTGGCCGCCACCCCGGGGTCGGTGACGATCAGCACCCGCTCGATCCCGAGCTGCCGGAGATCGAAGCCGAGCTCGTCGGTCGCCCCGACCCCGAACTTGACCGGTGGCGCTCCCCAGGTGAAGACGGTCTCGCTCATGCCATCTCCAGCCTACTCATGCTTCCACGGCCGGCGCCAAGCGTGCTGTAGGTCGGCATCACGCCGATCAGGAAGGTGGCGATGCCCATCATCGGCCATGTCAGCACCTCCCAGGCTGCTCGGAAGTCGAATCAACCTGGCCAGTCGAAGTAGGCTTCAAACGGGCGTACTCCTCGTCTTTGCTTGATCCGGTCACTGCTTGACTGGCCTGGCCGGCCGGCGCAAGGTGGCAGCCAGCGACCGGCGACTGCGTGCGAGGTCGAGATGGGCGACATCCAGACAGCCATCATGGACGCGCTCCGCTCCGTCCACGACCCCTGCTGCCAGGAGAAGGGCATCTCGGTCGTCGACATGGGGCTGGTCCGCTCGGTCGCCATGGACGGCGCCGAGGCCCGCATCGAGCTGCTGCTCACCACCGGCTGGTGCCCGTTCGCGGCGAACCTCATCGGCATGATCTCCGAGCGCGTCAACTCGCTGCCCGAGGTCGCCGGCTCCAGCGTGGAGATCGTCTGGGACGAGCCCTGGACCACCGACCGCCTTTCCGACGACGCAAGGCGCAAGCTCCGCTTCCTGCCGCACCCCATCACCCTGCAGCGTTCGCAAGGGGGACAGCCATGATCGGTGATGCGTTCGTCTTCGACGGTGTCGCGCACCCCTTCAACTTCGAGAAGAAGAACGCCCTCGGGCAGGCAGGGGAGATGTTCAACAACCACCTCTACGCCTTTCACGCGGCGCTGACGCCGGAGGGCAAGCCGGTCCTGCCCGCCGAGGAGTTCCTGCGCCAGTGGACGGTCGAGGAGATCGACCAGATGGTCTACGAGGGTTCCGACACCGACATGCTGGTCGCCATGCCGCTGCCGCTCACCGACCTGTTCAGGGACGGCCTGTCGCCATGGGAGGAGTGCGCGGAACTGGCCAGGCGCCGGCCGGACCGGACGGTGTTCTGGGGCTCGGTCAATCCGCTGGAGGGTCGCAAGGCGCTCGACCTGATGGAGCGCCAGGTCGGCGAGTTCGGCGCCAGGGCCTTCAAGTTCTACAACGTCCGCTACGACTACGGACGGCCCTTCCCGTGGCGCATGGACGACCCCCAGGTGGCGTTCCCGGTCTTCGAGAAGGCCCAGGAGCTGGGGGTCAACCTGATCGGGGTCCACAAGGGGGTCCCCCTCGGACCGCAGCCGATCGAGGCGACCCAGACCTGGGACATGGACGGCGCGGCCGCCAACTTCCCCGACCTGAACTTCGTGATCTTCCACGTCGGGCTGCCGTTCATCGACGAGGTGTGCTGGCAGCTCATCCGCTACCCGAACCTGTACGCGTCGATCGCCGCGACCATCAACTTCGTGGTCCGCGCTCCGCGACAGTTCGCCGAGGTCCTCGGCAAGCTGCTGTTCTGGTGCGGTGAGGACAAGATCATCTACGGCAGCGAGGCGCCCATCTGGCAGCCGCAGTGGGCGCTGGAGGCGTTCTGGAACTTCCAGCTTCCCCAGGACCTGGTGGAGGGCTACGGCTACCCGCAGCTCACCGAGCAGGCCAAGCGGAAGATCCTCGGCGAGAACCTCCTGCGACTCCACGGCATGGACGTGGAGGAGACTCGCGCGCGCCTGACCGGGTAGTGTCGGGGGGACCGGCCCCCACCGGCCCTCCGGATTTCGAGACCCCTTCGTGGCGAACACACAACCTGTCCGGGATGCCACGGAGGGATGATCGTGTCCGGGCGGGCCCTGCGGCGGGCCATTCGTCCACGACGGGAGGTTGGCGATGAGCGGCTGGTCCGATGACTGGAGCCCGGAGCGCCAGGCGGGGGCGGCGGGTGGACGGGTCGACGCCTACGACCGGCCGCCGCCCCAGTTCTCTGTGCGCCCGCGGCGCCGGCGGTGGGGTCGCATCGTGGGTATTGTCCTGGTCGTCCTGCTGGTGCTCCTCGTTGGGCTCGCCTTCCTGATGGACTCGCGGCTCAACCGGATCGAGGCGCTGCCCGACTACGCCGGTCGCCCGGCCGTCACACCGGGCACGGACTGGCTGGTCGTCGGCTCGGACAGCCGCGCGGGCCTGACCGCCGAGCAGCGCAGGGAGTTGGCGACCGGGGACGCTCAGGGCCAGCGCACCGACACGATGATGCTGCTCCACATCCCCCGCGGCGGTGGAGCGCCGACCCTCGTGAGCCTGCCGCGGGACTCCTTCGTCCCGATCCCGGGCCACAGCTCCAACAAGCTGAACGCGGCCTACGCGTTCGGCGGCCCCAAGCTGCTGGTGCGCACCGTCGAGCAGGTCACGGGCATCCGAATCGACCACTACCTGGAGATCGGCTTCGCCAGCTTCGCCAGCGCCGTTGACGCGGTCGGTGGCGTCCGGATCTGCGTGGACCACGCCATGCAGGACCCCAAGGCCGGCCTGAACATCAAGGCCGGCTGCCAGGTGCTCAACTCGCGGCAGGCGCTGGGCTACGTTCGCACCAGGGCGTCGGCCCGTGGCGACCTGGACCGCGTGCAGCGCCAGCGGCAGTTCCTCGGCGCGCTGACCGACAAGGCGGTCAGCCCCGGCGTGCTGCTCAACCCCTTCAAGAGCATCCCGCTGGCGCTGCGCGGTACCGACTCGCTCACCGTCGCCAACGGCGACCACCTGCACCACCTGGTCCGGTTCATGCTCGCGATGCGATCGGTGAGCGGCGGCGACGGGGTGGCGACCACGGTGCCGATCGGCGGCGGCGGCTCCGTGCCCGGCGTCGGCTCGGTGGTGCGCTGGGACCGGGCCAAGGCGCTGGCGCTGTTCAACGCGCTCAGGGAGGACCGTCCGGTCAGCGTGTGAGGCCGCCGGGCCGTCAGCCGGCCGTCCTGGCGCGCTTGGCCGCGCGGCCGCGGGTGGACGGGTCGAGGACCCGCTTGCGGAGCCTGGTCGACACAGGGGTCACCTCGACCAGTTCGTCGGCGGTGACGTGCTCGATCGCCTGTTCCAGCGAGAGCAACCTCGGCGGCACCAAGCGGATCGCCTCGTCCGCCGCGTGGGTGCGCATGTTGGTCTTCTGCTTCTCGCGCGTCGGGTTGACGTCGATGTCGTCGGTCCGGGAGTTGGCGCCGATCACCATGCCCTGGTAGACCTCGACGCCCGGGCCGACGAACAGGTCGCCACGGTCCTGGAGCTGCCCGAGGGCATAGGCGGTGGTCACCCCGACGCGGTCGGCGACCAGCGCGCCGACCAGGCGGTGGTGGATCGGCCCGGCCCACTCGTCGTAGCCGTCGAACAGGTGGTGCATGATGGCCGTCCCCCTGGTCTCGGTCAGCAGGGTCGAGCGGAAGCCGATCAGCCCGCGCGCCGGCACCCGGAACTCGAGCCGCACCCAGCCGGTCCCGTGGTTGACCATGTTGGTCAGGCGGCCCTTGCGCACGGCCAGGCCCTGGGTCACCACGCCGACGAACTCCTCCGGCACGTCCAGGGTGACCGCCTCGTACGGCTCGAGCAACCGGCCGCCGGCCGTCCTGGTGATCACCTCCGGCTTGGAGACCTCCAGCTCGTAGCCCTCGCGCCGCATCTGCTCGACCAGGATGGCGAGCTGCAGCTCGCCGCGGCCCTGGACCTCGAAGGTGTCGGGCGAGGCCGTGGGCAGCACCCGCACCGACACGTTGCCGAGCGCCTCGCGGTCCAGCCGCTCCTTGAGGTGCCGGCTGGTCAGGTAGGTCCCGGCCCTGCCGGCGAACGGCGAGGTGTTGACCCCGAACCGCATCGACAGGCTCGGCTCGTCGATCGAGATCACCGGCAGCGGCCGCGGGTCGTCAGGGTCGGTGACCGTCTCGCCGACGGTCACGTCGCCAAGGCCGGCGATCGCGACGATCTCGCCCGGTCCGGCGCGGTCCAGGTCGGTGCGCGACAGCCCGGTGGCGCCGACGATCTTGGTCACCTTGGCCGGCGCCAGCGTGCCGTCCCGCTTGGCCACCGTCACCCGGTCGCCGAGGGCGATCTCCCCCTGCCACAGCCGACCGACCCCCAGCCGGCCGACGTACGGGTCGGCGTCCAGGTTGGTCACCAGGAACTGCAGAGGCTGCCCCGGCTCGTAGGCGGGAGGCGGCGTGGTGGCCACGATCGCCTCCAGCAACGGGCCGAGGTCGGCGGCCAACTCCTCCGGGCGCCAACCGGCGCGTCCGGCCTTGGCGTCGCTGTACAGCACGGGAAAGCCGATCTGGTCCTCGTCGGCGTCGAGGTCCAGGAACAGCTCCTCGACCTCGCGGACGACCTCGGTGGGCCGCGCGTCCGACCGGTCGACCTTGTTGATGCAGACGATCGTGGGCAACCGCCGCTCCAGCGCCTTGCCCAGCACGTAGCGCGTCTGCGGCAGCGGGCCCTCGCTGGCGTCGACCAGCAGCAGGATGGCGTCGACCATCAGTAGCGTGCGCTCGACCTCGCCACCGAAATCGGCGTGGCCCGGGGTGTCCACCACGTTGATCCGCCTGCCGCGGAACTCGACGGCTGTCTGCTTGGCGAGGATGGTGATGCCCTTCTCACGCTCCAGGTCCATCGAGTCCATGACCCGGTCGACGACCTCCTGGTTGGCACGGAAGGCGCCGGACTGGCGCAGCATCGCGTCCACCAGCGTGGTCTTGCCATGGTCCACGTGCGCCACGATGGCCAGGTTGCGAAGATCATCCCTGATCGCGGGCACGTCGATTCCCTTCATCCTCAGTCGTGTGGCTTGCGCTCACGGACGACCGCCCGGAGCGGGGAGATTCCAGGGGAAGCCGTCGGGCTTCCCCGACGCGATGGTAGCAAGCGGGCGCCACCGGCCGGTGGGCGCCGCCGGGCTGGCCGCGGCGGGATGCTTACCGCGACGCCGGCTCCTCAGGCTCGTCGGAGCCCTGGTCGCGCTCGAGGCGGCGGCGGACGCGGCCGAGCAGCAGCATGCCGGGGACGGCGGCCAGCAGGATGCCGACGACCGGCTGAAGGACCGTGGGCAACGGCGAGACCAGCACGGCGGCGACGAAGACCGACACCAGGATCCCGGCGAGCTCCAACGGGCTGCGCAGCGTCGTGCCGAGCAGCGCCGACATCGACAGCGGCCGGGCGCGCTCGTCCGGGCGGGAGGCACGGCCATGCACGAGGCCCATCCGTTCCTCGGCGAGGCGGCGGTCCTGAGCCTCCCGCGCCTGCCTCAGAGACTTACGCGGCGAAGGACGACGGCGCCATTGTGGCCGCCGAGGCCCATCGAGTTCGAGATCGCCACGTCGAAGCGGGCCTCCCGGCTCTTCAGGGGTACGTAGTCGAGGTCGCATTCGGGGTCCGGGTCCTCGAGGTTGATGG
>WNGB01014384.1_pt1 | contig 10570 bp, 8 predicted proteins | sample 5400681 | NCBI WGS metagenome assembly WNGB01 (sample SAMN13153367, study PRJNA577476) | soil metagenome | isolation source: 115 cm soil or saprolite under grassland replicate 2 | place: USA:California | collected 2016-06-15 | reverse complement strand
GCAATCCTTCTGATGACACAGACGGCGCTCAGTATAGCGTCGAGCGCGCCAGATCGCAAGCGCTGCCAAGACGGGGCGGCGGGCGGATGAGAAATAATCACCATTTTAGCACATATGTTTCGATCATGCAAGCTGATCTTGAATGAGGAATCGAGGAACGGCGGAAGCAGCGGAAGATCGCGATCACGATCTTCCGTTGCTTCCGCCGTTCCGATCTTCCCAGTTCAAATCTACAGCGCCCGCGCGGCCCAGTCGCCGAAGGCCTCGCCGGCGGCGCGCTCGCGGCGCCACTGGTCGAGCGTGTCGCTCAGGACGTCGGCCAGGACGTTTGCGCGCACATCCTCGCGGTAGAGCTTGGCCAGGCGGGTGCCGGCGAAGCTGCCGCCGACGAAGACGTTGTACAGGCCCAGGCTGCAGCCGATGATCCCGATCTCGGCGGTGGGCGGGCGCGAGCAGGCGTTCGGGCAGCCACTCATGCGGACCCACACACGCTCGTCGCCGTAGCCGCGCCGCTCCAGCTCGCCGATCAGGTCAGGCAGGTAGCGCTCGCTCTCGGCCACCGCCAGCCCGCAGGTCGGCATCGCCGGGCAGGCCATCGCGTAGCGCCGCAGCGCGCTCAGCGGCTCGCAGCCGATCAGCAGCTCGTGCGCCGCGAGCAGTGCGTCGACGTGGGCCCGGGCGTCGTCGTCGATGTTCGCCAGGACGATGTTCTGCTGGGCGGTCAGCCGCAGCTCCGGTCGCACCGCCTCGGCGATCGCGCGCAGGCCGATCTTGCCCTGGTCCTTGATCCGCCCGTTCTCGATCCAGACGCCCACCAGCCAGCGGCCGTCGGCCTGGCGCTGCCAGCCGAGGTGGTCGTGCACCTCGTAGCGGCGGACCTCGGCCGGCGGGGCCAGCGGCGCGCCCAGGCGCCGGGCCAGCTCGTCGCGGAACCACTCGACGCCGCGCTGGTCCAGCACGTACTTCAGCCGCGCGTGCCGCCGGTTGGTCCGGTCGCCCTCGTCGCGGTAGATCGCGGTGGCGGCCTCGAGGACCGGCAGCGCCTGCTCGGGTGCCAGGAAGCCAACCCGGTCGGCCAGGCGCGGGAAGGTCTCGGCCTTGCCGTGGGTGCTGCCCAGGCCACCGCCGGCTAGCAGGTTGAAGCCGCGCAGCGCGCCGGCCGCGTCGAGCACGGCTTCCAGCGCGAGGTCGTGGGTGAAGATGTCGATGCAGTTGTCGTGCGGCAGGCCGATCGCCATCTTGTGTTTGCGCGGCAGGTAGGTCGGGCCATAGAACGACTCGTCGCGCTTGGGCGCGACCTTGACGCGCGTGCCATCGGCCAGGACCTTCTCGCCGTCGAGCCAGAACTCGTAGTAGGCGGTCGACTCGGGCAGGAAGCGGTCGCTGATCTGCTTCGCCAGCGCCTGGTAGTCGAACTGGTTGCCGGGCAGCAGGTCGGCCACCGGGCATGCCATGAAGTTGCGCGCGACGTCGCCGCAGCCGCCGTAGGTGCTGACCCAGCGCTCGTTGAGCGCCTTGATCAGCGGCTTCATCTTGTCCTTGCCGACGCCGTGGAACTGGAAGTCCTGGCGCGTGGTGATGCGCAGCGTGTCGTTGGCGTAGGTCGAGGCCAGCTCGTCGGCCAGCAGGTACTGCTCGGCGGTCAGGCGCCCGCCGGGGAACTTGGTGCGGACCATGAACTGCCAGGCCCGGTCGAGCCCCTGCTGCTTGCGCTCCCTGCGCGTGTCGCGGTCGTCCTGCTGGTAGGAGCCGTGGAACTTCAGGATCTGGTAGGCGTCCTCCGAGATATGGTCGGTGCTGAGATCGGCCATTTCCTCGAGCACGAAGTCGCCCAGACCGTTGCTGGCAATTTTCAGCCCCTCGACTTTGGACGGGCCGCGCTTCACTTCCTTGTCGACTTCGACAGCCATGTTGAACCTCCTTAGTGGGGCTTGGAGTTTGGGACTTGGGGCGTGGGACTTGGGATTTGGGATTTGGGATTTGGGTTCGTATACCCTAGCCCCTAGCCCCTAGCCCCTAGCCTCTAGCCCCAAAGGGTCATGAGTCCTTCGCCAATCTAGAGATACCGCAGCTCGCGCAGCGCCGACAGGATGCGCGCCGCGCTCTGCTCGGGCGTCTCCTGGGCGGTCTGGATGACCAGCTCCGGGTCGAGCGGCGGCTCGTAGGGGTCGTCCACGCCGGTGAAGCCGCGCAGCTCGCCGGCCAGCGCCTTCTTGTAGAGCCCCTTCACGTCGCGCTGGATCGCGACCTCGAGCGGCACGTCGACGAACACCTCGACGAAGCGGCCGATCCGCTCGCGGACCTCGTCGCGGATGGCGCGGTAGGGCGAGATCGCCGCGGCGATCGCGATCACGTCGTTGCGCGCGAGCACCTCGCAGACCCAGCCGATCCGGCGGATGTTGGTGTCGCGGTCCTCCTTCGAGAAGCCCAGGCCTTTGCTGAGGTGCGTGCGCACCACGTCGCCGTCGAGCACCTCGACCTTGCGGCCTTCCGCCCGCAGCTCACGCTCGACGATCGCCGAGATGGTAGATTTCCCCGCGCCGGAGAGGCCGGTGAACCAGATCGTGAAACCCGTTGTTGTCATTTGTCTTCCTAGTCAAGAGCTCGAAGTTTTGAGTTTTGAGTTTTGAGTTACGGCGGGGCAACTCAGAACTCAGAACTCGGCTATGCCGCGCGCAGCGCCTCGATCAGCACGTGCGCGACCTCGGGGCGGGTGAACTCGGGCGGCGGCGGCGTGCCGGCCCGCAGCAGCTCGCGCACGCGCGTGCCGCTCAGCGTCAGGTGGTGCTCGGCGGGGTGCGGGCAGGTGCGCGGCGAGGCGATGTTGCTGCAGGTGCGGCAGTAGAATGTGTGCTCGAACTTCAGCGGCGCGATCGCCAGGTCGCCCGGCTGGAGCGCGTCGAAGATCCGCTGGGCGTCGTAGGTTCCGTAGTAGCTGCCGACGCCGGCGTGGTCGCGCCCGACGATAAAGTGGGTGCAGCCGTAGTTCTGGCGCGAGATCGCGTGCAGCAGCGCCTCGCGCGGGCCGGCGTAGCGCATCGCGGCCGGGTAGGCGGCCAGCAGGACGCGGCTGCGCGGGTAGTAGCCCTCCAGCAGCACCTCGTAGGAGCGCACCCGCGTTGCCGCCGGCACGTCGTCCTCTTTCGTCGCGCCGACCAGCGGGTGCAGCAGCAGGCCGTCCACCAGCTCCAGCGCGGCCTTCTGCAGATACTCATGGGCGCGGTGAACCGGGTTGCGCGTCTGGAAGCCGACGATCGTGCGCCAGCCGCGCGCGGCGAACGCGCTCCGCGTAGCCGCGGGCGTGTGCGCCAGGTGCGGGAACGGGCTCGCGGGCGGCTCCAGCAGCCAGACGTCGCCGCTGAGCAGCACCGGCCCCTGGCGGTACAGCCGCGCGACGCCGGGGTGCTCGGGGGCGGCCGTCCGGTAGACCTGCTCGGCCTCGCGGCGCTGGTCGTAGGCGTAGCGCTCGCGCAGCTCCAGCAGGCCGACCAGGCGGCCATCGGTGGCATACAGCCCGGCCGGCGCGCCCTCGCGCAGCATCTCCGCGCGCGACTCGCTGACCGGCAGCGTGATCGGGATGGGCCACAGTGTCCCATCGGCCAGGCGCATGTCGGCGACGACGCGCGCGTAGTCGGCGCGGCCCAGGAAGCCGCTCAGCGGGCTGTACGCGCCGGTCGCGATCATCTCCAGGTCGGCCAGCCCGACCTCGTTCAAGACGACCCGCGGCGCAGCCAGGGCGACGGCGCGCGCCTCGGCAGCGGCCGATCCCGTGAGCACCCGGTCCACGAGCGTCCCGCCGTGTGGGCGGATGGCGGTGTGAGTTGTCATACTGCTCCCTATTTGGGAGTTCTAAGTTTTGAGTTCTAAGTTCTGTGTTACGTCACGGCAACTCAAAACGCAAAACTCAAAACGCAAAACTCGGCTAGACGTGGATGCCGCACTCGGTCTTGGCGAAGCCGGCCCAGCGCCCGGCGCGCGGGTCGGCGGCGGTGGCGTGGCGCGTGCAGGGCTCGCAGCCGAGGCTCGTGTAGCCATGGTCGAGCAGCGGGTTGTAGGGCACGGCGTGGGCGTGGATGTAGCGCCACACGTCGCGCTCGCTCCAGAAGGCCAGCGGGCTGAGCTTGAGCAGGCCGTGGCGCGCGCTCCACTGCACCAGATCGGTGCTCGATCGCGTGGCCGACTGGTCGCGCCGGATGCCGCTGATCCACGCGCGGTACGGCCGCAGCGCCTCGGCCAGCGGCGCGACCTTGCGGATCGCGCAGCAGCGATCGGGGTCGCGCGCGTAGAGCTGCGGGCCTTCCAGCCTGTCCTGCTCGCCCAGGCTCAGGGCCGGGCGCCGACGCTCGACCGTCACGCCGTAGCGTCGCGCGGCCGCCTCGGCCAGCGCGTAGGTCTCGGGGAACAGCAGGTCGGTGTCCAGGAACACCACCGGCGTGCCGCGCCCGCCGCGCGCGATCATATCCAGCAAGACCATGCCGGAGGCGCCGCCGAAGCTGCACGTCAGCACGATATCGTCCCCAAAGCGATCGGCCGCCCAGTCGAGTAGATCCTCCGCCGGCCGATCGCGAAACGTTCGGTTGATCCCGCTCAGCGCCGCGGCGGTCCACTCCGCCGCGGCGTCGTCATTCGCTGCCAACCTTTTCATTGTGGCCCAAGCCTCCAAAACAAAACGGGCAGAGCGATATGACTCTACAATCGCTGTGCCCGTGCGGCGCCGCACCGGAGTCTGGTTCCAAACTCGTAACAAACTAGTGATAGGATCAATCTTAAATTACTTGATCTGTTTTGTCAAGTAGAATATAATCGGAATTGCACAAGAGGTGAGGGGTGAGGGTGTGGGCGTAGCTTGCACCCTCACCCCTCGCCCTTAAGGGAACGACGATATATGATCGAGCTATCGGAGACGCATGCGGCGGTCGCGACCTACCCGCTCATCCTGACGAATCTCGCGCAGGTGCGCTGCGTGGTGGTGGGCGGGGGCGCGGTGGCCGAGCGCAAAGTGCGCGACCTGCTGGCCGGCGGGGCATGCCCGGCCGTGATCAGCCCGGCGCTGACCGCGGCCCTGGCGGCGTGGCGCGAGCAGGGGCGGCTGGCGCATGTCGCGCGGGCGTACCAGGACGGCGACCTGGACGGCGCGTTCCTGGCGATCGCCGCGACCGACGACCGCGCGGCGAATGCCGCCGTCGCGGCGGAGGGCGCGCGGCGCGGCATCCTGGTCAACATCGCCGACGACCCGCCGGCGGGCAACTTCCACACCGCGGCGGTCGTGCGGCGTGGCGACCTGCTGCTAGCGGTGTCGACCGGCGGGAGCAGCCCGGCGCTGACCGCGCGCATCCGCCGCGATCTGGAGGATCGCTACGGCGACGAGTACGGCCGCCTGCTGGCGCTGCTGCGCGCGCTGCGCGACGGGCCGGCCCGCCGCGTGCCGCGCGAGCGCCGGATGTCGCTGTGGCGGCGGCTCGTGTCGGACGATATGCTCGGCTGGCTGCGCGCCGGCGAGGATGCGCGGGCGGAGACGCACGCCCAATCCTTAATCGCGGAGCTTCAAGAGCAGAGTTAAGAGTTAAGAATTAAGAGTTAAAAGTTAGGGTCATTCTCAACTCTTAACTCTTAACTTTGAACTCTTAACTGAAAGGTAAGGTGTTTGATGTCCAAGAGTGGATTTGTCTCACTGGTCGGCGCCGGTCCGGGTGACCCGGATCTGATCACGGTCAAGGGGCTGCGGCGGCTGCGCGCGGCCGACGTGGTCGTGTACGATGCGCTGGCGAACGCCGAGCTGCTGCGCGAGTGCCGCGCCGGCGCCGAGCTGATCTACGCCGGCAAGCGCGCCGGCGAGCACCACTGTTCCCAGGCGTCGATCAACGCGCTGCTGATCGAGCGGGCCCGCGCGGGCCGCCAGGTCGTGCGGCTCAAGGGCGGCGACCCGTTCGTGTTCGGCCGCGGCGGCGAGGAGGCCGCGGCGCTGGCGGAGGCCGGCGTCGCCTGGGAGGTCGTGCCCGGCGTGACGTCGGCGATCGGGGTGCCGGCCTACGCGGGCATCCCGGTCACGCACCGCGCCGCCGCCTCGTCGGTCGCGTTCGTCACCGGCCACGAAGATCCGGATCGGCCGGCGACCCGTATACACTGGCAGGCGCTCGCGCAGGGCGTCGACACGCTGGTCTTTTTGATGGCTGTCGGGCGGCTCGCACCCATCGCTGCGCGGCTAATCGAGCACGGCCGGCCCGCGACCACGCCTGCGGCGGTGATCCGCGGCGGGACGACGCCGGACCAGGAGACGGTCACCGGCACACTTGAAACGATCGCCGCCGAGGTCGCGCGCGCCGGGCTGACCGCCCCTGCCACGCTTGTGGTCGGCGAGGTCGTCCGGCTGCGCGAGCAGCTGAGCTGGTTCGATACGATCGAGCAGCCCGGCGCGCCGGCCAACGTGGCGCCGCTGCACTACATTTTGCATAACATCTGATCGGTCTTTGCAGAAGTTGACAATAAATGGTACACTCTCCACCATGTTTCTCGTTCGCCAACCACGCACAAATCTCGTCGCACAGCGCGACGATCGCGACGATCAGGGCGCCGCGGCTATGCGCGCCGTCCTGATCGTCGGGCACGGCAGCCTGCGCCCCGCGGCCGGCGCGGCGATGATCCGCCTGGCCGAGCGCGTGCAAGCCGCGGGCGTCGCGCCGATCGTCACCGCCGGATTCCTGAACTACAGCCGGCCGACCTTCGCGGAGGCGCTGGTTCGCTGCATTGAAGGCGGCGCGGCCGAGGTGATCGTGCAGCCGTACTTCCTGGTACCGGGCAAGTTCGTCCGTGAGGAGCTGGCGCGGCTGCTAGAGGCCGGTCGGCTGGCGCACCCCGGCCTCTTGCTGCGCATGGCCCAGCCATTCGGCGACCACCCGGCGCTGGCGCGCCTGGTGCTGAAGCGCGCGCTGGAGGCCGACTACCTGGCCGCGAACCCGCACATTCTCTGCGCCGGCGTGCCGCGGCCGCTCGACGACGGCGCCCGGTGGCGCCCGCTGCACACGCTGCATCGCACCGGCCTGCTGATCATGGCGCACGGCAGCCCCAACCCGCAGTCGAACCGGCCGATCTACGGCGTCGCGCGGCGTGTGCGTGCTAGCAGGCGCTACGCCGCCGTAACGGTCTGCTTCATGGATCTCAACAGGCCCAGCATCCCCGACGCGATCGACGACATGGCCGCGCGCGGGATCACGCACATCATCGCGGCGCCCTACTTCCTGCACCTCGGCAACCACGTGATCGACGACCTGCCGGCGATCGTCGGCGCGGCGCGCGAGCGCCATCTGGACTGCCAGATCCTCCTGGCCGAGCACCTGGCCTACGACCGGCTGCTCGTCCCGGCGATCGCCGACCGGGTGGCCGAAGCGATCGGCCAGCTATCGAGCGCGACACAGCGGCGGCCTGTACCGATCAGTGTGAGTTAGGTAGAGCTTAGATCAGCACCAGCCAGCAGCTGGGCGACAGAGAGATCTTCGTCAAGATCGGGCCAATGCAACGAGCGACCGCCTGATCCGATTTCATACTGGGCGCGCTGTTCCGGCGTAGCCGCGTGGAGCAGCGGGAACCAGATCATCGGCACGCTCACAATCCTGCCATCGATCAAGGTCACATGCATAAGAGCATCGTCAAAGCTGACTGCTTTTGCAAGTGCTGTCGTTGGGACGTAGGCTCGTGCGTTCCGGAGATTAGATCTGGCTGAAGTAGTCATACCATACCTCCAAGAGTTCCGTCTGATGTTTGGCGATGATCCGTTCGATCTCGTTGAGTTCGCGCGCCGTGAAGCCGTAATTAACCGCGAGGGCGATCGGATCGATCCAGAACTTCGCCTGATCTTCCGCCGCCTTGACGTGAATATGAGGGGGTTCCTGCCTTTCGTTACTGAAGAAATAGAAGCGGAACCTCCCTACATGTAAGTATTCATCCGACTTTGTTATCACGCGGCATCCGCGACCCGCAGCAGCTCTACCGTGCCCTGCCCGCCGTCGACCCGCACCCGGTCGCCGGTGTGCAGGCGCATGGTCGCGTTGCCGCAGCCAACCACGGCGGGGATGCCCAGCTCGCGCGCGACGATCGCCGCGTGCGACAGCGGCGCGCCGACGTCGGTCACGATCGCGGCCGCGCGCGGGAACAGCGGCGTCCACCCGACGTTGGTCACGGTCGTCACCAGGATCTCGCCGGCCCGCAGCTGATCGCCCTCGTCGGCTGTGGCGATCACCCGCGCCTGGCCCTCGACCACGCCGGCCGCGCCTGGGAAGCCGGTGATCGCAGCGCCGGCGGGCGCGCCCGCACCTCGCGCGTCGAACAGATCGCTGCGCCGCTGCGGGTCGGCGGCCCACCGGAACGGGTCGAAGCGCCCGCGGATCAGCGCCGGGTAGGGCGGCAGCGCGGCGTAGCGCGCGTAGGCCGCGCGGCGGGCCGAGACAGCGGCGAGCGGCGCGTCGTCGCCGCCGAGGACCGACAGGATCTCGTCGATCGACAGAAAGAAGAGGTTCTCGCCGTGCCCGGTGAGCACGCCGGCGCGCTGAACGAACGCGCGCAGGGCCCAGAATGCGCGCACCACCTCCGAGCGTGCCGCCTCGCGATCGCGGAACGCCGCGGCCGCCTGGTCGATCCGGCGGCGCATCGACGCCGCCTTGCGCGGGTAGCGCTGCCGGAACCGCTCCCACGCGACGACCTGCGCGGCGCGCTGGCGCTCAAGCAGCGTGGCGACATCCACCGGCGCCGCGCGCAGGCCGGCGAGCTGCCGGTCGATCCAGTCGGGGTCCTCGGCCGGTCGCGCGATCGAGATCTCGAACTCGTGCGGGCCGCGGTTGCCGTACTGCCGCGCGAAGGTCGCCCGGTCGATCGCGCCGCGGGCGAGCTGATCGAGGCCCACAAGCGGACCGAGGCTCGCCAGCTGGCTCGACCCGGCGCCCAGCCCCGAGAGCAGCGCGTTGGTGTCGGCCTCGCCCACCAGATTGCGCAGCGCGCGCCGAACCCAGACAATCGCGGTTCCATCCCGGCGGGCGCCGGCCGCGAGCATGGTCGAGCACTCGCGGAAGAACGGCAGCAGATCGGCCTGCCACAGATCGAGCAGCTCGTGCGCGCCGGGCGCGGCCTGGATGCGGGCGCGCAGCGCGTCGCAACGGGTCGGCGCCGCGGCGATAAACGCGGGCAGGCGGTGCTTGTTGGCCGCCACGCGCCGCCTGAAGCGCACCGCGATCGGCAGCATCGTCCGCAGCACGCGCCAGCGCGAGATCGGGGCCAGCGGTATGTCGACGCCGTCGGGAAGCCGCCCGAACGCCTGCTCGTTCGCCTCGGCAAAACGCTTGCGGCTGAAACCGAACGCCGCCGCCAGCGTCGCGAGCACGCTCACGTTCATGTAGAACCGGCCGCCGATATTGCCGATCAGGCTGTGGCCGTCGATGTCCGGCACCGGCATGGTGTCGGCGATGAAGATCCGGATGAGCGACCAGGCGCAGGGCGTCATCACGTCGGGAACCGCCTCGCCGACGTTCGAGCTGGTCCACAGGTAGTCGCCCGCCAGGCTGTCGTTCCACTCTTCGGCAGGCGGGCTGTCGCCGCTCAAGGCGGTGATCGGGCGGGCCTGCACGATCGAGAAGCGCCCATCCTGAAGTGCCCACTCGACGTCCATCGGCTGGCCGTAGAGCGCCTCGATCCGCACGCCGATGCGGGCAAGCTCCGCGGCCTGCGCCGGGCTGAGCACTGCCCGCGCGCGCCAGTCGGCCGGCACCTGCTCCTCGTGCGTGCCGTCGGCGGTTCGCACGGTCATCAGGTTCTTCTCGTTGATCCGGCGCTTGGTGACCGTGCCGCCGGCCTTGTCGACCACCAGCGTGTCGGGCGTGACCTGCCCGCCGACGATCGCCTCGCCCAGGCCCCAGGCCGCATTGATCAGCACCTGATCGCGCGCCCCGCTGAGCGGGTTGGCGGTGAACAGGATGCCGGCCGCGTCGGCGGGCACCAGATTCTGCACGACCACGGCGAGGCGCACACCCTCCGGCGCGATGCCGTGCCGCGCGCGGTAGCCGATCGCCCGCGCGGTCCAGAGCGAGGCCCAGCAGCGCTTGACCGCGTCCAACACCATCGCGCCGCTGCGCATGTTGAGATAGCTCTCCTGCTGGCCGGCGAACGACAGATCGGGCAGGTCCTCCGCGGTGGCCGAGGAGCGCACCGCAACCGGCATGTCGCCTCCGCCAAGCTCAGTGTATGCCTGGCGGATCGCCGCGGCGATATCTTCGGGCATCGCGTGCCGCGCGAACAGATCGCCGATCTGCCGCGCTGCCGTCTCGTGCGTCGCAGGGTTGTCGGGCGTGACCGGCGCGACCGCCGCCAGAATCTGCTCCTGGAGCCCATACTCCATCACAAAGCGGCAATAGGCCGCCGTGGTGACGTGAAAGCCGGGCGGCACCGGCAGGCCGGCCGCGGCCAGGCGTGCCAGCGACGCGCCCTTGCCGCCCACCTGCTCCAGGGTGGCGGAGGCATCGTCGAGCGCTACGAAAAGCGGGATAGGTGGTTCATTGCTCACCGCGAGCTCTCCTCTCTCCGGAAGGGT
>WNGB01014383.1_pt1 | contig 10570 bp, 14 predicted proteins | sample 5400681 | NCBI WGS metagenome assembly WNGB01 (sample SAMN13153367, study PRJNA577476) | soil metagenome | isolation source: 115 cm soil or saprolite under grassland replicate 2 | place: USA:California | collected 2016-06-15 | reverse complement strand
ACAGCTCATCGATCTCGGCGCGCAGACGCTCGGTAGGCGATACTCGTCGTGCCACGGGTGTAGGTCCTCCTTCGTGCTTTCGCGGGTTCGAAGGAACCTACGCCCGTTGCACGTTTACACCAGGGGCCGGACGCCACCGGACGCCGGGCGAGCACGAGGGGTGGCTCTCGCTCGGCATCGGACTCACGATGGCCCTCGGCAACGCCGATCGTCACCGCATCCAGCAACGTGACGACGCCAAGCGCTATGCGATGGGTGTGCTCGGCACTGGGAGCCTGCTCCTGACCCAGTTGCGCCACCAGCACGCCAACAGCTTTCAGACGTAATCCTACGGGCCACCGTCGACCGCTTCGTCGGGCAGGCACTTGGGGTGGTCTCGTGTCACCGGACGTGGCTCGATCCTCGCCACCAGGCGCGCGCCCCAGGCCCTGAGCGCGGGGACCAGCACGTAACGACGAAGGTCCCACGCGATGACGCCCAGCGCGACGTAGCGACCTGGACGAGCGACAGGTCCAGGAACGCCGCCAGCAGCCGTTCTGCCACGCCAGGCACGCCGGTTCCTCCACGGTTCGGGCTGCCTGGCGACGCTCCCGTGTACGGCACGAGATTACAGTGATGTGCAATGACACCGAGTCGGTCGACCGTGCCCGCGGTTAGCTCACGTGAACTACGCGGTGTCCGACGAGGCGGGGAGTCACAGACGCGCCGAACCGGCGCCGAAGCTATCTCTCGCGCAAGCCCGAACGTCCCGAGATTCTCGAACCTGTCAAGCGTGAGAGGTACGCGAGGATAGCCCGGAAGATGATCCGACGTACGCGGGGAGTGCGCGGGTCCGCCCGGCCCTCCGCAGAGGTCGACCCGTCGGGGCCGACTCCCTCCCGCTCGGAGGCGCCTGGTGCCACCCGGACGCCCTCCGGCGGAGTACTGGGTGGCACCGCCCTCGGCCGGTGGTACCCTCTCCGATCAGCTTCATCCCCCCTTCTGAACGGAAGCGAGCATGCCCTGGGGTCTGGGTGTCGTGGATGGCTCGTCCGCCGACGGCTGGCAGTTCAGGATCGTCCAACGTCTGAGCGACGCCGAGGTCGCTCGGTACAACGAGGCCATCGGGGTGCTCCTTCGGTTCAATCCGGAGCGGCACCCGTTCGGCCTGGTCCAGCTCAGCTACGAGCAGTACCGGGAGAAGGTCGACGAGTTCGCGGCCGCCTTCGCTTCCGGCCCACCTCGGCCCTCGCCCGCGCTGGCCCTCTTCGAGATCACGGCCAAGCTGGTCGAGTGGCTGTCTTGCAGTCGGCGCTTCCTGGCCCAGGTCGAGACCGACCTGAAGCAGCGCTACGGCCGCAGGTCGACCGAGTGGGGCAACTTCGAGGCGGCGCGCCAGAGGGAGTACGCCGGCAGCGCCTCCTACCGGTTCATGTACAAGCTCCGGGACTACAGCGACCACTGCGGCCCACCGCTCGGCAAGCTCAACTTCACCCAGCAGTACGACGACCACGGCCAGCCGGTGTCCGTCTTCCAGGTGTTCTTCAACCGGGACAGCCTGCTCCAGAAGTTCAACCGCTGGGACATCGTGGAGAAGGACCTCAGGCAGTGGCCCGAGTTCATCGAGGTCGGGCCCCACATGGACCGCGCCATGCGGTCGCTGGACACGCTCGTGCTGGAGCTGGCCAAGATGGAGGCCCCGGCCATGATCGCCGAGGCGGAGTTCGTCGAGCGGTTCGTCGCCCCGGTGGCAAAGAGTCCAGGGGAGCCGCACATCTTCTACGAGGAGCTGTCGTCTCACCAGCCGGCACAGCCGGTTCCACCAATGAGGCTCATCCGCGTGCCGATGGAGTTCGTCGAGCACGTGCTGAGGTTCCGTGAGGACAGGGCGTCCTGACCGCTTGTGCTGATCGGGCGTCAGGGTTCACGCGGCGGGTCCCGACCAGTCACGCCAGGACCCGGTGGTGATACCTTCCACGCTCCCACGACCGGCATCAGGCGGACCTGCCGACCTCGGGACCTCCCGCATCCCTGACCCGCGTCGCCGCGACCGACCGGTCGCCGCGCTCCATGTGGCCGCCGATCCCGAGGTCGTGGCGGACGCCGATCCGCCGGTTGAGGGGAAGCTGGCCGTAGTGAAGAAGGCACATCGCGCCGGTCGACGGGTCGCAGGCGCAGTCGGTGTCGGTCGTCACGCGGTCGGCGACCTCACGCCTCGTCATCCCTGCTTCCGAGGTCGAGGTGGTCGGGAACCTCCCAGCCGGCGGGCAGCGGGAAGCCGGCCCAGTCGAGCAGCCACAGCACGTTGCCCCGCTCGCGGTCGCCGATCACCTTTAGGAGGTCGCCGAGCCGCTTCCCCTGGTGCCAGGGCGGGACCGGCACGAGCTGGGAGTAGACGAACGCGAGGGCGTACAGCTCGCGCGGGGTGAGGTCCAGCACGCCCCGGGGCCTGCGGACGACGCCCGCCTCGGCGAACAGCTCACCGGCGGTCCGCGCGACGTTCTCGGCCATGTGCTGGGCCAGGAGCAGCTCGCCCTCGGTCACGTCCGGGAAGAGGTCGCGGGGGTCGCGCTCCGGCATCAGGAGCCGCACCTGCGCGAGCTGGCTCACGACCTCGGGCCGGACCTCGTCGGTCACCGGCGCCCGCCCACGGGGTGCGTGACGCCGGTCGCGCGGAGGCCATCGCCGTGGTCGGCGTACTCGCGGACGCGGTCGCCCTCCAGCAGGTACAGGCGGTCGACCCGGCCCGCCGGCGCCGGCCGGGACCTGGCCGGAGCGGCGCGAGGGGCGGGGCGGGCCGACCACGCGCTGGCCGGGGTCCGGACGGTCGCGTCCAGGCGGCCCCTCGCGCCGGGGATGACGACCCCCTCCGGCGACGGGCGGCCGCGCAGGATCACCTCGACCTCGTCGTCGTCCGAGACGACGCCGGTCGAGGTCCGGTACGCGACGGCCGGCGACGGCGCGCGGCGGGCCGGGGGTCGCGACCCGTAGGTCGACGGCTCGGCCGGCGGCACCCGCACGCCGTGGTCGGCGCGGAGCTGGTCGAGGGTCAGGCCGAGCTGCGCGGCGGCGACGAGCGCTCCCCTCGCCAGCACGAGGGAGGCGACCTCGGCGGGGCGGGACGCGCGCCGCCCGGACCAGGGCGCGGCGCGCGCCCCCCTCCCCGGGCCGCGGGTGCGTTCGCCCTGGCAGGAGACACACCTGCGGCCGTTCTGGCCGCGGCGAGGAGCCTCGCGTCGGCTTCGCGGGCGGCCAGCCGCGACTCGCACGCGGCGCACGGCTGGCCGAGGAGAAGTTCGAGGGCGCGCGACCGCCGCGGCTCGTCGCGGCGGGCCACGCGCAAGCGGGCGCGCAGGAGGTCCCAGCGGCAGCCGGGAGGCTCCACGCGGGTCGCGGCGGCGACCAGCACCTCGCGGCCAAACAGCTCCCACGCGGCGCGGTGGGCGCCCCGCAGCTCGCGCAGGATCCCCCGCAGGCGGTCGCCGCCGTCGAGGGCCGGGTGGTCGATCACGTGGCGGGCGACGGCCGCCAGCTCGGCGACGGTCGCGCCGCGGACCGGCCGGCCGCCCAGCAGGGCCTCGGAGCGGCGGCGCTCGCCGGGTGCGAGCAGGTCGGGGGTCGCGGTCGTCATCTGCCGTCCTCTCCCGTGACGTGAGCGCCGACGCGAGCGGCGGCGGCCGACAGGGCCGACGCGGTCAGGCCCGCCTCCACGCCGACCTGGATGCCGAGGCGCAGCAGCAGCACGAGCGCCTGGTTCCTCGACATCTGGAGGTCGGCCGCGAGCCGGTCGACGGCCCGCGCGAGGTCGGAGTCGGCGCGCAGGTGGAACTGGCTCGCAGCTCGCGGCAAGGTCCCTCCCTACCAGAGTGGTACACCTGCGGCTAGCGAACCAGGCGGGGGAGGAGGTGTATATCTCATCGGCCCGGGTTGACGCAGCGGCGCAGGTCGATCACCAGCCCTGTCTCCCGCGGCGCATCGCGCCGAGGCGAACGACGACGGGTGAATGTGGCGGGTCCGCGCCTCCCTCGTCCTCGGGGTGCTCGACCCCGGACGTAGGCGGGTCGGTAGCCGGGGCCGGGGGCTCGGCTCCGTCCAGCTCCGTTCTCGTGGCACCGGCCGGGGTCGGGGGGTCGGACTCCAGGTCGGGCTCCTCCTCGTCGTCCGACACGACCACCGCGCCGGGGGCGAGCCCGATCCGCTCCCGGGGGTCCTCGCTACCTATCGGGTGGTTGGGTACGTCCCGGAAACCCGCAGGTCCGGGGTCCCCGGATAGCACGGAGCTAGCATCGCCCCGGGACGGGGGAGGAGGCAGCTCGGCGGGCTGACCGCCCCCGACCAGGCGGCCGCGCTCGATCCGCGAGCCGTCGCCCAGGGCCAGCAGCTCGGCGCGCGCCACCCAGGTCGCCCAGTCGCGCCACTCGGGGGACAGGCCGAGGGCCTGGGCCAGCGCGTCGAGGGTCCGGCCCAGGACCGCGGAGATGATCGCGCCCTCCAGCTCGTTCGACCGGCGGAGCTGGTAGGCGAGCTGCTGGGCCACGCCCGCGTCCAGGGTCGTCTTCGCCAGGTGGGCCGCCCGGCCGACCGCCTGCACGAAGCGGTCCAGCTCGTCGGGCGTGACCTCGCCTCCCTCACCCAGCCTGGCGCGGGCGTCCCGCATCAGCACGTCGAGGAAGTGGGTCGCGTCCAGGAGGACGAGGCCGGGGTGCCGGCGCTCGCCCGAGGCGAGGAGCTGGGCGAGGGTCACGCGCTCGTCGGCCTTCTCCCTCGCGTTCGGGATCTTGCCGCCGTGCATGTGGCAGACGGTGGTGCCGGGGATCGCCCACAGGCGACACGGCTGCCCGCCCGGTTCGTCGCGCGGCAGCGAACCGAGGGGATGCCGTGGCGGTTGCCGGCGCTGCGCTGCATCACGGTTCGGGTCACGTCATCTCCATGGGTTAGGTGGGGGAGTGTCGTCTCGCGGGCAGGTCGTCCTCCCTCGCTTCAAGGGTCACGCGCATCAAAGGCCCGCCGTTGCATGGGGTCCGTCCGTGCGTGGGGTCACCGGCGTCCATAGGGTCAGCGCCTTCCATGGGGTCGGTCGTCCCTCGGGGTCGAACGCGGCCGGGGCTTTGCCGCGGGTGTGTTGTCCATCTGCATCTGCATCTGCATCTGCATCTGTCCCTATAGGGCTGGCCAACCGCAGCAGATGCGCGGTTGGCCCACCTCGTCGACCCATGTGTAGCAATGTGTCTCGGCCCCGAGACAGATTGAAGTTGCAGGTCAAGGCCGGTTTACCCGTCCTATGTGCAACGGCCGAGACACATCCCCAGACAGATGATCCGATGTGTCGCGGATCTGTCTCGGGCGTCCGCCACCGACCGGTCACGTGGCCGCCACCCCAAGTCGCTCCCGCAGCCGCTCCAGGGCCGTGTCCAGGACGAGATCGTCGAACGCGGGCACGAGCACCTGGCAGCGGTACGGGACCCCGTTGCCTCGCATCTTGGTGCCCTCGACCGACCGGATCACCCTGGCCTTCAGCAGCCACTCGACCTCGACCGCCCGCGCCTTCGAGCCCTCGCCCGTGCCAACCAGCTCCCGCTTGGTGAACCGCCCCGGCTCCTCGCGCACGTGGTCGTAGACGAGCTGCCGCCAGTTCGCCCCGTTCCCCCCGCCGCGGGCCTCCGGCGCGAGCACCCGCCACACCGGGTCGCCGACGTGCTGGAGCCGGTCGAGGTCGAGCGGACCGAGGATCACCTCGAACGTCGCGTTCCAGCCGAAGCCGCGCCGCGCGCCGAGCTTGGCGTGCAGCCGGAACTCCTGGCGGTCGAGGTCCGGGTCGCTCGCGTGCGCCACCAGCAGCCAGTGGTCGAAGACCTCGCGGAAGCCGGCCTGCGTGAGCGACGCCAGCAAGAGGTCGCTTGCCCCGGCCTTGGTGAAGTGGTGACCAACCACCACGGCCCGGCCCCGGCACAGGTTCCGCAGGTCCGCGAGCAGCTTGCCCATGCTGAAGACGTTGCCCGCGCGGTCGCCGGCGTCCACGTAGACGTAGGCCGGGTCGAGGATCACGAGTCCGGGGTCCACGGCCGCAATGCGCTGGGTGAGACCCTCCCGGAAGATGGCCGACGTGGACGGGCTGACGGCGTCGGTGACCTCGACGTAGGGCAGCACCTCGGCGGGGTCGACCTCGCAGAGCTTGCACAGGTGCTCGACGCGGTCGAGAAACAGGTCCACGGTGCCCTCGCCCGACAGTACCAGCACCCGGCGACGCTCCCGCACCGCGAACCGCTGCTCGCGGAACAGCGGCCGGCCCGACGCCACCGCGACCGCCAGCGCGACCATGATCCACGACTTGAGCGTCTTCTCGGCGCCGCCGACGACCATGAAGGCGTCGTTCAACAGCACCTCGCGGACCAGCCAGCGCGGCCGTCGCCGCGTTCCGGCGACCTCGGTGAGGGTACGGAAGTCCAGCGGGTTGGGGAAGACGCTCTGCCTCACGAGCTGGTCCCACGAGCCGCCCGCCGCGAGGTAGTCGTCCACGCCGACCTTGCCGTTGCCGCCCGCTGGTGGCAGCGTCCACCAGACCCGGGCGCCGCGCTCTCGCAGGTAGGCGGACAACCGCGTCAGGGCGAGCTGCACGTGCTCGTTGGTCGCCACGTCGCTGTCGAAGACCAAGCAGACCGGCCGGCCGGCAAGCGGAACGTGCTCCCACTCGGCCAGCGGCGTCCCCTTCCTCCCATCGACCTCGTGACCCCAGCTCCAGACCCCCGTGAGGCAGACCGCCGGCACGCCGACGCTCGCCAGCGCGTCGGCCTTCTTCTCGCCCTCGATCACCGCGAGCACCGGTTGCGGGGCCACCCACCCCGGGCCCCCGTCGAGCACGCGGGTCCACACGAGCGGATTCACGTCCAGGTGCAGCGGCAGTCCGGTCGGCTGCTCGTACTTCACCGGCTTGCCGTCGCCGTTTGAGCGGGGACGGTCGGGCCGCAGCCGATGAGACACGATGTGGCCGTCCGGACCCCAGCGCAGCGGGATCAGCAGCGCGGGAAAGCGAAGCTGGTGCGGTAGGAACCTGCCCTTTCGCAGCGCCGCGCCGGTCCGGTAGGCCAGGTGAAGTGTGACGTCGTCGGGGTCGTTGGTGAAGTTCGGACCGCGCTCCACCGCGATCACGCCGGTCTGACCGCCGGCCACAGCCCCGACGCTCACGTTGATCGCCCACTCCAGCTCCTTCGCGCTGCGAACGGTCACGTAGCCCCGGGCCTCGATCACCTGGGGGTGGATCGCCGACCCGACCTCCAGCGACCGGCGGTGCTCGTCGGAGAGCCCGAGCCGCTCGGCGGGATGAGCCGTGCTGGTCAAGCGACCCTCACCTCGCAACTCCCGCACCCGAGCAGGAACGCGGCCGCGAGCAGCAGCGCCTCGTCCTCGGAGCAGGCGCACATCGACTGCGAGGTCAGCGCGAGCTCGCCGTGGTGCCGCACCAGGAACCACAGAGTCCAGCGGCCGTCGAAGCCGAGCAGCGTCGGTATCCCGTCGCCCTCGTGGTGTCCGGCGGCGTCGACGTAGCCCGTCATGTCGTAGATGTCGTTCGCGTCCCGGCCGACCCGGACGACCAGCGGGGAACCGCCTCGCGGTGTCTCAGGCGAGCCGGTTCCTCCTGGTAGAGTCTGGTTTGCCATCCTTGGTAGACCTCCTCGATGGCTCGACCGAAGACGCGTGTCGCGGCGCGTCTTCGGTGCTGTTGGGGGTTGGGTTGGGTTCGACTCCCAGCGCACGCAGCAGCGGCAGCGTCGGTACGCTCCAGCGCCGTTGGGTCACCTTGATGACGGGCACCCGCCGGGCGAGGTCGAGGTGGTCCGTCTCCCGCGCCGTGCGGTACGCGGTGCCGCGCGAAATGCCCAGGGCGTCGGCCGCCTCCTCCACGGAGCACGTCGTCCGCTCGCGCAGAGCCAGCAGCGCCGCGGGGCTCACGACCGGGCCACCTGGCGCCTGGCCTTCTCGGCTGCGCGCTCGGCCTCCTCGGCCCGGCGGCGAAGTCGGAGCGCGCGCAGCTCGGCGAGATCGCGCTCGGCCCGGCGCTCCTCTTCCTTGTTGCCCCAACGCCTTGCCATGCCGAGCCGGCCGGCCGCGTTGAGCACGTCGGCGTCGTGAGACACGAAACGGGGCCTCCTTCCAGCTTCGAAGGAGCGCCCCGTTCTCCGCCCGATCCCCCGGGTGCCAGGCCGCGTTCACTCGGCCAGGGGGAGGCGTGCGCCTTGCAGCGGATTCTAGCATAGGGCCAAGTCGCTTACAACCGACACAATGGTCTAGCCCGACTTTTGTTATAATTCGGGCATAGACGAGCCTGCGGGGTTCGCCCGGATCGAGGAGGGACCGAGGATGAGCCGAAGGGGTGATGGCGTCTTTCGCTGCGGCGCCAAGTGGGGGTTCGCGCTGCGGCTGGACACGACCGAGCGGCCGCGACGCCAACTCCTCCGGCGCGGCTTCGCCCGCGAGCAGGACGCCAAGGCCGCCCGAGCGCACGTGCTGGCGCTGGTCGCGGAGGCGAGGAGTGACCGGACCCGCCGCCAGGTCGGTGACATCATCTTCGAGTGGCCGCGGACCCGGCCGGAGCTGCTGTCCGTCGAGGATGTACGCCGGCTGCTGGGCGCCCGCCGCGATCCCCGGCAGGCCGCGCCGACCCTGGGCGAGTGGCTGGACCGGTGGCTGAAGACCAAGTGCCGGCAGAAGGAGACGAGCCGGCTCAACTGGCGCCACCAGGTCGACGCATACCTCAGGCCGCACCTGGGCGACGTGCCCGTGGACGAGCTGGAGGTCGCGGACGTGGCCGACATGCTCGACCGCATCGAGACGCGCAACGAGGTGATCCGCGAGTGCCGCGCCGTCGGCCGACCGGTGCCGCCCGCCGAGCCTCCCGAGAGAGACCCGCGCCGCATCTGCCGCGTCACCGGCCCGGCGGCACAGCGGCAGCTCTTCGGGGTGCTCAGCGGCGCGCTGGAGGCCGCGGTGGAGGAGGGGCTCATCGACCGCAACCCGTGCCGGCTCAGGGCGGCGCGCGACCTGCTGCCGGAGCCGGAGCAGACCGAGGCCGCCGCGTGGTCGGCCGACCAGGTGGTGACGTTCCTCGACCACGTCCGGGGCGACCGCCTGGCGGCGCTGTTCGAGCTGGTTCTGCTGTACGGACTTCGCCGAGGCGAGGCCGTGGGGCTGCGCTGGGCGGACCTCGACCTCGACGCCGGCCGGCTGCGCGTGCGGCGGCAGCTCGTCTATCTGGGCGGTCGGATCGTGAGAGCACGCCCAAGACGAGGAAGAGCCGCCGGGAGCTGACTCTCGACCCCGACACCGTCTCGGTCCTGCGCCAGCACCGCGCCGCGGTGGCACGAGAGCGGCTGCTCGCCGGCGAGGCGTACGCCGACCGGGACCTGGTCTTTGGCCGCCCGGACGGCTCACCGACGCCTCCCTACGAGGTCACGTTTCGCTTCCAGGCGCTCGCTCGCGGGGCCGGGCTGCCGGTGATCAAGTTGCACGAGGGGCGCCACACGGCCGCGACCCTCGGCCTGCGGGCCGGCGTGCCGGTCAGGGTCATGAGCGAGCGGCTCGGCCACTCGTCGGCCGGGATCACCCAGGGCCGCTACCAGCACGTCCTGGCCGAGATGGACGCCGAGGCCACGGCGAGGATCGGCGCGCTAGTCCCACGCCGTCGAGGCGAGGAGATCGGCTCGTAACGATCTACTCCGGCCGCCTAGCCGCGACTGCACGACCGCCGGCGCCTTCGGGCGGCGGCGCTCTCGCATTCCGGCCCCGAACGTGAAGAACCGGACGCACTCGGGTACACTCGCAGTCCCCCCGCTCCACCCTTGGCACCGCCGTATCCCCCAACGGTGAGGAGTACCCGTGCCGCCCCTTGCGAGCGGGGAGGTCTCCGCTCTCATCGGCGCCGCCGCCGCGACCGGTGGCGTCGGGACGATCCTGCTGGCGCTGCGTCCCTTCACCAAGGCGCTCTGCGACAACTGGCGCGAGCGCTGCCGCCGGAGGACTCAGCTCAGGCTGGAGGAAGCCCGCCGCGAGACCCGGGTGGCCGAGATCGAGGCGGCCGGCAAGGCCGAGGTCGCCAAGATCCGGGAGGCCGGCAAGGTTCTGCGCGAGTTGGCCGCGTTGGAGCCCGACCAGGCCGAGCGCCTCCGTGGCCGTCTGGAGCGCGTTCAGCCGCCCCCGCCGGACGAGATCCAGCCGCCTGCCGCGTCCTGATCCCGGTCGTTTGCTTCTGCTGACCCGGCGCTGAGCCGGTTTCGGGTATCGACGTTCTCTCGGTAGCGGCGGTGCTATCCCGGTGCTATCCCCGGGATCACCCCGGGACGCGTCCGGTGCTTCGACCTGCAACTTCCCGGACGTAGGTATCAGTAACTACCTGTCGTACAGATTAATAGTCTCGTTTAGCCCTTCAGGAGCATTGCGCGATGGGTCGTGATCCGAGCAGAATCAGCGCATCGACTCGCCCATTCGCCGCTGCACCGGCCCGCTCCCCCCAGCGGGTGCGCAAGGGAGAGGAACCGAAAATGGAACAGCGCTCTGCTGTCGTCGCCATCTGCGCCTCGACCACCTGGTCGAAGCGCTC
>WNGB01014379.1_pt1 | contig 10571 bp, 3 predicted proteins | sample 5400681 | NCBI WGS metagenome assembly WNGB01 (sample SAMN13153367, study PRJNA577476) | soil metagenome | isolation source: 115 cm soil or saprolite under grassland replicate 2 | place: USA:California | collected 2016-06-15 | reverse complement strand
TATAGCCTGGCGGGCGGCGGGCCGATCCTTAAAGACAGAATTTTCTTCTTCGGCTCGTCGGAACGGATCACAGAGGACCGTGCCATTGATTTCAAGTACCCGGATCTCGGCACATCGGCCGGAGCAGCGTCCATCCTTCAGCTTCTGCGCAACCAGGAGAACCCACTCGATGTTTCACAGCGCAGCCGAGCAACCCGGAATTTTTTTAAGCTCAACGAACAGTTTGGACGACACCAGTTGGTTCAGGAACTGAACTACACAAATGAATACGCCAGGGGTTCGGGATCGGGATTACCGTCAACTCGAACCAGCACAAGCGGCCGCAATTTGCTATTGGGGTTTGGCGATACAATGCTGCTGGGTGACCAGGGCAATCCGTGGATAGTAACGCTCCGCGGTTCTTATCGGGGCGAGCCGTCCGATAGTCAGCCTGCCCATCGGGAGTTCACGGGGACGACCGCACTAAACGCCTTCCCCGCGCAGCAGATTTGCCCTCCGACGTGTGGGTTTTTTAGCACTCTTCCAGGGATAACCTTTGGTAATTCGTCGACACCTTCGAATCTGGACCAAAAATACACGTCATTAGCGGCCAACGTAAACAAGGTTTTTGGCGACCACGACTTGAAGGTCGGGTGGCAGTTCTTACGTACCAAAGTTGACGGGCTCGATTCTCAAACATTGACAAACCAGCTATTTGCCATCATCGATGACTACATTAACCTTGGCCCCGTAAACAGCGGGATTTTTTTGCTCTTGGTGGCTGGGGGCACCACGCCGGAAGCCAATCAGATCCACTTGCGGAATAATTACAACGGGTTGTATGTGCAGGACGATTGGAAGATCAGAAAGAATCTGACCGTCAATCTTGGGCTTCGCTGGGATCATGATAGCGAGTTCGATGCACAAAAAAACTTTTCTCCGCGGCTGGGCGTTGCCTGGTCGATTACGCCGAAGACGGTTATTCGTTCACACTTCGGCGTGTTTTATGATCAGTTCCGGCTGGGCTTGGTGGAACAGGTTCCCGGATTTGGCGGCAGCGATCGGAGAGTTGTTCAATCGCTTTACTTCCCACGGGGATTTTACGGGTCGCCCAGTTTAATCTCCAGCCTGGCCTTCGCCGTTGGCCTTCCGGGTCCTTGCATTTCGAACCGCCTTACCGACGCGGAGATCGCTGGACCTCCAGTAGTGGGTTGCCCGTTTGGAGGGCCGATGGTTGGGGTTGACAGGTTGAACAGAGTGGTTGCGCCAGGTCATGCGTTCATACCGGCCAATGCGATCATCAACATCAATAATGTACAGTCGCTTACTGGCCTGACACCGGGCGAGTACCTAACTCAAGCCGCGGCGGCCATCGGCCAGCCTGCGGGATACTTTGAATGGGGACAATTTGGAGTGTTAAATAATCCAATTATCCCTCCGCAGGTGTTGCCTACGACGGCTGACAGTACATTTAGGACTCCCCATACGCTCGGTTTCAGCGTAGGCGTGCAGAGGGAGATAACAAAAGATATAGTGTTGGAGGCCAACTACTTTCACCGCGAAATACGGGATCTTCTGGGTGTTAGGCTCAGCAATCTTGCTTTCAGGTCTCGTGTCGCAGGTATTGGCCGAAGCTTTGACCCCCCCAGTACCAGGGGAGAGATTCGAACATTCGGCCCCTTCTACAAGGGCAAATATGACGCACTGGTCGTGAGCTTGAATAAGCGCCTCAGCAACCGCTACCTTCTTGGGGCGAATTATACCTATGCCAAAGCAACCGACAACTCCCTTGGCATATTTACACCTCCTACGGACAACTTCATCGGGATCGCTCCCGTGGTTACGGAACCATGCCCGGCCTCGAATCCCACCTGTACGCCGCAGACAAATGCAAACGGATCGTTTACTAGCAGGAACGGTAATTTCGTTGCAGCAGCAGGAACATTTGTCAATGGCCCGGATCTAGACAAAGGCCGGTCTAGCTTGGCCCTGGATCATATCTTTCAGGTCAACGGGCTGGTGGATCTTCCGTGGCAATTTCAAATCGGCGGCATTGTTCGCGCACAGAGCGGTTTTCACTTTAGCCGCTTCGACGCTTTGAACAGAGACCCAGACGGCAATGGTAATTTTAACGGTATCGATTTTACGGCGGGCAGAAACGCCTTCACCGCGCCGCCATTCATCAATGTCGATTTGCGCTTCTCCAAGCGTTTCAACATCCGCGAACGAGTCAAGGCAGAGATACTCTTTGAGTTTTTCAACCTGTTGAATCGTCAGAACCCAGCCTCGGTCCAGAACCGGGAGAACATTGCTACCCAACCGTTCGGATCGATAACACAGGTACTGCCGGGACGTGAAGGACAAGTTGGATTCAGAATTTCGTTCTGAGTCGGTTGCAAAGCCTCCCTCTCCTCTTCGGAGAGGCTTGGAGAGAGGGATCGACGAGTATCTGTTAGCAGTGGCGGATGTGTAGCTCGGTTTCGCGTCCACACCGTCACGGAGGCCCTTCTGCCAGCGGGAGAACAGAGAACCATTCGCTATAAAGCGGCTGCTGTCCTAACAAACCAAACTCTTGGCCTTTACGATAAACGCCCCGTGAGAAATCATCCATGAACCTACGACGACTGATCTTCTTTGCTCTGTTATTGTGTCTATCCATCTCAGGCATCGCGACTGCGCAGGGATCGCGCCTGCTTCGTCACCCCACGGTGAGTCATGACTCGGTGGCCTTCGAGTACGCAGGCGACTTGTGGATCGTGTCGCGAAGCGGAGGGCAGGCACGCCGCCTCACCTCCACACCGGGCGTCGAGATAGATCCATACTTCTCTCCTGACGGAACCCAGATAGCTTTTACCGCCACAGTTGCGGGGAACACCGACGTGTACGTGATGCCGACGACAGGCGGTGATGCCAAGCGGCTGACCTATCATCCCGGTACCGATCGAGTCCGCGGCTGGACTCCCGACGGTCACCGCGTGATCTTCGCGTCGGTTCGGACGAGTGCGCCCCAACAGTCGTACTTCCAGCTCTGGACAATCGGTTTGGAGGGCGGGCTCCCTGAGCCACTGCCGATGCCGCGCGCGTTCAGCGCCGCCTACTCACCTGATGGCCGCAAACTGGCTTACCAGGAGATCACGAAAGCGTTCTTTCCAGAGTGGTACGAAGCGAGTGAGTGGCGGCGCTATCGGGGCGGTCGCACACAGCCGATCTTAGTCATGAATCTCGCCGACTACTCCGTAGAGAAGCTCCCGTGGACCAACAGCAACGACACACTCCCGATGTGGATCGGCAATACTATTTACTTCCTCTCCGATCGCGATCACACGACGAATCTCTTTGCCTGCCGGTTAGACACGAAACGAGTGACACAACTCACGCACCACGATGATCTCGACATCATGACAGCGTCGGCTGGTTCCGACGCGATCGTCTACGAACAAGCGGGCTATATTTACCTGGTCGAAACCAGCTCAGGGCGGGCGCAAAGGCTCAATATCGAAGTGACCGGCGACCTCCCTTGGGCAAGGCCTCAGTTCAAGAAAGTAGTCAGCATGATCCGTAACTCAGCGCTCTCGCCGACCGGCGTTCGCGCGGCGTTCGAGGCGCGTGGCGAAATCTTCACTGTGCCGGCGGAAAAGGGAGATTACCGAAACCTCACCCAGAGTTCGGGTGCACACGACCGCAGTCCCGCGTGGTCGCCCGACGGTGCCCAACTCGCCTGGCTTTCAGACGCTAGCGGGGAGTATCAGCTCATGCTTGGCGATCCGCTCGGCGTCACGACGCCCCGAGCAATTGCCTTACCATCGACAGCGTTCTTTTCCGCGCCTGCATGGTCACCGGATGGGACGCAGATCCTGCTTCAGGACAATCATCGGAATCTTTGGACGATCGAAGTAACCAGCGGCAAAGCGGCGAAGATTGATACTGATAACTATCCGGATCCGATACGCCAATTCGACCCCACCTGGGCTCCGGATTCCAAGTGGGTCGCATACTCAAAGAATCTGCCGAGCCATCTGCGCGCGATCTTCGTTTATTCCTTCGCTGATAAGAAGGCGCATCAAGTCACCGATGGACTTGCGGATTCAATCTCGCCGACCTTCGACGCGGGAGGCAAATACCTCTATTTCATGTCGAGCACCAACTATGGGCCAAGCTCGGGCTGGCTTGAGATGAGTTCGATCGATCGACCCGTGCGGCGCGCCATTTATTTGGCCGTGCTTAGTGCGAGCGAGCCTTCGCCGCTATTGCCTGAGACCGGCGACGAACCACCACCCCCACCTCCTCAGGAGCCTCGTGCAGAGCCCACGCCGGCGCAGCCTCCTGCAGCACCGCGGACCGTGAACGTTCGCATTGACTTCGATCGAATCGAGCAACGAATACTGGCCGTCAATATTCCCGCCGGCGATTACAGTAACCTCGTGGCCGGCGCTGGGGGGAGCTTCTACTATACGGAACCGATCCTGACGACCGCTGTCGGTGGTTTGCCGGCGCTGCGCTTGCAGCGATATCAACTTAAAGAGCGCACGGCCGCGCCCTTTCTCGAAGGCATTCGCTCATATTCAGTCTCGAACGACAAAAAGAAGGTTCTGTATCAAGCCAGCGCAGGCGGGGGCGCATCATGGGGAATCGTCGCTACGGATCGTCCGGTCAAGGTCGGAGATGGACCTATTAACGTTGCGCAATTGGAGATGCGAGTCGATCCGCGCGCTGAATGGGGGCAGATCTTTCGCGAGACTTGGCGAACCCAGCGCGAGTACTTCTACGATCCCAAAATGCACGGGAATAATTGGCAGGCGATCTATGAGAAGTATCGCCCGCTACTTGCTTATGTGGGCCATCGCGCCGACTTGGGATACCTGATCGCCATGGTGGGCGGTGAGCTGACAGTCGGACACTCGTATCTGACCGGCGGGGGGGACCTGCCGCGCGAGGATCCGGTGTCGGTCGGTTTGTTAGGAGCGGATCTAGCAGTGGAGAACGGGCGTTACCGGATTAAGCGGATTTTCACCGGCGAGAACTGGAACCCGGATCTGCGAGCGCCACTCAGCGCGCCGGGGATCAAGGTGGTCGATGGAGATTATCTGCTCGAGGTAAATGGCCATGCGCTCGTGCCGCCGGCGAACCCTTACAGTCTGTTTGAGGGCACTGCGGGGAGGCAGACGCTCATCAGAGTGAACAAGACGCTTTCTATGGAAGGATCACGCGTCCTGACGGTAATCCCCGTCCCGAGCGAAGACGGTCTTCGTACGCGAGCGTGGATTGAAGATAATCGCCGGCTGGTGGAAAAGCTTTCCGGCGGACGTCTCGCCTATGTGTGGCTGCCAAACACTGCGGGCCCCGGATACACCGCTTTCACTCGCTATTTCTATGCGCAGCAGGACAAAGACGGCGCGATCATTGACGAGCGCTACAACCACGGCGGACAGGTGGCGGACTACATCGTCAACGAGCTGGATCGAAAGCTCATGGGCTTCTTCGTGCAACGCGACGGCCAGGCCACGACCTCGCCCATCGCCGGAATTTACGGACCGAAGGTGATGATCATAAACGAATCGGCAGGTTCCGGCGGCGACGCCTTGCCGTATATGTTCCATCTCCGGAAGCTTGGGCCAATGGTTGGAACTCGAACGTGGGGCGGCCTTGTCGGCACGCTCGGGGTTCCAACAACAATCGACGGGGGCGGGATCACGGCGCCCATTCTGGCTTTTTATGACCTTTCGGGCAGATGGGCGGTAGAGAACGAGGGGGTAGCGCCGGATATCGAAGTGGAGTACACGCCGGCCGAGGTGATAAAGGGACACGATCCTCAGCTTGAACGGGCGGTGCAGGAAGGACTCAAGCTGCTGCAGCAGAATCCGGTGCACCGAGTGCCGCGGCCCGCCCCCATTGATCGCGTGTCGCCGCACTAGGTGGTTGCCGCAAGACTCTTAAAGACGAAGGGGCAAAATTTGGAGTGCAGCGGCAGACGCCGCTTGAAAGCTGAGCCAGATTCCTTGCGGCAGAGAAGTGCATGATGATCATTCAAGTTTTCAAGTCAAATTCGGTTTCGGACATAACTATGCCTTTCCCAAGGAACTGGTTCGGGTTCTCACCGCGTTAGCGGTGGTTGAATTTAGCCGTGGCTTTCAAGCCACGGCAAACCCGTATCTAAGCTCGGCGTCGCGTCAGCGACGATTGAATTTGGTGGAGCATTGGTTCAATCGTCGCTGACGCGACGAGGGATCTATTTCGCTCCCTTTCCGTGGGTTGAAACCCACGGCTAAATTCAGTAGCCGCTACGCGGCATTCGTCAGGAAACGGAAATGGATAAAACCATATCAGCCATCATCATACTTGTTTCGCGTCTGCGCGTGGTGCTGGCCGGCTTCGCAGTCGTTGCGTCTCTCAATGCACAGCAACCAACCAAATCGGCTTTCAATGCCACCGAATCTATGGTCCCGGCGCGTGATGGGGTACGTCTCTACACACAGGTGTACGCGCCAACGACGGCCGGCGAACAACTCCCGATCCTGCTGCTCAGAACTCCTTACGGAACCGGTCAACTCAGTTCGGAGCGAATAGCGGCTTCGCTACCAGAGTTAACGGCGGATGGTTACATCATTGTCTTGCAAGACATCCGCGGGCGGTTCAAGTCCGAAGGGGAGTTTGTCATGCTCCGGCAGCCGCGCGATCCCAGTGACAAGAAGGCGATCGACGAAAGCACGGACACCTATGACACGATCGACTGGTTGCTCAAGAACGTGTCAAACAACAATGGGCGCGTCGGGATGGCCGGCACGAGCTACGGCGCGTGGCTAACAGTGATGGGGATGCTCGAACCACATCCGGCGCTAAAAGCCGCCGTCACTCAGGCGTCTCCGGCGGATATGTGGATCGGGGACGACTTCCACCACAACGGCGCCTTCCGGTTGAGCTACGGCTTCGAGTATGCGTACATGATGGAATCGTCCAAAGAGATCTCGGACGTTGCGGCAGTCATTGATCGCCATGACGCGTACGAGTGGTATCTGGGCCTCGGGCGGCTGTCGAATGCAAATGCGAAGTACTTCCACAACCGGCTGCCCAGCTGGAACGACTTCGTGAACCACCCCAACTACGATGCCTTCTGGAAGCGGCAAGGGTTCGCGCCGTGGCTGAACCGCGTGACCGTGCCGACCCTGAACGTGGCGGGCTGGTGGGACCAGGAAGATTTCTATGGCCCACTGAAGATTTATGAACTGCTCGAACGGCACGATTCGGCGAACAGAAACTTTCTCGTCGTCGGCCCGTGGAACCATGGTGGGTGGTCCAGAAGCGATGGGCAGAAACTGGGTCCCATCGATTTCGGCAGTAAGACCGCGGAGTATTATCGGAAGAACGTGTTGGCGCGCTTCCTCGCATATCACCTGAAAGGAAAGGGCGCCTTCGATCTGCCTGAGGCGCTGACGTTCAGAACGGGTGCGAACGAGTGGGTGCGGCACGACGCGTGGCCGCCAAAACGCAATATTGTTGCGCGGCGGCTCTACTTTCAGGCAGACGGGAAGTTGTCGTTCGACCCGCCACCCAGGGCTGCTGGGCAGGCATTCGATAGTTATCTTTCGGACCCAGCGAACCCCGTTCCCTATCGTCACCGACCGATTGAGGTGCGCTCGGGATGGACGACCTGGTTGGTCGAGGACCAGCGGTTCGTGGATCATCGGCCAGACGTGCTCACGTGGACCACCGAACCGCTTAAGGATGACGTCGTCGTAGCGGGGAAAGTTGTGGCCAACCTCTTTGCATCGACCTCAGGCACGGACAGCGACTGGATCGTGAAAGTCATCGACGTCTATCCGGAGAAGTATGAGCCCGATCCGAAGATGGGCGGCTACCAACTGATGATCGCGGGCGACGTATTCCGGGGGCGCTACCGCAACAGCTTCGAAAAGCCCGAACCGATTGTCTCCAACGCCGTGACGCGTTACGAGATTGGCTTCCCTGCCAACGACCACGTCTTCCTCAAGGGTCACCGGATCATGGTGCAGGTACAAAGCACGTGGTTTCCGGTCATCGACCGAAATCCCCAGCGCTTCGTGCCTAACATTTTCCTGGCGAAAGAGTCAGACTTTCAGCGGGCGACCCAGCGAGTATTCCGCTCGGGGCAGCATGCTTCATACATCGCAATGCCGGTGGAGACGCCGGCGCGGTAGTGATGGCAAGTTTACTGGCAGAGTTCTATGAAGTAAGCCTTTTTCACTTTGTCGCCACTGAAGTTCGTGCCCCATCAATGATAAATCGCAAATGAAGGACGAACATTGAAATGCAGAATGGAATTTACTGACTCTTTTCGGGATGAAGGAACCAAACGTGAATAAATTCAGACTGCAAACTCAACGACACACTAGCTTGCGCCAAGGGTTCTTAGTCGCCATCAGCGTAGCGGCGATATTCCTGGCTGCTTCCAGGCCCGTTATCTCCCAGACCATTAACACTGATCGCGTCGTCGCAGAGCTCGAGCCTGAAATACAGCGCGCATTGCTTGCGGGAAACATCCCTTCGGCCTCCATCGCTTTAATCGCCGGAGATCGAGTGATCTGGACCGGCGCCTACGGCTATTCGAATCTGTGGGCCCGCACTCCCGCCACGCCGAACACAGTCTATCTGATTGGCTCGACCTTCAAAGCGATGTCCACCATTGCTTTGCTCCAGCAAATGGAGCAGGGCAAATTTAAACTTGACGATCGCGTCAATGATTACTTGACTGACTTCAAGATCGAGGGAGAGGATGCCCAACACCCGGTCACCTTTCGCCACTTGCTGACACACACTTCGGGTCTGCCCGGTGGTGACTTCGGCCCACTTTCCGTCTGGGGCGACACCGCACCTCCGCCCCTCGAAGAGTATCTGCGTAAATCGCTCAAAGTCGCCAAACCTCCGCTCACTTCTGTCGTGTACTCGAATCTGGCTTATACATTGGTCGCTTATCTGGTGCAGAAGTTCTCAGGCGTTCCCTATAAGCAATATATTCAGGAGCACATCTTCACGCCTCTCGAGATGACCAGTACCGCGTTTGAGCCAACCCCAGAAATGGAAGAGCGTCTGTCCATTCCCTACAGGGTGGAAGAAAAAACCGGAAGTCAGGTAGCTGCTGTGAGACTTAAGGCCTCCGTATGGCCGGCGGGCATTGTCTATGGCACAGTGCTCAATCAAGCCAACTGGTTAATCACCAATCTCAACGGCGGCGTCTTCAAAGAGAAACGGATCATCAGCGAGCAGACAATGGAGCAGATGTTAACGCGTCAATACGATCAATTTAAGGGAGGGATAGAAGGCATTTGGGGGAATGACACCGCCGGGTTCGGGCTGACATGGTGGGTTCAGGTGCGCGATGGCGAGCGCTACATCGCGCACAGCGGTAGCGTTCCTGGTTACACGGCTTTCCTGCTTGGCAATCGTGATCGCAAGCTCGGGTTCGCCATCCTGACCAACGGCAATCGCGCTCATCCTCATCTCTTCAAGCTGGCGGACCGAGCGATCGATCTGCTCAAGAAATACAGCAGCACGGAGAAGGCAGTTGAGGTCCCAAAGAAATGAGAATCAACTTGCGAAAGCTTCTGACTCTCACGCTAATCCTCGGGCTGTCAGTCCTGGCAGCCGGGCAAGGCCAAAGCCGCACTGAATCCCAATCACGATCATTTGACGTGATCATCAGAGGCGGCACCGTTTATGACGGCACTGGCCGTCCGCCCCTGAGAGCGGACGTGGGAATCAGGACCGATCGCGTTGCCGCCATTGGCAACTTGAGCCGGGCTTTCGCTCCGACGATTGTTGATGCCAGCGGCCTGGCTGTCGCGCCGGGCTTCATCAACATGCTCTCCCACTCTGAGTCGTCTTTGATTGTGGACGGTCGCTCGCTGGGAGAAATAAAGCAGGGCGTTACTACTCAGATATTCGGCGAGTTTTCAATGGGGCCGCTCAGCGATCAAATGAAACGGCGCCTCCGCGAATCTCAAGGCGATGCGAAGTATGACATCGAGTGGACCACGCTGGCCGAATTTCTCAACTATCTTGAGAAACGAGGAGTCTCGCAAAACGTCGCGTCGTTCATAGGGGCGCCTACAGTGCGCGAGTACGTCATCGGGCTTGAAGACAAGCCGCCGACGCCTGGACAACTCGCCCAGATGCGCGAGCTAGTGCGACGCGAGATGGAAGCAGGCGCACTCGGCATCACGACTGCGTTAATCTATCCGCCCGCTTTCTTTGCCAAGACGGATGAGCTGATCGAGTTGTGCAAGGTCGCAGTAAAATACGAAGGCAAATACACCACACACATGCGCAGCGAAGGCAATCAGTTGATCGAGGGCGTGCAGGAAACAATTCGCATCAGTCGCGAAGCCGGTCTTCCAGCTGAGATCTATCACCTCAAAGCGTCGGGCGAAGCGAACTGGCCTAAGATGGATCAGGTAATCAGAATGATTGAAGACGCGCGCCGCCAGGGCTTGAAGATCACCGCCAACATGTACACCTACCCGGCTGGCGGGACGGGCCTCGACGCCTCGATGCCGCCGTGGGTGTTCGATGGCGGACGCGAATCTGCTTACCGGCGTCTCCAGGACCCGGCTATTCGCAAG
>WNGB01014378.1_pt1 | contig 10572 bp, 8 predicted proteins | sample 5400681 | NCBI WGS metagenome assembly WNGB01 (sample SAMN13153367, study PRJNA577476) | soil metagenome | isolation source: 115 cm soil or saprolite under grassland replicate 2 | place: USA:California | collected 2016-06-15 | reverse complement strand
GACTTCCGGAGCCACTCGCCGCGCTTCACGCCGGAGGCTCGCAAGGCGAACGAGGCCGTCGTGGACCTGCTGAGCCAGGTCGCCGCCCGGAAGAAGGCCACGGTTGCGCAGGCCGCGCTGGCGTGGCTGCTCGCGCAGAAGCCCTGGATCGTCCCGATCCCCGGCACCACGAAGCTCCACCGCCTCGAGGAGAACCTCGGCGCCGCCGAGGTCGAGCTCACGCCGGATGACCTTCGCGAGATCGAGCGAGCCTTCGCGAGCATCACGGTGCAGGGCGCCCGGCTTCCCGAGGCCGTCCTGTCCCTGTCGGACCGCTGACCATCACTCCAGGAGGAGAACGATGCGCAAGAACTCCGAGAACGACCTGATCTCCGGTACCGGCCGGCGAGGCTTCCTCAGAGGGATGGCGGCGCTCGCTGCCGCTCCGCTCGTCGCGGAGATCGCGGCTTGCGCGCGGACGCAGCCGGCCTCCCAATCCGGGTCGAGAGCGGCCGCCGCTCCTGGCACGGCGTCGCTCGCCCGCCCCCGGCTGCCCTGCGACGCCCCCAGCTGGTCAGGGCGCTACGTGGGGAGCTCCGAACCCAGGGGCGTCCTCGGAAGCCGGACGGTGAACGTGGATCCGGCGCCGGGCGTGCTCGCCACGGAGATCGTGCCTCCGTGCTCCTCGACGAGTTGGCGCGTGATGTACAGCCCGAGCCCGAGCCCTCCGAAGTGCCGCGACGACACGGCCCGCTCGAACTGGTCGAAGATCCGGTCGACATCCTCGGGACCGATCCCTATTCCGTGATCCTGGATCTCGATCAGCGCCTGCTCTCCTTGGGATCGGACCCGGATCTCGACGGGCTTCTGCGCGCCGAACTTGAGCGCATTCGAGAGGAGGTTCCCGAGGACGCGTTCGAGCGCGAGCCGGTCCCAGCTGCCGCGGATCGGCTCCGGGCAGTGGAGCGCGACCTCGGATCTGCTCCGGGTCGCGAGCTCGGCGAGCCGCGCGATCACGTCGCGCGCCACCTCCGCCAGATCGAGCTCCTCGCGATCGATCTTCACCCGGTCCCGGACGATGCGGGACATGTCCAGCAGCTCCTCGATGAGGTGCCCGAGGCGCGCGATCTGGCGGGCGGCGCCGGCGTAGTCGGCGGGGACGGCGAGATGGCACGTGCCGCAAACCGAGGCCCGCTGCTTCAGCTCGACCTGCTGCAGCTTGAGCTGGAGCACCGCGACCGGCGTGCGGAGCTCGTGCGCGGCGACCGACAGGAACTCCTCCCGGGCGGCGACCGCGAGGCGCGCCTCCCGGTACAGGCGGCAGTTGGCGACGGCGATCCCCGCTCGGCGCCCGATCTCCTCCGCGACGACGAGGTCGTCCGGCCCGAACCGGCGGCCGGACGCGGCGAACACCACCACCCCGAGCACCTCGTCGGTCAGCCGCACCGGAACGACCATGCACGACTGGGCCCCGAGCTCCTCGAGCGCGGTCCTCCAGGGCGACGGCGCCGAGCCGGAGGACACGTCCTCGCGAAGCTCGGCTCGCCCGGTCGCGGCGACGGCGGGAGGACCGCAAGGCTCCTCGGGCGCGGCGGCCATGGCATCGAGTCGAGCGGAGACCGCGCCCGCGGCGGCCGCGTCGCGGTGCGCGCTGATCCATTCTGGCGTCGTCGCCTCCGCGCCGGTCGTCCTGATCGCGCACCAGTCCGCGAATCGCGGGACCACGCACGAGACGAGCGAGCTGAGCGCGTGCCGGTCCTCGAGGGAATGGGACACCGCCGTGCTCGCCGCGGCGAGCACCGCCATGCGTTCCCGCGCGGCCTCGGCTGCGGCGCGTGCAGCCCGCTCGCTGGCGAGCAGCCGGGCGCGCGCAGCCTGGTCGTGGCGGTCGATCGCGTAGCGCAGCGCGCGCGGGAGGAGCGCCATGCCGTCGTCGCCCTTCACGAGGTAGTCCTGGGCTCCGGCCTGGATTGCGGCCGCGCCGAGCGCCCGGTCCATGCTGCCGGTGAGGACCACCACCGGCAGCTCGGGCGTCGCCTCCGTCAACCGGCGCAGCCCCTCGAAGCGGGACGCGTCGGGGAGCGTGAGATCGAGCAGGACGACGTCCGGTGCGGGGGCCGACCGGACGCGCGCGAGCGCATCCGCGAGCGTCTCGCAGTGTTCCAGCGCGAACGCCCCCGCGTCAGCCTCGTCGCAGGCGACGCGCACGAGCTCGGCGTCGCCGGCGTTGTCCTCGACGAGGAGGACGCGCATCACGGTGTCGATCCCCGCCGGCGTATCACCACCTCGGAGCGGCGGTGGGGAGCTTCACCACGCCCAGCCAGAAGTGCGCCACGGCGCCCACGGAGGCCAGGAACTCGTGCAGGTCCACGGGCTTCGTGACGAAGCAGTTCGCGTGCAGGCGGTAGGAGTCGAGGAGGTCGCGCTCCGCGTGCGACGAACTGAGGATCACGACGGGGATGTGCTTCAGCCCGGGATCCTCCTTCACCCGGGCGAGCACCTCGCGGCCGCTCAGCTTGGGGAGGTTGAGGTCGAGGAGGACGAGATCCGCGTCCTTTGCGCCGGCGTGGCGCCCCGCCTTGCGGAGGAACTCGATCGCCTCGAGGCCGTCGCTCGCCACCGAGACGTCGCACGGGAACTCGCGGATCGCGTCGATGACGAGATCGGCGTCGCCGGGGTTGTCCTCCACGAGGAGGATGTGCAGGCGGCGGGCGGTGTTCGCTACGTTGTTTTCCATGCGTCACACGCGCGGCAGGGTGAACTGGAAGGTTGCGCCGGCGCCGGGCTCGGACTCGACCCAGATGCGGCCCCCGTGGCGCTCGATGACCTTCTTGCAGACGGAGAGGCCGATCCCGGTGCCCGGGTACTCGGCGCGGGTGTGCAGCCGCTGGAAGATGACGAAGATCCGGTCCAGGAACTGCGGATCGATGCCGATCCCGTTGTCCTTCACCGCGAACAGCCACTCGTCGCGCCGCGGAACCGCGGACACGTGGATCGCGGGAGCCTCGCCGGGCCGGCGGAACTTGATCGCGTTCCCGACGAGGTTCTGGAGGGCCTGCGCCAGGCGACCGGCGTTCCCGGTGACGCTCGGGAGCGGGCCGCGCGTGACGACGGCGTGGCTCTCCTCGATCGCGGATCGGAGGTTCAGGAGCGCCTGATCGAGCGCCGAGCCCATGTCGACCGGTCCGGACGGCTCGTCGATCCGGCCGATGCGCGAGAACTCCAGCAGGCCGCCGATGAGCGCCTGCATGCGCTTCGCGCCCTCGACCGAGTAGTCGATGTACTTCTTCGCCTGCGCGTCCACCTGCCCCGCGTAGCGCTTCTCGAAGAGCTGCACGTAGCTCGAGACCATCCGGAGCGGCTCCTGGAGGTCGTGCGAGGCGACGTAGGCGAACTGCTCCAGCTCGGCGTTCGATCGCGCGAGCGCGTCCGTCTTCTCCCGGAGCGCGCGCTCGGCGGCGCCGCGCTCGGCCACCTCCCGACGGAGCTCCGCGTTCACGGCCTCGACCTTGCGCTTCTCGTCCTCGAAGTCGTCGAGGATGTTCAAGATCGCGCGCTGGGTCGACTCGAGCCGCTCCTTCTCCCCGCCGAAGTCCTCGAGGATGTTGAGGAGGGCGCGCTGCATCTCGCCCTGCCGCGACCGCTCCTCGCCGCTGTCGTCGAGGATGTTGAGGATCGCGCGCTGCGTGTCCTCGAGCCGCAGCTTCTCGTCGGTGAAGTCGTCGAGGATGTTGAGGATCGCCCGCTGCGTCTCGTCCTGCCGGAGGCGCTCCCCGCCGAAGTCCTCGAGGATGTTGAGGATGGCGCGGTTCGTGTCCGGCAGCGAGAGCTCGAGCTCTGCCGCGTCGGGGCGCGACGGAGGCATCAGCGCGAGAGCCGCTCCGGCGGCCCCTGCCTGCGCAGCTCCTCGATCTCCTTCTTCAGCTCGATCATCTTGAGCTCTCGTCCGACGGTGAGCCGCTGGAAGCGCTCCAGCTCGCCGAGGCGCTCGAGCTCGCGGGTGCGCTGGTCGGCGACCTCCTGCTCGGCCTTCTTCTGGGCGCTGACGTCGCGGGCGGCGGCAAACACGCCGAGCACCTTCCCCCGGAAGTCCTTGTACACCGACGCGTTGTAGAGGACGTTCGTGAGGCTCCCGTTCCGGTGGCGGATGGTGAGCGGGTAGTCGGTGACGAACCCCTTCGAGAACACCTGCTGGTAGCCCTCGCGCGCCTTCTCCGGCTCGGTGAAGTAGTCGGAGAAGTCGGTCCCGATGAGCCGCTCGCGGGAGACGCCGGTGACCTTGATGGTCGCCTCGTTCACGTCCGTGATCTTGCCTTCCGAGCTGATGGTGACGAGCGGGTCGAGCGAGGCCTCGACGAGGCTTCGTGCGTACTGGGAGGCCTGCTTCTGCGCGGTGACGTCGCGGGCGGCGGCGAACACGCCGAGCACGTTGCCGCGCGCGTCCTTGTACACCGAGGCGTTGTAGAGCACGTCCGTCAGCTTGCTGTTCTTGTGACGGATGGTGAGTGGGTAGTCGGTGACCGCGCCCTTGTCGAACACCTCCTTGTAGCCCTCGCGCGCCTTCTCCGGCTCGGTGAAGTAATCGGAGAAGTCGGTCCCGATGAGCCGTTCGCGGACCGCGCCGGTCACCTGCGCGGTCGCCTCGTTCACGTCCGTGATCTTGCCGGTGGGGCTGATGGTCACGAGCGGATCGAGGGAGGCCTCGATGAGTGACCGGGCGTACTGCGAGGCCTGCTTCTGCTCCGTCACGTCGCGGGCGGCGGCGAACACGCCGAGCACCTTCCCGGCCCCGTCCTTGTACACCGACGCGTTGTAGAGCACGTCCGTGAGCCGGCCGTTCTTGTGACGGATGGTGAGCGGGTAGTCGGTGACGAACCCCTTCGCGAACACCTGCTGGTACCCCTCGCGCGCCTTCTCCGGCTCGGTGAAGTAGTCGGAGAAGTCGGTCGCGATGAGCCGCTCCCGCGCGATGCCGGTGACCTTGATGGTGGCCTCGTTCACGTCGGTGATCTTGCCGGCCGGGCTGATGGTGACGAGCGGGTCGAGCGACGCCTCGATGAGGCTTCGGGCGTACTGCGACGCGGCCTTCTGCTCGGTGACGTCGCGGGCGGCCGCGAAGACGCCGAGCACCTTGCCGCGGGCGTCCTTGTACACCGACGCGTTGTAGAGGACGTCCGTGACCTGGCCGTCGCGGTGACGGATGGTGAGGGGGTAGTCGGTCACGGATCCGAGCGAGAACACCTGCTGGTATCCCTCGCGCGCCTTCTCCGGCTCGGTGAAGTAGTCGGAGAAGTCGGTCCCGATGAGCTTCTCGCGCGCGATGCCGGTCACCTTGATGGTGGCCTCGTTCACGTCGGTGATCTTGCCATCCGGGCTGATCGTGACGAGCGGGTCGAGCGACGCCTCGATGAGGGACCGGGCGTACTGGGACGCGGCGCGGAGCTGCTCGTCGGCGCGCTTGCGCTCGGTGATGTCTCGGGAGATGGAGGAGACGCCGACGATCTTGCCGCTGTCGTCGAGGATCGGCGACACCGTCAGGGAGATCGAGATGGTCCGGCCGTCCTTGCGGACGCGGACGGTCTCGTAGTGCTCGACGCGGCCGCCGTTGCGGATCTTGTCAAGGATCTCGTCCATCTCCTCGGGGCGATCCGAATGGGAGAGGATGGAGATGTTCCGCCCCAGGATCTCGTCGGCGGAGTAGCCGTACATGTGCTCCGCGGCGGGGTTCCAGCTCGTGATGATCCCGTCGAGCGTCTTCGAGTCGATGGCGTCGTCGGACGAGTTCACGATCGACGCGAGCAGGGTCTTGGTGGCACCCGCGCGCTCGGTAATGTCTCGGGCGATCGACGAGACGCCCACGACGTTCCCCGACCTGTCGAGGATGGGCGACACCGTGAGCGAGATGGAGATGCGGCGGCCGTCCTTGCGGACCCGGACCGTCTCGTAGTGCTCCACCCGCTCCCCGCTGCGGATCTTCTCGAGGATCTCCGCCATCTCCTCGGGGCGATCCGGGTGGCTCAGCATCGAGATGTTCTTCCCGATGATCTCGTCGGCCGAGTACCCGTACAGCCGCTCCGCGGCGGGGTTCCAGCTCGTGATGATCCCGTCGAGCGTCTTCGAGTCGATGGCGTCGTCCGACGAGTACACGATCGACGCGAGGAGGGTGGACCCCGCGCGCTCGGTGATGTCGCGCGCGATCGACGAGACGCCCACCATCTGGCCCCCGTCGTCGAGGATGGGCGACACCGTGAGCGAGATGGAGATGCGGCGGCCGTCCTTGCGGACCCGGACGGTCTCGTAGTGCTCGACGCGCTCGCCGTTGCGGATCTTCTCGAGGATCTCGTCCATCTCCTCGGGGCGATCCGGATGGCTCAGCATCGAGATGTTCTTCCCGATGATCTCCTCGGAGGAGTACCCGTACATCTCCTCCGCGGCGGGGTTCCAGCTCGTGATGACGCCGTCGCGCGTCTTCGAGTCGATCGCGTCGTCGGAGGAGTTGACGATCGAGGCGAGGAGCGTCGTGGACGCTCCGGCCGTGGCGCGGGCTCTCCCGTGCTTCCCGTCGCGTATCTCGGGTTTACGCATGTGTGGTCGGCTCTCCTGGAAAGACGCGCATCTTGCGGCTCCGTATTGCGATGGCACAAGAGACGTGCATGCGCCCTACCCTCATGGGACTAGGGGGGCGTCTCCTCACGGGCGCGAATGGTAAAGTGCCCGCCCGAGCGTTCTCGGCCTAGATGATCTCCGTCGCCACCACCGAGAGGTTTCCGACGCGTGAACGTCCGCGGCGCCGCAACGCGGTGGACCTCGCGCGAGCGGATCGAGCCGGTGCGCCCGACGCCGATCCGGCCGACGCGAGGGACGCGCCGCGTGAACGCAGCCGCGCGTCGGATCGGCTGCGCATCCTACTCGTCGAGGACAACCCGGGCGACGTCGAGCTCGTCCGCGGCGCGCTGGACGAGGAGCGCGCGGACGCGAGCCTCCTCCACGTCGAGCGGATCTCCGAGGCGATCGTGCGCGCTCGCGCCGGCGCCTGCGACGTCGTCCTGCTCGATCTCTCGCTCCCGGATTCGGGCGGGCTCGAGGGGGCACGCCGGCTCCGCGCCGAGTGTCCCGATCTCCCCATCGTCGTCCTCACTTCCCTCGAGGACGACCGCCTCGCGGCGCAGGCGGTCGCGGAGGGGGCGCAGGACTACCTCGTCAAGGGCCGGATCGACGGCGCGCTGCTCGTGCGGTCGATCCGGTACGCCGTCGAGCGGCAGCGCTACGCGGAGAGCGCGCGCCAGCTCGCCGCGGAGCGATCCGCGCGTCTCGCCGCCGAGGCGGCGATCGCGGCGCTGCGCGCGAGCGAGAACCGGTTCCGGGCGGTCCTCGACCAGGTCCACGACCACGCCATCTTCCAGCTCGACCCCGAGGGGCGCGTCGCGAGCTGGTCCAAGAGCGCCAGCCTTCTCAAGGGGTGGTCGCCCGAGGAGATCCTGGGCAGGCGCTTCGATTGCTTCTTCCCGCCCGAGGACGTGGCCCGCGGAAAGCCCGGCGCGGAGCTGCTCGAGGCAGCGCGGGTGGGCCACACCGAGGACGAGAGCTGGCGGCTTCGCAAGGACGGCTCGAGGTTCCTCGCGAACGCGAGCGTCACGGCCCTCCACGATGAGCAGGGGCGACTGCTCGGGTTCGTGAAGGTGACGCGCGACGTCACCGGTCGGCGGCGGACGGAGCGGAACGTCGAGTTCCTCGGGCGAGCGACGCACGAGCTCGCGCAGTCGCTCGACCCGCGGGCCGCGCTCGAGCATCTCGCCGGGATGGTCGTCCCGTACCTCGCCGATTCGTGCTGCGCGTTCGTGCTTGCCGAGGAGGGCGCGAGCTGCGAGCTCGTGGCGAGCGCCTGCGCCGATCCGGCGAAGGAGCGGCTGGCGCTCGAGGCCGCCCGCGGTTTCCCGGTCGGCCCCTGGCCTACCTTCGAGGTGATCGAGCAGTTGTGGCGTGGCGAACCCGTGTTCCTCCCGGAGCTCGGCGAGCCGGAGCTGCGCGCGATGGCGCGCTCCGAGGATCATCTGGAGCTCCTGCGCTCGGCCGGGCTGCGGTCCTCGATCGTGGTGCCGCTCCGCGCGCGTGGCGCGGTCTACGGCGCCCTGACGCTCGGCATGACGCAGCCGGAGCGGCGCTTCGACCTCGTCGATCTCGAGCTCGCGGTCGACCTCGGGCGCCGGGCCGAGCTGGCGGTCGAGAACGCGCGGCTCTTCGAGGAGGTGCAGCGCGCGGTCCGGGTGCGCGAGGACGTGCTGGCGGTCGTCTCGCACGACCTGAAGGGGCCGCTGAGCGTCATCCAGCTCGCCGCCTTGTCCGCGGCGCGGATGCTGGACAAGGCGGGCGGCGGCGACCCCGCGATACGCCACCAGGTCGACAGCATCCAGCGTGGCGTCCGGCGGGCGACCGTTCTGCTCCGCGATCTCCTGGACATGGCGAGCATCCGCGCCGGCCGGCTCGCGATCCGGACGTCGCAGGAGGACGCGGAGTCGGTGCTCGCCGAGACCGTGGAGGCACACGAGGCGCTCGCCCGCGAGAAGGGGATCTCCCTCTCGAGCGGCGGGACGGCGGGGCTCTCGGTCGAGTGCGACCGTGACCGCCTCCTGCAGGTCTTCGCGAACGCGATCACGAACGCGATCACATTCTGCCGCTCGGGCGATCGGATCGACCTCGCCGTCGCCGGCGACGGGCGGTTCGCGACGTTCACCGTTGCCGACACCGGGCCGGGGATCGCGGAGGACGCGCTGCCGCTCGTGTTCGAGGCCTACTGGTCCGGCGCCCGGCAAGCCGGCCATGGCACCGGGCTCGGCCTCTTCATCAGCAAGGGCATCGTGGAGGCGCACGGCGGCCGGGTCTGGATCGAGAGCCGGGTCGGGCAGGGCACGACGCTGCGATTCACCGTGCCCATCGCCGCGGCCTAGCGCCCCCGCCGCGCGAGCCGGTCTTGCGCTCGAGAACTTGAACCTCGAGGGCAAGAAGGTGCGAAGCTCGTCGCGCTCACCGGCTATGCCGTCCTTGACGTCGCCAGGTCGAGGGAGGCCGGATTCGACGTCCACCCTGGCAGTCGATGGCAGGCGCGTCTTCCTCCTCGCCGGCGGTCCCGACAGCCACCACTTAGCGCCGGAGCCTCCCACCCGGTAGAGGACGCATTCCAGTTTCAGAGCGGCGGGACCATGCTGGAACTCGATCCGACGGCGGATCGCATACGGAGGCACCGATCGCACCGGGAACGACGCCGTTTGGCGCGCCGGTGGCGCGGCCCGGAAGGGGCGTCGAGGCCTGGATCGGCCCCGCCGAAGTGGCGGCCCGGCTCAAGGTCAGCCGCGCGACGGTGTACGCACTCGTGAAAGTCCGGCCAGCTCCGGCACCGGCGCGTCGGGCTGCAGATCCGGGTGCCGCTCTCGGCGCTCGAGGAGTTCCTTCGGGACGCCTGAGGGCGCACGCGAACGCGTACCTGTTCAAGCGGCGCCGCTCACCCCTTGGCGGCCGTACCGTGGAGCTCGAGCCCGAGCGCGCGGATGACCTTCATCACCGTTCCGAACTCCGGGTTTCCGCTCGGCGACAGGGCCTTGTAGAGCCCCTCGCGCGTGAGCCCCGTCTTCCGCGCCACCTGCGACATGCCGCGCGCACGGGCGATATTGCCGAGCGCGGTCGTGATGAAGCTGGGATCGTCGCGTCCCTCCTCGAGACACGCCTCCCAGTACCGTGCGATGTCCGCCTCGGTCTTGAGGTGCGCTGCCGAATCCCACTTCTTCAGCTTGATCTTGCCCGCCATCTCTCGCTCCTAGACCTGCTTCGCCAGCTCCTTCGCGCGCTCGATGTCCTTCGCCTGCGTCGACTTCCCGCCGCCCACGAGCAGGATGACGACCTCTGTTCCTCGCTGCAGGAAGTAGACGCGGTAACCGGGGCCATGGTCGATCCGCATCTCCGAGACGCCCTCCCCGACCGGTTTGCAGTCGCCCAGGTTTCCGGACTCTGCGCGATCGATGCGCGCCTGGATGCGGGCGGCGGCCCTGCGGTCGCGGAGCCGCTCGAACCACCTGTCGAAGACCGGGATCGTGAAGATCGCCGGCACGTGGACATGTTAACTACGGTTTACGGGAGCGTCAACCGTGGTTCACGCCCCGGCGCGCGACATCTTCATGCGCGCTCGCCAAACCGCTCGAACCGTACGCCAGCTCCGGGCCGCAGAGCACCTCGCTCGGCACGGTGTGGAAGGCGGAGACGACCCGGGCTCCGCGAGCCCGCCTCGCGAGCTCCTCAGCGCCCGAGGAGGTGTGGGCGACCACGGGCTCGGAGTCCTCGTCGTTCATCGGCAGCGAGCAGCTCACGACGACGTTGCCAGCCAGGTCGCCGAGCTGGCCCAGCACGGGACCAGTGCACCGCGAGCAGAGCGCAACCGCGTCCTGCGCCGCCTTGCCCGGCGTCCCCGCCCGTGCGCCTCCGCCGGCCTTCCGCGCGAGGACCTTGAGCTTCTCGCTGAGACGCGCATAGCTGAAGACCACCAGCGTAGTCGGGGAGCGACAGCCCGGGCCACGTCGTCGAGGTGTCCTCCAGCAGGTCGGTACG
>WNGB01014377.1_pt1 | contig 10572 bp, 12 predicted proteins | sample 5400681 | NCBI WGS metagenome assembly WNGB01 (sample SAMN13153367, study PRJNA577476) | soil metagenome | isolation source: 115 cm soil or saprolite under grassland replicate 2 | place: USA:California | collected 2016-06-15 | reverse complement strand
ACGTATCTGGCGTGTCATGCCCAGCGCGCGCATCCCGCACGTGATCGGCAAAGAGGACGCGCACAGCTGGGCCTCGAACCCCTCTTTGGGAGCGATGACGTAATCGAGTTTGCGGAGGCTGCTTAAGTACTTACCTATGTGAGCCTGGTAGACTTTCGCAAGGTGCTCACCATGCACGTAGAGGCGCGCAACTATGCCGTACGCGACTTGCCGCCAGAGCGCATGCGCATGTACATCTGCTGGCGAAGTACCATGGGGCCGCACCACACCGATGTGCCCCTGAAGGACATTGTGGATGTGGTGCTGACCGGGCGTCCGGCGGCCCTGTCGTTCCCCGGCGCGAACCCGCGTCATGCGCATGAATGGAAAGTCTGGAAGGAGGTCACCCTGCCGGAGGGGAAGATCATTATCCCAGGTGTGATCGACTCCACCTCGAACTTCGTCGAGCATCCGGAGCTGGTGGAGGAGCGTCTGGTGCGCTACGCGCAGATAGTCGGACGCGAACGGATCATCGCCGGGGTGGATTGCGGCTTTGGCACCTTTGCTGGCCGAGTACAGGTGGATTCCAATATTGTGTGGATGAAGCTCCAGGCCCTGGCCGAAGGCGCCAGGCTCGCCTCGCAAGAGCTGTGGTGAGGGTGGGAGACATGCTCCGTACCCTGCAAGGACGTGCAGAGCAGCAGCGCCTGCACACATATCTCTTGGGATATTAGGCGGGAGGGAGTAAGAACTCTAAACAGCCCGGCATACGGCGTCGCCACGCCCCTTCATTATGCGCATCGCCATAGGCCAAGCGGTACCGCAGGCTCTGCTCCAGCACCAGACCGCGCTGCAGCAATACCTCCCGCAGCCTGGCAGTGATGAACGCATGATCGTCCGAACTCCCGTCCGGGTCACTCTCTCCCCACCGTGTGCCGGAGTCCAGATAGATGCGCTGGAGTGGCACCTCTGAGAGATGTTCCAAGGCCAGGAAGTTTTGCTCGGGCTGCAACCGCGCGTAGGAGAGGCACCCGACCAGGCTGAAGGTCTCCGGCCGATGTAAACCGGCAAAGAGGGCGTGGATCGCCCCGTTTGAAGAGCCGACAATGGCCGTGGTCCCAGGACCTGACGCCACTCTGTAGCGCCTCCGCAGCTGTGGTAACACCTGGTCCGCGAGGAAGTCGGTGTAGTCCGCCGCTTGCCCTTCCGGTGTCCGTGCATCCCCCCTCGGCAGATAGGCGCGGTTGCGATTGGGGTGCATCTCCACCGCCACGAGCACGCTATCCCGCATACGACCGGCACGTATCAACCACGCTGCAGTGCTGTCCGTGTGCCATCCCCCCCACATGCCGCGATCCGTGAACTGGTTCTGCCCATCGTTTAAGATGACCACTGGAAACACCCGATCGGCGACAACATCGTAGTCACGCGGCAACACGACGTGCACCACAAAGGTGTGCTCGAGAGCGGCGGCATGGACGGTCATGGTCTCCACACGCGGTGCGGAACGGCGAGGGGGTGGTGGAGAGAGGAAGATTTCCCCATCTGCCAGGTAGACGCATGATGCCAGCGGCCGGTAGAGTATCCCATCAGGAGGTCGGTCGACCTCATCGTGCGGGCCGAGGGGCAGAAAACCCCAACGTCGTGTAAAGTCCTCCGCAGGGAGACAGACATGCCACAGCCTCTCCTCCCGTGTTCTGCCAGGACCCGCGTCTTCGAGGGGAAAGTCTCTGACGTCCTGCCCATCAATGACTCGGATGTGTACTGATGGCCAACCTGAATAATAGTAGACCTCCGTTGCGACTGGGTGCAGCACTGGTCCTAACGTATATGTCCATCGGACGCTGGGGGGCGATGGCAGGCAGCCACGTGCAAGGTTAAAATCAGGGAACTGCAGCGGACGCTTCCCAGGCACGCACGACGTCAGACAGGAGTCTACCGCAGTGCCCGTGACCGCCACCCGCAACTCCCACTGCTGTGGGCTAATGGGCACGAGTATCGGGGCATCCTCCGCCCTGCTGTCACCCAGTTCCGGGAGTGGCCCGCTGAGGAACGGTACCCACCCGGCGGGAAGATCACCATAGCACTCGAGAGTCAGAATTCTCGCCATAAAAGCAGTAGACTGAAATGAGACATGAGAGCAAACCACAGCCCATCGAGCCTGAGTATGGGCCATAGCGCGGGTGGATTGCAAGATGATCAGAGCCATCCAATAGGACACCCGCCCGTGCTGTTGGAGGAGATCCTGGACCTTATCGAGCACCGCGTAGAAGTCCATCACGACTCCTCCACCCGTGCCAGTGCAGCCTCAGCCTGAGGCTGCCAGAAGATCATGTCCGTGTCGCGATAGCGCGCGATAGCGGTGGTTAGCTCGATGCGGGCCTGCTCTGGCTGGCCGGTCACGGCATACAGCGTGCCGAGGCCGCGGTGACCGTGGCCTGGAGGGGGCGCATGCCCAGCTCTTGGGCCAGGGCGTATGCTGCGTCCAAGGCCGCAGCCAACAAACGCGCTCAGGGTCTCGACCAGGCTGAGGCGGGAAATGTAATGGCGAGAGGTGGGCTCCTCAATGAGTCGGGTCACAGCCTGCGTCCCGTCTTCAGGGTGATAATATTTGACGAGCGCACTCGTATCCATGAAATAATCGGTCATCTAGAAGCGCTCATCGCGTTCTGCAATCACCACGTCAGCCATGGAGCCGGGAATTTTGGAAAGCGTCTGCTGCACTTCCTCTAAGCTCGGCACCTTCTCGCCTGCTTGCTCGGCACACCACTTTTTCACGTCTTTGTCCTCGACGAATGGCTCCAGCTCAGCGCCTTTCTCAGGGAGAATAAAGGTCAGACGCTGGCCTTCTTCAAGCTCCAGAGCCAAAGATTCAGATGGACGAAAAACGCCATTGGTGTAAATCACTTCGATATGCTTCGCCATAGATACCCCTCCAGCAACATCTTCATGCCGCCTTGCGCGTATAGGAACTTCAAGAGCACTTTTTGTCGCTGCGCGCGGCTGGGGCAAACCGCAGCGGAGGACATGCTACCCCGCAGCACTAGCGGCTTGGGAAGAGAAGCGCTAGCTGCCTGCGGCTGTTCCCTTGCAGCCATCCCTCTCCACAAGCTGTGCGCCTACGGGACTTGCCGCGAGGTCGCAACGAGCACCGTCGCATGGGGCGCACCGATGACGCTTGCTGACCGTCCCTACCTGCATGCGTCAGGACTTTGCTGATGTCATACGGATCCTGGCCGGTGGCGGCATCGATAAGCGGCGCCATATCACCGCCGAGATCCCCCTACGCGACATTATCTCACACGGCTTTGTACCGCTCAGCGAGCAGAGGGCGGCGCATATTAAGATTCAGGTGTACCCACATGAGTAAGCACCGGGATGCTTTCTGGGCATCAGCTGCGCGGATCGAGGGCCTGCCCCTTCTGCTTCCGTGCGGTCCGCCGCTTAGCCGGAATAAGGGCGATAAGCTCGCGCAGCGCCGCGTTGACTGCCTCAGAATCGGGGAAGTACGCTCGCACGTCAGGGTCGAGATGCACTGTCCCCGGCATGGGACGAAAATGCGTTATCTCCTCCGTGCCATCCTTGTGCTGCACCACACGTGTGTATCCCTTACGTAAGGCTTTGTGGTACTTTCCACGCTCCCCCACTTGCGCCAAGCGGGAGAGGTCGTATTCTGGACACAAGGTGTCTGGCTCAACGTCCTGCTGGTGTTTATCCTTCTTCATAGTCTCTCCGTTCTTTCCGGGTTGCTGGACGACAGCTTATGATCCGTATACGCCCCTGCAGCTCCGTATAGCTCACTAGGACATCGGCACAGGCCGAGAGTCCATGGGACGCATCACGGGATGAGCCCTGCAGCCGTCAAAGCACGGGATTTTCAGAAGCGCCACACTGAAGGCCGGCACCTGCCTCATGATCCTCAACAACGAGCCACGCCATAATCCTCGTTAGCCTCCGAGATGCCTGTCGGCCATAAGGCGTTGGGCTGTCTCATAGTCCTGATTGAGCAAATAGGCAAAATGATAATAACTGGCCAGGTAGAAGTCACAGTTGTACTGCTGGTAGCGGTCAGCCACGGCCAGGAATCCGTACCTGGCTGCCCAGCGGTCACGAAACCAGGCCGCATGGTAGGTATCATGCAGGAACACCGTGAGGGTCTGCGCCTCGGCGCTGGGGATCAGCCGCACGATACGCACGTGTGGATGGTGTGAGCGTGGCACAGGGAACAAGATGTTGTACCCCTCAACGGTGATAAAGTCTGCAAGCACGTCGTCCTCCGAGCTTCCCTGAGACTGTGCCCAGTCGGACATGGTCAGAAAATGGCGCCATGCAAGCCAGAACTCATGTTTAGCATCGAAGCCGGGATCAATATCGAGCCGCCAGCGCTGCTCATCACACAAATCCTCCAGGACAACTTGCGGAAGCTCGGCAATTTTCATAGGTCTTCCTTTACTGCAGTTGGTTTTCGGTCTTGTGTTCCCGCCGCTGAAACCGTACCTTAGCACGGACAAATCCACAGCCCAAACGTGGCGAGACAAGGGGGACAGCGATGGTGGATATACACGCCATATGTACTGACCTGCACGCCGAACACGCAGCACTCGACGCTCTGCTCGTTGGTCTCGATGAAGTGGCATGGGACACGCCCACCCCGGTGCCCGGCTGGATGGTGCGGGATCAACTCAGTCACCTGGGCTCGACAGACCGCACCGCCACCATTGCCGCTGCCGAGCCGCAGCGGTTTGCCACAGAAATTTTGACACAACCCCGCGAGCATCGTGCTGTAGCACAACTTGCAGTGGGGAGAAACATGTCTGGAGCCGAGCTGCTGGCCTGGTGGCGTGCCGGGCGCAGTGCTCTGCTCGATGTCTTGCGTCGACTTGACGCCAAAACGCGTATCCCCTGGTTTGGCCCCCCCATGAGCGCTCTCTCCTTTACCACGGCGCGGCTCATGGAAACCTGGGCGCACGGCCAGGACATTGTCGATGCCCTCGGCCTCACGCGTCCAGCCACCGAACGGCTGCGGCATGTGGCCCATCTTGGTGTGCTGGCACGCCCATTTAGTTACGCCACGCGCGGCCAGACAGCACCGAATGACCCGGTGTATGTGGCTCTGCAAAGCCCGTCCGGGACTAGCTGGATCTGGGGGGACGCGACAGCTGTGAACCGCGTCACCGGTCCAGCGCTCGATTTCTGTTTCGTAGTGACGCAACGACGCCATGTGGCGGACACCAGCTTACAGGTCGTTGGCCCGGTAGCCACCGAGTGGATGCATCTGGCGCAGGCATTCGCTGGTCCCCCCGGAGAGGGACGGCAGCCTGGTCAGTTTGCCAGGTCATGACGAGAGGTCGACTCACCCTCGCCGTCTTGGATCAAACGCCTGCAGGCGTATAGGAACTTCAAAAGCCTTTTTTGTCGCTGCGCGCGGCTGGGGGAGTGAACCGCAGCGCAAGGCATGCTACCCCACAGCGCTATCGGCTCGGGCAGAGAAGCGCTAACTACCTGCGGCTGCTCCTTTGCAGCCATCCCTCTCCACAAGCTGTGCGCCTACGGGGTTTGCCACGAGGTCGCAACGAGCACCGTCGCATGGGGCTCGCAGATGACGCTTGCTGACTGCCCCTGCCTGCCTCAGCACAGATTCTTGAAGAGCTGGCCATTTTTCATAATCAGTAACAGGTATTTGCCTTGCTCTTGCAATAATGTGAGGTCGTTGAGCGGATTGCCGTCCACCACCAGCATATCCGCCAGGGCTCCCGGCGCGAGCACGCCGAGTTCGCCAGCGCGATTGAGTAAGGCCGCGTTGGTGATAGTAGCGCTCTGCAGGACTTCAAAGGACGATAAGACCTGAGCCCGCAGTGACAATTCGAGGCTTTGATAGTGATGCGTCTCACCCAACAAGTCGGTACCAAAACCAATCTGCACTCCGGCGCTCTTGGCCCACTCGAGGGACTGCAGGCCGGCCTCGCGGACGTCATGAATTTTGTCGATACTGACTTGCGGCAAACCCCATTGCTTGCCTTCACGGTGGAGCGCTTCATAGGTCACCAGGGTCGGCACCAGAAAAGCGCCCTCACGGGCCATCAGCGCGGCGGTCTCCTGGTCGAGGAGATTGCCGTGCTCAATGGAGCGGACGCCGAGGCGTACACAGCGCGCTACGGCTTCCGGCGTGTAGGCATGCGCCATCACGTAGGTGTGCCAGGATCGCGCTTCCCAGACCACGGCGCGGATCTCGTCGTCGGAGTATTGCAGGTTCCACACGGGATCAGTCGGTGATGCCACGCCCCCTGAAGCCATGATTTTGATCTGTGTGGCACCACGGCGTAACTCCTGACGCACCGCCTTCTGAACCTCTGGAACACCGTCGGCGATGACGGAGAATTGTGTGCCGGCCATGCAGCAGGCACACTGGTCCGTTTCCACAGTCCGCGACCGAAAATCGCCGTGCCCGCCGGTCTGACTGAGGGCGCGTCCGGCATAGAACAGCCGTGGGCCATCGATCAAGCCATAGTCTATCGCCGCCGCCAGGCCCCAATCTGCCCCACCCGCATCGCGGACAGTGGTGAAGCCACGCCGCAACATCCCTTCCGCAATATGCCGGGCCCGGGCCATGGTCAGACTCATGGGCTCCTGGGCTAATTGGCTCAGATTGAGGCATGTGGCAATGAGATGCACATGCGCGTCGATCAGACCCGGCATGAGCGTCTTGCCCTGGCAGTCAATGACCTGAGCTTGCGGCACGGTGATCGAGCGTTCCGAGATTTCACGAATTCTTTCTCCCTCCACCAGGACATGCATGTCTTCGCGGACCTCGGGTGACGTGCCGTCCCAAAGGGTACAATGCTCCAACACAATGCAGCTCATGCTCTTCTCTCCCGTCAAGGGAACAGAATGATGCCTTATGACCGACCCCAGGGGGTGAGGATTGTCGGCGCAGCCTGGGCAGGCTATAAGCGTCCTATGCACCCCGCAGGGCAGCGTGCACCGCTGGCGTAATCGTGCTGTAATTATGGCACGTTTTTAACCTTGCCCTCACCCATTTCTCACGCAGCCTTTGTAGAATTATGCTTATGGCATGGAGGTTATATTTGCAGCAACTCACACAGTTCCTCAGACCTTGCAGGACCCTGGTGTTCTATCCCTATACCTGGGCTGCCCTCGTGCTCATCCTGGTCACGCATCTGAGTTTCTCCGGGTGGTTTCAGCCCGGCCCGGCCATGCAGAGGCTAGCTGTGGTGCTTGATACGTTTGCTGTACTCCTATGGAGCGTACTGGCCCTGCAGTCCGAAGCGTTCCGCGCCTTCCACAACCGCATGCCGTATGCAACCACACCCAGGCAGGTGCAGAAAGTGCTCGCGGATTGTCCCCCGGCATTTGCTCTGCCAGCCAGACAATGCCTCGAACTGGCTCAGCACATTTACCAGGAATTTGCCGAGACCGCAGCGCGTCACGAACTGGACGCTTTAATGAGTAATATTGCTCACCTGGCGTATGCGCATCGTACGCTGCATCTGCGTGCCCAACGCTTTGGGACGCCTGAGCAAAAAGCATTTATGGCAGCCATGCTCCAAAAACACATTGCGTCCGCCGAAAACGCCTTAAAAACCTTGCAGGCATTTGGCGGCAATCTCACGCTCCTCTCGGCGAGTGTCGCCACCGATGAGCGCGCTACACAAGAGCTACACTTCATGAATCAAGGGTTACAAGAAGTCCTACAGGAGTTCAACGATGCACAAAAGTAAATTCGTCGTGCTTGCCCTGTTGCTGTTGGGCGTCATCGCCGGGGTGCTGGTGTGGCAACTGGGGTCTCCCAGAGATCTGACCTACCCACAAGCGGTCTCCAAACTCGATAGCTTGCTCAAACGCGTCTCCTGGTCCGAGAGCGTAGTCACTCGGAAAGCTACGATGATCGTGGATAAGGTTACGGATCTCAAAGACACCCTGCCAGACATTGGCAAATTTGAGCTCGTCGTCAACCCTACTGTCGCGGCTGGCGAGATCGCCGTGGAAATTTTTGCGTCCGTGGAAAAATCCGGCAAGGGCTTCGATGGCTGGATCGTGGAGGTCGCCAACGATTTCAACCGCCGTAACCTGCACCTACGGAGCGGCCAAAGCGCGAAAGTGAAAATCCGCGCCATTGCCTCGGGCGAGGGATATCAGTTCATTGCGGCGCAGAAATACCTGCCTGACGCCTATTCCCCCTCCCACGTCCTCTGGATGAACATGCTCGCCGCCCAGGGCATCCCGCTCACGCCGATCAGTGAACGGTTGCTGGGCGATGTCGCTGGCATCGTGATGAAAGAGCGGGTCTGGCGCACGTTGCAAGGCAAGTATGGTACGGTGGAGGTGCAACACGTGATCGATGCAGTGGCGCAGGGGAACATCGCCATGGGCTACACTGATCCCTTTGTGAGCAGTGCTGGTCTGAACTTTCTGGTCGCGGTGTTGGCCACGTTTGCGCAAGGTGATGCCAGCAAGATGTTATCAGACGACGTGGTCAGTGCCTTTGAGGCGTTTCAGCGCGGTGTGCCCTTTGTCGCCCTGACGACGCCACAGATGCGCGATTCCGTACAGAATGGCGGGTCACTGGAGGCGTTTATCGTCAACCGCGCCGTGTTTGCCAAAGCTCCGGCATTCCAGTCAGGATATACCTTTATCCCGTATGGCATCAGGCAGGACAGTCCGCTCTACGGCATTGGCCAACTCGCGGCGGAAAAACAGGAAGCCTTGCGCCTGTTCGCGCAGTTTGCGTCTCAGACCCCGGCACAAAAGCTGGCGACGGAGTACGGGTTCAATCAGCTCTCAGACTACACGCCGTTCTTTGCCCCGCCTCCAGGCGAGGTTCTGATTGAAGCCCAGAAAGTGTGGAAGCGGAAGAAAGACGCGGGGCGCCCCATTGTTGCCGTCTTTCTTGGCGACGTCAGTGGTTCGATGGAAGGCGTGCCACTCCGGAATCTCAAACGCGCCCTGCTGACGGGCGGCCAGTTCATTGATCCGGAGAACTCAATTGGCCTCGTCGTGTTCAACCAGGAGGTGAAGCAACTGCTCTCCGTGGGCAAATTCACCCTGAACCATCGGGCCATGTTTACTGCCGCCGTGCAGGACATGAGCGCGGGCGGGGGGACGGCCATGTATGACGGTATCGTCGTCGCCCTCAAAATGCTCGTGGCCGCGAAGGCGAAACAACCAGAGTGCAAACCACTGCTGATTGTCTTAACGGATGGGGAAACGAACGCTGGTCTGAGTTTTGACAAGGTCCGCGCAGTGGTCGCCGGCTTAAAAATGCCTATCTACACGATTGGCTACAACGCCAAGCTGGACCTCTTGCGGCAAATCTCCGCGATCAATGAGGCCGCCAGTCTGAATGCCGATGAGGGGGACATTGCCTACAAAATTGGGGCCTTGTTAAACGCAGAAATGTAATGGAGGCCACGATGAAACAGTTGCTCATTTGGTGCGCGGTGTTCTGGGGGCTGTATGGGGGCATGAGTGCTGCCTACCACCTGCACCTCACGCGCCATCCCAGGAGAGTCCTCGTGGCTGTCGATACTTCCTTTCCCATGCAAGCGGTGTGGTCCCAGGTGCATGACACGCTTGCAGCCCTCCAGACACAGCGCTACACCCTGTTCAGTCTCATCACCGACAAAACGCACATCCACACCTGGCAGCCCCAGCTTGCCCTGGGCCATCTCCAGCCCTATGCGCCGCGCGCCCTGGCGCAGATGCTGGACCAGCGCAGGTATCCTGATATTGGCGCGGCGGACCAGGTGTATGTGGTGACCAACGCCGCCAACAGCGCGGCCCTGGCGGAGGACAAGCGTTGGCACATCGTGCCGCTCCAACCCACGGCGCCGTGAGCCTAGAGGCAGCGCCAACACGACCTGGAAAGTTCTTGCCTCCACGCAGGGGAAAGGAAGCGCCGCGGTGTACGTGCACCGCGCATGTAGTGTGGCCCTGCCACAGAGTGGGTATCTACGACGCCTGCGCCGCAGCGTACTTCAGCGAGTAGCGCCGCTCTTGAATCGCGTAGCTGGCGAGGCTGGCGCCCAGTAAGAGCCCGATGCCCATGAGATAGATCACCGTGTAGCTGCCGCTGAGGTCAAACAGCCGACCGGCCAGATAGCTACTTAGAGCTCCACCCACCTGATGGCTCGTGAAAGTGAGGCCTACCAGCGTTCCCATATGGCGTACCCCATACATCTCAGCAGTGAGCGACACCGTAAGGGGCACGGTGGAAAACCAGGCTAGCCCGGCGAGAGCAGCAAACAGGTACAACTTCCAGGGCATATCAGCGGTCAACAGGAACACGAAGGCAACAGCCCGCACGAGGTAGACGAGTGCCAATGGATTTTTACGGCCGACACGGTCAGACACTGTGCCCGCCAGGAGCGAGCCAAGAATGTTAAAACCACCGAGCAGCCCGAGGGCTGTGGCCGCAGTACTCGGGGCAATACCGCGATCTGTAACGAGCGCCACGAAATGGGTCGACACGAGAGAGACAGTGAAACCGCAGACGAAAAAACCGCCGATGAGTAACCATAGGGGGCCAGTCGCAAAGGCCCCCAGCCAGCGCCCTGGCTCAAGAGGGGCTGGCTG
>WNGB01020747.1_pt1 | contig 10576 bp, 8 predicted proteins | sample 5400681 | NCBI WGS metagenome assembly WNGB01 (sample SAMN13153367, study PRJNA577476) | soil metagenome | isolation source: 115 cm soil or saprolite under grassland replicate 2 | place: USA:California | collected 2016-06-15 | reverse complement strand
CGGGCCGAGAGGGTGACGGCGGCCAGGTCGACGGCCCCCCAGGGGGTCAGGTCGAAGCCCTCGACCCCGGGCGCGAGGACGGCCGAGTGGCGGAGGGCGATCACGGGGGCGACGGGCAGCTCGGCCAGGATCGCGGTCTCGGCCTGGCGGTAGAGGCGGACGCGGGCGGGCTCGTCGGCGGTGGCGCCGGCCTGGTCGAGGAGGTCGTCGACGGCGGGGTCGACGGGCGCGGTCGGGTCGGCGGCGTCGCGGCTGGAGAACCTCCCGAGGACGGCGTCCATGCGGGGGTAGCCGGCGACCTCGGCGCCGCCGACGACCGGGGCGCCCGCGGGGTTGTCGCTCACCTTCACGTGGAGCTTGACACCGGCGGCGGCGAGGTCGGCGGCGATCAGGTCGGCGATGCGGCGGTCGACCCCGCCGGCGGGGACCCGCAGGGTGACCGGGCCGCGGCCGCCCTCGACCTCGGCGAACAACGCCTTGGCGCGGACCGGGTCGTGGGCGCAGGCGGCGCACGCGGGGGCGGGCCCGGCGGCGGGCAGGCCGGGCGGCACCAGGCCGGTCGCGGGGACCGCGGCGCCGGCCAGGGCGGCGGCGATCCGCGAGCGGTCGACGGCCAGCGAGAACGCCTGCCGCCAGCTCGGGTCGCTCGCCGGCTCGGCGCGCAGGTCGAAGCCGACCTCCCAGGTGGCGAGCATGGGGCCCTGGAGCAGGCCCGGGCGGCTGTGGCCGTCGGCGGAGGCGCCGTGGACGGCGCGGGCCGCGGCCACCTGGTCGAGGGGGACCGGGGCGAAGGCCACCCGGCCGTGCTGCAGCTCCAGCCAGGCGGTCAGCTCGTCGGGGACCACGTGGACGCTGACCTTGTCGAGGAGGGCGGCCTCGCCCGCATAGCCGGGGTTGCGCTCCAGCGTCAGGGAGCGGCCGGACCGGTAGGGCGCCGCGAGCCGGAACGGGCCGTTGCCGACCGGCTCGGCCAGGTAGGCGGCCGGGTCGCCGGCGACGAGGGCGCGTGGCAGCGGCGACAGCTCGACGCCGGCGACCACCGCCGGGAAGTCGGCGAGCGGCCGCTCCAGCTCGACCACGAGGGTGGTGGCGTCCGGCGCCTGGACGCCGCTGATGGACCTGGCAAGACCACCCATGACCTCGCGGTAGCCGACGACCGGCGCGAGCAGGGCCGCCGACGGCGGCGGCCTCGGCTTGGCCTCGGGGTCGGCGAGCCGCTCCCAGGCGAACTTGAAGTCCTCGGCCCGCACCGGCGAGCCGTTGGCCCAGCGCGCGTCCGCACGCAGGCGGAACACCCAGCGGCGCAGGGCGGCGTCGCTGCTCCAGGACGCCGCGACCGCGGGCCGGACGGCCCCGGCGGCGTCCAGCGCGGTGAGGCCGTCGAACAGGTTGCCGACCACGACCTCGTCCTCGAGGTCCTCGGCCCGCGCCGGGTCGAGCGACCCCGGGTCCAGCAGCGCGATCGCCAGGGTGCCGCCGGTGCCCGGGCCCGGTGCCGTCGGGCCGGGCCGGGCCCGCTCCCCCGACCCCCCGCCCGTGCAGCCGCAGAGGACCGCCAGCACGGCGGCGACGGCGAACCGGCGGGCGGCGGCGACGGCGAACCGGCGGGCCCGCGGCGGCTGGAGCAAGCGGGCCCTACGGCTTGAGCAGGATCGCCAGGAAGACGCTGGTGACGCCGAAGACGGTGGCGGCGCCGACCGTGAGGCGGTCCAGGTTGCGCTCGACCACCGTGGAGCCGCCGAGGGAGCTGCTCATGCCGCCGCCGAACATGTCCGAGAGGCCGCCGCCCCGCCCGGCGTGGAGCAGGATGAACAGGCAGAGGGTGAGCGAGGCGATCACGTGGATGACGATCAGCAGCGGGATCATCGAGCGGTCCTTGTGACGACGAGTGGACGGGGCGAGTGTATCAGCGGGCGTGCCTGGCGGAGCCCTTGACGATCAGCGCGAGCTCGTCGGCGTCGAGGCTCGCCCCGCCGACCAGGGCGCCGTCGATGTCCGGCTTGGCCGCCAGCTCCTCGGCGTTGCCGGCCTTGACGCTGCCGCCGTACTGGATGCGGAGCTCGTCGGCGGCGGTCCGGCCGGCCAGCTCGGCGACGGTGCCGCGGACCAGCGCGATCGTCTCCTGGGCGTCCTCGGCGGTGGCGGCCCGCCCGGTGCCGATCGCCCACACCGGCTCGTAGGCGACCACCAGCCCGGCGACCTGCTCGGCGGGCAGGCCGGCGAGCGACCCGCGCACCTGGCCCTGCACGACCTCGGCCGTCTGCCCGGCCTCGCGCTGCTCGAGGGTCTCGCCGACGCAGACGATCGGCCGCATGCCGGCCCCAAGGACCGCCCTGGCCTTGCGGTTGACCAGCTCGTCGGTCTCGCCGAAGTGCTGGCGGCGCTCGGAATGGCCGACGATCACGTAGGCGCAGCCGAGCTTGGCCAGCATCGGCGCGGCGATCTCGCCGGTGAACGCCCCCTGCGGCTCCGGGTGGCAGTCCTGGGCGCCGAGCCCGATCGGCAGCTTGTCCCCGTCGATCAGGGTGCCGACGCTGCGCAGGGCGGTGAACGGCGGGCAGACGACCACCTCGACGGCGTCGGTGTCCTCGCTGGACAGCGCCCAGGCCAGCTTCTGGGTGAGCTGGACGCCCTCCAGGTGGGTCTTGTGCATCTTCCAGTTGCCGGCGATCAGCGGGCGGCGGGCCAACGGTCTGCGCTCCTTCTGCCTCAGGCGGTCGGGATGGCGGCGACGCCGGGCAGGGTCCTGCCCTCCAGCAGCTCCAGGCTCGCGCCGCCGCCGGTGGACAGGTGGTCGACCCGGTCGGCGAGGCCGAGCTCGGCGAGGGCGGCGGCCGAGTCGCCGCCGCCGACCACGGTGAAGCCGTCGGCGGCGGCGACCGCCTCGGCGACCGCCCTGGTCCCGGCGGCGAACGGGGCCAGCTCGAACACCCCCATCGGCCCGTTCCAGAACACGGTGCGCGCGTCGCGGACCGCGCCGGCGAACGCCTCGGCGGTCGCCGGGCCGATGTCCAGGCCCTTCCAGCCCTTCTCGATCCCGTCGGCCGGCACGGTGCGAGCATCGGCGTCCTCGGCGACCTCGCGGGCGACCACCACGTCGCTGGGAAGCAGCACCTGCTTGCCTTCCCGCTCGGCGGTAGCCAGCAGCTCCTTCACGGCGTCGACCTCGTCGGCCTCGAACAGCGAGTCGCCGATCTCCAGGCCCTGCGCGGCCAGGAAGGTGAAGCACATGCCGCCGCCGACGACCAGCCGGTCGACCCTGCCGAGGAGGTTGGACAGCACCGCCAGCTTGTCGGAGACCTTGCTGCCGCCGAGCAGCGCCACGAACGGCCGCTCGGGACGCTCGAGCAGCCGCGACAGCACGTTGACCTCGCTGGCGAGCAGGAACCCGGCGTAGGCGGGCAGCCGCTCGGCCACCCCCACCACCGAGGCGTGGGCGCGGTGGGCGGCGCCGAAGGCGTCGTCGACGTAGAGCTCGGCGAGGGCGGCGAGCCGTTCGGCGAGCCCCGGGTCGTTCTGCTCCTCCCCCGGCTCGAAGCGGAGGTTCTGCAGCAGCAGCACCTCGCCGTCGTCGAGCTCGACGACGGCCCGGCGGGCCTGCTCGCCGGCCACGTCGTCGACGAAGGCGACCTGGCGGCCGAGGCGCTCGCCGAGCACGGCCGCGACCGGCTCCAGCGAGTACCGCTCGTCCCGCTTGCCCTTGGGGCGGCCGAGGTGGGAGCAGCAGACGACCCGCGCGCCGCGTTCGACCAGCCACCGCAGGGTCGGGAGGGAGGCCCGGATCCGCAGGTCGTCGGTGACCCTGCCGTCCTCCAGGGGCACGTTGAAGTCGTTGCGGACCAGGACCCGCCGAGCGTCGACGTCGGCCCGGTCGACCGTGCGCAGCTCCACCGGCTACAGCCGCTCGCCGACCAGCACGGTCAGGTCGACCAGCCGGCAGGAGTAGCCCCACTCGTTGTCGTACCAGCCGAACACCTTGGCCAGGTTGCCGTTGGCCTGCGTCAGGGGCGCGTCGAAGATGCAGGAGGCCGGGTCGCCGACGATGTCGCGGGAGACGATCGGGTCGGTGTTGTAGCGGATGATCCCCTGGAACGGCCCGTCGGCGGCCCGCTTGAAGGCGTCGTTGATCTCCTCGGCGGTCGCCTCGCGGCCGAGCACCACCGCCAGGTCGGTGAGGGAGCCGTCCTCGACCGGCACCCGCAGGGCGATGCCGTCAAGCTTGCCCTTCAGCTCGGGGATGGCAAGCGACGCCGCCTTGGCCGCGCCGGTGGAGGTCGGGATGGTGTTGACCGCGGCCGAGCGGGCCCGGCGCAGGTCCTTGTGGGGGAAGTCCAGGATCACCTGGTCGTTGGTGTAGGCGTGGATGGTGGTCATGAAGCCCCGCTCGATGCCGAACTCGTCGAGCAGGACCTTGGCCATCGGCACCACCGAGTTGGTGGTGCAGGAGGCCATGGAGATGACCTCGTGGCTGGCGGGGTCGTACATCTGCTGGTTGACGCCCAGCACGAGGGTGACGTCCTCGTCCTTGGCCGGGGCGGAGATGATCACCTTCTTCGCCCCGCCCTTGAGGTGCAGGGCGGCGTCGTCGCGCTTGGTGAAGCGGCCGGTCGACTCGATCACCACGTCCACCCCGAGGTCGCCCCAGGCAAGCTGCGCCGGGTCCTTCTGGGCGCCGGCCAGGACGCGGGTGCCTCCGACGGTGATCGACTCGTCGTCGAAGGTCACCTCGTCGTCGAGCCGGCCGAAGGTCGAGTCGTACTTGAGCAGGTGGGCGAGGGTCTTGTTGTCGGTGAGGTCGTTGACGGCGACGATTTCGACGTCCTTGTCCCTGGCCGCGCGGAAGTAGTTGCGGCCGATGCGGCCGAAGCCGTTGATGCCGACACGTACGGTCATGGGTCCTCCCGGTGTTGGGTCGTGCGGGGCCATTCTTCCCCACCCGCTCCGGGGGGCGCCATCGCGGCCAGGCGGCGCAGGCGCGCGAGCACGGCGCCTTTGGAGCGGGGCGGGTCGAGCAGGGCGCCGAGCTCGGCCAGGCTGGCGTCGGGGTGGGCGAGGCGCAGCGCGGCGACGGCCGCCAGGTCGGCCGGCAGGTGCTCCCAGCCGTGCTGTCCGACGACCCGCTCGACGGCGACGAGCTGGGACATGGCCGCCGCGACGCTGCGGCGCAGGTTGGCCTGGTCGGCGTTGGCGAGCCGCACCGCCTCGCCGCGCACCTGACGCCGGATACGGCCGTCCTCCCAGGCCAGGTAGGCGCTCTGGGCGCCCATGGTGAGCAGGGCGCGGCCGATCGCCTCGCCGCCCTTGACGACCACCCGGTGCTGGTCGGTCCCGCGGACGCTGGCCCTGGCCGGCAGGCCGAGGCGGACCAGGGCGGCGGCCAGCGTGCCGGCGGTGCGCTCCTCGGGAGCGCCGATCTCCAGGTGCGGCTCGCGGGTCGGGCCGGACACCGACCCGCGGCCGAGGAACGCGCCGCGGACGAAGCAGGCGGCGGCGTCCCGACCCCGGAGCAGCCCGCCGCCCACGCCGAAGCTGAGCCGGCCGGCGGCGTCGAGGATGCCGGTGTCGGCGAGGACCTGCTCGACCCGCTCGGCCAGCACCACCTCGTAGCGGGACCGGGGGGCGAGCGCGCCGGCCTCGCGGACGCGGAAGTCGGCGCGGACGCCGTAGCCGGCGTGCAGCAGCCAGAAGGTGAGCCGGGCCACCCCGCCGGACCCGCCCGTCAGCACCAGCGTGAAGCGCGAGCGGTCGGGGCCGCCGGACCCCTCCGCGGCGCTCCCGATGTGGAGGGTGGCGGCGAACCGGAGCAGGGCGGCGAGCAGGGCGCGGCGCTCGGCGGGCGCGGCCGGCCGCAGCGCCGCCAGCTCCTCCTTCACCCGCACGGTGAGCTGTCCCCTGGTCAGCCGAGCTCCTTGAGGGCGGCGGCCAGCCGCGCCGGGTCGTGGCGGCCGGGCGCGTGGTCGGCGGCCAGCTCGGCGTGGACGACCCTGGCGCCGAGGGCGGCGAAGGCCCGCACCTCCCGGTCGGCGGCGGCGGCGTCGCGGGGCTGCTGGCAGAGGACCGCGTCCACCCCTAGCCCCGGGGAGTGGGCGAGGATCGCGGCCAGGTGGCCCTCCGGCGGAAAACCGCTCGTCTCCCCCTGCTGCGCCTCCAGGTTGCAGATGTACACGACCCGGTCGGAGGCGGCCGCCACGGCGCGTCCCAGCTCCGGCACGAGCAGGTTGGGGACCACCGAGGTGAAGGTCGAGCCGGGGCCGAGCAGCACCAGCTCGGCGGCGCGGACGGCCTCCACCGCGGCGGGGACCGCGGCCGGCTGGGGCGGGTCGAGCCACACCGCCTGCACCCGTCCGCGGGCCTGCGCGATCGCCACCTGCCCCTCGACCGTGCGGCCCTCGACCTGGCCGCAGAGCCGCACCGGCACCAGGGTGGACGGCAGCACCTGACCGTGGACCCGGAGCCAGGCTCCCGCCGCGGCCAGCGCCTCCAGGAAGCCGCCGCGCAGGTCGGCGAGGGCCGCCAGGGCCAGGTTGCCGAGGTTGTGGCCGGCCAGGTCGCCGCGCTCGAAGCGGTAGGCGAACAGCTCGCGCGCCTCGGCGGCCGGGTCGGCGAGGGCGAGCAGCGCCTTGCGCAGGTCGCCGGGTGGCAGCAGCCCGAGGTCGCGGCGCAGCCGGCCGGAGGACCCGCCGTCGTCGGCGACCGCCACCACCGCGGTCGGCTCCACCCCGAGAAGCCGGAGCGCGGTCAGGGTGACGGCCAGGCCGTGCCCCCCACCGAGCGCGACGACCTTCACTCCCGCTCCACGTCCCGGTGGGTGACGTGGCTCCGGTAGCCCTTGTCGGTCAGCCAGACGGCCAGCTCCCCGGCGAGCACCACGCTGCGGTGCTTGCCGCCGGTGCAGCCGATCGCCACCGTCAGGTAGTGCTTGCCCTCCTGCACGTAGCCGGGCAGGGCGACCTCCAGCAGCGCCTCGAGCCGCGCCATGAACAGCCCGGTGCCGTCCTGGGCGAGCACGTAGTCGCGGACGGCCCGGTCGGTGCCGCGCAGCGGGCGCAGCTCAGGCACCCAGTGCGGGTTGGGCAGGAAGCGGACGTCGACCACCATGTCGGCGTCCAGCGGGAGGCCGTACTTGAAGCCGAACGAGGCGACGGTGACGAGCAGCCCGGCCGCCTCGTCGGCGAAGGCGGCGAGGATCTTGGCGCGCAGCTCGTGGACGTTGAGGTCGCTGGTGTCCAGCACCAGGTCGGCGTCGGCGCGCAGCTCGCGGAGCAGCGCGCGCTCCAGCGCGATCGACTCGACCACCCCCTCGCCGGCCACCGGGTGCCGCCGCCTGGTCGCCTCGAAGCGGCGGACCAGCACCTCGTCGGAGGCCTCCAGGAACACCATTCGTAGATTGATGCCGTGGGCGCGGAGCTGGTCGAGCGCGCGGGGCAGCTCGGACACGTCGGCGGCGAAGGCGCCGCCGCGGGCGTCCATGACCAGCGCGACGCGGGTGTGGTCGCGGCCGACCACCGCCAGGTCGGCGACCCTGCCGATCAGCGACGGGGGGAGGTTGTCGATCACGAAGTAGCCGAGGTCCTCGAGGACCTTGGCCGCCTCCGACCGGCCGGCCCCCGACAGCCCGGTGATCACGACGAACTCGACCGCCGCGGCGCGCAGCCGGTCCTCGGTCCGCAGATTCTGGGTCATCTCGCCTTCGCCCCCCCGGACGCCTTGTTCTCCCCGTCCACCGGGGGGCTGGGCTTGAGCCCCCCGGACCCCCCACCGCCGTGCAGATGGTCGTAGACGACCTTAGCAAGTTGCGGGCCGAGGCCGGGGACCTGCTCCAGCTCCTCGAGGCTGGCCTGGGCGGCTTTGCGGGCGGAGCCGAAGTGGCGGACGAGCTGGCGGCGCCTGGTCTCCCCCACCCCGGGGATGCCGTCAAGGACGCTGCGGGTCATGGAGCGGCCGCGGAGCTTGCGGTGGTAGCCGATGGCGAAGCGGTGGGCCTCGTCGCGGACCCGCTGCAGCAGGTACAGGGCCTCGCTGGTGCGGGGGATGACCACCGGGTCGGGCGAGCCGGGCAGGTAGACCTCCTCCATCCGCTTGGCCAACGACACCACCGGCAGCTCCGGGCTGGCCGACGCCCGCACCGCCTCCAGCGCCGCGGCGAGCTGCGGCCGGCCGCCGTCGACCACGATCAGGTTCGGCGGGTAGGCGAACTTGCGCCGCTTGCCCCGATCCACCGAGGCACCCCCCTGGGGTTCCCCGGACCCCTCCGGCTCATCGAGGGCCGGCTCGCCACGCTCGCTGGCCAGGCGGGCGAGACGACGGGTGAGGACCTCGTGGAGGGAGGCCACGTCGTCCTGGCCCTCCACGGAGCGGATCTCGAAGCGGCGGTACTCGGACTTGCGCGCCAGGCCGTCCTCGAACACCACCATCGAGCCGACCACCTGGTTGCCCTGGAGGTTGGAGATGTCGTAGCACTCGATCCGCAGCGGCGCCTCCGGCAGGCCCAGCGTCTCCTGCAGCTCCTTCAGCCCGCGGGCGCGGGCGTCGAAGTCGCTGGCCCGCTTGAGCTTGTGGGCGGTGAAGGCCGCGCGGGCGTTGGCGGCGACCGTCTCCAGCAGGGCGCGCTTCTCGCCCCGGCGCGGCACGCGGAAGTCGACCGGGCCGCCGCGGATGCCGGCCAGCCAGGCGCGCAGGGCGCCGGCGCCCTCGGGCTCGACCGGCAGCAGCACCTCGCGGGGCACCTCGTCGGCCCGCTCGCCGTAGAGCTGCTGCACGAAGGTGGCGGCGAGCGCCGGGGTTTGCAGCGCCTCCACCTTGTCGACCACGAACCCTCGCCGGCCGACGACCCGGCCGCGGCGGACGAAGAACACCTGCACGGCGGCTTCCAGGTCGTCCTCGGCGAAGGCGGCGATGTCGAAGTCCTCAGCGGCCGAGGAGACCATCTGCTGGCGCTCCATGGCCTTGCGGACGCTGGCGAGCTGGTCGCGCAGGCGCGCCGCCAGCTCGAAGTTGAGCTGCTCGGCGGCCTCCCGCATCTCGCCCTCCAGGCGCTGGAGGGTGGGCCGGGTGCGGCCCTCCATGAAGACGATGAAGTCCTCGACGATCCGCCGGTGGTCCTCAGGGGAGATGTGGCCGACGCAGGGACCGGAGCACTTGTTGATGTCGTAGAGGATGCACGGCCGGCCGAGCCGCCGCTGCCGCTCGAACACGCCGCCCGAGCAGGTGCGCATCGGGAAGGTCCGCAGCAGCAGGTCGAGGGTCTCGCGGATGGCGTAGGCGTGGGCGTAGGGCCCGAAGTACCTGGTGCCCTTGCGCTTGCGGCCGCGCTCGACCCGGGGCCGCGGGATCTCGTCGCCGATCGGCACCGCCAGCCACGGGTAGGACTTGTCGTCGCGGTAGCGGACGTTGTAGCGCGGCCGGTGCTGCTTGATGAGGTTGTACTCGAGCTGGAGGGCCTCCACCTCGCCGGAGACGAGCATCCACTCCAAGGCCGATGAGGCCTCGACCATCGCCGCCGTGCGCGGGTGGAGGTTGCGCATCGGCTGGAAGTAGCTGGCGGTCCGCTTGCGCAGCGAGATCGCCTTGCCGACATAGATCACCCGCCCGTCCCGGTCGCGGAACAGGTACACGCCGGGACGGTCGGGAATCGCCTCGGGCCTCGGCCTGGGCGTGGTCGCGACGGTCATGCCCCGATTCTAGGCGCGCCCCGGACGAGTCCCCCGGAGCATGACGCGGGCTACGACGAACCGATGAGTCGAATTACGTCGGCCGGGGCCGCGCGGGACGAACGGCCAGATGACGACAGCAAGCAAGCCAGCCAGGCGACACCACGCCTGGCGGACGCGCCGGGCCCGGCGCCTCCCCGTCCAAGCCAGCTCGCACCCCGAGCCGAGGAGGTCCTGCCGTGCCGTTCCTGCCCCCACGCCCCCGTCGCCTCCCAACGAGGTCCGCACGGCGCGATGACAGCCCGGCGCTGACAGGGACCACCCCGCGCCGTCGTGGCGCCGTGCGAACCTCGTTGCAAGTGGTCGGCGTCGGCGCGCTCGGCCTGGCCGTCGGCGTCGGCGCCACCCTGGCCGTCAACGGCCTGCGCGGCGGCGGCGACCCGGTCGCCTCGGTGCAGCGCCTGGACCTGCCTGCCGCCCCGGCGTCGACCGCGGCGGCGGGCGGCAAGGGAGCGGACGAGGCCAAGCCGGTGGTTGCCGGCACCGCCCGGGCCGCGGTCCAGCGGTTCCTGAAGGCGACCGCCCGCGAGGACTTCACCGGCGCCTACCGGCTGCTGGACGACGCCGGCCGCAAGCGCTACCCGTCGGCGGCCCGCTGGACCCGGGCGCAGGCCGACCGCACCGCGATCACCGGCGTGCGGGTCGGCACCGCGCGGCCCGCCGGCCGGCCGGAGGGGTCCGGGGAACCCCAGGGGGGTGCCCCGGTGGGTCAGGCGATGGACGTCGCCGTCCAGCTCACCCACCCGGCCGCCATCGACCCGTTCGCGGGGCTGGTCCCGGCCCGCACCGTCGAGGTGTGGCGGGCCCGCTCCGAGGGCGGCGGCTGGCGCGTGGCGGCCGACCCGGTCTCGGTCCGCGCCGACCTG
>WNGB01023077.1_pt1 | contig 10577 bp, 15 predicted proteins | sample 5400681 | NCBI WGS metagenome assembly WNGB01 (sample SAMN13153367, study PRJNA577476) | soil metagenome | isolation source: 115 cm soil or saprolite under grassland replicate 2 | place: USA:California | collected 2016-06-15 | reverse complement strand
GAGCGACATTCCCAGGCCCACCCACCCCGGCACCTTCCACCTTGGGAGGTGGCGAGATGTCACTGTACCTACTCATTCCGACGCTGCTCGCGGTCGTCGTCCTCGGGTGGGTTGTGGGCATGTGGACCCGCAGACGGGCTGACCACTGGTGTACGCAGTGCGGGACGACGCTCCAGTGCCCCACCTGCCAACGGGCTGGCCGCCATCATCTGAACGCGAGTCGCTGATGGCGACGTACCTCGCCACCGCCGCGCTTGACCAGCTCGACCAGGCGCAAGCGGAACTCGAACGACATCTCGTGGCCGGCCCGGATGGTCGCTGTCTCGGATGCCAGGAACTTGAGCCATGCGCCGCACGGGCACGCATCGAGGCCGTCTTCGTTCTCTACGGACGATTGCCGAGGCGGCGGCCCGGCGCGACCGGTATGGGCACGCGCAGCCTTAAGGCGACCGATCGCCGCTCCTGGTTCGTCGGCTGATGGTCGGCCCTGGGCACCCACCAGCCAAGTCGCCTGAAGCTGGCATGGACCGGACTGAGGCGAACTACTACCGGGCCATGCACTACCTGGCTGGCGCCCTTTGGTTTATGGGCGCGGGCGAAGAGGCACTCGCAGCGCTCAACGAGTTGGTCGCGAAGGTGAAGGCAAAGACCAACGGGGAGCATGGGGGTCGGTAGCGTGCAGCTGCCCTTTGACCCAGCACACCCACCGGCCGAACCTCCCGAGGGCTGCCGTGACCGCGACAAATGGCGGCAAGGCTATGAACTGCACCGGCAGCACGCGCCCGATCTGTACGGCGCGTGCAAGCTGTGTCGGCAGAAGTCGCCGTGTTTCTTGTACCAGCTCGCCTTGCGCTCGCTGATCGACGCCTGCACGAGCGAGCAGCGGCACCAAGTGCTGCCGGGGCCGCCGCGGATTGTGATGACGTCGGCTTGCCGCTGGTGCGGGCGGTCGGTCGGGCTGCACAGCCTGTGGGGTTGGCTGCATATCGACGGGGCGGTCTTGCTGTGCCGGGAGCCACGAGAAGGGGCACCGCCGCTGTGTGTGGCGGAACCTGAATAGATAAGGCAAAGGCCATGACCTGGAACGAACGCCGGTGTGAGGCGTGCTGGATACCCGCTACTACGCAGGGCACGGCCCAGTGTCAAGAGCCGCCGGCATATCTGATCGTTCGCTTCGTCGAGCTTTATACGGAGGACGGCGAGCCAGTCGGCCCGGACCATGGCATCTATGACGATGCGCTGCGGTGGTTCTGTGGGCCTCATGCCATGGACTGGATGGAAATCGAGCCAGACTGCGGGCTGGTGCCGCTATCCGTGGGCTGAGCTCAAACGTGGAGTAGGGAGATTTCATAAATATTTCTTTTTTGGCTTGAGCTGGGGATAGGCCATTGCAATGTGCACTGGAGGCAGAGAGTGCGTTTAAGCCGGCAGCCATCACGTGACGTTCTCGTCAGAGTCCCCCATGACGGGCGTGGGCGTCAACCGGGCGGGGCAGCGGCAAAATAGTACACTTCAGCGGGTTCTTGTTATAGTCAAATCATTATGAATATCAATCTCATCATCGCCTCACTAGTTTATGCCATCACTTACCAGCTTCTTGTCATGATGCTGCCCACAGTCCGAGCAGCTGGCTTTGAGTCTAGAGGTGAGCTGGCAATTCTCCAGGCTGTCTGTGTTGTGCTGGCATATCTGGCCTACTACGTCACGTTGCCTCGGGCGCAGAGCAGACGATTTTCAGCTTCAAAACTTTTGCGTTTTGCACTAGCTGCCACCATCTATGTGGTAACTGCGTATGTTGCCTTGCGGTATGTGCCCGCCGTCCTGGGACATCTTCAACATGGCATTGAGAACCTGCCGGCCAGACTTACTTTACGGGTATTGGGTGTGTGGGTAGTGCCTTATTTAGCTCCACCGGTAATGTTCCTGGCGACTCTATGGCTGACAGCCAATAATAAGAAGAACATATTCAGGCAGTCCTTCAGTTCATTATTGACGGTGGTCACCCTGGTGGCCATCTGCTTCGATGTCTACTTGGCCATCATGTTGGCCAACGATCACACCGGCTGGTCCGGCTTAGTTGTGATCCCTATGTTCGTGCTGAGTGCCGTTCTCTTCTTGTTGGACGCCATTCTCTTGATAAGAGCAGGTACTAGAGTTCCGAAGGATAATCACCGACTGCGCAACACATATCTAGTCCTCGGTACAATCTTTGGTGTGCTCGTCGCAGCATTCGTGCCGTGGTTTATGGAGCTCTTCTCGACCGGACCGGCTACTTCCTTCGCGTAGTTCCGAGTTTGGTATTGCCAGATGATCCATGCCAAGCCGGCTACAACGACCCCTGCGGCCAGCCCGATGAGAGCCAGTGGCAGCCTTCGTTTTCGGGCTTCAGGCGATGATTACGAGAGGGGTCTTCACGTTAGCGTTTAAATTCAGGCAGGCCGATGGTAAAACGAATCGTGGTCTTGTCTGTGGGAGGATTGTTGCTCTTGGTGACTCCGCAATACCCGCCCTCGCCATTGTAAGTCTTGCTCCCGTAGACGTCGACGGAGAGGTCGACGTTGCCGTCCTGCAGTCGCGAATATGGGCTCAGTTTGCTGGTTCTATCGCTGTAAAACTTATTGTCCTCTGGGCTTACAGGCTCGGGGCCATCCTTCAACGTATATCCTGCTTGCTTGGCGGCCACTCGCACTAGCTCAGCCGCTTTCTCCCTGTCCCCGGGCACCTCGTATATCGCGTAATATCGAGGCACATTACTATCGGTCCCACGCCCCGTATCACCCCCGCTACATTTCTTTGCCGCATCTGCAGAGCTCTTCTCGACCGGACCGGCTACTTCCTTCGCGTAGTTCCGAGTTTGGTATTGCCAGATGATCCATGCCAAGCCGGCTACAACGACCCCTGCGGCCAGCCCGATGAGAGCCAGTGGCAGCCTTCGTTTTCGGGCTTCTGATTTTGGTTCTGAGGGGGTCATCAAGTGCTGGTTCCTATTTGTTGCCATAAGTATATAACAAAAGGCCCCCTCGGCAACCTTGCTGTACGAATAAGCGCATTGTATAGCCATTGAATTAATGTTATAGATGATCTTACGTGCCGGGAGTCTCGTTGACTCCCGGCATGAACTTTCCAATCATTCTCTCAGAAGGGGAGATGCGCCATGCGCGCAAACCGAATGGCAAGATGGCGAGTCGTCATAGCCTGTATGGCTATGCTCGCCAGCACCACGGCTCTCGCTCTGGCAACAGCCAGCCCGGCTCACGCCGATCCCGGCTGTCAGAACGGCGGCGCCTACATCTTGTGGGCCCGCGGCTCAGGACAGGCAATTGGCGACGTAGAAGCCCAACGCTTCCAGTGGAATGTCGAAACCTCCCTGAACGCGGCGGGCATCGGGACGCATGCCTGGGCAGAGCTCGGGAACCTTGACGGCAGCGTGCAGGGCCCGAATCAGTATCCTGACGATCCTGCGAACGAGTACCCCGCCGTCGGCGTGGGGTGGGCTCAGGTCAACGGCGACTACGACAACAGCGTGTTCATCGGTGTCGAGGAGCTCATCGCCAATCTGAATCACCGCTACACCCTGGGGCCTGTCGGCATGGGGTGCAGCACCGAAACCGCCGTCCTTGGTGGCTACTCTCAGGGGGCTGACCTCCTTGGTTGGGCCCTTGCGCTCACCGATGGTGGTTCGCTTTTTGGGCATCCGATGCCGGCGCTCACTCCAGCCGCTCGAAGCCACATCGGCTTCGTGGCTGGGTATGGTGATCCAAGATTGGACGCTTGGTCCTGCCCTAGGCCGCAATGGGTCCGTGGTAGCGTTCAGTGCCAAACTATCGGCGTCCTAGGCCAACGCGCACCTCAACCCGACATGGTAGGTCGCACGGGTAGCTGGTGCGACCAAGCCGACGGCATCTGCAATCAGAGCGTTCCCTTGCCAGGCACCCACACCACTGCCTACCGGGGCAATCAGGCCAATGGCAGCGATGGCTGGATTGCACAGTCAGCGGCCGAGATTGCAAACAACATTCGCACGAAGGTATGCACCTTTGTTCAGTGTCACACCGACCTGATGTTCCTGCACAAGTTGGCCGACAACGGCGCCAACATGTACATCTACAACCAGGCCAACGGCTTCGGAAGCCCCGGCCTCATGCGGATCTTCCCGGGCTCGTCAGGGTGGAACTGGAACCTCATGAAGATCGCCATGGGTGACGTCAACAACGACGGCGCTTCCGATCTGATGATGCTCCACAAGACCGGCGACGGTGGTGCGAACTTCTACGTCTTCTACGGCGGGGCCGCCCAGTACGCCGACAGCAGCCCGGTCAAGAACTTCCCGGGCTCGGCAGGCTGGAGCTTCGACTCGATGAAGATGGTGGTTGGCGATTTCGATGTTGACCACCGCACCGACCTGATGTTCCTGCATAAGACGGGGGACAACGGCGCGAACCTGTACATCTACAACCAGGCAGGTGGCTTCACCGGCCCCGGCCTGGTGCGTCAGTTCCCTGGGTCGTCGGGGTGGAACTGGAACCTAATGAAGCTGGCCACCGGCGACGTCAACAACGACGGCGTCTCCGATCTGCTCCTGCTCCATAAGACCGGCGACGGTGGTGCCAACTTCTACACCATCCTCGGCGGTTCCGGTCAGTTCATCCCGGGTAGTCCGGCCCGGCAGTTCCCTGCTTCCGCCGGTTGGAGCTGGGACAGCATGAAGATGGTGGCGGGCGACTTCGACGGCGACCACCATGCTGACCTGATGTTCATGCACAAGTTGGCCGACAACGGCGCCAACCTGTACATCTACAACCAGGCTACCGGGTTCACCGGTCCCGGCCTTACCCGGGCCTACCCGGCCTCGGCAGGCTGGAACTGGAACCTAATGAAGCTGGCTACCGGCGACATCAACAACGGTGTCTCTTGCCTGCTCATGCTCCACAAGACCGGCGACGGAGGAGCCAACTTCTACGCCTTCTACGGCGGCACCGGCCAATTCGCAGACGGCAGCCCCGTCAAGAACTTCCCTGCCTCTGGCGGATGGAGCTTCGACTCCATGTTGTCACCGCTCAATTAACCAATTCGTTCGACTCAAGACAGTCCTTTGATGTCTCGGGTTGTGCGCCCAGAGTTTGATTAGGCTCGCAATCCGCGATGTCAAATACAGCCTCTAGCGGGAGAGCCTTTGGCCTCGCGCCGGAGGCTTTCTCGTATTAGTAGGCACGCAGTATCCGCTCTATTCTCGATACTTGGCCTAAAACGCTAGCGGCAAAGGCTCTTCCCGGTGGTCTCACAAGTACAGCCGCCCGGCCTCCATAGGAGACCGGGCGATTGGCTGATCGAATACTCGGGGTTTGGATTCGTTCAGCGGGCGGACTCGGATGCTCGCCAGTCGGCGTGCATCTGGTGGAAGTTGGCCTCAGCTAGGAACTCCCAGTACGTCAGATCCTCGTCTTCCTCTGGCACCCTCACTTGGAGGATGGCGTGTTCATCAGGATCGTTCATCTCGCTGATGAGGTACCGTCGAACCCTGGGATTGACGACGCACCGGGAGAGGAAGACGAGCATGATGGCAACTGCGTCGGTGTAGTTGTCCCCGATGGTTTCGAAGCCATCGGCCCATAGCCACTGACGATACGCCTCCTGCAGGGAGTAGAACTGTTGGTTCCTGGTATGACTCATCCAGCTCGTGAACGACTCGACAAGCATGCCGATGTGATCGCTATAGGGGTCATCGTCTTCTGACACGGGTTCCTCCGTGGCTAAGACCCGTGTCCTTCACGAGTCCGCCCGCCTGGATTCCCTGCTTTGCTGCGGCAACGAATCAAGCGGTCGGACTCATGCGGGTGCGACTATACGCTTTGCGGAACCACTAATCAACGTAGCTTGCGACTGGAGGGATATTGTCTGGATCTCTCCAATCCGTTTGGGTCTGGGCGAGCCTCAACCAGCCTAGTTGAATGAGGTCATTGAGCGTTTTTGCATGAGCCCCTAATGTATGGAACATGCAACGGTCGGCGGTCGCGTCAACGAGGCACCTACAGGTGTCAGTGAGGGCCGCGAACCGTGAGTACACCACTCGCCCGTACGGCTCAGCGTCAAGGGCATCGATAAATGCCGAGCCCGAATTGGCGCTACGTTCGGGGTCGTGGGTTACCCGGTCGAGCGTTAGATCGACCCAGTCCTCTTCCGGCGGGGTGAAGGCGAACATGCTCTGAAATTCCGTCAGGAGGTCGGACAATAAGATCTTGGGATCAAAGTGTATGGTCCTAAATTCGCCTGACTCGGCCCAATCCTGAGGCCAGCCTTCATAGCGGATGAAGCGCCAGATAATTGCCACATAGTACAACGCGTATTTTAGATAAAAATGTGCGTACCGCTTCTCCGTATGTACTCGGGGCTCGTACTCGCGATCAAATATGATGGCGGGGGGTATAGGCACCATGTCTCGAAGCGAGAGCCCATCTCTCACTCTGATGAAGTACTCGGCGTTCCAGGCAACCTGCTGCAACAACCCCCCGAGCCTGAAATACCACCAGTACGTCTCGGTCCACATCGTGCCAATTTCGACAGCCGATGCGGTGACGCCAGCGAGGGTGTTCTGTTGCTGCTCACGTAGTTCAACTTCGTGGCTAAAGAGTTGTTCGGCGATGGGCGGAAGGAGTTCATTATCAGATATCCGACTTCGGAAGTTGTCGGGCTTCGCTGGAAAACGGCGCCTCTTGTGGTTTAGGTGCTCGTTGTAGTAGTCCAACGCTTTTTGTCGGCGGTCTCCAGGCCCTTTGGAAGGGGTTCTGGGAGAGAATCCGAACAACCGCATACGAACTTCAAAGTAATGTTCAGCATCCTCTGGATCATCAAGGACCGCCATGCTGGTCTTATCGTTTGACCGCACGTTGTCCTGGGCAATTGAGACCGCTTTTGCACGTTGAATTGCCTTGCGGACGGCATTATGGACGCTGTACGCGCTGGGTACCGGAGGCTTCTCCCCAAGGGGAGTGGTTGCCCGGCGATCTCGGACCGGATCGTTGCTGGCAGATGCGAGAACCCGCTCAAGGTACGGGAATACCAGAAGCTTACGGCAGTGGCGCTGATCGAGATTTATGCCCGCATAGATGACGCGACGAAGATCGCGAATCATGCCCTCCGTGAGCTGGGCGCTGATTGCCTCGGTGTTCTGATCTTGTTCTGCTTCCATCTCTCACCGTTCCGCCTTCGTCACAACCCGGGTGTCAGCGTAGGTCGTGGACTGTCCCACGACGAAGGACGAGGAGGTCAGCATGGAAGGTGAAGTGGTGAGGCGAAACTACGCCTACGATCCGGTGCCGGTGAGCCGAGCTGCGGCGAAGCGGCTTGCGCACATCCAGGAAGAGGCAGCCATCACCCAGGCCGTGATTGCGGCGCGGGCCCAGGAGGGCCGGGCGCTTCTTGACGCTGGGGAGCGGGACAGGTACCGCCAGGCAGAGCAGCGGATCGTTGGCGGCTATGACCTGGCGGATCATGCCATCGACCGGGCGACCTACCTCAACTACACCGTCAATCAGGTGAGCCGGGACAACCCAGGGCTGGAGATGCAGCTGAGGGGCATCGAGGAGACGGCGGCGCTCGGTGCTCGCCTGGTCATCTACCACTACATCACCGGCCGATGAGCTGGCACTGGAGCGCGCACTGGACCGTGGACCCCGACTCGGTCTCGATGTGGGCGCTAGGAGTCGCGCTCGTGCTCACCGCTCTGTTGATTTTGGCCGCCCTGGTCGTCAGCCTCATCGGTTGGTGGCTGGACGAGCCGGGGCCTGCGGCCTCGCATCAGCCCCGGACCGAGGTAGCCCGGCTGGGCGAGTACAGGAGCGCGATTGACGAGGTGTACGACCGCGCCGAGCAGGAAGTACATCGGGTCATCGAGCGGGGCGACGGTGGCTGAGAAAGAAGTCCGCAAGTGGCCGGCCAAGGCGATGAGTGCCGTGGTCGTGGTACTTGCTGTGGCGGTAGGGGCGCGGGTGGCATGGGAGCTGCTTGCGCCCCTGGTGCCGGTACTTCTTGTACTGGTTGGGCTTGGTGTGGTGTATGCCGTGGTGTTCGGAAGATTCCGACGATAAGGAGGACATGGTGAATTGTGCCCAGGAAGGGCCATATTCGAATGGTCGGCAAGTTCGCCGCCCGCGACATCGCGGAGCGTGCGCATGAACTGAAGGAGTTTGAACGCCAGCTGCGGCGAGAGCGCCGGGGACGCCCGGCAGGCCAGTACAACGGTGCGGCGGTCAGGCGTAGCCGTTCCAGGAGGTCATGACTGACGCGAGCCGGCCGACACTGCACCGTGATTGGTGGGTGTCGGCCGGCATCGCCGTGTCGGCGACGTCGGCGGCGGTGTCGAGCTTCTCGGGCTTGCGGTCGCTCGCGATCGTGACCGGGTGGCCAGAGGCACTATCGCCGCTACTGCCGTTGACGGTGGACGCCTACGCCATGACGGCAACGCGGGTGTGGCTGGCGGCCTCGACGGGTTCGGAGCGGGCGCGGCGGTTTGCCCGCTGGAACGCGATCGGGGCCATCTTGCTGTCCGTGGCCGGCAACGCGACGTGGCATCTCATCGCGGTGCACCTGCTCGTTGTCTCTTGGGGCATAGTGCTCGTGGTCGGGTCGATACCGGCGCTGGTACTCGGACTGGTGTCGCACCTAGCAGTCTTGCGCGGCCAGGTCAACTCGGTCTCGGCGGCCCGGGTGGTTCGGACTGAGGCCGTACCCGGTACTCCGGTCCTTGGATCAGGCCAGGCGGCAGTCCGGCCCGAGGACGGCCCCCGGTACGCCAGCGAGGAGGAGTTGGTAACGGCCGCGCGGGCGGCCGACCGGGCGCACCGGGCGCGGAACGGCGACAAGCCGTTGACGCGGGACGCTTTGCGACGGGAGCTGCGGATCGGCGGAGCGCGGGCCACGGCTGTTGCACGGCGACTGAAACAGGAGCGTGAGGCGGCGCTGGCGGACGGTACCTGAGCTTTACTTTGGTAGCGCCAATGTGACGAGTGCCTGTGACGATTTCCCAGGTGCTGCGGTTGAGTGTTCGGTGTTTATTCGGGTGAATGCCTACAGAAGTTAGGCACCTGCGATCCGCATACTAGCTTCAGACGAGTGGTGTTTGGGCCTGTGGCAAGGCTAATTCGGCGAAAAGGCCGCATGGCTTGTTGTTGTCAAATTCGGGTCGCCGCTGTCCAGAGGACGTATTAAGAGAGGGGGTAAGACATGAAGCATCAACACGTAGAGGCAAGCAGACAGGCGACCGCGGGATACCAGAATCGGGTGGCGCATGTCGCCTCGGAGACGGAGGTATGAGGGCGGCTCCGCGTAACACCATCCTGACCGGCGACGCGGTGATGCGGCTGCGTGAACTCCCAGCGTCGAGTGTCGACTGTGTAGTGACGAGCCCGCCGTATTTTCAGCTACGTAATTATGGGGTACGCGGGCAGCTCGGGCTGGAACCAACGGTAGCCGAGTGGGTAGCGAATCTTAGGCAGGTCTGCCGTGAGGTTGCTCGGGTGCTTGTGCCGACCGGGGCGCTATGGCTGAACCTCGGGGACAGCTTCAGCCGGCACCCGAAGTACGGAGCACCGACCAAGAGCCTCATCCTCGCACCGGAGCGGCTACTGCTGGCGCTGGCCGATGACGGCTGGTTGGTGCGTACAAAGGTGATCTGGAGCAAGACCAACCCGATGCCGTCCAGCGTGACGGACCGGCTCAGTCTGAGCTACGAAGTGATCTTTTTCTTGGTCCGGCAGCCGACGTACTTCTTTGACCTGGACGCGATTCGGGAGCCGCACCGGTCGTCCGCTGCCAAGCGGGCCCGGGTGCCGCAGCAACAGCTCCCAGTCTGGGCCGGTCCGTTGGCCGCGTCCCGTAACGGCTTGCGGCGGGCTCGCGCTACCGGCGAGCCGGGCCACCCGCTGGGAAAGAACCCCACGGATGTCTGGAGCGTGGCGACGCGGGGCTTTCGCGGAGCGCACTTCGCCACCTTCCCGCCGGAGTTGGTTCGCCGCCCGATCCTGGCGACCTGCCCGGCGGTGGTGTGTACGGCCTGCGGCCAGGGACAGAAGTCCAGTACCGGGACGCTGCCATGCCGTTGTAAGGCGCCTGCGCGGCGCGGCCTCACCTTGGACCCATTTCTAGGCAGTGGCACTACGGCGCTGGTGGCACGGGAGTTGGGCCGCGACTGGTTGGGCGTTGAGCTAAACCCGAGTTACGTAGCGTTGGCCCAAGAGCGGCTTGGTCTGGTACCTGAGCCCGCCTCATCGGACACGACCGAGGAGCTGGCGGCATGACGGGCCTCGTCGGTGTCGTGCGGCTGCCATACCTATCCCAACCGGGGATGGGCGGCCGCACTAGCACCGAAGAGGTGAGCACCATGACCGAAGTCAGTCCGAGCGGCACCAAGACGCTCGGTATCAAGCTCCCGGACGCGCTGCACGCGCAGCTCGTCCTGATCTCCAGCCTCGAAGGGTTGTCGCTGACCGACGCCATCCGGCAGGCCATCGACGGCTACATCGAGAAGAAGCGAGGAGAGGGCGATCTAGCGGCCCGGGCTGCCCAGGCGTCCGAGGAGATAG
>WNGB01020254.1_pt1 | contig 10578 bp, 10 predicted proteins | sample 5400681 | NCBI WGS metagenome assembly WNGB01 (sample SAMN13153367, study PRJNA577476) | soil metagenome | isolation source: 115 cm soil or saprolite under grassland replicate 2 | place: USA:California | collected 2016-06-15 | reverse complement strand
GCTGAATCCACTCAAAGGTCGCCTTCGATATTGACGCCCGCTGATGCATATCGGCCGCCAGCTGCATGGCCGCCCTCCGGATTGGGGCGCGCTGACGCATATTGGCCGCCAAGCGGTCCAAATTGGCCGCCTTTCGGATTGGGGCGCGCTGATGCATATTGGCCGCCAAGTGGTCCAAATTGGCCACCTTTCATATTGACGCCCCCCGCCGAGGCAAATTGGCCGCCCTACGGTCCATGATGCCGCGAGCGATCGGCTGGGCGTTGGATGCTCATGTGCAGGCCAGCTTGGCGATCGCGGCGCTCAAGATGGCGATCGGTGCGCGCTGCCCCGCAGCGGGCAGCCTCATCCATCACTCTGACCGCGGGGTGCAGTACGCATGCCATGACTATACGTCGATCCTCGCGGCCTACGACATCCGGCCCAGCATGAGCCGCGTCGGCTGTCCATACGACAACGCCAAGGCGGAAAGCTTCATGAAGACGCTCAAACACGAAGAAGTCGATGGCCAAGCTTATCGCGATGTCGCCCAGGCACGCTCTGCCATCGGTGACTTCGTGGAGCAGGTCTACAATCGTCAGCGCCTGCACTCGGCGCTCGCCTATCGACCGCCCGCCGAGTTTGAGGCAAATTTGCCGCCGAGAAGAGCTACCCCGCTTCTCTCGCAGGTTCCAGCAACCTGTCCCTAATTTACCTGTCTCACCCATGGGGTGCAGTCCAAAGATCATGCTCACACAAAAAAGTTAGACCTTGATCCGATTCAATCTGGACGGATCAGGGGCCTAACGAAACACGCGCTCAGTTGCGCTGGATAATGCACTCACCGCCCGCGGCCTTGAGGCTGCCGCAGAATTGGTCGGCCGCGCCGGCCGACGCAAACGGCCCCACCATGGCGCGATAATAAATTCCCTTCGCACCAAGATCGGCGCGTTGAAAGATGGCGGTCCGGCCGCCCAGTTGGCGAGGGAACTTCGACTGCAGCGACCGAAAGGACGCCTGCGCGTCGGCTTTGCTGCGGCGCGCCGAAACCTGCACGATATACCCGGCAGCATTCGCCGCGACTGCCGGCGGGGCGCCACGCTGTTCCGGCTGGGCTTGAGACTGCGCAGTCTGCGTCGGACCACGGCCGAAATAGTTGGTCCAATAGGCATAGGCGCCTGCGGTCCCGAGCGCGGCACAACCGATCAGCGCGAGCGCGGTGACAAGACCGCGGCGCCGGCCCTTGCGCGGCGGATTGTCGGGCAACTCCTCATCGCGCCAACCCATGGCGCCGGCGCGATCAAAATCGTCCGCACGGTCGTGCGCGGCCCGTGCCGCGCGCACGGCTTCCGCGAAGTCCTCTTGATACCGATCGAACCCCTTAGCGGCGATTTGCGGAACGTCATGATCACGGCCGTGCGAATGCTCTTTGTACCGATCGTCCGGGTACCGATCGTCCGGCGCGCCTGCGTGATAGGCACCGAGCCTGAGAAAGTCTGCGTCACGCGGCGCAAGCTGATCAAGCGCCGCGCGCAGGCTACCAATTGTCTTCCTGGGCGTCGTGGACGACTTCCTGCTCGGAGTCGTGGACTTCCTGCTCGGAGTCGTGGACGACTTCCTGCTGGAAGTCGTGGACGATTTCCTGCCCGTGCGCTGCTCGATCTCGATGGTGACCGCCTCCCAGTGGCGCCCGAGCGCACCGCCTGATCGGCGCGCGCAGGCGCATGCGAGCCAATATGCATCCTTGCCGAACTCGTTCAGCAGTTCGGTTGCCTCTTGCGCCGCCACCTCCTGCCGCGCGCGAGGCCGCACCCATCCACGCCACCCGGCAGATCGACTCGACCGACCGAGTATCGACGAAAATTCATCCTCGACGTTGTCAACACGCACTGACATTGGCCACACACGCTACGCTTTCGACCAATGGGTCTCTTTACAGATCTTGCTGAACAGATCTTACAGATCGCGCCAGCTCTACTTTTCGCCCGGCCGACGCCGGTAATCGACGGCCGTTAGAGTGAACGGTTTGGATGATTAATCCGCGTGACTGGGTCGTAACAATGGCAACGGGCACATGTCGACGCTCCCTCGCACGTTGTCCGCTTTCGTGCCAGCGGAAAACGGACATCAAACGCATCTCATCGGGCGCGTCGATCGATGAGTACACAAACCCAACGCGGCGCCGGAGCGCTTTGCCGGGAATCGACCTCCAGCTTGCCAAACCGGTTGACAAAAGTCTACATATGTTGATTATCAGACCATGCCGCGGAAACCGAACAACTCACGCCAAACCAAAGCTTTGCTGGCCAGCTTTCTGGAGCAGGCTCGAATGTGGCGACATGGCTATGATCTTTCGAAGGAAACGGGCCTGAAATCGGGCACGCTTTATCCCTTGCTCATGCGCCTGAGTGAACAGGGCTTGCTCGAATCGCGCTGGCAAGAGCCGGAACGGTCCGGCTTGCCGCCGCGCCATGTCTATCGGCTGACCGCAACGGGGCTGGCGCTTGCTCGTGAACAGGAATTGGAAGCGGTCGCAACCGAGCGCGCAGGAGTGTTGGCATGAATGCCGCGCCAAGCCGGTCTCGACGATTGGCGCTGACACTTGCGAGGCATGCCGCATGGATGCTGCCCAGCGCACCATCGTCATGGGCGCAAGCGATGCGGCACGAGCTCGATTACATCGCGGATGATTCAGCCGCCCTGCGTTGGGCATTCGGCTGCATGCTGGCGAGTTACAAGGCCCGATTGACCCATTGGCCACGGTTTAGTCGGCGGCCTGCCTGGCGGCACGTCGCGACCAGCGGCGCCCTGATGCTCTTGATCGGCCTTGCGCTGCAGGAACGTGCCGGAGGCCAGACCGAGCCGCCGCGACCCGACTTCGACGAGACGACATGCGATCTGCCGGGAGTATCGACGGAGATTCGCCCGCGGCTGCGGTGCGGCACGGTCAGCGTCCCGCGAAATTACGACAAGCCCGACGCGGGCCGTTTCAAGTTGGCGGTTGTCGTTATCAAAAGCGAGCAGCAGCCCTCGTGGCCGGAGCCTGTTGTCTATATCAGCGGTGGCCCCGGCTCTCCCCTCACCGTCTATGCCGCACATCAGGCCCGGACTCCGTATGCGCCCCGCCGCGATCTGATCCTCGTCGACCAAAGAGGAACCGGCCAATCTGAGCCGGGCCTGTGCCCTGATCTTGCTGGCAAGCTCTTGGAGGCAGCCCTTGCCTTCGCGGCCAGCGCTACCGAAGAGGCTTTCGCGACGCGCCAGGCCACCTATTTGGCTTGCCGCGATCAGGCGATCGGCCGCGGCCTCGATCTCAGGGATTTCGGAACACAGGTTACCGCTGAGGATCTGGAGTGGGTGAGAAAGGCATTGCAGATAGCGCGCTGGAACGTTTACGGCGAGTCCTACGGGACGACAGTCGCCATGACGTTGGTGGCGCTCCATCCCGACACGGTTCGCACGGTGGTCCTGGATTCCATCTACCCACCCAACCCGGTGCCGCTGTGGTCGACCACTGTGAATGACGCTCGCGATGCGTTCTTCGCGAACTGCGCGCGTGACAACGTCTGCTCCACGTCGTTTCCCAATCTCGCGGAAACCTATCGGGAGACACTGGCGAGGCTCGATCAGAAGCCGTTGCTTGTAACGGTCCCGCCGCAAATGCGACAACCCGATGATCGGGTCATACTCACCGCGTCGCTGTTCGAGGCGGTCGTCACCAACTTGCTCTATTACCCGACCGCGTACCCAACTTTGCCCCACGTGATCCAATCCGTTCACGACGGTGAGCTGCAAGGCCTTGGGCAAAGCCTTGGACAAGTGCTCGGGCCAATCCTTGCAGCCCAACTCGCGGCCGCGGCGACACAGAACCGCGCGACACATGCGGCGGTCGAGTGCCGGGATCGTCCGCACTATCGCCAACACCTTCCAGCTGGCGCGCACGGGCTGGACCGAAGGCAATTGTACGGCATCTGCGCTCGCTGGTCGGATGTTGGGCCCCCGCCTCTCGTTCCCGCAGGCACACGCGTGCCGACGCTGGTATTGGCCGGCCAATTCGACCCCGTGGCGAGGCCAGCCTTGAGCCGCCATGTTGCGGACCTGATCGGCGGCAGCGCGCGCTTCGTCGAATTCCCTCTTGTCGGTCACAACGTCAGGCAATTCAGCGCTTGCGGCGCCAGGATCGCGGCAGATTTCATCGACCATCCCGCGCAGAAACTGGACACATCGTGCACCGATCGGACCTCGCCAATTCCCTTCCTCCCCAAACGCCGGTGAAAACCCGATGCATGTCTATGCTCAAGAGAAGCGCAAAGAGAGCAAGCTGGCCGAAACAGGCCGCGTGGTTGTTCAGGCCCTCCTTATCGCGCTCGTGATCCGCACGCTCCTGTTCCAGCCGTTCAATATTCCATCCGGATCGATGAAGGCCACGCTGCTGGTCGGAGATTATTTGTTTGTTTCGCAGTTCAGCTACGGCTACACCCGCTATTCGCTGCCGTTTTCGCTGCCACTGTTTTCTGGCCGCATCTTTGGCTCGGAGCCGAAGCGCGGCGATGTGGCGGTATTCCGTCTGCCGCGTGACACCTCCACCGATTACATCAAGCGCGTCATCGGCCTGCCCGGCGATCGCATCCAGATGATCGGCGGGCTGCTGCATATCAACGGCACTCCGGTCAAGCGCGAGAGCATCAGCGATTTCTTAGACGATGAAAGCGGCGTCGCGGTCCGGCGCTGGCGTGAAACGCTGCCGAGCGGCGTGAGCTACGAAACGCTCGATCTTCAAGACAACGGATTCCTCGACAATACCGATGAATACGTAGTTCCACCCGGACACTACTTCATGATGGGCGACAATCGCGACAATTCGCTCGACAGTCGCGTGCCGTCGGCGGTCGGCTACGTGCCGTTCGAGAACCTCATCGGCAAGGCACAGATCGTCTTTTTCTCAATAGGCGATGGCGAGCCCGCCTGGCACGTCTGGAGTTGGCCTTGGTCGGTGCGCTGGAGCCGCTTGTTCACCATCGTCAGATGAGCCCCAGCAATTCCCGTCGCCGCATGGGTGGCAGGCAAAACATGCTGGTTCCTGGCGTGAATTGGATTGGCACGAGCCGGCGTGCCGTATCTTGCTGCGTCGCAGCGAGCGGTCGAAGCGGCCAACGCCTGCCTGCCCATCTTCCACAATCACTACCACATCACCACGATTTTACGGTACCGTGATGATGGGCTGGCCGAATTGAGACGCGAAGTCCCATCAGTGCAATGGGCAGTGATCATCCGTTTGGTGGACATCAGAGTCATGCCATAGTTCACCGAGCGGGCGTGTGCGGTACTTCGACCCGAAGGGAGGATGTAATGGCCAATATTCTACTCCGAATGCGCAATTGCGCCGGTTCGGCACTTGCGCTCATTCTCGCGGGCGGACCCGCGACGGCCTGGGAGCCCACAAAGCCGGTGGAGATCGTCGTCGCCGCCGGTGCCGGCGGCGCTTCCGACCAGATGGCGCGAATGATGCAGGCGGCCATCCAGAAGAACAACCTGATGAAGCAGCCGATCGTCGTCTCGCTCAAGGGCGGTGCGTCGGGCGCCGAAGCGCTCATGTACATGAAAGCGGGCTCCGGCGACGCCAACAGAGTGCTCATCGCCTATTCGCTGATCTATATGCTGCCGCTCTCCGCGAAGATTCCCTTCAACTGGCGTGAGCTCACCCCGGTGTCGGTCCTTGCGCTCGACCAGTTCGTGCTCTGGGACAACACCACGCTGCCGCACAAGAATGTGAAAGAGTTCATCGACGCGGCCAAGAGTGCCAGTCCCCCGTTCAAGATGGGGGGGACCGGATCGAAGCGCGAGGATCACGTCCTCACCGCCTTCATCGAAAAGCGCACCGGCGCGAAGTTCGTATACCTGCCCTACACATCGGGCGGCGAGGCAGCGACACAGCTCGTTGGCAATCATACCGCCTCGAACGTCAACAATCCCTCCGAGAATCTCGAAGTGTGGCGCGCCGGCCAGGTGCGGGCGCTCTGCGTATTCGACAAGGAGCGCATCGAATATAAGACCAAGGTCGCGGGCACCATGTCGTGGAACGACGTGCCGACGTGCAAGGAGGAAGGCCTCGACGTGGAATACCTCATGCTGCGCGCCATGTTCCTCCCCGGCAAAGTCACGGCCGACCAGACAGCGTTCTACGTCGATCTGTTTAAGAAGGTCGCCCAGACGTCTGAGTTCAAGGACTACATGGAAAAGCAGGCGCTCAAGCCGATCTTCCTCACCGGCCCGGACATGGTAAAATTCCTCGAGGAAGACAACACCCTCAACGCGCAATTGATGAATGAGGCGGGCTTCGTCGCGAAATGACGCTGCCCGACAATCCCTGACAACAACGGCGCGTTCAAGTGCCTTTCATTCGGACTGGAGAATTGGATGGCCGAGGAAGCAGACCCGGCGGAGGGCGACGCATCTGCCGTCGTCGGCACCCGCAGCGCCGACATCGTCGTCTATCTGATGCTCTTGGGCTTCGCGGCTCTCCTGGGATTCGATAACTGGCGCACCGGCATGTCCTGGGAAGCCGACGGCCCGCAGGCCGGCTACTTTCCGTTCTATCTGTCAGTCCTTCTCGGCTTGGCGAGCCTCTACGGACTGGTCCACAAGCTCTTCAGGGAGTCGGGACCGGGCGAAACCTTTGTGACCGGTGAACAGTTCCGCCGCGTGATGCAGGTCTTCGTGCCGACCTTGCTTTTCTGCGTGTTCATGCAGTGGCTCGGTCTCTATGTGGCGAGTTTCGTGTTGATCACGGGGTTCATGTGGCTCGTCGGACGCATTGCGCTGTGGAAGTCGCTGGTCACCGGGTTCCTGTTCTCCATCATTATGTTCATCACCTTCGACATCGCGTTCGACGTCATCATGCCAAAAGGGCCGCTGGAAGCGGCCTTCGGCTACTAGGCACCAGGATCGCGCGATGGAAGCTTTTGGTCTGCTGCTTCACGGCTTCAGCGTCCTGCTCACGTTCAAGACGCTGGCCTTCATGATCGTCGGCCTGGTGCTCGGCATCTTTGTCGGTGTATTGCCGGGACTTGGCGGCCCGAACGGCGTCGCGATTCTCTTGCCGCTCACCTTCACGATGGACCCGACGACCGCGATCGTGATGCTGTCGTGCATCTACTGGGGCGCGCTGTTCGGCGGGGCGATCACCTCGATCCTGTTCAATATACCGGGCGAGGCGTGGTCGGTCGCGACCACCTTCGACGGCTACCCGATGGCGCAGCAGGGTCGGGCGGCCGAGGCGCTGACCGCGGCCTTCACTTCGTCGTTCGTCGGATCACTGGTCGCCGTCCTTCTGATCACTTTTCTCGCGCCCGGCATCGCTTCGTTTGCCCTGCAGTTCGGACCGCCGGAATTCTTCGCAGTCTATCTGCTCACCTTCTGCTCGTTTGTCGGGCTGGGGCGCGAGGACAAGCACAAGACGATCATCTCCACGACGCTTGGATTTCTGCTTGCCGGCATCGGCTTGGACACCGTGTCAGGCCAATTGCGCATGACCTTCGGCTGGGACGAGCTGCTGCGCGGCATCAACTTTCTGGTCGCGGTCATCGGATTGTTCGGCATCAGCGAGATTCTCCTCACCATGGAGGAGCGGCTGGCGCTGCGGGGGCACGCCGCCAGCATCAGTCTGCGCGTGGTGTTGAACGTCTGGAAGGATCTGCCGCGCTACTGGATGACGTTGTTGCGTTCCTCCGCGATCGGCTGCTGGCTCGGGATCACGCCGGGCGGCGCGATCGCGGCCTCTTTCATGGGCTACAACCTCGCCAAACGCTTCTCGAAAGACCCGGAAGGTTTTGGCAAGGGCAAGATCGAAGGTGTATTCGCGCCGGAAACGGCCGCACATGCCTCGGGCACCGCGGCGCTCCTGCCCATGCTGGCGCTCGGCATTCCGGGCTCCGGCACGGCGGCGATTCTGCTCGGCGGCCTGTTGGTGTGGGGCCTCAATCCAGGACCGCTGTTGTTTGTCGAGCACAAGGACTTCGTGTGGGGTCTGATTGCTTCGATGTACCTCGGCAACGTGGTCGGGTTGGTGATGGTGCTCACGACGGTGCCGATCTTCGCTGCCATCCTGCGCGTGCCGTTCTCTGCAATTGCGCCAATGATTGTGGTGTCCTGCGCCATCGGCGCCTTTGCCATCCAGAACGCCATGTTCGACGTATGGCTCATGCTTTTGTTCGGGGTGGTCGGCTATGTCTTCAAGAAGCTCAACATTCCGTTGGCCCCGTTCACACTTGCGTTAGTGCTCGGCAACCGCGCCGAGGTTTTGGCCATTGATCAGCCAGACGTTTGAGCGCCTTAGCCGCCTGTGGCGTCCAGCGGCTGTGGTTCGAACGCCGCATAGTTGACTATCTGCGGATCAAAAAAACTCGTCGGCTTGAAATGTCCGCTTTGGCCCGACTCGGAAGAGCCGATCAGCAAAGGTCAGGTTGATGGGGTGGAGCGGGCATGCATACCATATGAGGCCGACCACATGCAGGTCGCCACGACCGGGTGTAGAATGGCTCTGTTGAGCCACATTCCCTATCCGCGTTCCTCTCTTTTGAAACGCGTCCATCAAGACATACTTCTACAATTTCAAGCGAGCTGGGAAGTCTCGGTTCAGGGATGCCAATGCCGCTGCCCCTCCGCGAGAAGTTCACAATGCTGATGCCGCCATCGTTGTTCTACGGGCGGCGCATCATGGAAGAAGCACGCTCGGGCGAGCCTGAGCTCGCTATCCTGGCCAAGCTCGTACCGCGGGGCGGCACCGCCATTGATGTAGGTGCCAATCAGGGGGTCTTCGCCTATGCCCTCACGGACATCGCCGACCGTGTCATCGCTTTCGAGCCCAACCCCGACTACGCCTTCTTTGCGCGCTGGATGCTGCGCGGTCGCGCCGAAGTGCACGAGCTGGCACTGTCCGACGAGCGAGGCCGTGGGACCTTCTACGTTCCGCTTTCAGACCAGGGAATGGTTCTCCACCTTGCCGGGAGCCTGAAGCGAGCGCACTCCCAGTTTCGCAACATCAAGACCTATGATGTCGAGGTCCGCACGCTTGACGAGTTTAGCCTGGTGGACGTGCGTTTCATCAAGGCCGACGTCGAGGGCAGCGAGCGCGAGGTGCTCGACGGCGCACGGGCAACCATCGCGCGCGACCGGCCAATACTGCTGCTCGAATTGTTGTCCGGTACTCACCAAGACCCTGCCGCCTGTGCGGCGGCGATCTGCGAGAGTTTTGGCTATGACGCCTTCATCGTCCAGCGCGGCGAGAAGATCGCGGCGCTGCCCGCGATCTGCGCCCTCGGCAAGAACACCAGTTGGGGAACCGACATCGAGTCGCGAAACGTGCTATTCCTGCCGCGATAAGGGATACCGGCGGTCACCGCATTCCGGCCCCGCAGCCCTCGCGCGCGATCTGCGTCCCGGTAGCGTCGTCTGCACCTGCGCCTATTTGGCGGGCAGATAGGCCGCCAGATACCGAAGAATGAGCGCGCGGTCGTCGGGCGAGATCCGCATGCCGTAGCTGGCCATCTCGTCGATGGTCAGGCGCCAGCGTTCCTCGCTGCGCCCATTGATCGCCACCATCTCGATGTCGTGACAGCTTCCGCACACGGCCCCGACGAGCTCGCGGTTCGGGCCTTCCGGTAGCGTGGCGTATTGCGCCCAACCGGGCATGGCGGCGACAAGCGTCCAGCCCACGACGCCAACGACCAGGCATGCGGCGCTCACTTTCACGAAACCGAGAGTCATCGCCAAAGTCCTTCATTCACTGTTAGCGCAGGGGCGCAGAATTCGATAAGGTCCATTGCATCATGGCCTTCGTGCGCTGGCGGAGCAATATCGCAACGCGTGCAGGAATTTGTCGAACCGAGGGAGGATCATCATGAAGAAAATCTGGCTACTGGCGTCCGTCGTCGGATTGTGCTGCGGCCCGGCTTTGGCCCAGACCATGGACGAGCTGCTCAACGACGGCAAGAACACCGATAATGTTCTCACGCTGAGCATGGGCTTCGACCGCAAGAGCTACAGCCCGCTCAACCAGATCAACAAGAACAACGTCAAGCGCCTGGTGCCGGTCTGGAGCACGAGCCTCATGAACGACTTGGGCGAGCTGGCCGCGCCCGTAGTCCATAACGGTGTCATCTACGCAATCAATGGCAAGTGGACGTTCGCGATCGACGTCGAGACCGGCCAGCAGATCTGGCGCACGCCGGTGCAGCTCGAGCCCGGCACCCCGCGCGCCAACGCCGCGCTCAACCGCGGCGCGCCGACGATCTACAACGGCAGGCTCTTCCGGGTGACAAACGACAACTACCTCGTCGCGCTCGACATGAAGACCGGTCGCGTGCTGTGGACGAAGAAATTTGCCGACTGGAAGGAAGGCTACTACGCAACCAGTTCGCCGATCGTCGCCAACGGCGTGCTGATCTCCGGCATGGCCGGCGGCGAATCGACGACGCGCGGCTTCCTTGACGGCTGGGATCCCGAGACCGGCGAAAAGCTCTGGCGCCGTTACACCATTCCGGGCCCCGGCGAGCCCGGACACGAGACCTGGCCGGCCGACAGCGACGCCTGGAAATACGG
>WNGB01014372.1_pt1 | contig 10578 bp, 10 predicted proteins | sample 5400681 | NCBI WGS metagenome assembly WNGB01 (sample SAMN13153367, study PRJNA577476) | soil metagenome | isolation source: 115 cm soil or saprolite under grassland replicate 2 | place: USA:California | collected 2016-06-15 | reverse complement strand
CCAGCGCGACGAGGGCGAGCGGCAGCTCGGCCGCCGCATCGGCGTGCGCGATCGAGCCGCCGATCGTGCCGCGGTTGCGCGTGACGAAGTGGCCCACGAGCGGCAGGCTCTCCGCGAGCAGCGGACACCGGTCGCGCACGAGTTGCGCGCGCTCCGCTGCGGACTGGCGCACGAGCGCGCCGATCCGGATGTCGCCGTTCTCCTCGTCGATGCGGTCCAGGCCCGGAACGCGATTCAGGTCGACGAGCAGCGTCGGCCGCGCGAGCCGCATGTTCAGTGCAGGGACGAGGCTCTGGCCGCCGGCCAGCAGCTTCGCCTCCCCGCCGTGCGCGTGCAACGTCTCCACCGCGTGCCCGACCGACTCTGCGCGCACGTAGGTGAACGGCGCGGGCTTCACGCGAGCAGCTCCCAGACCCGGGCAGGGGTGAGCGGCAGCTCGAGCGCGTCGACGCCGAGCGCGTCGGCGACCGCATTTGCGATCGCGACAGGCGTGCTCATCGTCGTGCCCTCGCCCAGTCCCTTCGCTCCGAGCGCCGTGAACGGAGAGGGCGTCTCGAGGTGCTCCATGCGCAGGGACGGCACGTCCGCCGCGGTCGGGCACAGGTAGTCCATGAACGTGCCCGTGAGCAGATTGCCGTCCTCGTCGTAGACGATTCGTTCGAACAGCGCCACGCCGACGCCGTGGGCGAAGCCGCCGCGAACCTGGCCCTCGACGATCAGTGGATTCAGCAGCCGTCCGGCGTCGTGGACGCTGACGTAGTCCTGCACCTGCACGGCACCCGTCTCGCGGTCGACCTCGACGACGGCGACGTCCACCAGGAATCCGTGTGCTGCCGAGGACGCGACCCGGTCGTCCTCGTCCGGCGGCGCCAGGTTCGGCGCGGCGTAGTACGCCGTCTCGTGCAACCCGGGGTCGACGCCATCCGGGAGTGCGTCGGGATGCCAGTGGGCGATTCCGGCCAGCCGTCGCACCGAGACCGCCTCCTCGCCGTGCCACGCCTTGGCGTCGCGCAGCTCGACCTGCTCCGGTTCGCAGCCCAGCTCCCCGGCGGCGATCGCCTGCAGCTTCCGCGCGACCTTCTCGGCCGCGCGCAGCACCGCGCCCGCGCCGACGCCCGAGAAGCGGGACGAGTAGTTGCCGGACGCGACCGTCCAGGCGTCTGTCGCGGTGTCCAGCTCCGAGACGACGTCGATGTCGGCCGGCTCGAGACCAAGCGTGTCCGCTACGACCTGGGCCGCGACGGTCTTGTGACCTTGCCCTTGCGGTGTCGTCGAAATCCGCACCGTCACTCCGCCCAGCGGATTGACCATCACCGTCGCGCCCTCTGCGTTCCCGGACTTTGGGAGCGTCTGCGCGCGCTCGTCCGCAGTCTGCGCGAGCGTGATGTAGCCCATGTTCGAGATCGACGGCTCGACGACGCAGGCCATCCCGATCCCGACCAGCCGTCCCGCCTCGCGGGCCGCCGCCTGCTCGGCGCGCCGCTCGTCGTAGCGTGCGAGCTCGAGCGAGCGCTTGAGACAGGCGCCGTAGTCACCGGAGTCGTAGAGCCCTCCGGAGGCGGTCCGGTGTGGAAACGCGTCGCGCCCGATCAGGTTGCGCCGCGCGAGCTCGGCCTGATCGAGCCCGAGCCGCTTCGCGGCGATCGCCATCATCCGCTCGAGCGCGAAGTAGACCTGCGGGCCGCCGAAACCGCGGTTGAGCCCGGTCGGGCACCGGTTGGTCAGCACGACGCGATTCCTCGCGGCCACGTTCGGCACGTCATATGCACCGCCCAGCGAGCCGTGCATGCGGTAGAGCGTCGCCGGCTCCGGCGCGCGCACGTACGCGCCGACGTCTTCGATCGCGTCGTAGCGGAGAGCGAGCAGCTTGCCCTCCGAGTCGAAGCCTGCCTCGAGCTCCGTGACCCGCGCCGTCGAGGCCGAGCTCGCCGCCAGGTGCTCGAGCCGGTCCTCCGTCCAACGCACCGGCACGTCGAACCGTCGCGCGGCGAGGCCGATCAGTACGACATAGGCGTACACCGCCGACTTGATCCCGAACGACCCGCCCGAGTCGCGCGGCGTGATCAGCCGCAGCTTCGAGCCGGGCAGCCGCAGCGCGGCCGCCGCCACCGAGTGCAGCGTGAACGGCCCCTGGAAGTTGGACCAGGCAGTCAGTGTTCCGCTCGACTCGTCCCAGTCGCAGATCACGCCGTAGCACTCGACCGGCGTACAGCTCCACCGCGGGAAACGGAACCGCTCTCGCACGACGACGTCCGCGCGGCTCAGCGCCGCGTCGACGTCGCCGTATGCGAACGAGCGGTCGTGCACGCACGCCGCGCTCTCGGCGTCCAGCACCGGCTCCTGCGGCTCGTAGTCCACCTGGATCAGCTCGGCGGCGTCCTCAGCCAGGTACCGGTCCTCCGCCACCACGACGGCGAGCGGCTCCCCCGCATAGCGGGTGACCTCGTGCGCCGCGGCCAGATACTCGACGCCGCTGTCGATGCCCGCGGGGAACGGCCGCGACATCGCCGCGACATCGGCGCCGGTCAGCACGCCGACCACGCCGGGGAACGCGAGCGCCGCCGAGGCATCCAGCCCGCGGATGCGGGCGTGCGGCACCAGCGAGCGGAGGATCGCGGCATGCCGGACGTTCGGAACTGGATCGAGGTCGTCGACGAAGCGGCCCTCGCCGCGCAGCAATGCCTCGTCCTCCAGCCGTGGGAGTGCGCGGCCGACCCAGGGCTGCGTGGCCGTCGTTAGCGAGGTCATACGCGCGTCGCGGCCCGCCGCACGAGCTCCGGATCGGGGCCGCCGGGCTCGTCGAGCGAGCGAAACGCCTCCAAGACGGCGCGTGGGTCGCAGGCGTGGCGCTTCGCCGCCATCGTCAGGGGCTCGTGAAACGCGCCCCCGCAATGTGCGCATGCCCAGCTGAGCTCCGACATGAGCCGTGCCGCCTCGCCGCCGGGATAACGGCGGAGCAACTCGACGATCGTCGTCGACCCACGGATCTGGGCGTCCACGACCGCGCTACGCGTGCGCCTCCTGCGGGAACCGGAGCGGCTCGGCCTCGAGGCGCACCATGTTCTGTGGCAGCTGGTACCGCGCGAACGGCAGGACGATCACCTTCGCCTCCGGCCCGTGCGTCTTCATCGCCTCGGCGAACGCCTCGTCCAGCGAGGTCGTCGCGTCGATGCCGATGTCGGCGGCCATCTCCAGGTTCTCCTGCAGCGTGACGAGCTTCAGGTGCTTGCGCGTCATCACCTCGTAGATCGGAACCCAGATGCAGCCGGCCCACATCTGGATCGTGCGCGCATGGATGTCGCGCAGGATCCGCTGGTAGTTCTCGGGCGTCGGGGGCATGTACGGCTTCATCAGATCCATCAGCGCGAGGCCCGGAAAGTCGCCCACCTCGGTGTGCACTCCGGGGGAAGGGCTGCAGTAGATGAGCGTGCCGCCGTCCTTCAGGACGAAGTCCGCCGACATGCAGCCCCAGCCGGTGTGGAAGAAGAGGTGGTCGGTGGGGGCGAACACGCCGCAGATCGCGATGTCGGCCTGGCCCTTCTCCTCCACAGGGTTCTCGTACGCGTAGATCTCGTTGAAACGCTCGATCGCCAGGCGATGCGAGCTCGGATGCGGGCCGAAGTTGAGCTCGATCACGCGGCCACGCGTGTCGAGCAGCACGTTCATGGTCGCGTCGAGCCCGACCATCGTCGCAATCTCGTCGATGTCGGAGCGCATCGGGCCGGCCAGCGCCCCGTAGTGCGTCTGCGGAGACGGCACGAAGTTGCAGTGGTTCGACTCGATCGTCTCGTCGGCGGAAACGCCCGGCATGATCAGCTTGCCGCCGCCGCCGTAGCCCCAGTGGTTCGCCTGTGCCTGGCCGATCGCGATCTTGACCTCGCGGCGCGCGACCTCGTTGTGGATCCAGACGGGCGTCCCGCGCGAGGTGACGCCGACGTAGGAGTACGCATCCGCGTTGCGCGGCTCGTTCTGGAACAGTGGGATGCCGAGCTTCTCCATCCGGTCGAGGTTCTCGCGCCCGACCTTCTGCTCGATGTCCGACTCCGACAACGGGAAGACCTTGCCGTTCGCGGTGATCACGCACGCGTCGACGCCCGCAGCCTCGATCGCGTCCAGAACAGGCGGCAGGAGCTTCGAGGCGGGAGTGGGGCGGAACTGGTTGTCGATGATCACGGCGACGCTGCCCGCGCCGTTCAGCAGCTCGGCGAACGACGGGCCGCTCGTCGGAGAAGCGAGGGCGTTCCGGGCCCCTTCGGTCGCACTCGGCACCGGCTCCGGCTCCTCGGGGTAGATCGCGGCCAGCAGGTTCTGCTCCGGGATTTCGAGCTCGAGCTCCTCCCGGTAGACCTTGGACTCGTCGTCCGACGCGCCGATTGTCAGCGGATCGAGCGACTCGAACGGGATCCGCGCACGGTATGAATCGGCCATCAGACCTCCCCTTCGGTCGGCAATGGGTTTACCGTAACGCCGAGAGTCGACCAGTGCGAGCGAAACGTCTCAATCACGTCAGCATCCATGCCAACGACATGGAGGAGTCGCTGCGCTTCTACATCGACGTCTTCGGGATGGAGCGGCTGCCGAGCCCGAACTTCTCCCAGCACGTGGAATGGCTCCGCCTCGGCGAGCAGCAGCTCCATCTCTTCCTCCGAGAGCAGCCGGCGCCCGAGCTTCATCACATCGCCCTCGACGTGGACGATTTCGAGGCCGCGTTCCTCAAGGCCAAGGAGCTCGGTCTCCTCGAGCAGAACGCCTTCGGTGCCGCGATCCGCGAGCTGCCGGACGGTGCGGTGCAGATGTACATCCGCGATCCGGCCGGCAACCTTGTCGAGATCGACTGGCCGGATGCCACGACGCTCGATCGCTCGGTGATCGGGGAAATCCCCCGCATGGCCGACGAGCGTCCCCAGACGGGCGACGCGGCCCGCGCGACGCTCTACCACGCAGCCGCTGACGCCGTCCGGTAGGCGCACAGCTGCCGAACACGCGTCGCTGACGTTTTAGACTCGACCCTTGACCTCCGGCGTCCGAGGGCAGCTCAGATCAGCGCGGCCGAGCCAGGTTGTGCCGAAGATCGTCGTGGCTCTCGCTGTCCTCTTCGCAATCCTCTATGTCCTCGTCATCGCCGAGCAGTCGCCTGCGACAGGCGGCGGAGGTTGGCGGACGACGACGTTCGGCTCGGCGATCAACGACCCCGGCTCGTTCCTGAGGGTCGTGCTGGACTCGATCACGTTCGCCGGGGCGCTGTTCATCGTCGCCAGCGGCTTCGCCTTGATCTTCGGGCTCATGCGCGTCGTCAACATGGCCCACGGCTCGTTCTACTTGCTCGGCGGCTACATCGCCTACGAGATCCAGCAGACGATGACCGGCCAGGGCTTCGCGATCCCGAGCTCCGACGTCAACACGTGGGACTGGCTGGTGCCGCTGCTCGTTGCCGTGCCCAGTATCGCGGTTGTCGGCCTCGTGACCCAGCAGGCGTTCCTGCGCTGGAACCAGGGCCAGGAGCTGCGGCAGGCGCTGATCACGATCGCGATCTCCGTCATCATCGCCGACCAGATCATCGCCCACTTCCCGCGGAGCGTGTCCACCGGCGCGCAGAGGCTGGGCGGCAATGCCGTCGACCTCACCTGGCCCGGGTGGACGGACCGCCTGGTCGACCTTCACGTCTGGGGCGTGTACTACTCGCTCGCGCGGCTCGTGATGCTCGCGATCGGCGTCGCCGTCGGCGTGGGCCTCTGGCTGTGGCTGTACCGGACGAAGACCGGGATGGTGATCCGCGCCGGCGTCGACGACCAGAAGATGACCTCGGCGCTCGGGATCAACATCCAGAGGACCTTCGCGATCGCCTTCGTGGTCGGGTCCGCGCTCGCGGCGCTGGGCTCCGTCGTCTGGGCCTCGCAGGGGAACATCGCGTCCGGCCAGGACGCGCAGTGGCTGCTCAACTCCCTCGTCGTCGTGATCGTCGGCGGCATGGGCTCGATCTTCGGCGCCGCCGCCGGCGCGATCCTCTACGCCTTCGTGCTCGACTTCAGCGGCTCGTACCTGCCGACTGCGGGAGCGGACTGCTGCACGCAGTACTCGCCGATCTTCACGTTCATCCTGATTGCGCTCGTGCTCGCGTTCCGGCCGCGCGGCCTGTTCGGGAGGGACGGTTGAACCCGCTGCGGTGGACACCGAAGCAAAAGCTCGAGCGCACCATCGCGCTCGGCGCGCTCGTGCTCGTCGCACTCTGGCCGGCACTCGGGCTGAACTCGTACTGGTCGCACCAGATCTTTCTGCAGACCTTCCTGTTCGGCATCGCGGCAGCGAGCCTGATCTTCCTCTCGGCGTATGGCGGGATGGTCTCGCTCGCGCAGACTGCGCTCTTCGGCATCGCGGGCGTGATCATCGGCAACCTCGCCACGAAGGGTGGCGCAGGGGGGACCTCGAAGGGGCTTCACCTGGGTTGGGATCCGACGGTCGCGCTCGTGATCGCAGTGGCGATGACGACGGCGATCGGCGTCATCTTCGGACTGGTCGCGGCTCGGAGCGCAGGCATCTACTTCCTGATGATCACGCTGACCTTCTCCGTGATCGCCACCTACACCCTCGGGCAGGTGACGAAGATCTCCGGCTTCTCCGGGATCGGCGGCATCAGCTCGTACACACCGGGCTGGCTCGGCGACGTGCTCGCGCATCCGGACCGGCTCTACTACCTGGCGCTCGGCGTCGCCGTGGCCGTCTACGTGCTGATCCGCTACATCGTGCGCACGCCGTTCGGCATCTCGTTGCAAGGTGTGCGCGACGAGCCGGTGCGGATGGGCTCGCTCGGCTACAACGTCGCGCTCCATCGCACGCTCGCCTTCGGCTTCGCCGCGTTCGTCGCGTCGCTCGGCGGCATCCTCTACGTGTGGTGGAGCGGGCAGATCTCCCCGGGCAACGTCGACCTGCCGGAGACGATCAACCTGCTGGTGATGGCGGTGATCGGCGGCCTGGTGCGGATCGAGGGCGCATGGCTCGGCGCGTTCGTCTTCATCGTGATCCAGAACTACGTGCGCGACTTCTCGGTCCCGGGGCTGAGCTTCGGCGGCACGCTCTTCGGCGGGTCGTTCAACACGATCGTCGGGATCATCTTTCTCGTGATCGTGCTCGCCTCGCCCGCGGGTCTGATGGGCGCCTGGGATCGGGCCCTCGCGGAGATTTCGCGGCGTCGCAACCTGATGCGAACTGCCGATGAGCCCGCTGCGGGCGCGGGAAACTGACGGAAGGAGGGCCGGCTTGCCAAAAGGCTGTACTTGAGGTCGCTGTGCGAAACCGAAAGAATCGCTTCACGGCTCACAAGAGGGCGAGTCCAAAGGGAGGAAAGGGAGGCTATGAGCAAACCCAGCTTGCGGGGATGGAGGATTGCCGTGCCATTGCTCGCGGCCGTGGTCGGGCTGACCATCAGCGCCTCGGCATCGTTCGCGGGCGCCCAAGCGGGCGTCGTCAAGGTGGCGATCATGACCGACTGCAAGGGCGCCTTCAGCTTCGGCTACGACTACGACATCGGCGGCGCGCAGGCCGCGTTTGCCCAGTACGCGCACGGCAAGGTCAAGAACAAGAACAAGCCGTCCGCGGGCATGACCGGCATCACGGCCGGGGGGAAGCAGATCAAGATCGTCGGCTACGGGTGCGGTAACGACACGGTGCCGACGGCCGTCACCGAGACGAAGCGCCTGATGGAGAAGCTGAACGCGGACGTGATGGTCGGTCCGCTCTCGGGCGACGAGGCCGTGTACGTCGCCAACTACGCGAAAGCCCATCCGAACAAGACGTTCATCATCGGGACGGCGGGCTCGCAGGACCCGACGCTGCAAATCGCGCCGAAGAACGTGTTCCGCTACCACGGGGACGGCGCGATGTGGAACGCGGGCGCCGGCGAGATCGCCTACAAGAAGCTGAAGTGGCGTAAAGCCGCGATCATCATGGACGACTACAGCTTCGGCTGGACGTCCGCTGCGGGCTTCATCGCCGACTTCTGCGCAATCGGCGGTCAGATCACGAAGCGCGTGTTCCCGCCGCTCAACACGACCGACTACGCACCGTTCGTCCGGCAGTTGCCGGCGCCGAACCAGGTGGACGGCTACTTCTGGGTCGTCGGCGGCTCGGGAACGGCGCCGTCGCTGAAGGCGTTCGAGCAGGCGTTCGGCAAGCTGGACCCGAAGAAGCTCTACGGGAACCTGTTCTTCGCGTTTCTCGGTGCAGACAAGGTGGTCGCTCCGAAGGTCGCAGGCGCCTACGTGGGCGGCTTCGGCACTGCGGCGGGCCTGAAGACCAAGTCTGCGAACGCGTACCGGGCGATCATGAAGAAGTACTACCCGAAGCTGCCGGCAGACGACGGCTTCGTCTACAACTACTACAACGCCGCGTGGGCGCTCGTTCAGGCACTCAACAAGGACGGCGGTGCACTCGGCTCGAAGCTCCAGGCGGCGATGCCGCGGACCCTCAAGGCCGCATTCCAGGTGTCGAACGGCGGCGTGCTCCATCTCGACAGCAACCGCCAGGGCATCCAGGATCAGTACCCGCTCCAGCTCGTCAAGGGCAAGGACGGGGCCGTGGCTGCGAACGTCGTCGGCTTCGTGCCGAACGTCGACCAGTCGTTCCACGGGCTCTTCAAGCGCTCGAGCCCACCGCCCGGCCGCACGCAGCCGAAGTGTGTGAAGGCGAAGCTGCCGTGGCAGGGCAAGATCCGCGTCGTCAAGAACGGCGTGATCACGAACCAGATCATCAAGTAGGCGTTTGACCGAACCAGCACCAGCCGAACACGCCGGGCCGACGCTCCGCCTACGGGGCGTCGGCCGGCGGTTCGGGGGCCTCCACGCAGTTCGTGAAGTCACGCTCGACGTGCTGCCGGGGGAAAGGCGCGCGATTCTCGGCCCGAACGGCGCCGGCAAGACGACGCTCTTCAACGTGATCGCCGGCGATCTCGCACCTTCCGCCGGGCAAGTCGAGTTGTTCGGCGAGGACGTCACGACTCTGCCGTCACGGCTGCGAGCGCGGCTCGGCCTCGCCCGTACGTACCAGCAGTCGCGCCTGTTCCTCGGCCTGACGGTCGAGAACAGCATCTATCTGTCGATCCTCGGCGTGCGCAACGGTCACCTGCGGCCGGTTGTCCTGCCCCGGCGCGACGAGGAGCTGCGCGAACGCGCACGGGCGGCTGCCGGGCGCGTTGCGATCTCGCACAAGCTCGACGAGCTGGTCGGGTCGCTCTCGCACGGCGAGCACCGGCAGGTCGCGCTCGCCATGGCGCTGGCGTCGGAGCCGAGGATCCTGATGCTCGACGAGCCGGCCTCCGGCCTCTCCCGGGGTGAGCGGACGCTGTTGACAGATTTGCTGCTCGCACTCGACCGTGAGATCACGCTGATCCTGATCGAGCACGACATGGACGTCGCACTCCGCGTCGCCGAGCGGGTGACGATGATGCACGAGGGCCGCGTGATCGTCGAAGGGACACCAACCGAGATCCGGGGAGACAAGCTCGTCCACGAGCTCTACCTCGGGACGGCCTTTCGTAATGAGTGAGCCGCTGCTGGCGGTCGAGGACCTGCACGCCTACTACGGCCCTGCGCACGTGCTGCAAGGCGTGTCGTTCGAGATCGGCGACGAGCCGGTTGCGATCATCGGACGCAACGGGATGGGGAAGACGACGTTGTGTGCAGCGATCATGGGGATCAAGCCGCCACGCGCAACCGGCTCGATTCGCGTCCGCGGCTCGGAGCTCCTCGGCAAGGCGTCGTACAGGATCGCGAGACTCGGCGTCGGGTACGTCCCGCAGGGGCGGCGCCTCTTTCCGTCCCTGTCGGTGGACGAGCACCTCCGCATCGTGGAAGGACGGCGCAACGGCGCACGACGGTGGACACCCGACCGCGTCTACGAGCTCTTTCCCCGGCTGGCCCAGCGCAAGCGAAACGGTGGGGCACAGCTCTCGGGTGGAGAACAGCAGATGCTCGCCATCGGTCGCGCGCTCCTGACGAATCCCGACCTGTTGATCATGGATGAGCCTTCCGAAGGGCTCGCGCCCACGGTCATCGAGGCCCTCATCGAGACGTTCCGGAAGCTGGAGGAGGAGGGGCTGCGCATCCTGCTGATCGAGCAGAACCTGGCCGTTGCCACGTCGCTGGCCAAGCGGCAGCTGGTCATGATCGCGGGCGAGATCGCGGCGGAGACGACGGCCCACGAGCTCGCTGCGAATCCGGAGCTCCAGCGGCGATACCTCGGCGTCGAGCCGGTCGAGCACACCTAGCAGGCTGCGTGCGCCGGTTCGTCCTGCTGGTCATCGTGCTGTTCGCTGTCGCCGGATGCGGATCCGGTGCTGCGCCGCCGATTGACCTTCTGTTCGTCTCCACCCGGGACGGCGACTACGCGATCTACGGCGTCGCCGCGGACGGCGGGCACGAGCACCGCGTGACCAAGGGGCGAGGAGATCCGTCGAGCCCGAGGGGGCCTCTTCTTCGCGATCGAGCCCGCCTGGTCTCCGAACGGCCGGCTGATCGCCTTCGTGAGCAAGCGTGACGGCGTGTCGCACGTGTACGTGATGAACGCCGACGGCACGCGCGTCCGTCG
>WNGB01014371.1_pt1 | contig 10579 bp, 11 predicted proteins | sample 5400681 | NCBI WGS metagenome assembly WNGB01 (sample SAMN13153367, study PRJNA577476) | soil metagenome | isolation source: 115 cm soil or saprolite under grassland replicate 2 | place: USA:California | collected 2016-06-15 | reverse complement strand
ACGATCATCATCGTGACGACGATGGTCGCCACGTCGCTGATCACGCGGCCGGCGTTACGCAAGGCGACCGTCGTGCTCATCACCGCGGGCGGTGCCGGATACCCGCTCGGCTATCTGCTGTGGAGCGCGCTCATTCCGTTCCGCGGCGTGGAGCGGGGCAAATCGCTGGTCGAGTGGCTGGTCTGGATCCCCTTCGGCAGCGCGGCGATCGTGGCCATGTGGCTGCTGGCCGGAGCGATCGCGTGGCAATGGATCGGCCGGCGAAGCGCACCGTGATGTCGCGAGCCACGGTGCTGGCGCTGATGCTCGCGGTGGCCTGGGCGGGGCCGGCCGCCGCCCACCATGTCGGCGCGTATGTTCCGCGCGACAACGAGATCTCGGCGAACTTCAAGCAGATCAAGTTCTCGCTACAGGCGCAGAAGCTCGACGTGGCCCGCCGGCTCTTCGAGGAGGGCGCGCTGCGCCGCGAGCTGCGCAAGCAGGCGACGGCCGTGCCGCCGGGCCTGGAGGCATCGATCCGCGCAGCACTCACGGCGGGCGATGCGCGAGCCGCGGAAGCCGGACTGATGGTGTTCTTCGCCGCCCTCGTTCGCGGTCTTGCCCTCGAGGCCGACCGCCAGCTCGCCGACCCGCACACGGCGCCCGCGACGCGGGTGGCGAGCGGCGGCAAGATCCTCGACGCCATCTGGCGCTACTACAATCTCGTGGACTTCGCGGTCTCCCAGCGCGACCCGAAGGCGGCGACGGCCGTCCGTCTCGCCTTCGAGGAAGCCGAAAGCTACGTCAAGGCGCCGGCGCCCGCTCCCGAGCGGATGCGGCCGCCGCTCACCCGGATCGCCCGTGTCCTGACGGGCGTCATCGAAGCTTCGTCACCGTCAGCAAGGAGGGATTCATGAAAACGAAAGCCCTGTGGGCCGTGCTCCTCGCCGTCGTCGGCCTCGCGGCCGTGGCCGGCCTCGCCCCCGCGCAGTCGCCGAAGATCGTGAAGATCGGGGACCTCGGCTCGAAGGTCGGCGTGTTCGAGGGGTACGGCAAGTACCAGACCATGGGCATGACGCTCGCCGTCGAGGAGCTCAACGCCAAGGGCGGTGTCCTCGGACACAAGATCGAGATCATCTCCGAGGACGACGAGACCAAGCCCGCGCCGGCCGTGCGCAAGGCCGAGAAGCTCATCCTCCAGGACGACGTCAAGCTCCTCGTCGGAGCCATCTCCAGCGGCGCCACCATGGCCGTGATGGACGTCACCAAGAAGCACAAGACCATCCACTGGAACTCCGTGTCGTGCGCGGAGTTCATGCGGACGACGAAGTTCCACAAGTACTACTTCTCGAACCAGCCCGACTCGCGCATGCAGGCCAACGGCCTGGCCAAGTACATCCTCGACAAGATGGGCAAGCGCGTCTACATCTTCTACACCGACTACGCCATGGGCCAGTCGGACGGCCGGCAGTTCAAGACCGCGTTCGAGAAGCTCGGCGGCGAGATCGTCGGCGTCGCCGGCGCCCCGCTCGACACCAAGGACTTCGGCCCCTGGTTCGGCGACATCAACAAGACCAATCCCGACGTCCTCTTCCTCGCCTTCGCGGGGACGGACTCCATCCGGCTCATGACCCAGCTCCATTCGTTCGGCATGACCAAGAAGTACAAGATGGCCGGCATCGACTGTTTCCTCCTCCAGCAGGACCTGCCGTCGATCGCCGAGCCGATGGAGGGCTTCGTCCAGCTGAACCACTTCTCGGCCTTCAACCCCGATCCCGCGATGCAGGCGTTCAACCAGAAGTTCAAGAGGCGCTGGAACACCGACGCCAACATCGCGGCCGGCGCCTACGACGCCGTGCTCTTCTGGGCGGCCGCCGTCGAGAAGGCCAAGAGCTTCGACCCCGACAAGGTCGCGGCGGCGCAGGAGGGCATGTGTCTCGACAGCACGCACATCGGCCGTCAGTGCGTGCGCAAGGAGGACCATCAGGTCGTGATGGACATGCACCTCTACCGGGTGGAGAAGGGCAAGAACATCCCGATCGCCCGCATCGCCGGCGCCGACACCATCGGCGAGCCCATGGTCGGCAAGGACCCGGTGGAAGGCTTCAGCTGGGAGATCAAGAAGAAGAACTGACGAGCGATTCCACGGGGAACGCGGCGGGCCGCGTGGTTCGCCGCGCCACCACCAAGACCTTTATGCCATCGGCACGCGCGCGGGAACGAGCGTTCGCGTGAGAGGATCGACGGACAGCGCAAATTGCTCGAGGGAGACGGCGCCGAGCAACGGCAGCCCGTCCGGAGGCCCGAACAGACACGTCGTGTGGAGTGTCCGCCCATCGATCGTCATGAGAATCTCGGTTGCTTGCCATTCCTCGTTCCGCCCGTCGGCAAGCTGGATCGGGACGCGCCACTGAGCCGACACTCCGAGTGTCTCCAATGCCGGACTCGGCAGGCAGGTGAACATCGTACCGGTGTCGACGAGACACTTCACTTCGAGCGGAGCCGAGCTTCCACGTGGGTTCGCTATGCGCACCGGATACGTGAACGTGCTCATCGAGGACAATTCTAACATTCACGTCGGAACGCGGAGAGCCTCCAAACCGATACACCCACGCGGATTACCTTGTCGCGGGCGTGGGGGTACGCAGCCCAGCAACCCTGCCGGTATCGGGCTCGGCTGCGGGGCTGCGGGGCGGAGGAGATCATCCAGTGATCGGTAGGCGTGTGTTCGTGCGTCGTCTTGGCGCGGCCGCTATCGCCCTGGCCGGTCCCCGCGAGTCCAGCGCCCAGCACGGACAGAAGCGAATTCCCATCGTCGGCTATGTCGCGCCTGGTATAGGCCCGTCACCCCTGACCAAGGTGTTCGCGCAGAGTCTCGAGCGGTTGGGTTACGTCGACGGCCAGAATATTTCGATTCAGTATCGATTCTGGGCGGGCGATACCTCACGGTTGCCCGGCATCATGAGTGAGCTGGTCGGACGGAACGCTGATGTCATCGTGGCGGGGGACAGTTCGGCTTCACGCACGGCGAAGCAGGCGACCAGGACGATCCCGATCGTCTCGATCAGTACGGACCCGATCGGCGAGCGACTCGTCGAGAACCTTGCTCGTCCAGAGGGTAACGTCACAGGTTTCGCGTTTGTCGCCACACCCACGACCGGAAAGCTTCTGGAGCTGCTCAAGGAGGCCCTTCCGGGACTCAGTCGGCTCGGCGTCCTCGATGAGCCACAGGGTGCCGCAAACTCCGCGTACCTCGCGCACGCGCAAGCCGCTGCCACGTCGCTGAACATCACGCTGCACATCGAACACGTGAGGGCGGCCAGCGACTTCAAGCCGGCGCTCGATGCTCTCGTCAAGGCGCGCGTCCAGGCGGTCACGGGGTCCGCTCGAACTTTGACTTTTGCCCATCGAAAAACGGTCATAGCGCTCGCCCTGGAACGGCGACTGCCGATTGCGCTTGGGTTGCCGCTCTACGCGAGGGACGGCGCGCTCATCGGCTTTGGCGCGAACCACTCGGTGGTCAATCTGAAAACCGCCGAAGCGCTCGGGCTGACGATCCCACAGGTGGTGCTCCTGCGGGCGGATGAGGTCATCCGGTAGGTGGACTATCTCGTCGCGGTCCTGCTGCCCCAGCTCCTGCACGGCCTCGTCTTCGGGGCCGCGCTGGGCCTCCTGGCGCTGGGCCTGACCGTCATCTTCGGGCTCTTGGGCGTGATGAACTTCGCCCACGGCGAGCTGTACATGCTGGGCGCGTATGCGGGGATCGCGTTCATCGGGATCACGCACTCGTTCTGGGTGGCCATGCTCCTGGCCCCCATCGCGGTCGGCGTCGTCGGTGCGGTGACGGAGATGGCGACGCTGCGGCCGATCTACCGGCGCGAGCCGCTCTACGGGCTGATCCTCACCTTCGGTCTGGCGCTGGTGTTCCGCGAGGGGGCGCGCCAGATCTGGGGCGGTGACATGCGCCGCATCGCCGCGCCGGTGACGGGCTCGACGCCGCTGCTCGGCATGACGTATCCGAACTACCGCCTGTTCCTCCTCGGCGCCGCCACGGTGCTGCTCGTCGCCATCTGGCTCTTCTTCACCAAGACCCGCGCGGGCGTGGTCGTCCGGGCGGCCGTCCAGGACGCCGAGATGCTCGACGCCCTCGGCGTCAACGTCCCACGCGTGTTCACGTTGACGTTCGCCGGCTCCGCCGCGCTCGCCGCCCTCGCGGGCCTGCTCCTGGCGCCCGTCTTCACCGTCTATCCGCAGATGGGCGTCGAGATGATCCTGCTCGCCTTCATCGTGGTGATCCTGGGCGGCATGGGATCCATGGGCGGCTCGGTGGTCGCGGCTTTCGTCATCGGGATCGCCCAGAGTCTCCTGACCCTCTGGATGAACCCGCAGCGGGTCGCCATCGCGATCTTCGGGATCATGATCCTGGTGCTGATCGTGCGGCCGCGTGGCTTCTTCGGGCGGGAGGGCGTCCTTGAGTAAGGCGTCCCGTCCGGTGTCGTGTGGCGCCGTCGTCGTGTTCGCGGCCCTGGCCGCGCTGCCGCTGGCACCGTTCATGTCGAAGTATTACCTGCTGCTGGCCTTCGACGCGCTGATCTTCGGCGCCATCGCCATGAGCCTCGACCTGCTCATGGGCTACACCGGCCTCGTGTCCTTCGGCCACGCGGCCTTCTACGGCCTCGGTGCCTATGCCGCGGCGGTGCTGCTCGAGCGCGGCGTGCTCTCGCTCTGGGCCTGCCTCGGCTTCGCCCTCGTCGTGGTCGGGGTCTACGCGTGGATCGTCGCCTACTTCGCGACGGGCCGGCGCGGGATCTACTTCGCGCTGCTCACGCTGATCTTCGCCGAGGTCGTCTACACGTTCTTCCGCTACACGCAGACGTTCGGCGGCTCCGACGGCATCCAGGGGCTGCCCGAGGCGGTCCTCCTGCCGGGCGTGCCGATCGACACGCCGGCCAAGAAGTACTACCTGGTCCTCGGCTATCTGGCCGTGGCCTTCGTCGTCTGTCGCGTCCTCGTGCGGTCGCACTTCGGCAAGGTGCTGGTCGCCATCCGCGAGAACGAGGACCGCGCGCGCTTCCTCGGCTACGACGTGCAGCGCTACAAGATGGGCGTCTGCATGATCTCGGCACTCCTGACCGGGATCGGCGGGGCCCTCTACGCGATACGCGCGGCCTACGCCACGCCCGACCTCATGCTGTGGACCGAATCGGGCGAGTTCATCATCTCCGTGATGATCGGCGGCCTCGGCACGCTCGTGGGCCCGATCATCGGCGGGGCGTTCTTCACGATCCTCCGCGACAAGGTCTCGTCCTACGTCGACTGGTACTTCATCGTCATCGGGCTCGTGCTGATCGGCATCGTGCTGTTCATGCCTCGGGGGATCGTGGGCTTGCGCAGCATCATGAGAATCCGCTCGTGACGGCCAGCCATCCCGTGCTCGAGGTCGTCGCGATCTCCCGCAGCTTCGGCGCGCTGGCGGCGCTCACGCAGGTCAGCTTCGCCGTCCCTGAGGGAGCGGTGTTCTCCGTGATCGGCCCCAACGGCGCCGGCAAGTCGACGCTGTTCAACGTGATCTCCGGCCTGCACGCGCCGACGGCCGGCCACGTGCGTTTCCGCGGGCAGGACCTGACCGGCCTGCCGCCCGAACTCATCAGCCGGAGGGGCATCGCCAAGACGTTCCAGATCACCAACGTGTTTCCCGAGATCTCCGCATTCGAAAACGTCCGGGTGGCCGCCCAGTCGCGCGCGTCCGTGTCTGGACGGCTGCCCTCGCTCTGGCGTCTGCCCGACGTGGACCGCACGGTGATGCAGCTGCTCGGGGCATTCGGCCTCGAGGCCCGGCGCGACGAGCTGGCGCAGAACCTGTCCCACGGCGACCAGCGCTACCTCGAGATCTGCCTCGCCCTCGCCACCGACCCCGTCCTGTTGTTGCTGGACGAGCCCACGGCAGGCATGACGCCCGGCGAGACCAAGGCGGCGACGACGCTCATCCAGCGCATCGCGCGCGAGCGGGGCCTGACGCTACTCCTCATCGAGCACGACATGAGCGTGGTCATGGGGATCTCCGACCGCATCGCCGTGCTCCACTTCGGCCAGAAGATCGCCGAGGGCACCCCGGAGGAGATCCGCAACGACCCGGCCGTCATCGAGGCCTATCTCGGCGGCGCGGACGATTAGCATGCTGCGTATCCGAGAGGTCCACGCGGGATACGGGCCGACGCCGATCCTCTTCGGCGTGTCGCTCGAGATCCGCGAGGGCGAGGCCGTTGCCCTGCTCGGGCGCAACGGGATGGGCAAGACGACGCTCATGAAGGCGGCGATGGGCTTTCTCAAGCCCTGGCGCGGGAGCATCGAGTTCGACGGGCGGGAGCTGGGCGGGCTGGCCCCGCACGAGATCGCGCGGCTCGGCATCGGCTTCGTCCCCGAGAACCGGCGCATCTTTCCCGGCCTCACCGTGCGCGAGAACCTGGAGCTCGGGCTCTCCGCCCTGCCCCGCTTCTCGTCGGGGCTGCGCCGCGAGCGTCTGCAGAGCGTCTTCACACACTTCCCGCGGCTCCGGGAGCGGTTCGAGCAGCCGAGCAAGACGCTCTCGGGCGGCGAGCAGCAGATGCTCGCCATCGCCCGCGTCATGATGGCCGGGGCGCGAATCATTCTCATGGACGAGCCCACGCAAGGCCTGGCGCCCGCGCTCGTCCGTCACATCCGCGACATGATCGGCGAGCTGAAGCGCGCCGGCGTCACGGTGCTGCTCGTGGAGCAGAATGCGCGCATGGCGCTCGGCGTGTGCGACCGCGGCTACATCATGGAAAAGGGCGTGATCGTCTTCGAAGGCCCGGCGCAGGAATTGCGCGAGAGTCCCATCACCCGTGAAAAGCTGGGCGTCTAGTGAGATGGGGGGCCTAGCAACGGGCCCCCCAAGCCCCCCTTGGCGGCTCGGGACGCCTCGGCAAAGCCGCGGCGCCCCTCGATGAGTCGCTTACTCGGTCGAGGATCCGGCAGTTTGCTCGGGCCCAGTTGGCGGCAGTCGGTCATCCGCGCGGCGCTGGCGCTGGTGCTGCTGGGCGGGCTCTTCTGGGCGCTGCCGATCCGGCGCGCGGGGGAGCAGGGTGGCCATCATACCGAGCATGCCCCGCCCGAGCCGGCGCCGCGCCTCGATCCCTTCGAGAAAGCCGGGATCACCGAGCTCAAGGAAGGCCAGCGCGGGCCCGCCTTCCGCCTGCCGCTGTTCACGGGCGGCGAGGCGACGCTGGACACGTGGAAGGGCAAGCTCGTCGTCCTGAACTTCTGGGCGACGTGGTGTACCCCCTGCACCGCCGAGATGCCCACGCTGGAAACGCTCTGGCGTGACTACCGGGAGCGCGGCCTCGTCGTCGTCGGCGTCACCGTGGACCGCGGCGCCCCGCGCGCGCTGATCGAGCCCTACCTGAAGCACCTCGGCCTCACGTTTCCCGTCCTCCTCGACCCGCAGATGGAGATCGCCAACGCCTGGCGCGTGCCCGGCGTCCCCGCGACGTTCGTGATCCGTCCGGACGGTGAGGTCGTCGGCATGGCCATCGGCATCCGCGAGTGGGACAGCAAGGAGATGCGCGCGCTGCTCGAGCCGATGCTGCCGGGCCCACTCACTCGATGACGTGATCGGCGCGGAGCAGCACGGACTGAGGGAGCGTCAGCCCGAGCTCCGTCGCGGTTCTGAGGTTGACCACCAGCTCGTACACGGTCGGCTGCGCGACCGGCAGCTCGGCCGGGTTGGCACCTCGCAGGATCTTGTCGACGAAGGCCGCCGACACCCGGCGATGCATGTCGGACAGGTTGGCCCCGTAAGACATCAGGCCGCCCGCCTCCACATACTCGCGAACGCCGTACATCGCGGCGAGGCGGTGCCGCGCGGCGAGGGCGAGGATTGCGGGGCGCTGAGCCACGAACATCCCGTCCGGAAACACGACGATGGCCTCGACCCTCTTCGCGACCAGTGCGGAGAAGGCGCTCTCGATGCCTCCGGCCTCTTGCACGCCCGCGAGGTGAAGTTCCACCCTGAGCCGCTGGGCGGCCGCTTCGATGACGTTCAATGACGGCTTGTGCACCTGGTTGGCCGGATTCCAGAGGACGCCGAAGCGAACAGCATGCGGAACGGCTTCCTTGAGCAACTCCAGATACTTTGCCCGCAACTCCAGGCCGAGGTGCGTCCACCCCGTGATGTTGCCGCCCGGGCGCGCGAGGCTACTGATGATCCCGCTTCCCACCGGATCGGCGGCGAACCCTATGACGATCGGGATCGTCGTCGTGGCTCGCTTGGCGGCCAAGGCGGCCGGTGTGCTCCACGTCACGATGACGTCCATCTTCGAGCGGACGAGGTCTGCGGCGAGTGCCGGAAGCTGATCGGTCTTGCCCTCGGCGAACCTGGCTTCGACGACGATGTTCTGGCCTTCGAGCCAGCCGAGGTCGCGGAGGCCCTGCCGCAGCGCTTCGAGGTAAGGCCGGTTGCCGGCGACCGAGCCCTGATCGAGGTACCCGATCCGCCGGATTTTCCGCTCCTGCTGCGCCTCGGACACGAACGGGGCGGCGAGGAGGCCCACGCTCATGGCGCGGAGGAACCGTCGACGGTTCAACATGGAGTGACTGATCATAGCTCACGCAGCGAGGTGGTTCCTTTGACAAGGTTCGAGGCGTCCCGTACAGTCCGGCCAAGCCAGCCTCGCTCGAAAGGAGCTCGCCATGCGTCAGCGATACCTCCTCGCCACGGTCATGATTTTGCTCGGGCTCATGTCCGCGTCCGGGCCGGCCGCGCTCGCGCCGGCGCGAGCTGCCGACGGCGACTCCCTGCCCGGGACCGCGACGCTCTCGGGCGCGGTGCAGGCGCCGAAGCCGTTCAAGGCGGCGCAGGTGCATCTCATGAACGTGGACAAGAACGTCCTGTTCATGGTCTACACCAGCGGCGGCCGCTACCGGGCCGTCAACCTGTTTCCCGGCCGCTACGAAGTCACCGTCCGCAAGCCGGGCTTCGCCGCGGAGACGAAGAGCCTCACGCTCGCTGCCGGCGCCAGGGAGACGCTGGACTTCTCGCTGCGCGAGGAAGCGGCGCAGCCCGTCCAGCAGGGCGTGTTCGGCTTCTCCTCGCGCATCCCCGGCGCGACGCTCGTGTCTCATGACGAGCTCTACCCCGCCGGTCCGGGCCGCGACCTCGTCGCGAGGACCTGCGTGTACTGTCACGGCAAGAATTTCCTCCCGAGCCGGCAGTACCACGAGACTCAGTGGACTCACTTCGTGGACCTGATGCTGAGCCCCATGTCCCCGCGCGGCGCGATGATTCCCGCGGGCACGCTCGGCCCGAAGGACCGCGAGACGGTCATCGCGTATCTCGCCAAGAACTACGGCCCCAACAGCGTGAAGCGCGCGCTGAAGGTCGACGCGGAGTTCCCGCTGGACGAGGCCGTGCTCGGCAAGGCCCTGTACGTCGAGTACTACCTGCCGCTGGACAAGCAGCTCGACGCGGCCAACAAGCAGCGCCGCACCCAGGAGCCGCACTTCGATCCGGATGGCAACGTCTGGTACACCGACCGCAGCATCCCCAACCGCATCGGCCGCGTCGACCCGCGCACGGGTGAGTTCAAGGACTTCATGATGCCGGATCCGAAGGGAGACCCACACGGTCTCACCGTCGACAAGGCGGGCCACGTGTTCTGGGCCGAGACCAGGGGGTTCCACCTGGGCCGCCTCGATCCCAAGACGGGTTCGATGATCCGGTATCCGATGGACTCCACCGGCCAGAGCACGGGCGCCGGCCACACCCCGGTCATCGACTCGAACGAGAACGTCTGGTTCACCGTCATCGGCGGCGACATGCTCGGCAAGTGGGACCGCAAGACCGAGAAAGCCAGGGTGTGGAAGGTCCCGACGCAGGGCGCCGCCCCCTACGGGATCAGCGTGGACAAGGACGAGAACGTCTGGTTCGCCGAGTTCCGCCGCGGCAAGATCGGGCGGTTCGATCCGAGGACGGAGAAATTCACCGAGTACCCGGCGCTCACGCAGCCGACCACGATCCGCCGTCTGGGCGTCGACTCCGCCGGGACCGTCTGGTACGGTGGCTTCAGCACCGGCAAGCTCGGCAAGCTCGATCCGAAGACCGGCCGGATCGTCGAGTACGACATTCCCATGCCCTTCTCCGAGCCTTATGACGTCTGGCCCGATCGAAACGACCAGATCTGGATCAGCGACGGTGGCCAGGGCGGCAGCCTGATCCGCTTCGACCCGAAGACCGAAACGTTCACGTATTTCCCGACGCCGCAGACCACCGATCAGCCGAAGCTCGCCATCACCCGCGACGGCGCGATCTGGTACACGCCGCGGTCGTCCTCGAAGGCGGCGGCCGGCGTGTTGTACCCGGACGTGGGGAAGATGACGACGTTCGGAGCGTACTACTGAGCATCCGCCCATCGCGGCGCCGCCCCCCGCGGTGTGGTGTCGTCGGCTCTCGTGCGCCGATCAGTGCGCGAGCGGATCAGGACGCAGCTGGAAATGTACGGCGATGGGCTTTTTCCCCTTGCCGCCTTCCATGAGCCACGGCGTCCGGTCTCCGCTGGTCGTCCACAACCCTCGGCCCTTCCAG
>WNGB01029743.1_pt1 | contig 10581 bp, 13 predicted proteins | sample 5400681 | NCBI WGS metagenome assembly WNGB01 (sample SAMN13153367, study PRJNA577476) | soil metagenome | isolation source: 115 cm soil or saprolite under grassland replicate 2 | place: USA:California | collected 2016-06-15 | reverse complement strand
ACATCGCGTAACGCAACGAGCCAGATGTAACCGCCGAGCGAGAACACGTCGGAGTAGTGGAAGAACCACATCTGGGCGAGCACGAGCGCAGTCGCCGTCAGGATCCACTCGAGCGGCCAGAGCAGAACCACGAGCGGGATGAGCCACACGAGGTACTGCGGCGAGAAGAAGCGCGTAAACGCGAGAAAGCCCGCGACCGATGCAGCGAATGCGATGACGAGCCGCTGCGGGCGATCGCGCCCGCGCGCGTAAAGCAAGGAGACGAGCAGGACCGCCAGCAGCTGGGCGGCAGAGCTGAGAGCGCCGACGACGCGCGGCAGCGTACCGTCGAGGTCGTACGAGATCGCGTGACCGGTCCGGTGCACGACGGTGGCGCTGTACCAGCCGAGCCGGTCCGCGACACCGAGCAGGGAGCCGCCGAGGCTCTCGACCTGCAACGCCCGCGCCGCCTGGGCACGGAAGCTTTCTTCCACCCCGTGCGGCGAGAGCGCGAGGAACGGGAGGATGAGGACCGCCGCCACGAGCGCGAAGGCGCCGAGCGCACGTAGCGCTGCCCGGCGGCCGGCTGTCCGCCAGACGAAGATCAGCGCCGGCGGCAGCAGCACGACCGGGTACACCTTGGCCGCGAAGGCGAGCCCGAGCAATGCGAACGCCGCGAGGGGCAGCGCCGCCACCAGCAGCAGGAGTGCGGCCAGCGTCAACAGCGCCGGCCACGCGTCGTAGGTGTTGAGCGAGATCGGGCCGAGCGCGATCGGCGACAACGCGAGCAGAGCGAGCGCGAGCCAGAGCCGTGTCCGCGGCGCTCCGAGCCTCACGAGCAACAGCGCGACGAGGACGATCGTCGCCGCACCGCAGAGCGCCATCAGCGTCTTGAACGCCGCGTTGTAGTGACTCGCACCGAACGCGTCCGCCGGCAGGAACACGACGAGCGCGCCGGGCGGGTACTCCATGAAGAAGTCGCGGTAGGGAACACGCCCGTCGAACACAGCCTGGGCGAAGCCCTGGTAGAGATGGACGTCGCGGAAGCGGGCGGCGCGGAAGAGACCGCCGTCCGGGACGGCGCACGCCGCCACGTAGACAGGGATCGCGGCCGCGGCCCCGAGCCAGGCGTCCCTACGGCTGATTGCCGTTGTCGGGAACCTGGACGAAGCCCTGGTTGTTGTCGTTCGAGCTCGGGGTCGGCGTCTGCGCAGACCCGGATGACGAACCGGAGGAGTAGTAACCGCCGCTCATGGCGTACTGCAGCTGGTGCGACGTCCACACGGGCTCCGACTTCGCCACCGGGAACGCGGTCGGGAACGGCGCATACGCGATCGCCCGCTCCATGAAAAGCTTCCAGATCGTGGCCGGGAACGTGGGTCCCGAGACCGCGATCCCGTGGACCGAGCGCATCGGAATCTCGCCGCGCGGATAGCCGATCCAGATCGTCGCCTCGAGACTGGGCGTGAAACCGCAGAACCAGGCATCCGCGAAGTTGTCCGTCGTTCCCGTCTTGCCGGCGGAGGTCTTGCCGAAGTAGGCGCCCGTCCCGGTCCCGCTGGTCATGTTCTCCCCGAGGATCCGCGTCACCTCCGAGGCGACCCAGTCCGGGATGACGCGCTTGCGCTGCGGCACGCCCCAGCCCGACTCCTTGTCGACCTTGCCTCCGGAGAGAATCACCTTCCGGATCGCCATCGGCTTCGAGTAGATGCCGCCCGCGGCGATCGTCGAATAGGCCGACGCCAGGTCGAGCGGCGTGACGACGCGCGAGCCGAGGCCCATCGACGGGACGTACGCACCCTCGCTCGATCGGAGGTCTGTGCGCACGCCTAGCTTGCGCGCCATGTCCGCCACGTTTTCAGGACCGACGTCCAGGGTCAGCCGCGCGAAGACGGTGTTGTCCGAGCGCAGTGTTCCGTTCTCGATCGACGTCGGGCCGACGTAGGAATGGTCGTAGGTCTCCGGGCACCACGCGGTCGGAGGATTCGTATCGCATGAGCCTGTCTCCGACGGGTCGTACTTGAACGGTGCGGAGAGGTACTGGGTCGACGGGCTGATGCCCACGGAAATGGCGGTAGCGAGGACGAACATCTTGAAGGTCGACCCCGGCTGCCGGCGTGCCGACGAAGCGAAGTTCACCTGGTTCTTGGGATCGCCGGGGCTGAGCTCGGTCATGGCGCGAATTGCCCCGTTCGCCGGATTGATCGCCACGATCGCCGCGGCCGGATCAGTCGAGTAGGGCAGCGTCCGCTTGATCGCCGCCAGGGCCAAACGCTGCAGGCGCGGGTCGATCGTCGTGTAGACACGCAGGCCGCCCGTGCGCACGGTGTTCGAGCCGTACTTCCTTTGCAGCTCGTCGCGCACGTAACTGAAGAAGTACGGCTCGCGAATCCGTGTGTACAGCCGGCCGGCCTTGAGATGGAGCCTGCGATCCGCGATTGCATTCGCGGCCTGCGACGCCGTGATGTAGTCGTTCTTGACCATTGCACGCAAGACCTCGTCGCGCCGGGCGATCGCCTGTTGCGGGCGATGAAACGGATCGAACAAAGACGGCGCCTGCGGGAGGCCGGCGAGAAGTGCGGCCTCCGACAGCGTCAAGTGCTTCGCGCGCTTGGAGAAGTACGTCTGCGCAGCGGCCTCGATCCCGTAAGCGCGGTTGCCGTAGAAAACCTGGTTGATGTACGCGTTGAGAATCCAACGCTTGGATCGCTCCCGCGCGATCTTGATCGCGAGGCAGGCTTCGGTCGCCTTCCGGCCAAAGGTCTGGGAAGGCTTCTTGATGTAGAGGTTGCGCGCCAGCTGCTGGGTGATCGTCGAGCCTCCCTGCACGACCTCGCCGGCACGCACGTTCGCCAGGAGGGCACGCACGATGCCCGGATAGTCGAGCGCACCGTGCGACCAGAAGCGGCGGTCCTCGATTGCGATGGTCGCACGTGGAACCCACTTGCTCATGTCCCTGAGGTCGACGGGCTGGCGATTCTTCTCTGCGGGAATCGAGCCGAGCAAGGAGCCGTCCGCCGCGTAGACGAACGAGTTCTCGCCCTCGCTGACCGGCTTGAGATCGTTGAGGTTGCAGCTCGACATCCAGACGGCCGCTCCCGTGAAACCGGTGACCACCAGCACGAGCAGCGCCACGAGCGCGCCGACGGCGACGAGATGCCCGAAGCGCTTGCGATGCTTGCGCGTACGTTCACGTCGCTTGCGGCGGATGGCCGCGAGGACGGGATCGGGCTCGCGCCCGCCGCGGCCGCGCGGAGGCGGCGTCACGCGAACACGCCTTCGGCCCGGAGCAGCTCGTGGGCGCGCAGGCGCAGCTCACGCTCGAGCCGCTCCGCCGCAGGCTCGTCCTCGGCTCGGGTGCGAACGACGACGGTCGCGTTGCCAGAGAGGTCGCTCACGAAGACCTCGGCCCCGTCGCGCAGTCCACGCAGACGGTCCACGACCGCACCGACATCGCTGCCAAGTGGAACCTGAACGCTGATCTCGGCGACCTTCTCTCGACTGCGGATGGTGGAGTTGCGGATGGTATCCGAGGCCAGCTTCTCGTTCGGAATCACGAGCCTGTCGCCGTTCTCGGTTCGCACGAACGTGTAGATGAGGCCGATCTCCTCGACGACGCCGGGGGTCCCTTCGATCACGACCTCGTCACCGAGGCGCAGCGGCTGCGTGAACGCGATCAGGAGCCCGGCGACGAAGTTGCCGAGCGTCCGCTGGGAGGCGAAGCCGACCACGATCCCGACGACCGCCGACGAGGCCAGCAGGCCGCCGGCGACCGCCCGCACCTGAGGAATCACGAGCAGCGCAGAGAGGAGGCCGACGAAGACGATCGCCGTGGTCACGCTCCGGCGAACGACCCGATAGCGCGTGATCGACTCGGGCGCGAGGTCGCGGCGGGCAATCCGGCGGTCGATCAGCCGCGCGACGACCACCGTGATCAGCATCACGACGCCGACGACAGCAAGGCGGTGCCAGAGCGGCATGCGGCTCTATTCGACGGCCCAGCGAAACCCCTTGCCTGCGCGCTCGAAGCGGCCCGTGCCCGGGAAGTGGCCGGCGATCACGGATGCGCCTTCCTCGGCCAGCTCGGCGATCACGCGACGGCGTGTTGCGGCGGCCACGTCGGTGTCCATGTCGTTGACGAAGACGAGATCCGGATCGACGACCTGAAACTCGTGCGCGACGAGGTCCCCGATCACCGCGTATGGCCCCCGCGCGCACGAGCATGTGCCCCGGCGTGTGACCGGGGGACGGCTGGACGAGAATCCCGGGAGTGATCTCCGTCTCGCCCGTGACGCGCTCGACCCGCGGTTCGAGCGGAACGACCTTCTCCCGCAGGTGCGGCCGCTCCGCCAGCGACTGCTCGCTCATGAAGTACGCCCAGTCGGCCTCGTGCACGACGTAGCGCGCGTTCGGGAACGAGCCGTCCCACCCGACGTGATCGACGTGCAGATGCGTGTGCACGACGACGTCGACCTCCTCGGGCGCGAGCTGGCCGAGCAGGCGCGCGTCGCCATCGGGAAAGAACGCACGCGGCTTCGGGCCGGCGCCCGTGTCGACGAGGACGGCAGTGTCGCCACTGCGAAGCAGGACGCAGTTCACCGGCAGCCACCAATCGGCGTCCGAGTGGATCGCAGGGAACGCCTCGCGGTACGTCGCGAACGTACCCTCGCAATCAACGAGCACGTCCGCCGTCACAGCGGCTTCCGCCCGGCGAAACCCTCGTCGACGCCGTGCCAGTAACCGATCTCGTCCTCGCCGAGCTTCCAGCACAGGAGAACGTCTTCGTCGTCACGGCGGGACGGGAAGTCGAGCAGGCCTTCCTCGAGCGACTTGATCTGCGCGCCGGCGGCGTTGATCTCCTCCGCACACGCAGCGATCGCGTCGGCCTCCCGCTGGATCGTCTCGGCCAGCTCGCGCAGATCGCTGGGCTGCATGTCGCCGCCGTTACCGGCGATGCGTGTCACCAGCTCCATCTGGCCACGCTGCGCGGCCGCCAGGTTCCGGCCGTGCTCGACCATGCGCTCGACGATCGGACGCAGTTCCGCCACGGCAGCGTTTGCTTCTTCGAGCGTGAACGTGCGCTCCACCTCCCTAGGCACCGCCTTGGCGGTGCCGCAGAGAGGCCGTGCGAGCTCCGCTCGCACGGCCGTCTAACACGCGTGCTCGGATGCCATTGACAGTCGCCAACCGAAACCTCACGCCTATCATCATGGTTCGTGCTCGGCATCTACGTGTGGAGCCGCGCCGTGATCTGGCTCGGCGCGATCTTCGCGTTCTACTGGTTCGAGCCGAATCGGAACCCCCGCGCGGACAGGTGGGACTCGCCCCTGATCCATGACCTCGGCTCGTTCACCGATATCTGGGCGCGCTGGGACAGCGTCTTCTTCGTCCGTATTGCAGAGCACGGCTACGACCAGGCGTCCGCCGCCTTCTATCCGCTGTATCCCGGTCTTGTTGCCGCGCTCGGCCGCGTCTTTTTCGGGCACTACGTCGTCGCTGGGATCGTCATCTCCCTCGCGGCGGCCCTCGGCGCGTTCGCGTTGCTCTACCGGATCGCGTCGGAGCGGCTCGGTTCGGACGGCGCGCAACGCACGGTCCTGTACCTCGCGATCTTTCCGATGGCGCTGTTTCTCCAGGCTGTGTACAGCGAGTCGCTCTATCTGCTCCTCGTGCTCGCCGCGTTCGTCGCGGCCGAGCGCGGTCGCTTCGCCGCCGCCGGACTGTTGTCAGGGCTCGCGATCCTCACACGCATCACGGGCGTCGCACTCCTGCCTGCCCTTGCCGTGCTGGCATGGCGCGCGCGCGATCGGCCTCGTGCGCTGGCCGGGCTCGCGCTCGCCGTCCCCGTCGCAGCCGTCTACCCACTGCTCCTCTGGCAGCAGGTCGACGATCCCTGGGCATTCTGGAACGCGCAGGACCAGTGGCATCGGCATCTCTCGCGCGCGGGCCCGCTCGGGGGAATCTGGGAGGCGCTCGTGCACTGGACGCCCTCGCATGCCGACTTCGAGCACGCAGTCGCGGTGAACGCCGAAGGGCTCGTCGCACTGGTCCTCTTCACCGCGCTGACGGTGGTGGCCTGGCGCCGCTTCGGCGCGCCGTACGGCCTCTTCGCGGCGCTCAGCCTCGCGCTGCCGCTGAGCTACCCGAGCTCGCGCTGGCCGCTGCTGTCACTGCCGCGGTTCGGCCTCGTGATCTTCCCGCTCTTCCTCGCGCTCGCGGCGCTGACTGCGGGTCGGCCGCGGCTCCACACCGCAATCGTCGCCTGCAGCGCACTGCTGCTCGGCATCGCCGTCGTGCAGTGGGCACTCTGGCAGTGGGTCGCGTGAACGCCGCCGAGCTGGACGCCGTCACCGTGGACGCGCACGGAACGCTGGTCACGCTTACGGATCCCGTTCCCGAGCTGAGAGCCGCGCTCGCCGACCGCGAGGTGCTTCGCGACAGCGATGCCGTCGCGCAGGGATTCCGCACCGAGGTGGCGCACTACGTCGAGCACTCCGCCGCCGGGCACGACGAGGAGGGGCTGGCACGCCTACAACGCGACTGTGCGCAGGTCTTCCTGCGCCGGTGTTCGCGGGCGCGATGCACTTCGAGCCCCATTCCCGGCGTCGCCGAAGCGCTCGAGCGGCTGCGCAGCCTGGGTCTGGAGCTTGCCGTCGTGGCGAACTGGGATCTCACGCTCCACGGACTGCTCGAGGAAGTCGGCCTCGCGAGCTACTTCCGCGCGATCGTCCACGCCGCGGCAAAGCCGTCACCGAAAGGTCTGCTGCGGGCCCTGAGCGAGCTCCAGGTCGGCGCGACGCGAGCCCTCCACATTGGTGACGACGAGGTCGACGAGGCGGCCGCCCGGGGCGCCGGCATGAGGTTCGCGCCCGCGCCGCTCGCCGAGGCCGTCGCCGGACTCATATGACGTCGCCGCTCGCCGCCTGGACGAGCTTCGTCGTGATCTTCGCGACGCTGAGCTACACGCTTCGGTTCACCGAGGGGAAGCCGCCGAAAGATCTGCTCTATCGCTGGGCAACGGTCGAGAGCGGCCTGATCCAGTTCGCGGTGATCGGCCTGATCGTCTACGGCATCGCCGGGCTCGGGAACCGGCGCGAGCTGCTCGCACTGCGGCGGCCGACATCGTGGTGGCGCGCACTGGCGATCGGCGTCGGGATCGCGATCGGCATGGTCATCCTCTCCGGGCTACTCGGACCGCTGCTGCATCCCGGTCGCGAGCAAGGCGTGACTCCCGACGTGTGGCGCCCCGACCACGCAGCGGAGTACGTCGCGAACGGCGTCGTCATCTGCATCGTCGCTCCGTTCGTCGAGGAGCTCGCGTTTCGCGGCCTCGGCTACTCCCTGCTCGTCCGGTACGGGAAGTGGACCGCGATCGTCCTCGTCGGCGTGGCGTTCGGGCTCGCCCACGGTCTCGTGGAGGCGTTCCCGTTCCTGGCAGCCCTCGGCTCCGGCCTCGCATACCTCCGGAGCCGCGTCGACAGCGTCATCCCCGGGATGTTCGTCCACGGCCTCTTCAACGCGGTCGCGCTGACCGTCGCGGTCGCAGGCCAACCGCAGCAGGAGGGTGCTCTACGCGCGTGGATCGAGGTCTGGTCATCCCTGTCGCCCTTCTGAGCCGGTTGGCGTGTGTCGCCGTTCTGCTCGCGCTCGCCGGCTGCGGGGGAAAGGCGCAGCCCGTCGCCTACGAGAACCTCACGTCGAAGGTCGGCGCGCTCGAGTTCACGCACATCACGGTCGACCTTTCGCACAGCCGCGCGGAGCTGCTCGAGGTCCTCGAGCGAAACAACCCCGGACGGAAGATCCAGCTCCCGCCGATCGACTACACCCGGCAGGAGACCTTCCTCGTCGCGACGGGCCCGCGGTCGAGCACGGGCTACGCTCTACGCATCGTGCGCGTTGAGGAGAAGGGTGGTCACATCGATGTCGTCGTCCACGAGCGGACGCCGTCGCTCGGCGATCCGGTCCGGGCTCGCGTCACGTACCCCTTCCTCTTACTCGCCTTGCAGAGCGACAAGCCCGTGCACCTGAAGTGGCCGGGGCGCCCGTGAACGACGACCCGCTGATCAAGCAGCTCCGACAGCAGATCTCCGACACGGATCGCTCGATCGTCGATGCGTTCAACGCGCGGCTGCGCCTGGTCGCGCGGCTCAAGAGCTACAAGGAGTCGCGCGGGATCGACTTCCTGGACCCCGAGCGCGAAGAGTGGATGCTGCAGCACCTCACGCGAGCGAACCGCGGCCCGCTCTCCGCGGACGGGCTGAAGGAACTGTTCGAGGAAATCCTGGACCTGACGAAGCGCGAAGTCCGAAGAGGCGAAGAGACCTGAGTGACGAGGTGGCGGGGACAGGCTGCGACCACAAACCTAAGAGCCGGAGCCGAACTGATGCGAGGCGGCGACGCGCAGCATCGCCGCGCCGCACGGTTGACGACGATCGCCGACCAACCCTGGAGCGCGCGGGCTAAGCCCGCGCGCGTTCCCCGCGAAGCGGCGATCCCGCTTCCTAGTCGTCTTCGGGGTCGACGGCGAACTCGTCGGGCGTGACCTGCTCGAGGAACTGCTTGAACTCCGAGACCTTCGACTCGATCTCCTCCTCGGTCACCTCGTCGCCCTCGAACTCGATCCCGGACTCCTCGATCACCTCGTCCGCCGCAAAGATCGGAGCCTCCGCGCGGATAGCAAGCGCGATCGCGTCCGACGGACGGGAGTCCACCTCGATCTCGGAACCGTCGAGCTGCACCGTGATCTGCGCGTAGAAGGTGTTCTCGCGCAGCTCCGTCACGGTGATGCGCGTCACCTGCGCGCCGAGCTGGTCGAGCATGTCGGTGACCAGGTCGTGCGTCATCGGACGCGGGGTAGACGCGCTCTGCAGCTTCATCAGAATGGCCGCGGCCTCGGGATGTCCGATCCAGATCGGCAGGAACTTGTTCCCCTCGGCCGTCTTCAGCAGGACGATCGGCTGCTTGCCGACCAGATCGAAGCTCACGCCGTAGATCTGCATCTCCTGCATCGGACGGTTCTGATGGTAGCTCAGGGATTCCGCAGCAAACGTCACCCCAAAGGGCGTTCCAAAACCTTTACGCCAGGGACCGCCCGCATCCAGAGGCCGGAGCCTAAGCCAAGCGAAGCCGGCTTAGGCGGAGGCGAACTGATGCGAGGCGGCGACGCGAAGCGCGTTCCCCGCGAAGCGGCGTGCCTCCCCCGCTGGCGAAAACGCAGCCTTCGTCAGCGCTCTTTGAGGCGCCATTCCGCGACGTCGCGGATGCTGATGATCCCGACGGCGCGTTCCCCGTCGACAACTGGAATGTGGCGGAAGCCACGTTCGATCATCGTCTGGCCGGCCTCCTCGACAGAGGCGTCCTGGGTCATCGTCACCGGGTCGGGCGTCATCCACTCCCGTACGCGGGCCTCGCTCGAGTGCACCCGCCCCGCGACAGCCCGCATCAGGTCGCGCTCCGTGAAGATCCCGATCATCCGGCCGAAGTCCGAGACGACGACGGCGCCCACGCCCTGGCTCGTCATCTTCTCGGCCGCCTCGCCGATCGAGTCCGACGGCTCGACCGTCAGGACATCCTTCGTCATCACCTCACCGAGCGTTGGCATGGCGGCGAGCATAGGCGATAACGCTGGCTACAATCCACCGTCCCGGGCGATTAGCTCAGTTGGTTAGAGCGCCGCTCTGATAAGGCGGAGGTCCGTGGTTCGAATCCACGATCGCCCACTTCCCGGTCAGGGGCCCGGAGCTAGTGCAGAAGATCGGTGCGCTGCAGGTAGTCCTCGACGGCAAGCAGGAAGGTGTTGTCCTCGGCCAGCTCGCGGAGGGTGCCCTTCGTCTCGTCGTCCAGGTCCTCGTCCCGCGCGAGCTCGGTCAGGAAGCTGCCCATCTGGCCGTCACGTGACAACGCCGCCATCCGGAGGAAGATCCGCTTGGCCTCGTCGTCCTGCGAAATCGCCTCGAGCGACTCGAGGTCTTGGAGCCACAGTCCGAGCATCTCATGCGTTCAACGCCCCTCGGACCGATCGGGATACGGCTACTTCGCAGCCCGCTCGAGCGCCTCGACAAGCTCTTCCAGCTCGGTCTCGTCTGCGAAGGAGATCTCGAGGCGGTTCGAGACCACGCGACTGGAGAAGCCGGTGATGCGGTCGGCCGCCTTCTTCACGCGCGCGACGAGAGCCGGATCGAGCCTCGCCTGCTGACGGCGCTGCTTCGTCTTCGCGCCGGCCCAGCGAGCGGCGCGCTCGGCAGCCCGAACCGACATCCCCTTCTGGACGATCTTGCGCGCAAGCGCTCGGCGGCCCTCGTGATCTGGAACAGCGAGCACGGCACGGGCGTGGCCCTCCGTCAACTGGCCGCGTTCGAGCATCTTCAGCACGTCCTCGGGTAGCTCGAGCAGGCGCACCCGGTTCGAGACGGCCGGCTTCGACTTTCCCACCTGCTCTGACAGCTCGCCCAACGACAGCCCGAACTCGTCGAGCACGACTGCGAACGCACGCGCCTCTTCGACCGGCGACAGATCTTCGCGCGCGATGTTCTCGACCAGCCCGAGCAGGAGCGAGTCGCGGTCGTCCGCCTCGCGGACGACGGCGGGGACAGTCTTGAGCTT
>WNGB01014366.1_pt1 | contig 10581 bp, 9 predicted proteins | sample 5400681 | NCBI WGS metagenome assembly WNGB01 (sample SAMN13153367, study PRJNA577476) | soil metagenome | isolation source: 115 cm soil or saprolite under grassland replicate 2 | place: USA:California | collected 2016-06-15 | reverse complement strand
GTGGCACGGCTGCATCCCGCCCGCCTCGGTCGCGACCTGAGCGCTGTCGAGGCACGCCGGCTGCGCGAGGCCATCGCCACGGTGCTGACGCGCGCCATCGAGAAACGCGGTTCGAGCATTCGCAATTACGTCGGCGGTTCGGGCCTGAAAGGCGAGTATCAGCACGAGTTCCTCGTCTACGGCCGCAAGGGCCAGCCGTGCGTCCGCTGCGGCCGCGCCATCGAACGCATCGTCCTGGCAGGGCGTTCGACGCACTTTTGCCCGCGGTGCCAAAAGAGAAAGGATGAAGGATGAAGGATGAAGGATGAAGGAGGTCTTTATTCATCCTTCATCCTTCATCCTTCATCCTTGTGGAATGTCCTACCGAGCGTTCAAGCGGCTGCTGGGTGAGACCAGTCTGGAGCGCAAGTGCCGCTTCCTGTTCGGCGCCGGCATCCTGCTGCTCATCACCATTAGCTTCTGGATCTACGCCAACCGCACCGAGCACCTGGCGTATGACCAGACCACGACCACCTGCCGCGTCCTGCTCACACCAATCCTGGATCGCCATCATGCCGAGAAACTGAAGAAGGGCACCGACGACAGCACGCGCCAGTGGGCCCAGTGGGTCGAGGCGCGGAAAGAAGGCGACAACTTGATGGCTGAGCGAGCCGTGCCGTATCAGGATCGGCTCATCCGCGAAGGCCAGGGCGAGGACGGCTACGAGCGCGAGCTGTTCAAGGAGTTCCGCCGGACCGACGAGCCCAAAGACGAGGCGACGCGGCTGCGCCCCGGCGAGGGCGGAGCGAGCGGGGCCGTGCTGCTCTACTACGGCGCGGTACGGGCCAACAAACAGTGCCTGGCGTGCCACCACAGCAGTTTTCCGTCCCTGGCGGAGAACGACCTGATGGCGATCGTCCGGATCCGCATGCCGACCAAAACGATCGAGGACGGCGTCCATCTGAACCGGGCCATGCTCATGGCGACTGCCCTCGTGACCGCCCTGCTCATCATGAGCGGGAGCTGGATCATCGTTCGCTATGTCATCGTCAAGCCCGTCAAGCACCTCAAGGAGGTCTCCGACGCGATCTCCTCCGGCGAACTCAACGTGCGCAGCGAGATCCAGACCGGCGACGAGTTCGAGGATCTCAGTCACGCCTTCAATCGGATGTTGCGCAACCTCGTCAGCATGCAGGACCAGTGGCGCAAGGTAAACGCCGACCTCGACCGCAAGGTGGACGAACTGGCCCAGGCGAACATGGCCCTGTACGAGTCGAACCGTCTGAAAAGCGATTTCCTCGCAACGATGAGCCACGAGCTGCGCACGCCCCTGAACAGCATCCTCGGCTTCAGCGACGTGTTGCTCTCCAGCAATGCCCTCAGCGAGAAGCAGCAGCGCTGGCTGCGCAACATCAAGTCGAGCGGCGAAAAGCTCCTGGCCCTTATTAACGATATTCTCGATCTGGCAAAGATCGAAGCGGGCAAAATGCAGCTGCGGCTCGAAGATTTCAGCATTCACGAGCTCTGCGAGGGCATGCTGAACATGTTCCGGCCGCTGGCGGAGAAAAAGAACATCGACCTGCGCGGCCAGATTGCCCTGGACATTCCCCTGCTGCGGCAGGACGTGACCAAGTTACAGCAGATCTTGCAGAACCTCGTCTCCAACGCGCTCAAGTTCACGCCGGAGGGCGGCCGCGTGCTGCTCAAGGCGGAGGCCGATCCTGTCTATGTGACGCTGACGGTGACCGATACGGGCGTTGGCATCGCGCCGGAGGAACAGGAACTGGTCTTCGAGAAGTTCCGTCAGTCCGGCAACCCGCTGACGCGCGAGCACGCCGGTACCGGCCTGGGACTGTCGATCGTGCGCGAGCTGTCGAAGTTGTTGGGCGGCGAGGTGACGCTGCAGAGCGAACTGGGCCGCGGCAGCACGTTCACGGTACGCCTACCGCTGCATCTGAGCGAGGAGCCGCGCCTGGAGTTCGACCTCGCCGATGAGCGTATCGACCTGTCGAAGGCGCAGCGCGTGGACGTGCGGCTGTATGCCACGGCGGCGCCGCCGACCGCGGTAACCCGAATCGATCGCAAGGAAGAGACACAGGTCGAACTGCCGGTCGTGCCGCCGCCGGCGCCCGCGAGTCAGGAGTCAAAGGTCAGAAGTCATGGAGACAAGCCCGAAGCGCCAGCGCCGGGATCCGCTTCCCCTGCCCCCGAACCCTGACTCCTTGCGGCACGCGGCGCCGCCTGGTAGCATCACAGCATGAGCAAAGAGCCTCTCTACGTTGAACGCGCACCACGTGCTGCCAAGCCAGTCGCCGCTCCAGCGGTGCCGCTGTCGCGACCGCTCTGGTTTGACTTCTTCCTGATCATGCTGGGCTGCGCCCTCTCGCACTTCCTGGCCGACTGGAGCCGTTTCGTGGCCCTGCCCTCGGACACACCAGGTGAGACACCCGAGAGCGTGAAGGAACTGCTCTTACCCTCGCTGCCCCGCCTGCTCTTTCTGCCGCTGGGCGTGCTGTTGTTCTGGCCCATCTTCTATCTGACCCAGCGCCTCGCCGGACGCAAGCAAGCGCTCAGCGCCGGGGAGTGGCTCTGGGGGGTTGCGTGGCTCGGCGCTGTGCTGCTATCGGTCTGGATCGTCTGGCAGCGTTGGGGACCGAACTCGCTGCCCGGTTTCCTCGACCCCGAGAACTGCAGGAGGACGATCTTTGTCAGCTACGTGGTCGGCTCGATGGCCCTGGCGGCTGTCGCGCTGTTAATCGGCCTGATCGACCTGATCGGCCGCTGGGGACAACCGTGGACGCATCATTGCTGCCTGGCCCTGGTGATGTGGCCGCTGGTGCCGCTGGCGGTCGGCTTGCTGTGGCACGTCAAACCCGGCTAAGAACGTGGTTTGAAAACTAACCCGAAGCGTGAGCGAGGGTGTGCCTCGCTGACGCTTCGGGTTGGTCACAGAGGGTTTGACGCCGCTTCTAACCAGCCCTTCCAACACCAGTAGGGGATGTCCTCCAGCGCGTTCCACTCCAGGAACCCTCCCCATGCAACCACCTGAGCGCGCTCAAGCACCTTGCAACCTCTTGTTTGTCGCCGACACGAATGTCTTGGATGACTCGGTGGAGGCGGCCACTTACCGAGAACTCTGCCGCGTCCTCACCGACCTCGGCATGTCATGCGCGGTGGTCGGCCGCTTCCTCGTTCCCGGCGAGCAAGAGACCGACCCGGGGACGTGGCTGGCAGAACACCGATACGCTGTTGCCCCACCTCTATGAGACATTCCTGGCTCGGTGTTGGGCCGACCGCGCGCGCATCATCCCACTGCGGATGGGCACCCTGGACGGACTGAGGGCGGTGGCGGCTGCTGGTCTGCACCCCGACCTCATCTACATCGATGCGGAGCACAGTTGCGAGGCGGTGGCTGCCGAACTCACGCTGGCCCGCCAACTCTTCCCACGGGCCGCTCTCACCGGCGACGACTATGACTGGGCTGGAGTGCGAGCGGGAGTCGATGGCTTTGCCCGGCGGCATGGGCTCGTGGTGGATCGGTGGTGTGTCACAGGGTGGCGTCTGCTGGAGAGCTGGGAGGCCGGGGCTGCCAACCACCCGCCTCCGGGTCGCCGTCAGTCGGTGGTGCTGGTGCCGCACCTGAACGGCATCGAGTGGGAATGCGAACAGGGTTTGCGACAGCTGGAGGCCCTTGGTATCCGGGTGGTGCGCCGGGGTGGCTGCTCGCAGGTGGACATCGCCCGCAACGAACTGCTCTCCGATGCCCTGCACGATGGGGCCGAACAGATGCTATTTATCGATGCGGACACGGGCTTCGAGGCCGAAGACGCCGTACGGCTCCTGGCTCGTCCCGAGCCGGTCGTGGCTGGGATCTACGCCAAGAAGGGCCGGCGGGAGTTGGCGAGTGTGTTCGCGGATGGCGTCAAGGAAGTGCTGTTCGGGCCGGAGGTAATGGGAGTGTACCCACTGCGGTATGCGGCGACCGGCTTTCTCAGGCTCCGTGCGGACGTACTGCGGCGGCTGATCGCCGAGTTGAAGTTGCCCTTGTGCAACACGCACTGGGGTCGCGGCGTGTGGCCGTTCTTTCTGCCGTTGATCGTGCCGCACGGACCGGAGAAACTGCACTACCTGGGCGAAGATTGGGCGTTCAGTTACCGGCTGTCTCAGATCGGAGTGACACCGATGGCCGACACTTCGATCCGCCTGTGGCACTGGGGGCGCTACAGTTATGGGTGGGAGGACGCCGGCAGCACCACCCCGCGCTATCGCTCCTACAGTTACCGCTTGACCTCGTCCTGAGCCTCTCCTCGCTCATGACGACAGGACAGCGTCAGGGCTTTTTCAGCCAACGATTGAACCAGTCCACGTTGCGCTGCAGCACGTCGATTTGCAGCCGCGGCTCGGTTGGATTGTGCGGCTGTCGTGGGTAGACGACGAACTCGCATGGCACCCCGTTGCGCTTGAGTGCGGCGTAGAGTTCCTGACTCTGCGCCAGCGGCACGCGCTCGTCCTTCTCGCCGTGCTGGATCAGCGTCGGCGTCTTGATGTTGCCGGCGAAGGTCATCGCCGAATGCTTGGCGTACAGTTCGCGGTGCTGCCACGGCGGGCCGTCGAGGTAGCGCTCCATGAAGGCGGGAATGTCCGTCTGGCCGTACATGCTGAACAGGTTGGTCACGCCGGCCCCCGCCGACGCGGCCTTGAAGCGATTGGTCTGCGTGATGACCCAGCTCGTCATGTAGCCGCCGTAGCTCCAGCCCATGATGCCGAGCCGCTCCGGATCGGCGATCCCCTGTTCGATCAGTTCATCGACGCCCGCCACGATGTCGCGGTAATCGCCGCCGCCCCAGTCCTTGACGTTGAGCTGGCGGAACTTCTTGCCGTAGCCGTCGCTGCCGCGGGGATTGGGACAGAAGACGGCGTAGCCTTGCCCGGCGAAGACGTGGACCGGATAGCGCGATGCTTGCGGCGGTCCCTGCGGGTAGACCGAGAAGGCGTTCGCGAACTGCAGCGCCGGCCCACCGTGGACGTAGGTTAGCAGTGGGTAACGCTTGCCCTTCTCATACCCGACGGGCTTGATGAGCAGGCCCTCGATCTGCAGGCCGTCAAAACTCTTCCAGCGGATGGTCTCGACCTTGCCGAGCGCGAGGGTGGCCAGTTGCGGGTTGGTGTGGGTGAGACGCTGCTGCTTGAAGGAGGGGCGCCGCGGCGGGTCAGCGTCCAGGTCTGCGCCGGATCGGTCCAACGGGGCGCAATACACCTCCGGGGGCGTCGCCGGATCCTCGGAGAGAAAGGCGAGGAGATCCCCGCGCCGGTCGAGCTGGCTGTGGAACCGCGCCCCGATGCTCATCCGCCCCAGTTCCCCCGTTCGGACCGAAAGCAGGAACAGATGCCTGCTGGCCTTCTCATCGCCGACGAAGCAGAGGCCGGCGCTGTCGGCGGTCCAGGCGTAGCTGCCGTGGCCAGCAGGGTTGATCTTGCCGTCGAACTTCTTGCTGACGTTCCGCGGAGTGCCGCCCTCGGCAGGGACGACACACAGGTACAAATTGTCGAGCCAGTCGAGCTTGCCGTCGCCCGAGACAAACGCGATGCTCTTGCCGTCGGGCGACCACTTCGGCAACGTGTCCATGCCTTCGCGCTGCACAAGCGGGCGCGGCTTGCCGGGGACGCCCCGCTTGACAGGCGCAGCGATGACGTAGAGATCGCTGTGATAGAGATCCCCCAGGCCGCGCGACGGAGCCGCGGCGTAGACGATTTGCTTGCCATCCGGCGACCAGTCGAAGTTGAGGATGCAATAGGGCCCGACGGTGAGCGGCCAGCTCGGGCCGCCTCTGGCCGGAATGAGGTGCAGGTGGTCGCGCGGCAAATCGCGATCCACAACACGGAAGTCGGCCTTCTCCTGTTTGCGTTTCGCGTCGGTTTCACTGTCCGGCTCGGTCGCGAGGTAGGCGATCATCTTGCCATCGGGTGACCAGGCGAAGTCGCGGACGCCGGTCGGGCTGTCGGTGAGCTTGCGCGCCTCACCTCCCTTTGCCGCGATGAGCCAGACCTGCGGCTTGCCGTCGCGATCACTGATAAAGCCGATCGTTTTACTATCCGGTGCCCAGCGCGGCGAGTCGTCGCGCCCCGGGCCATTGGTGAGTTTCACCGGAGTACCACCCTGTGCGGAAACCAGCCAGACATCGGTGTTGTAGCGACTCTGCTTCAGGTCCGCTTCGGAGACGACGTAGGCGACGGACTGGCCGTCGGGCGCGATGGCGACCTCCGGAATGTGGCGGATCTGCATGAGGTCATCGACGGTGGCTGGCCGTCGCTTCTCACCGGCGAAGGCGAGACTGGCAACCTGTCCAAGCAGAGCAGCGACGATGAGCAGACAGCGAGCGCTGAATACGGGCAGTCCTGGCATGGGATCCCCTCAGAAAAGTCAGAGCATCGCCCCGGAGTGGGATGTTGGCAAGGCCGGGATGGAGCAACTGCGACCTCGCCTTCGCCTGTCTTGCCTATCCCTTCAGACGATCCTCCCTATTTCTATCAACGGCCTCCGGGTTCTTCGACTCGTTTTCATGACCCTGGGCTTGTGTACTTCTGTGCGCTGTGAGAGAATACAAGGAGAGGGGCAAAATGGGTTTCATCTCATTCCACGTTGACACCCCCTCCCTCCTCGACCACCGTCCGTGGTGCGCTCTCCCCAACACTACAACAGTCCCGTCGCTGCGGCTCTCCGGCAGGACTCTCGCCCCCAAGTGCCAACTCCCGCTTGCCTTGTGGAAAATCTCTGTGTGCCCTCCCTTTGCGTGAGAATTTCTCGGAAGATTTGGCGTCTTCCCAGGACAGAGGAGGCAACAGCGGCGCGCGGGAGGCCAGGCGACCAGCCGGCTGGGACAGGAGATTGGTAGCCTGTCACGCCCGCTCCATCTGCTTGCAGCCTTGCCGTCGGGAGACGCATCGGCGCACAATTACCAGCTCATGGCTTCGGGAACGTCTCGAAAAAGGGTGGCCAACTCGGCGTGAAGCAAGTGTTGCCGCTTCATCTCCGCCCAGACAGTCGGGTGAGGCATTTCTGGATGCCTCGTATCAAAACCTGCAGAGCGCCCAGCGACGTTCCAGCATGCTTTCTGCTCCTGTATTCGTGGAGACGCGCCCGGTAGGAACCAAAGGCGCACCTCCGTGCTTCGGGTAACACATCACGATCGTTCAGGCGAAGGACTTTGATCGTGTAATCGGCTCGGAGGTAGTCTACCGTTCCCTCCTCTGCCGTCGGCACGAAGCGAAACGTCTCCAGCAAATCGAGTTCCATGTAATCGAGCGGGTTCTCGCTTCGTGGGTCGATGAACACATGCGTACCGGTCGGCGGAGGCTTGACGGGATCGTCCTTGCCCCTTGTCACAGGAACGAGCCTCTTGCGTTTCCCCACAAAAACGGCGTACCGGTTGTTTTTCGGGCCATTGCACGGGCCGCACGCGTAGAGATAGTTTTCCCACACGAACACTCGTTCCGGATACAGGCTCTTGGGACGGACGTGCTCGATCTCATCTGCGCAAGAATCCTCGCAATAGCAGCAACGCCGCGCTCCAGAACACATCTCGTGCAGTTTCGAGCGCACTACCCGAAATGTTCGGTTCGAGAGGTTGTTGCGACTCTTGAACAGCCTGTCCGCGGCTTCGACACGGTGGAAGTAGGTAGGCTCCCCATCGACTTCACGTTGATAGGTTTGCAGAGTTTGCCGCGCTGCGGTCGGCAACACGAGGGGCGGCAGGCGCATCATTCCGCTTCTCCGTTTGCCGCCTCTACCGCATTGCCAGCCGTAGGAAGCGCCGCTCGCAGTTCCTGCAGTTCTTCCTCCTCCTTCGGGTCCAGTCCGCGGCGGAGCGATTTGCCGTTCAGGAAGGCCAGTCGCTGCAGTTTGGCGGCGGCGGCATCGGAGCGATTCACATCCTGGCCGAACATCTCGGTGCTGTACGCTTCCAAAACGTTGCCATAGATCAGGCGTTTCAGTTCGTCGCCTTGCACGCGCCCCCCCGACGAATCATTGCCAGGAGTTGGCAAACGCCAGACGCTCCCCTTCTCCGCTGCCTGGCACACGAGGGGACTGTGCGTGGTCACGAGAAATTGCAGTTTCGGGAAATACTTGCAGAACCAGCCGCCGATGCGCCGCTGCCAGGGCGGGTGTAAATGAGCATCAACTTCATCGATCAGCACCACGCCGGGCAAATCGATCTCCATCTCCCCCCGTCGAATCTGCCGGAACACGTGTTCCTGGCCGTAGGTTCGGACCATCTGGCGGACCAACTCAAAGGTCATGCTCAGGACGGAGCGGTAGCCATCGCTGAGTTGATCGACCAAAACTGTGGCTCCTGTTCCGTCGCGAAAGAGCACTCCCGCCGAAGTGACCTCAACGAGTTCGGTGCCATGCGGAAGCAGTTTTCCGCGATTGATGAAGGTTTTGAGGGCAGCGAGAATCTGGCCACTTGGTTGATCTTTCAGGTGGTTGTGCTGATCTTCCAGATCCTTTACGTACAGCGTCTGCAACCAGGCGAGCGCTTCCGTCAAGGCGACATCCTCACCGAAGGCGGTCAAGTGTGGCGCCAGCCTTGGGTTTGAATAAAACAGTTTTTCGTAAGTCTTGTCTCCACCGGAAAACCGGCGGAACGGTCCATAGGAGGCACAGAACCAACCTGCCGCTTGCCCCCAAATGTAACGCCACGGGTCAGGTGTAGTGTTGGCAGCGCTCATGGCGACAGGAGGGCCGTTTGGCGCTTCGACAGGGTGAAACTTGAGTGCGGCTTCGACATACCATTTTTTGACTGGCTTGCCGGGACTCGAAACCTTGTCGAGCATGGGGTCGTGGTCGATCTGCAGGAAAATGCTGCCCTCGGTCTCGCCTTTACGAAGCCAATCAGACCAGTCCTGCCGAAGGGCCGCTGCTTCCGCGGGACCAGCCAGTGCCAGGGCAATCGACCGCACGAGGGTGGATTTGCCTGCTCCGTTGTCCCCGAGCAGCACATGCCATCCAGCAAATTCGTCTTGCTCGAACTTCAGCTCAAATTCCTTGATCGAGCGGATGTTACGGATGATTGCTTGATGCAGATACATGACAGCGCCTATCGCATGCTCGCCGGAAGCAGGAGGATCGGCTCAAGGCAAGCCTCGGTCCTTGAGCCAGACCGTCAGTTCCAACGGGAGTTGGCTTCGCCGCAGAATTGGAAGATATTCTAGCGGATCTCGCCGTCGATGGAACCCCTCTGGATGCCCCTCCGTCCCCTGTAGCCCCTTCCGGTTGATCCCTTACCGCCCCGTGCCCGCCGGGCTGGACCGTCCCCGGCGGCCCAGGCCGAACTGATCGCCGACCCGTACCGGCACCCCATCCATGAAGACGATCTCGATCACCTTCTCGCTATGCACCTCGCGACCCTTCTCGTCGCGCAGCCCCAGGATGATCTGTTTCGTCTTCGTATCCACGACATCGCCCGTGGACGGATAGGCCAGGCGTCCATCGAGGCTGAACGTGACCCAACCGGGCTGTTCACGCAACTTGATGCTCTTGATCTGCTTGGGCGGCATGACGGTGGCGTCGAAGACGTGGACCGCGCTGTTGGCGGCGTCGCACACCCAGATTTCTTTCTCATCCGGCGTCAGGCCGACGCCGTGGCTGGGACAGCCATGCCGCTTGGTTTTGCCCTGCTTGTAGCCCTCGACCTCAACACGATGCAGCATCTTGCCCGTTTTCAGATCGCCAATCTCGAAACCGAGCAGGCCGTTGACGTTGACGAAGCACAGCGAGCGGTCGGCGTTGACGGTGAAGGGCCGGATGGCGGCGCCGAACGGGCCAACTTCGCGGACGATCTTCCGCGTCTTGCAATCGACCACGCGCAGCAGCGGCGAGCGCAGCCCCGCCAGGTACGCCTCGGCGCCGTCCAGGCTGCAGACCGTGTTGTGTGCCCCGCTCTTTGGCTCCAGTCGCGAAAGAATCTCGCCGGTGGCCCCATCGACGACGTGCCAGTGGTCCTTTTCGTAGGACGGCAGGTAGATGTGTTTGCCGTCCGGCGTGATCGCCATGCGGTCGCAGCCGCCCGGATACTCCTTCTCCCAGAGTGTCTTCTCGGTGACGAGATCGACACAAAAGAGACGGGTAATGGTGCTAACGTAGAGCTTGCGGGTAGCGGCGCAAGCACAGACGCCCTTGACGTTCTCCGGTTTCTCGCGACGGCTGGCGGGCGTCTCGATGCGCTTGACGAACTTGTGACCGTTGTCCATGTCGAAGACGAGGATGCCAGAACCGCCGAACTCCAAGTAGTTGCGAATGCCCGGCGCCGCCACATAGAGGTAACGCCGTTCGCCCTTTTTCGGCTCGCCGGCCCGCGCTCCATCGGCGTGTGCCAGCAACGCCGCCAGCACGACCAGGGCCATTCTCAGCTTGCTCGGGGTGCTCATCATGATCTTGCCTCGTAGGGGTCGGAGAGTGGAATCACGTCCCTGTCAGATTGTCGCCCGGCGAGGTCGCGGTGGAAAGGGGAGGGCCGAGTTCTTCAATGGAAGGCATGGCGTCTTGGTGGCTCTGGGTGTCTTCCCGCTTGCGGGTTAGCCCTCTCCCAACCGCTAACCCGC
>WNGB01028549.1_pt1 | contig 10582 bp, 12 predicted proteins | sample 5400681 | NCBI WGS metagenome assembly WNGB01 (sample SAMN13153367, study PRJNA577476) | soil metagenome | isolation source: 115 cm soil or saprolite under grassland replicate 2 | place: USA:California | collected 2016-06-15 | reverse complement strand
TGAGGCGACTACGTCACCGTCGGCACCGTCGGCGGTGTTGTGGGCGGTCGGGTCCGGTTGGTCCGGCATCTGATGGGTGGTCACCTCCCCCGGTGACGGACGATTCAGGAGACATGGCAATCGTACATCTGTTCGAAACCAGAGACAAGACCCACGAACCGAAAACGAGCGAAAGTCTGAACCGCAACCCAAGACGGACGACCCGAAGCGACCGAAAAGCCGAGTGAGGACGGCGAGCGGCCGCCGTACCGAAGCGGACGGCAACCACGTATCCCGGTAAAGCGAAGCGCACACAAGGGCAACACAGCCCCTGTGGACAACGCCCGCGCCAAGAACAGGCGAAGGACTAACCTGCGACGCATGCGGATAGTCGTGCTGACCGGCGCCGGGATTTCGGCGGAGAGCGGGGTGCCGACCTTCCGCGACGCCGACGGGCTGTGGGAGGGCCACCGGGTCGAGGACGTTGCCACGCCGGAGGCGTTCGCGTGGCAGCCCGAGCTGGTGCACGCGTTCTACGACCTGCGCCGCGCCGCCCTCGCCACCGTCGAGCCCAACCCGGCCCACCGCGCCCTGGCCCGGCTCGAGGAGCATCTCGGCGACGACCTCACCCTGGTCACCCAGAACATCGACGACCTGCACGAGCGCGCAGGCTCGCGCGACGTCGTACACATGCATGGCGAGCTCCGCTCGGCCCTGTGTACGACGTGTGGCGCCCGCTCACCCCATACCGCGAGCCTCGCCGACGAGCCACCCTGCCCCGGCTGCGCGACGCCGACCCTGCGGCCGGACGTCGTCTGGTTCGGCGAGGTCCCCTACGAGCTCGGCCGGATCGAGCGGGCCCTCGAAACGGCCGACCGGTTCGTCTCGATCGGCACCTCGGGCGCGGTCTACCCGGCGGCCGGGTTCGTCCAGGTCGCCCGGGCGGCCGGGGCGCGCACCCTCGAGCTCAACCTGGAGCCCAGCGAGGGCACGGACTTCTTCCACGAGGCGCGGCACGGCCGGGCGGGCGAGCTGGTGCCGGCCTGGGTCGACCAGGTCCTCGAAGACACGCTCGCCGGCCGCTGAGTCCGGGCCAGTGAGCAAGCTCGCTGAGCCAAGGCTGGCCTTGCTTGCGAGGCCTGAATACGACGGGGAAACTCGACTGAGTGAGTGACGAGCTGACCGCCGACGACCTGGCCTCCGGGCCGCACCCGGACGAGCCGCACGACCAGAACTTCGGGTCGCGGCTCAACTGGCTCCGGGCCGGCGTACTGGGGGCCAACGACGGCATCGTGTCCACGGCCGGCATCGTCGTCGGCGTCGCGGGCGCCACCAGTGACCCCAGCGCCATCCTGATCGCCGGCGTCGCCGGCCTGTTCGCGGGCGCGATGAGCATGGCGGCCGGTGAGTACGTCTCGGTCAGCACCCAGCGCGACTCCGAGCGGGCGCTGCTCGAGAAGGAGCGCCGCGAGCTCGACGAGATGCCCGACGAAGAGCTGGTCGAGCTGACCCAGCTGTACGAGGAGAAGGGGCTCGGCCGAGAGCTCGCCCTCGAGGTCGCCACCGCCCTCACCGCCCACGACGCCCTGCGCGCCCACGCCGACGCCGAACTCGGCATCGACCCCGACGAACTGACCAACCCCTGGCATGCCGCCTGGGCGTCGATGATCTCGTTCACCCTCGGCGCGCTGCTGCCGCTGCTGACCATCACGCTCGTGCCGGACGGCTACCGGGTTCCGGTCACCGTCGTGGCGGTCGCGGCCGCGCTGGCCCTCACCGGTTGGTCGAGCGCTCGGCTGGGCGAGAGCCCGGTACGGCGGGCGATCCTCCGCAACGTGGGTGGCGGACTGCTCGCGATGGCGGTGACCTACCTGGTCGGCGTGGCCTTCGGCACCCAGGTCTAGTCGTGACGGCGCGCTCTGGTTGGGTGCCGGCCGGACCCGGGCTCACGCTCCCCGAGGTAACAAGCCGGGCGCTCGGCCTGTGGTGCCAACCGGAACCATAGGCAGAGCGCTCGCTAAACCCCGCCCGGCAGACCCCAAGATCCGCGGGCCCGCGCACGCGCGCCCAACGACTCAGTCGACCGCGTCCGCCATCCGGGCCCGGACGATCGGCTCGAGACGCGGCCAGTCGTCCTGCAGCTCAAGTCGTACGCCGAAGCGCCGCAAGGCGGTGACGAACATGTCGCCGCTCTCGATCACCCGCGGGTCCAGATGGCCGAAGACCTCGAGCGCGACCACGCCGTACAGCGTGGTCCAACCCTCCATCACCACCCAGACCAGGCCGCGGTTGTCGTCTGGCAGTTCGTCGTACTTGCCGTGGATCGGGTCGAGCACCGCCTCGCGGGCGGGGGGGGACAGCTCGTCGAGAGAAGGGACCGGGAAGCCGACGCGCTGCCACAGCTCGAGCATCAGCCGGGTGAAGAAGAGCGCGGAGCTGTGCACGGTCACGGCCTCGCGCGGGCGCGCGCAGCGCTGGTCGGCGACCGGGTTGGCGAAGACGAGCGTGAACTCCCGCGGGTTCGCGAGCGCCCAGCTCCGAAAGGCCACACACGCACACAGCAGCCGTGCGGTCGGATCCTCGAGCGGCTGGGAGTCGGCGGCCTGGGCGAAGCCGACCGTCGCGGCCTTGTCGATCTCGAAGGCGACCAGGTCAACGAGCTCCTGGTAGCTGCCGACGTAGCGATAGAGCGCCGGCGCGGTCATCCCCATCCTGGCGGCGACGGCACGCAGCGAGAGCTCCGCGCCGTCGGCCAGCAGGTCTCGGGACACCCGCACGATCTCGTCGTACGTCGCCTCGCGCTGGCGTTCGCGCCGGCCCACCACTGCAGTCAATCCAGATCTCCGTCCCGTGACCCCTTGTCAGAGTAGTTTACACCGTTTACGGTTAACGGTGTTCACGAAACTGAATGAGCATCACAAACGCGAGAAGGGAACGGCAATGCGCACGTGGGGAGCGTTGGTGGCCAGGCGAGCGGGACTCGTCGTGGCGGTGAGCCTGGTGGTGGCGGTGCTGGCGGGGGTGTTCGGGGTCGGCGTCTTCGGGTCGCTGTCGAACGGCGGGTTCGACGACCCGGACAGCGAGGCCTCGCGCGAGCGAGTTGCGGAGCTCGAGGCGTTCGGCAACCGGGCGGTCGACGTGGTCGCGGTCTACTCGGACGACGAGCTGTCGGCGCAGGACCCGGCGTTCGAGGCCGCCGTACGCAAGGTGGTCGACGCCCTGCCGCAGAGCGAGATCTCCTCGGTGGTGACGTGGTACGACACCCACGACCCGGCCCTGCTCAGCAAGGACGGCCACGCGACCAGCGTGGTGATCTCGCTGGCCGGCACGACCCAGGACGCCAACATCGACAACTACGACGCGATCACGCCGACGCTGCAGTCCGACGTACTCCAGACCGACCTCGCCGGGCCCTGGGCGGTCTTCAACGACGTCAACACCACCGTGTCCAGCGACCTGAGCCGGGCCGAAGAGATCTCGATGCCCTTCGTGCTCCTCCTCAGCCTGATCATCTTCGGCAGCGTGGTCGCCGCCCTGATGCCGGTGCTGATCGGCGGCGTGTCCGTCGTCGGCGCGCTGGCGGTGGTCCGGCTGATCACGCTGGTGACCGACGTGTCGGTGTTCTCGGTCAACGTCATCACGCTGATCGGCATGGGCCTCGCGATCGACTACGCGCTGTTCGTGGTCAGCCGCTTCCGCGAGGAGCTCGCGGCCGGCCGTACGTCCGAGGAGGCCGTCGAGATCACGATGGCGACCGCCGGCCGGACCGTGCTGTTCTCGGGCCTGACCGTGGCCGCCGCCATGAGCTCGCTGCTGATCTTCCCGCAGGAGTTCCTGCGATCGATCGGGTACGGCGGCATCGCGGCGGTGCTCGTGGCGATGGTGGCCGCGCTGACCATCCTGCCCGCCGTACTCCGGCTGCTCGGGCACCGCATCGACGCCTGGCGCATCCCGCTGCTCAACCGCCACCGCAAGGTCGACGAGGCCCATGGCGCCTGGGCGCGGCTCGCGCGCGGCGTGATGGCCCGCCCGATCGTGTACGTCGTCGTGATCGCGGGCGTCCTGCTGCTGATCGCCGCGCCGTTCCTGGGCGTGCGCTGGGGCTCGGTCGACTACCGAGTGCTCCCGCAGGACTCGCCCGCCCACATCGCCTACGAGAAGCTCAACACCGACTTCGGCCCCGAGAGCTCCACGGCCAATGTGCTGGTCACCGGAGCGGACCAGCAGGAGCTCGCGTCGTACACGCGGGGGCTGGGCGCCGTCGACGGTGTCGTCAACGTCAGCCCGCTCGCCGCCAAGGACGGTACGACGCTTCTCCGGGCCACCTGGGAGGGCAACACCGAGTCGGAGAACAGCCAGCGGATCGTCCAAGACCTGCGCGACGTGCCGGTGCCCGACGGCGCCGAGAGCCTGGTGGGCGGCCAGCCGGCCGACACCGTCGACCTGCTCGACTCGATCGGTGCGCACCTGCCGCTGATGGGGCTGTTCGTGGTGGCGGTGATGTTCGTGCTGCTGTTCCTGGCATTCGGATCGCTGGTGCTGCCGGTCAAGGCGGTGCTGATGAACGCGTTCTCGATCACCGCCAGCTTCGGCGTGGTGACCTGGATCTTCAGCGACGGCCACCTCGAGGGGCCGCTCGGGTTCACCAGCTCGGGCTTCCTCGACGCGACGCAGCCGATCCTGATGCTGGCGATCCTGTTCGGGCTGTCGATGGACTACGAGGTGTTCCTGCTCAGCCGGGTCCGCGAGCAGTGGGACCGCACCCACAACAACGACCTGGCCGTGGCGAGCGGCGTACAGAAGACAGGACGGATCATCACCAGCGCCGCGCTGCTGCTGGCGATCGTGATCGGCGCCTTCGGGACCAGCGGGATCGTTTTCATGAAGATGCTCGGGATCGGCATGCTGGTCGCCCTGCTGATCGACGCGACCGTCGTACGCGCGCTGCTGGTGCCGGCCACCATGAAGCTGCTCGGCGAGTGGAACTGGTGGGCGCCCGGCCCGCTGCGCCGCTGGTGGGAGCGCTACGGCTTCCGCGAGTACGACGCCGCGCCGGCCGAGCTCACTGAGCCCGAGCAGTCGAGGAGCGAAGCACCAGCTCGGGCCTGAAGACGACCTGACGAATCACGAAGGCAACCAGCCAGCCGCCGGACACGCCGAGCCGCGGGCCGTGACCGGTACTCAGGATGACGATGGGAGACCGGGTCGCGCCGCGCGCCGTACCGTAGAAGGGCGAGAAGGTCTGGCTGCGGATCGCGGAGGGGCAGCTGCACGCGTTCGACCCGACGACCGGCGCGCTGCCCGCCGGGTGATCTGCGCCCATTGGATCGCTCCAATCGGACAACTCGTGGTGAGACTCACAACACTGACGATGAGACGCCTGTCCCAGATGCGGTTTCTTCACTAGGTTCGGCCGGGTGAAGATCGCAGTCGCCAAGGAAACCCGGGACGGGGAGACACGCGTCGCCATGGTGCCCGAGCTGGTCACGAAGCTGACCTCGCTCGGGTACGACGTCGCCGTGGAGCCGGACGCCGGCGCCGGAGCCCTGATCGCCGACGAGGAGTACGCCGCGGCCGGTGCCGTGGTCGAACCCGATGCGCTGGCCAGCGCCGACGTGGTGGTGTCCGTGCAACCGCTCCCGGTCGAGTCGATACGCCGGCTGCGCAAGGGCGCGACCACCATCTCGTTCCTCCCGGGCGGGCAGGTGCCGGACATCGTCGCGGACCTGCGCGACTGCGGCATCACCTCCCACGCCATGGAGCTGGTGCCCCGGATCTCGCGCGCCCAGTCGATGGACGCGCTGAGCTCGCAGGCACTGGTCGCCGGCTACCGCTGCGCGATCGTGGCGGCCGGCCTGCTGCGCCGCTTCTTCCCGCTGAACATGACCGCCGCCGGCACCGTCCCCCCGGCCGAGGTGGTCGTCCTCGGTGCGGGCGTCGCCGGCCTCCAGGCGATCGCCACGGCCAAGCGGCTCGGCGCCGTCGTCAAGGCGTACGACGTCCGCGCGGCCGCCGCCGAGGAGATCCGCTCGATGGGTGCCCAGTCGATCGACCTCGAGCTGGAGACGCTCGAGGGCGCGGGCGGCTACGCGCGCGAGATGACCGAGGACCGGGCGGCCCGGCAACGCGAGGCGCTGGCGCCGTACATCGCCAACGCGGACGCGCTGATCACCACGGCCGCCGTACCCGGCCGACAGGCGCCGCTGCTGGTCACCGCCGAGATGGTCGAGCGGATGAAGCCCGGCTCGGTCGTGATCGACCTGGCCGCCGAGAGCGGCGGCAACGTCGAGGGCTCGGTCGCCGGCGACGTGGTCAAGATCGGCCACGCGCAGGTCTGGGGCGGCGCCAACGTGCCGAGCCAGATGCCCGGGCCGGCGTCGAAGCTCTACGCCCAGAACATCGTCAACATCGTCACGCTGATGACGGGCACCGCCGACGGGGAGGGCGTGTTCGCGCCCGACTTCGACGACGAGATCGTGGCGTCGTCCTGCGTCACCCGCGACGGCGTGATCCTGCACGAACCCACCCGTGAGATCGTGGAAGGAGCCCCGGCATGAACGACGCCGTCGTCTGGCTGACCATCTTCGTCCTGAGCGTGTTCGTCGGCATCGAGGTCATCTCCAAATGCTGGCCGCAGTCAACATGGTCGGCGGCTTCGTGGTGACCGACCGGATGCTCCAGATGTTCACCCGGAAGAAGCCCACCAAGAAGGAGGCTTCGGCCTGATGCCCGTCTGGATCCAGCTCCTCTTCCTGGCCTGTGCGGTCTGCTTCATCCTCGCGCTCAAGGGCCTCTCCGGTCCCAAGACCGCCCGCACCGGCAACCTGGTCGGCGCCGTCGCCGCGGTGGTGGCGTGTGCGGTGCCGTTCTTCTGGTCCGACCTGAACCTCCAGCACGTGCCGCTGATCCTGGCCGCGACCGCGGTCGGCACCATCGGCGGCGTGTACGGCGCCCGCACCGTGCAGATGACACAGATGCCGCAGATGGTGGCGCTGTTCAACGGCGTGGGCGGTGGCGCGGCGGCCCTGGTCGCGCTGCTCGAGCTCGACGAGCGGCTCGGCACGGACGTCGACTGGTTCACCCTCGCCGCGACCGCCTTCACGATCGTGGTCGGCGCGGTCTCCTTCGCCGGCTCGATCATCACCTTCGCGAAGCTGCAAGAGCTGATGACGTCCCGACCGGTGGTCTTCGTGGGCCTGCCGGTGGTCTTCGGCGGCGCGTTCGTGGGTGCGGTCGTGCTCTCGGTCGTCGAGGTCAGGGACCCGACGATGTGGGCCGGGATCGTGCTCGGGCTGCTCGGCCTGGTGGTCGGCGTACTCCTGGTGCTGCCGGTCGGTGGCGCCGACGTACCGATCGTCATCTCGCTGCTCAACGCCTTCACCGGCCTGACCGTCGCCGCGGGCGGCTACGTGCTCGACAACACCGTGCTGCTGGTGGCCGGCACCCTGGTGGGCGCCTCCGGTACCTTCCTCACCCTGCTGATGGCCAGGGCCATGGGCCGCTCGGTGGCCAACATCCTGTTCGGCGCACTCAAGGGCGGGTCCACGCTCGGCGCGGGCGTGGCGTCCGACCGGCCGGTGAGGTCGGCGGGCCCCGAGGACGTCGCCATCCTGCTCGGGTACGCCGACCGCGTGATCATCGTGCCCGGCTACGGCCTCGCGGTGGCTCAGGCCCAGCACACGCTCCGCGAGCTGGTCGACGTACTCGGCGAGCGCGGCACCAACGTCGACTACGCCATCCACCCGGTCGCGGGCCGGATGCCCGGGCACATGAACGTGCTGCTGGCCGAGGCGCAGGTGCCGTATGAGCAGCTGATCGAGATGGACGAAATCAACGGCGACTTCAAGAACACCGACGTCGTACTCGTGGTCGGCGCGAACGACGTGGTCAACCCGGCCGCGAAGACCACGCCCGGCGCCCCGATCTACGGCATGCCGATCCTCAACGCCGACGAGGCGAAGCAGGTCGTGTTCATGAAGCGGTCGATGCGTCCCGGCTTCGCCGGCATCGAGAACGAGCTGCTCTTCGACCCGAAGACCACGCTGCTGTTCGGCGACGCGAAGGACTCCCTCGGCAAGCTGCTGGCCGCGGTCAAGTCGCTCTGACGGCCAACCCCGGGCCCGCCCCTTACGGGGCGGCGGGCCGGCTGCGCTCTAGACCACTCCCGAAAGACTGGGGTGGCGGCCGAAACCTTTCCGCGGTCCGTCCGTTGTGACGATAGGGACGACTCGTCCGGCCGATGGAGCGGTGCGGCCCATCGGCCGGACGAGTCGGACACGTTCCCAAAAGGGTCCGGGCGGGTGAGTACGCTGCCTGCGTGACCCAGATTCCGGCCGGGTCTCGGCCGAGGAGACAGCCAGCAGGTCGCCGTCGGCGGGCTGTTTCCTCTGCCCTATCGGCCTGTGGTCCAGCGACTGGCTCAGCCCACGACGCCGTACAGCCGGTCGCCGGCGTCGCCGAGGCCGGGCACGATGTAGCCCTTGTCGTTGAGCTTCTCGTCCATCGCGGCCGTCACGATCGTGACCGGCACACCGAGCCCGTCGAGCTCCTCCTCGAGCCGGAGGCAGCCCTCGGGCGCGGCGAGCAGGCAGATCGCGGTGACGTGGTCGGCGCCCCGGTCGGTCAGGAACCTGATCGCCGCCGCCAGGGTGCCGCCGGTCGCCAGCATCGGGTCGAGCACGTAGCACTGGCGCCCGGAGAGGTCCTCAGGCAGCCGCTCGGCGTACGTCGACGCTTCGAGCGTCTCCTCGTTGCGGATCATGCCGAGGAAGCCCACCTCGGCCGTCGGCAGCAGCCGCATCATCCCGTCGAGCATGCCGAGCCCGGCCCGCAGGATGGGTACGACGAGCGGCTTCGGCGCGGCCAGCTTGACCCCAGACGCCGGCCCGACGGGCGTGATCACGTCGTGCTCGGAGACCCGGACGTCGCGGGTGGCCTCGTACGCCAGCAGCGTCACCAGCTCGTCGGCGAGCCTGCGGAAGGTCGGCGAGTCGGTGTTCTCGTCGCGCAGGGTCGTCAGCTTGTGGGCGACGAGCGGGTGGTCCACCACATGGGTCTGCATGGGTGAACCTTAGTGGTCGTCTCCGGAACATGCTTGGTCAAGCGTGCCCCTGTCTGTCACTCTGGACCTCGACGGAAACGGAGGACGCGATGCCCGAGCAGCTGGACGCTGTCGACTTCGCCCTGGCCGCCTACCGTGAGGAAGGTGTCTGGCAGCTCCAGGAGATCGCCGGTACGGCGCTCGCGGACGTCGACACCCTCGCCCACGCCCTGCGCCGACTGCCCGGCGACGGGGGTGCGCTCGGCCTGATCGCGGTCGACGAGGACTTCTTCGTGATCGTCCGGGTGGCCGGACCCCATACCCGGGTCCTGCTCTCCGACGTCACCGCCGCCGACGAGTGGGATCTCGCCCGCAGCGCCGTCGAACACCTCAAGCTCCCCTACCCCGAGGAGGACGACGAGCAGGTGCCGGCCGGCGACCTCGACATCCTCGGCGACCTCGGCATGCACGCCATGGACATGGGCGTGCTCATCGACGATTTCGAGCTCTACCCCGACGAGATGCTCTCCGACATCGCGCGCCGGCTCGGGTTCGGTCCGCTGTTCGACGACGCGGTCGGCCTCACCTCGGCGTGACCGCCCCCATCGAGATCCGCTGGTACGACGCCATGCGGGTCGCTCTCGACGAGGCTCGGGGCGCGCTGGCCACCGACGACGTACCCATCGGGGCGGTGGTCCTCGATTCGTCTGGCATCGTCATCGGCCGGGGCCGCAACCTGCGCGAGGCCGACGCCGACCCCACCGGCCATGCGGAGATCGTGGCGCTGCGGTCGGCCGCGCAGGTCCGTGGGGAGTGGCGGCTGGACGGCTGCACGCTCGTCGTCACCCTCGAACCCTGCACGATGTGCGCCGGCGCGCTGGTCCTCGCCCGGGTCGACCGACTGGTCTTCGGTGCCTACGACCCCAAGGCGGGTGCGGTCGGCTCGCTCTGGGACGTCGTACGTGACCGCCGGCTCAACCACCGGCCCGAGGTCGTCGCGGGGGTGCTGGCCGACGAGTCGACGGAGCTGCTGGACGACTTCTTCCGCGACCAGCGGGGCTAGTGGTCATCCCCGGATGACCACTAGGAGCCGGTGGCGAGGACCTGCCGGAGCCATTCTTCGACGCCGGCGATGTGGGCGGTCGACCAGGCGCGGGCGGCCTCGGGGTCGCGGGCCCGGATGGCCCGGTGGATGGCGTGGTGCTCGTCGACGGTGCGCTGGACGGCGTTCTCCTGCGCGAGCCCGCGCCAGGTGCGGGCCCGCTGGGTGCGGCCCGAGACCGTCTCGAGCAGCGAGCAGAGCAACGGGTTGCCGGTGGCGGCCGCGATCCGGCCGTGGAACTCCATGTCGTTGGCGACCAGCACCTCGATCTCGGGCTTGGCCGGGAGCGAGTCGAGCAGGGCGCCGAGTTCGGCGATGTCGGCGTCGGGCATCGAGATGGCCGCGATCGCGGTGGCGGGCGGCTCGAGGAACCGGCGTACTTGGAGGAACTGCAGGACAGTGTCGTCGTGGTGGAACTCCACCACGAACCCCATCGCGTCCATCAGCATGCCGGGGTCGAG
>WNGB01024748.1_pt1 | contig 10582 bp, 9 predicted proteins | sample 5400681 | NCBI WGS metagenome assembly WNGB01 (sample SAMN13153367, study PRJNA577476) | soil metagenome | isolation source: 115 cm soil or saprolite under grassland replicate 2 | place: USA:California | collected 2016-06-15 | reverse complement strand
GCGCCAAAGGCGGCTAGGAGCACCACCGCTCCTTCTCGCAGCCGTCCCTCCTCCTCGGCCAGCGTCAGAGCGATCGGGATCGTCGCCGCCGAGGTGTTCCCGTAGCGGGCCAGATAGTCGACCGCGCGCTCGCTGGGCAAGCCGAGCTCGGCGCCGACGGCCTGGATGATGCGGCTGTTGGCTTGGTGGTAGACGAAGAGGTCGACCTCGGTCAGCTCGCGCTCGGCGAGGGCCAACGCTTGCAGCGTGGCCTCGGACAGGCGGGCGACGGCGTGCTTGAAGGTGTCGTGGCCATTCATCCGGATGACGCGGTCCTCGTGGCAGGCAGAAATCAGCGAGGCCTGGGCGCCGTCGGAGCCAAGTACGACCGGTCCGACACGGCCGGGCGAATCCATCGCGCGGAGAAGCGCAGCCCCGGCCCCGTCGGCCAGCAGCCCCGCGGTCGAGCGGTCATCGGGGTCGGTCAGGCGGCTGAGGAGATCGGCGCCGATGACGAGCACGCTGTCGGCGCGCCGGGCCTCGATTTGGGCCGTGGCCAGCGCTAACGCGGAGAGGAAGCCCGTGCAGGCCGCTCCGATGTCGATCGCACCTGCGCTCTCGGCTCCGAGCTCTGCGGCAACAAGCGGGGCCGCATTGGGCGTCAACTCGTCAGCGGACATCGTCGCCACGAGGACCAGGTCAAGCTCGCCAGCGCTCGCCTCGGCTCTGTCAAGCGCGATCGCGCCCGCCTCGGCGGCGAAAGCGCTGAGGCGCTCCTCGGACCAGGCGATTCGCCTCTCCCGGACCCCGGTGCGCCTGGCGATCCAGCTTTCGTCGACGCCGAGCCGCTCTGTGATCTTTGCGTTGGCGACGATGCGATCAGGAACGCACATCGCCACCGATGCGATCTCTGCGCCACGTAACGGGTGCTTACCCACTGCTTCGGTCTCCCCAAGAGGCTGGCTGGCAAGCTCAGGCATGGGCCACCGCGAGCTCGGTCAAGGTCTTTGCCTCGACGTCTGGGATCGTGCGACGGACCAGTCCCTTGAGAACCTTGCCCGGACCGACCTCCACGAAGCGGTCGGCGCCAAGGGCATGGAGGGCGAGCAGGGTCTCGCGCCAGCGGACTGGCCGGACGAGCGCCTCCGCTAGCCGTCTCCGGATATCGTCGAAGGGCCGCGCGGTAATGCTGGAGAAGACCGGCACCTTCGCCGCCTCGACATCGATCTGGTCCAGCGCCGCCTCGTATTCGGGGAGCGCCGGAGCCATGGCCGTGGTGTGGAACGCACCGCTAACCCGCAACAACATGGCCTTGAGTCCCTGGCGCTTCGCGTCGATGCCGGCTGCCTCGAGATTCTCGCCATGTCCGGAAACGACCAGCTGTCCAGGAGCGTTGTCGTTGGCCACGGTCAGCGCATGGGCGGCGGCGATCTCGCGAGCCGTTGCTTCGGCGCCGAGCAAGGCCAGCATGCCGCCGACCGCCTGCTCCTCGGCGACCTGTTGCATCAGGCGCCCGCGGCGGGCCGCAAGCCACAGCCCGTCGGCGATGCTCAGGCTGCCAGCGGCGACGAGCGCACTAAGCTCGCCGAGCGAGTGACCGGCGATGAGGTCAGCGTTCGGCGAGCCAGCCCGAAGCCACAGCGCCACACTCGCGCAGTAGAGGGCCGGCTGGACAAACCGCGTTCCCTCGTTGATCCGCTCAAACGGATCGAGTCCCACGGTGGTCACGGCGCGATCGAGTAGTTCCGGGCAGACGTCCTCGACCAACTGCCTCATGCCGGGCGTCTGGCTGCCCTGGCCGGGAAATAGAAGTGCCGTTGCCATGACCAGCATCTCTACCCGGCGCCAGACGGAAGGTGAAGGCCATTTCGTCCCTCACCCCCTGGTTCGGGGGGTATGGACCGAGGGTCGGGGGGATCCCTAGGCGATCAGACCGAGACGCTGAGCGCGTTTCACGGCCTCGGCGCGGTTACGGACGCCGAGCTTGCGATAGACGCCGCTCGTGTACTCCTTGACCGTGTGCGGCGAGAGAAAGAGCTGTTCGGCGATCTCGCGGTTGGTCGAGCCGGTGGCGATCAAGCTGACCACCTCGCGCTCGCGCTCGGAGAGCGGCACTTGCGCGGTCTCTTGGGTCGGCACAAAGACGTCCATCCCGAGTCCAACCATGCGCACCGCCTTGACCACGTCTGGGGCGCCCCAGTCCTTGGAGACGAATCCTGAGGCGCCGGCGGCGCGGGCGGCCCCCGGCGAGATGGTTCCAGCGCCCGAGATCAAAAGGATCTTGGTCTGGGGCGAGACAGAGCGAAGCTCCTCACAGATCTCCGCTCCCGACTGCCCACCGAGGAAGAGGTCTACGAGCGCCACTTGGGGTTTGGCCTCGACGGCCAGCGCCACGGCCTCCTGGCCGTTACGGGCGGCCAGGCAACGCTCCACCCAGGGTTGGCGCTCGAGCAGCAGACGGAACCCCCAGTGGACGATGTCGTGATCGTCCACCACCAGCACCCGGAGGCCAGTGCCCTCCTCGCTCATGTCGCGGTCGGAACCAGGAGACGGACGTGCCAGCGATCGGGGGGCAGCGGACCGAATTCGACGATCCCGCTGTGCTGCAAAGCCTCGATGGATGCCATCCGCAACCCGAGGCCGGCTCCAGGGCTTGCCGCGCCGACGCCATCGTTGGCAACCTCGAGGATGAAGGCCTCCTCGCTGGCCTCGATGGTGATCGCGACGCTCTGGGCCTCGGCGTGCTTTTCGGCGTTGCGCAAGGCCTCGAGCAGAACCGATTGGGCCAGGGACTCGAGCTCGGCGGGGACCTCCACCCCCTCGGCCCAGGAGACCGTAAGGCGATCCTGGTGAGCGGCGACGCGATCGACGATTTGGCGAACCGTTGCCGTGCTGGGCTTGGCGGGAGAGGCAAGGGAGCCACCCAGGGAAGCGCGCAGTTCACGCAAGACCTCACGCAGTTCGTCATGACAGACAGCGCGCTGGTCACCCGACAGCGGCTGGTCGGAGCCCAGCACCAGCAAAAGGCCGAAGAGCCGCTGAATGACGCGCTCGTGGATCTGCCGGATCAAGGAGATGCGCTCCGAGAGGCGCCGCGCCGCCTCGCGTTGATTCGTCGCCTGCTGGACGCTGGCGGCCAAGGCCGCGAGCTTGCCCAGCGTCCACATGGTCTGTCGTTCCTCGTCAGTCACGCTGAAGCGGCCTCCGCCACGGTCGGCGAAGATCACTCCGAACCAACGACCGCCGGCGGATACCGGCGTGCAGGTCAGAGTCGTGATCCCCGCAAAGCGCGCATAACGCGGGGGAACCTCCCGCTCGAGCCGTTCCGAGGCCTCCATCACTCCGTCCTCCGCCAGTGCGCGCTGGGCGATCGGCGTCTCCTCGAGCGTGCCCTCAACGCCGTCGAGTAGACCCGGGTCGACACCGGCGCAGCCCACGGCGAGGACCGTGTGCAGGGTCTGGTCGTAAAGGAACAGCCCGGCCCGCTCCATCGTGGTCAGGCGGCAAAGGCCCTCGCAGACGCGGTCGTAGAACTCGTCCACCTCGGTCGCGGCGTCAAGTTCTGCCAGCAGCTCGACCAAGACATCGACGGTCTCGGCGCTTGGGGCTGGCGAGAGGGTACTGATGCCCTGATGTAACCAGCCCGGCAGCCGGCATTACTGCTCGAACCCCCCGATTGGGGGGGTGCCGCGACCACGGGCAGGTCCCCGCTCGCTATGTCGACGGCTTTGTGACCGCTGATACGATCGCCTGCGTGCCAGGCATGGCACCGCAAAGGAGGGGCTGCCGGACGGCGCCGGACACGAGCATCACCAGGCATCCGAGGAAGCGGACCACCCCGCGCAAGGCCAGCTTCGCGTTCAAGTCCAACGAGGCGAACTCGACCTTCGAGTGCAAGCTCGACCGAAAGCCGTTCGCCCCCTGCGCCTCGCCGAAGGCCTACCGGAACCTGAAGCCCGGCAAGCACCTCTTCCAGGTCAAGGCGACCGACCCGGCCGGGAACACCGACCCAACTCCCGCAAGGTGGAGGTGGACGGTGAAGCGGGGTTGAGGGCGCTCACGCCGAGCACGGCGTGCGGCTCACCGCGCGCTCCCTGTCACCGCTGGCGTAGGTGACTCGTAGCGCGGCCTTCCAGGCGCCGCCGGCCGGACAGGTCCGGGGCGTCCGGAGGAAGGGAGTGCCGGCGGCCGAGACGATCCGCTCCAGCGTGATCTTGATCTCCTTGCCGACCGTCTGCCCGTCGGGCGGGCCACCAGGAGCGGAGGAGGGGGTGTCCTCGGCGGGAGTGTCGATGAGGCGGCGGTGGGCGATCCGCAGGTGGCTCACGAGGAGGACTCGATCGGACCCCGGCGGCGTCGCGACGTTCAGAATCTCCCCGGGGCCGTGGAAGAGGTGGAGGTCGCCCGGAACGGGATCGATCGGCGGCCCGAACCCCGTCACGGCGGAGCCCGTGCCGCCGCCCAAATCGCTGTCGTCAGGACAGGCGCTGAGGCCCTTCGTGAACAGCTCGGAGTCGCTGGCGCGGCATTCGGGCACCGCGGCCTGGCTGATCCGGGAGCGGCTCGGGAAGCGCAAGACCAGTCGCTGGATCGGCTCGGGCTTGGTGCCCTGGCGATCCGGATACACGATGTGCGTGCTGGCGCCGGTGGGCGAGCGGGGCGTCGTTGCCGCGAATGAGAAGTTGAATCGCAGCCGCTCCGTACCGCGGGCACTCGCGCCGTCACCGCCCGCCAACGCTGGAACCAGGGCGAGGAGAAGCCCGAGGGGCACTGCAAAGGCGACCGTTGTTTGCACGGTCCTTTTTCCGCCCACTTCTCTTCCTCCGCGCACCCTTCTTTCGCTCATGCTTCCTCCGCTCATCCTTCCGCTTTTGAAGATGATTCAATAGGTGGGCGAGCGAACATAACACGCTATTGAATTCACTTCAACAGACAACCGCACGCAGGCGACGGCGCACCCGCCTCGACGTGGACGCGAGGCGGCAGCAGCTGCTAGAGATCGGGAAGGAGGTCTTCGCGAGCCGCGCCTACGAGGAGGTTCAGATCGACGAGGTGGCGGAGCGCGCGGGGGCCTCGACCGGGCTGCTCTATCACTACTTCCCGTCGAAGCGCGACTTCTACGTGGCCGCCCAGGCGGCGATGGCCGAGGAGCTTCGCGACGCGACGGCCCCTGATCCGAACCTCCCGCCCGCGGAGCGGCTACGCGCGTCGATCGACGCCTATCTGGACTTCGTCGAGGATCGTTCGGCCGGATACATCTCGTTGCACCGACGCGGGGTCGGCGACGAGCGGGTGCGCGCGGTGGTCGAAGAGTCGCAAGCGCGACAGGCAGACCGGATCATGGGCACGATCGTGGGGCCGGGCGAGCCGGCGGCGGAGATCCTCCGGGTCGCCGTGCGGGGCTGGCTGAACTTCATGGTCACCGGAATCCTCGACTGGCTCGAGAACCGCTCCGTTGAGCGCGACCGGCTCCGCGACCTCTTCATATACGTGCTCATCGACGCGGCGAGCGCCGCCGGGCGTGTCGACCCCTCGATCCAGTTCGCGATGCCCCCACCAACGTCTCCGAGCCCTGACCCGGCCGCACCAGAGGCCGGGCAACAGTCGCTTCGTGCGCAGGAAGTCGGTGCAAAGTCGAGCGCGAGGGACGTGTCGATTACGAAGCGAACGAGCGGGCCAGCCGGAGCACGTACCTGACGGGATAGCCCTTGCCCGGATCGTGGTGGCCGCCCCCGGCGCTGCCGAGCTGGTCGTGGGTGGCCACGCCGGGCCTAGTGACAATGCTGCCCGATACCTCGGCTCTGCGGATCGGGATGTCCCACCTCCGGTGCCAATGAGCGATCTGCTCGATGCTGAGGCTGACCGAGTTGAAGGCCGCCTGGGTCCAGGCCTTCCTGGAATCGCGGACGTATCGGGCGTCGTTGCCCTCGGCATCGTTTGCCACGTGCGACGACGCCTCGGTCTGCGGGTCGTCGAACCACGCGCCCAGGCGTTTGAGGTCCTCGATCCCGGGTCGGTCGCGGACGATGGGCACGGATCCGCTACGGGGATCGAAGGTGGTGTGGAGCACGATCAGCTTGGGCTTGGATCCCTCCCGGGAGGACCACGATCCGGACGTAATCGGGCTCTTATCGCGAAGGCCGGCGATGCAGCCGCCAGCGCGCCAACGCCGTGACTGTCCACCGGCCTCATCACCCCCACCCCGTCCTCTTCCCGTTCGGGTTCGGGCTCGGGTACTAGTCCAACAGGCCAAGCGAGCCGGGCCGTGGCGGGCGCCCGCTGGACCCTTACCCCGCGCCCGTCGCGATGCGGGTGAGCCACGCCTGCGAGAGCACGGGGGTCGCACCGGCTGAGGCGATGCCCCTGACGGAGCGCTCGAGCCCCAGCGCCGTGGAGCCCTTGCCGGGCAGCGCCGTGAGCAGCGGGTCGCGTCTCAGGCGGGCGACCTGCGCCGACTCGAGGTCGTAGGCGACCTGCACTTCGCCGCGGCGCAGGAGCATCAGCCGCTCGGCAGGGCTCGTGACTATCCGCAGGTCGATCTGGTCAACGGCCGGGCCGAGCTCGTGCTTCGTTCCCCACCACTGGACGTTACGCGCCAAAAGGAGACGCTGCGGGTCACGCTCACGAAGCTCGAACGCCCCGGTCCCGGCTGCCACGCCCCGCGCCAGGCGCGCCGAGGCGCCGGTCGATCGGAGCGCGCGCGGGGACACGATGCCGAGTTGTGGCGAGGCAAGCTGGCGCTTGAGATCCGGATCGGGCTCGCTGAAGATGAACCGCACGAGGTCCGGACGCGGCGCATCGACGGCAACCAGGCCGGGGAGGAGCGCGCTTCCCTCGGAGGTCCCTCGCCAGCGCTCCACGTTGGCGAGCACGGCGCTCGCGTTGAAGCGGGCCCCGTCTTGAAAGCGGACGTTGGATCGAAGGTGAAGCCTCCAGATCGTGTTGTGCTCGGCGGGATCGGCGGAGATGACGAGGCCGGCACGACGCCGGACGTCCCCGTACGGGCCCGAGAGGCGCTCGATCAGCGGCTCGTAGATCTGGCGCGCGACCAGTAGGTCCGCCGGGGTGCGGGCAAGAAGCGGATCCAGCGTGTGAGGGGCGGCCGGCACGGCGATCGCCAGCGTCCCGCCCGGCGTGGGCGGCGTGCCCGGGGCGACGGACTCCGCCGAGCCGCCGCCGCATCCTGCGAGCGCGGCCAGCAGCGCGACGCTCACGATGGCGACGCGGCCGCTCGCCGCGGCGGGGAGCACTAAATCTTCAGCAGGACGAGCGTGTTGACGACGAAGAGGATCGCGAAGAACACCGTCCAGCGGTCGAGGTTCCTCTCCACGAGGGAGCCGCCCCAGGAAGATCAGCACCACCGAGATGATCACCTGGACTACGCCGAGCACCGTCTCCATCGACCGGGCAGTGTAGCCAGGCGGAGTCGGCTACCGGGCGGCCGGCCGGCCCTGCCGCCGCGCCTCGTCCAGCTCCTTGAGGATCGCGATCGCGTCGCGTCGCAGCTCGGCGTCCTGGCGCTTCCAGTCGGCCTGCGAGAGCTTCCCCTGCTCGCGGTCGAGCTCGGCATCGCGGATCTCGCGGTACTTGGCCTCCTTGCGAGCCTCGAGCTCGGCGATCGCCGGGTCCTCGATCTCGCCGGCCGCCGCGGAGCCCTCGCCCGCCGTGCGGCGAAGCGGCGCGGTCACGAACCAGGCGACCGCTACGACCAGGACGATCGCGAGCGCGAGCTCCATTGCAACCGACAGGCTACGTAGCCGGCGCCGGGATACAGTCGCCGGAGATGGCCGGTGTACGGGAGCAGTGGCGTACTGGTCGCCTCGCCGCGACCCTCTATGACTATGCAGTCGAGCGAGAGCGGCTGGCGCAGCTCTTCGGCCGGCTGATGTGGGGCACCGATGCCCGCCTGCTCTACGAGGACATCGCGACGCTGGGCGAGGAGGCGCCCGGCACGGCAATTCTCGACGTCCCGTGCGGCGGGGGCGTCGCGCTGCGTGGCCTCCACTCCGATCAGTCGATGCGCTACGTCGGCGCCGACCTTTCGCCGGTGATGCTCGAGCGGGCCCGCGCGGAGGCCTCGCGCCGCGGGCTCGACAACGTCGAGTTCGTCGACGCGGACGTCGAATCGCTTCCGTTCGCCGACGGAAGCTTCGACCTATCCGTCAGCTACGCCAGCCTCCACTGCTTCGCCGATCCGGCCGCGGCGCTCAAAGAGCTGGTCCGCGTGCTTCGTCCAGGCGGCCGTCTGCGTGGGACCACCGCCGTCACGGGGGCGGGCCTGCGCCAGGACGCGATGATCCGCCTCTACCGGCGGGCAGGCGTCTTCGGGAGATGCGGAAGCGTCCACGACGTGCACGGCTGGCTTCGGCAGGCCGGGTTGGTGGACGTGGAGCTGTCTCAGAGCGGCGCCGTGGTGTCGTTCCGCGCCGCGCGCCCATCCCGTTGACGTATGCGCCCACCCAATTGACATCAAAGCCCCAGCCCCCGGGACTTCTGAGGAGTTGACCCCCCTATGGGCGGGCAAACTCTTCAGAAGTCGGTCGAGGCAGTGAACGGGCCAGCGCCGATAACGCCGTCGGTCGGCGAGGCGCCCGCCCTCAGGCGCCGCCCAGCTCGCGCGCCAGGCGCGCCGCGTACACGTCGGAGACGCGCCGGCGTCGCGCCGCGGGAGCGGGCCAGATCGCCACCAGGCCGCCGATCACGGCGATCGCCCCCCCGATCCAGATCCAGGAGACGAGCGGATTGACGTTGACGCGGAACGTCGCCGGGGGCGTGTCGGCGAGGTAGCGCTGCTTGATCTTGCGGATCGCGAGGCCCTGGAGCTCACCCAGCCCCTGGGCGGCCTGCGCGTCGTTGGGGTCGACCGCGCGGGCGATCCTCGTCAGGCGCCGATCGGCGCCGTCGATGATCGGGTTGAGCGAGGTGAGGTCGGGCTGCATGGCCGTCCACAGGTCGCCCCCCACGGTCGTCTTGCGGCCGACCTCGCTCGTCGCCTCGCCCTCGAAGAAGCTGCGCAGGGGACCCGAGCCGGTGTTGGTCCCCACTCCGGCGTAGTAGTTGCGCGATGGGTGGAGCACGGCGTACTGGCTGCCGCCCTTGGTCACGTTCAGCACCGAGCCGAACGTGAGGCGCTGCTCGGCCGGGTCGATGTAGGCGGTGGGCTTCTCGTAGGTGACGCGGTAGTCCCCCACCCCCGCCGACTGGCCCGGGCGCAGCCGCAGGTCGCGGCTGGTCTGGAAGCTCGACGACGCCGCCACCGCGATCAGGAGGACGGCGAGTCCCGCGTGGACGACGTAGCCGCCGTAGCGGCGCCGGTTGCGTCCGAAGAGCGACGCAAGCGAGCGCGCATACGAGCCGCCGGTCAGCGATCGGTACGCGGCGGCCCCGCGTGCGAACTCCTGCACCAGCGCGGCGAGGGCGAACGCCGCGAACGCGAACAGGATCAGCGCCAGCGGCTTGGAGCCCGCGTCCGTGAACAGGAAGAGGGCGAGCGCCGCCGCAAGGGCGAACACGGCCGGGCGCGCCAGGAGCCGCTTCGCCGAGCCAAGGCTGACCCGCCGCCAGGCAAACAGCGGCCCGATGCCGGTGAACAGGACGAGCAGGATCGCGAGCGGGGTCGTGTAGCGGTCGAACCAGGGGGCGGCGAGCGACGCCTTGTCGCCCGTGAACAGCTCGGAGATCAGGGGGAAGAAGGTGCCCCAGAAGATCACCGCGGCCAGCCCGACCAGCAGCAGGTTGTTGACCAGGAAGATCGCCTCGCGTGAGACGAGCGAATCGATCCGCTTCTCGGAGCGCAGGTCGTCCAGGCGCGAGACGATCAAAAGCGCCGAGCCCAGGATGACCACCGCGATCAACGCGAGGAGCGGCGCCCCCACCGTGGACGCGCCGAAGGCATGGATGGACTCGAGGATCCCCGAGCGCACCAGGAACGTGCCGAGGAGCGCCAGCGTGAAGGTGCCGCAGACGAGGCTCACGTTCCACACCCGCAGCATCCCGCGCCGCTCCTGGACCATGATCGAGTGCAGGAAAGCGGTGCCGGCGAGCCACGGCATCAGCGACGCGTTCTCCACCGGGTCCCACCCCCAGTAGCCCCCCCAGCCGAGCTCGGAGTAGGACCATCGGGCCCCGAGCATGATGCCGACCCCGAGCAGAAGCCAGGCGATCAGCGCGAAGCGCCGCGTGGCGCGGATCCAGCTCGCGTCCAGGCGCCGGGTCACGAGCGCGCCGATCGCGAACGCGAAGGGGATCGAGAAGAAGACGTAGCCCGAGTAGAGCATCGGCGGGTGGATCGCCATCGCGGGATGGCGGAGCAGCGGGTTGAGGCCGATGCCTTCGGGCGGCACCGGGCTCAGGCGAGCAAACGGGTTGGCGCCGAACAGCATCAGGCCGGTAAAGAACGCGCCCAGCCCCATCAACACCGCGGTCGCCCAGGGGGCGATCTCGCGGTGCTTGCCCCGTGTCGCGAAAAGCACGGCGGAGGAGGTGAGCGACAGCACCCACGCCCACAGCAGCAGCGACCCCTCCTGGCTCGACCACATCGCCGTCAGCTTGTAGAAGCCCGGCGTCGTCGTGGAGGAGTGGTCGGCGACCACCTTGAGCGAGA
>WNGB01019058.1_pt1 | contig 10583 bp, 10 predicted proteins | sample 5400681 | NCBI WGS metagenome assembly WNGB01 (sample SAMN13153367, study PRJNA577476) | soil metagenome | isolation source: 115 cm soil or saprolite under grassland replicate 2 | place: USA:California | collected 2016-06-15 | reverse complement strand
GCACCCGCAGGCCGAGCTCGGTGCCGGCGGCGCCCTGCAGCTCGCGCTGGATCCGGAGCAGCTCTCGGTAGGTCCGTGGCTGGCGCGTGACGCACAACCGCCCACCCCACCGGGAACGGAGCTGGGTCCCGTGCCGCGCGGGATCGCCGGTGAAGGCCACGTTCAGCACGAACTCCCCCGGGTCCTCTGCCACGTTGTTGCCCATCGGCTGCAGGTAGGACAACCACAGGCCGGCGAAGTCCGGCTGGGCCCGGGCCGCCCGGGTCACCGACCCGAGGTACTGTTCCGAGCGCCGCGCCGGGTCTGGCATCTTCCAGCCGCCCTCGGGTTCCGGGCACGGCGACCTGGGCTCGTCCTTGAACTGCTCCTCGTGGCTCGGCTGGGGTGCTGGTGGGGCCAGCTCCGCCCGGATGACGGTGAACGAGGCGCCGTCGTAGGTGCCCACAAGGCGATAGGCACCCCAGGTCGTGCCGCTGGCCGCCTCCTCGCCCTCGACCTGGTCCCAGCGCCAGTTGGTGATGGGCATCCCGCCGCACTGGGGCGGGAACGAATCCAGGACGACACCCAGGCACAGCTCGGGCCCGTGGTCCCGGCTCTGCAGCACCGTGGCGGTCGTCTGGTAGCGAGGTCCCTTGTCCCCCGCTGCCTGCGCGGTCGCGCCGCCGCCCGGGGTGCCGGCGGCGCACCCAGCGAGCAGGAGCAGCGGCATGGCGACCAGCAGCACTCTTCGCACGCGCACGCCCCTTGTCACGTTGTCACGTTCTGGTCGGCAGCAGCTTCGACGTTCGCGCGGCGGCGGCGGTTCCCGAGGGACCGATCCCGGTCGCCGGTCGCGGGGCTCGGGCACGTGATCGCCGCCGGACGGCGGTCAGTGCGAGAGCCAGGCCTCTGGGAGGCCGGTGAGCTGGTGGACGACGTCTGGGAGCTCGCCGGTGACCAGGTCGGCGAGGGTGACGTGCTCGAGGATGTTGCGCAGGGAAGCGCGCACGGCGATCCAGACGTCGAGCAGGTGCTTGGCGCTGCCGGCGTACTCCACCGCCTCGGGGCGGGCGCCGCGGACGTTGGCCAGCGGACCGTCCACCGCGCGGATGACGTCGGCGACAGTCACCTGGTCGGCGGGGCGCGCGAGCCAGTAGCCGCCCTCGGCGCCGCGCTGGCTCTGCACGATCCCGTCGTGCTTGAGCTCGGCGAGGATGTTCTCGAGGAACTTCAGCGGGATGCGCTGCGCCTCGGCGATCCGCTCGCCCTTGACCGGCCCGGCGCCGGCCGTCGCGGCCAGCTCGGCCGCCGCCCGCACCGCGTAGTCCGCCTTGGCTGATACTCGCATGCGCCTATTCTGGCTGACCGCCGCCTCGCGTGCCCGCCGGCGCCCGGTTGGACCGGGTATGCGTCCACCGTCCCGTCCCTCCAGTGCTAGCCTGCACGCATGGACGCGGGCGTCGCCGAGCTGCCGGTGACCGGCGGCCATGGCTGACCCGCCTCCCGTCGTCGCCAGCGCGGACCCGCGCACCACGCCGACCGCGGTCGGCGCGCTGGCGGCACTGGCGGTGGGGACGTTCTGCTACATCACCACCGAGAGCCTGCCGGTCGGCCTGCTTCCGCTCATGGCGACGGACCTCGGAGTGTCGCTGTCGGCCATCGGCCTGCTGGTGACCGGGTACGCGGCGACGGTGGTGCTCACGTCGGTCCCGCTGACGCTGCTGACCCGCCGGATCCCGCGCCGCTTCCTGCTCTCCGCCCTACTCAGCGCGTTCGTGCTTCTCCCAGCGGGTGCGCGGCCGGGTGCTCGCCGTGGTGTTCGGCTCGAGCGCGCTCGGCATCGTGCTCGGCGTGCCAGGCGGCACCTGGCTCGGCCAGCAGGCCGGCTGGCGGGTGGCGTTCCTGGCGCTGAGCGGCCTCTGCCTGCTCGCGCTCGTCATGACCGCCGTCCTGATGCCGACCGCCCGGCCAGAGCAGGGCCACGCCGCCTCCGGGACCACGCCGGATGCCCGCCGGTACTCGCTCCTGGTGGTGACGACCGCGTTGCTCGTCACCGGCGTGTTCACCGCCTACACCTATATCTCCCCCTTCCTCACCGAGGTGAGCGGGTTCCCGTCGCGGGCGGTGAGCCCGCTGCTGCTGGTCTTCGGGGTGGCCGGCATCGTCGGCACGATCGCCGCCGGCGCGCTCATCGACCGCAGCCCGCGGGCGGCGATGATCTCAGCGGTGGCGCTGCAGGCCACGGCGCTGCTCGGGCTGTACCTCGTCGGCACCGTGGCGCCGGTGGTGATCGGGCTGGTGGCGCTGTCAGGGCTCTCGATGAGCGCCCTGGCCGCCACCCTGCAGAGCCGGATCCTGGACGTCGCGCCCGGCAGCTCCGACGTGGCCTCCGCGGGAGTCGGGACGGCGTTCAACGTCGGCATCGGAGGCGGCGCCTTCGTCGGAGGGCTCCTCCTGCCCGGCTTCGGGGTGCGCAGCACTCCCCTCGTCGGCGGGCTGCTGGCCGTCGCCGCGCTCGGCGTCGTGCTCGCCGAGCCGCTGGTCGCCTCGTCAGGCGGCCGGCGGGCGCACGCCCGGCCTCCGACCCGGTAGCCGCGGCCCCGCCAGCCTGCCTGCCTGCTTGCCCTCTAGCGCCCCTCAGGCATTCATGGCATTCTCAACTAACTCAGTAGGGAAAGTATGGATGATGGAGGTCCAGATGGGTCGGGTCAGAATCCCGGTCATACTGCTCGCCCTCACCGCGCTGCTGGCGGCCGGCTGCGGCACCTCCGGGGGCGGCGGAGGTGGCGGCTCGACAAGGCTCTCGCTGGTGGCATACTCGACTCCCCGCGAGGCCTACCAGGCGCTCATCCCGGCATTCCAGAAGACCGCCGCCGGCAATGGCGTCAGCTTCAGCCAGTCGTACGGCGCCTCAGGTGACCAGAGCCGGGCGGTGGCCAACGGGCTCTCGGCCGACGTCGTCGCGCTGTCGCTGGAGCCCGACATGGCCAAGCTGGTGGACGCCGGTCTGGTCGCCAAGGGCTGGAACAGCGACCCGTACAAGGGCATGGTCACCGACTCGGTGGTCGCGCTGGTGGTGCGCAAGGGCAATCCCAAGGGCATCCACGGCTGGGCCGATCTGGTCAAGCCCGGCGTCCAGGTGATCACCCCAAACCCCTTCTCCTCCGGCGGCGCGCGCTGGAACGTCATGGCCGCCTATGGCGCGCAGATCAAGCAGGGCAAGTCCGAGGCCGAGGCCGAGGCCTACCTCGAGCAGCTGTTCCGCAACGTGCCGGTGCAGGACAAGTCGGCCCGCGAGGCGCTGCAGACCTTCATCGGCGGCAAGGGCGACGCGATGATCGCCTACGAGAACGAGGCCATCGCGGCCCAGCAGGCCAAGCAGCCCGTCGACTACGTCATCCCCGACCAGACCATCCTCATCGAGAACCCCGTCGCCGTCGTCACCAGGAGCAGGAACGAGGCCCAGGCGAAGGCGTTCGTCGACTTCCTCCGCTCGCCGGAGAGCCAGGCGATCTTCGCCCAGAAGGGCTACCGGCCGGTCAACCAGCAGGCTTCGGGCGCGACGGACTTCCCGCAGCCCGCGGGCCTGTTCACCATCGCCGACCTCGGCGGCTGGGACCAGGTCACCACGCACTTCTTCGACAGGAGCTCCGGTGTCATGGCCGACGTCGAGCAGAAGGTCGGGATCTCGGTTGGCAATTGACGTCACCGGCACCACCAGCGCCTCCCGGCCCGCGGCGGGCGCGCCGCGGGCCGGCGGCGACGGCGCGCTGCTGCGCGGCCTGGTCACGACCTACCTGAGCCTGGTCGTGCTGCTGCCGCTGGCAGCGGTGGTTTGGCGTGCCTCGAGCGACGGCGCCGCCTCGTTCTGGGAGGCCGCGACCACGCCACAGGCCCTGGCGGCCCTGCGCCTCACCTTCTTCATATCGCTGGCCGTGGTGGCGGTCAACGTGGTGACCGGCACGCTCATCGCCTGGGTGCTGGTGCGCGACGAGTTTCCGGGCAAGCGGCTGGTCAACTCCCTGATCGACCTGCCGTTCGCGCTGCCGACGATCGTCGCCGGGGTCGTGCTGCTCGCCCTCTACGGCCCGCAGAGCCCGCTCGGCGTCAACCTCGCCTACACCAGGGCCGGCGTGCTGCTGGCGCTGGCCTTCGAGACGCTGCCGTTCGTGGTCCGCGCGGTGCAGCCGGTGCTGCTCACCGTCGAGCCCGACGCGGAGGAGGCGGCCCGCTGCCTCGGTGCCCGCCCGCTCACCACCTTCCGCCGCATCCTGCTCCCCGCCATGATGCCGGCGATCCTGGCCGGAGCGGCGCTGGCCTTCGCCCGCGCGGTCGGTGAGTTCGGCTCGGTGGTGCTGCTGTCGGGGAACATCCCCTACCGCACCGAGGTCGCCGCCGTGCACGTCTTCACACTGGTGGAGAGCGACGACGCCGGCGGCGCGGCGGCCGTCTCCGTGGTGCTGCTCGGCCTCTCCCTGCTGGTGCTCGCCGCACTCAACCTCATCCAGCGACGGAGGACCCTCCGTGCCCAGTAGGATCGCGCTGCGAACGACCGCCCTCGGCTATCTGGCCATGGTGCTGGTGCTGCCGGTGGGCGCGATCGTGTGGCGGACCTTCGCCAGCGGCATCGCACCGGTGTGGCACGCCATCACCGCCCCGGACGCGCTGCAGGCGTTCTGGCTCACCGTTCTGATCACGGCGATCGCCGTGCCGCTCAACACGGTGTTCGGGCTGGCCTGCGGTGTGGTGCTGGCGCGCCAGCAGTTCCGCGGCAAGCGGCTGCTCGACTCGGTCATCAACCTGCCGTTCGCGATCTCGCCGGTGGTGGTCGGCCTCGCGCTGGTGCTGGTGTACGGGCAGCGCGGCTGGTTCGGCGGCTGGCTCGCCGAGCGGGGCGTGCAGGTCATCTTCGCCCTGCCCGGCATGGTGATCGCGACCGTGTTCATCTCCCTGCCCTACGTCGTCCGCGAGGTGACGCCGGTGCTCAGGGAGGTCGGCACCGAGCAGGAGGAGGCCGCCCGCACCCTCGGCGCCTCCAGGCTCAGCGCCTTCCTGCGGGTGACCCTGCCGGCGATCCGCTGGGGCGTGGCCTACGGGGTGGTGCTCACCACGGCCCGCGCGCTGGGCGAGTTCGGCGCGGTGGCGATCGTGTCCGGGCGCCTGGCCGGCCAGACCGAGACGCTCACCCTGTTCGTCGAGAACCACTTCGAGATGTTCGACCAGGCCGGCGCCTACGGGGCCGCCCTCGTCCTGGCTGGGCTGGCGCTGCTCACCCTGCTGGCGATGACGGGGCTCAGACGAAAGGAGAGCCACTGATGTCGATCGAGGTCCGCGATGTCACCAAGCGCTTCGGCGACTTCAACGCGCTCGACAGCGTGTCGGTGGAGGTTCCGAGCGGATCGCTGGTGGCCCTGCTCGGCCCCAGCGGCAGCGGCAAGTCCACCCTGCTGCGGGTGGTGGCGGGGCTGGAGCAGCCCGACGCCGGCGAGGTCCTGCTCGACGGCGTCGACATCACCCGCGTGCCGGTCGAGCGGCGCGGCATCGGCTTCGTGTTCCAGCACTACGCCGCCTTCAAGCACATGACCGTGCGCAGGAACATCGCCTTCGGCCTCGAGATCCGCCGCCGTCCCAGGCTGGAGGTGCGCGAGCGGGTCGACGAGCTGCTGGAGCTCGTGCAGCTCACCGGGCTGGCCGAGCGCTACCCCGCGCAGCTCTCCGGCGGCCAGCGGCAGCGCATGGCGCTGGCGCGCGCGCTGGCGGTGCAGCCGCGGGTGCTGCTGCTGGACGAGCCCTTCGGCGCGCTCGACGCGCGCGTGCGCTCGGAGCTCCGGGCCTGGCTCAGGCGCCTGCACGACGAGGTGCACGTGACCAGCGTCTTCGTCACGCACGACCAGGAGGAGGCGATGGAGCTGGCCGAGCGCATCGTGGTGATGAACCGCGGCCGGGTCGAGCAGGCCGGCCACCCGCGCGAGCTGTACGAGCAGCCGGCCAACGACTTCGTCATGCGCTTCGTGGGCCCGGTGACGCGACTCGGCGACACGGTGCTGCGCCCCCACGAGCTCGACCTGGCGGTGGAGGCGGACGGCACCCGCGCCGAGGCCATGATCGAGCGGCTGATCCATCTGGGCTTCGAGGTCCGGGCGGAGCTGGTGCTCGCCGACGGCCAGCGCGTGCTCGCCCAGCTCTCGCGCGACCAGGCCGAGCAGCTCGACCTCGAGCAGGGCCAGATCGTGTTCGTGCGACCGAACCCGAGCCGCGTCCGGGCGCTCGCCAGCTGAGGCACGGGTGAGCCACCCCGGCCGGTCGGTCGCTACAGGCCCAGGTCGATCAGCTGCTCGTGCTCCAGCGCCAGGTCGTTGACGCCGTTCCACAGCGCCGCCAGCGCGTTGCGCACGGCCGCGCGGGTGCAGGGCTCCAGGTCGTCGCGCTCGAGCAGCGCCTTGAGGCGGCCGTAGAGGTCCAGCAGCTCGCGCTCGACCGGGGTGACCGGCCGGCCGAGCAGGTCGGTGGTCGCGCTCATGCTCCGGCTCCCATCGGCTCGTCACGCAGGTCCACGGTTCGTCGCGCCTTCAGCTCGAAGCGCGGCAGCTCGCCGGGGGCTGCCCGCTCCACCTCGAAGCGCAGACCCTCGTGCGTCTCGGCCAGCGCCTTGGCGAGGTGCTCGGAGATGTCGTGCCAGGACTCCTCCGAGCTGCCCGGAGGCAGCTCGATCCGCAGCACGATGTGGTCGAGGTGGCTCTCGTCCCGCGTGAGCACGAGCTGGAACTCCTCGATCGCGGGGAACTCGCGCACGATCCCCTCCACCGCGCGCGGGTACACGTTGGTGCCGCGCACCAGCTTCATGTCGTCCACCCGGCCGAGGATCCCGCCGTCGTACAGGTCGAAGGTGCGCCCGCAGGTGCAGTGCGACGCCGGCACCTTGCAGACCAGGTCGGCCGTCCGGTATCGCAGCAGCGGCATGATCCCGCGGCCGAAGGAGGTGACCACCCGCTCGCCCCGCTCGCCATAGGCGACCGGCGCCGCGGTGATCGGGTCGACCACCTCCTCGATGAAATGGTCCTCGATGACATGGGTGCCGCCCGGCTGATGGGAGCACTCGAAGACCATGATCGTGCCGATCTCGGTCATACCGGCGGTATCACCGGCTCGTGCCCCCCACAGCCGCTCGATCAGCCCCTTGGTCTGCGGGATCGAGCCGGCCGGCTCGCCGGAGAGGATGAGCCGGCGCACCGGGCTCGCGGCCAGGTCGACCCCGAGCCTGGCGGCCTCCTGCGCCAGTCGCAGGGCGTAGGTGGGCGTGGACGCGACCACGGTGGCGCCGAAGCTCTGGATCTGCTTCACCCGGCTCTCGGTGGTCTGCGCCCCGCCGGGGATGTTGAGCGCGCCGATCTTCTCGAGCCCGTAGTGCAGCCCCCAGAAGCCGATGAACGACCCGTAGCCGAACGCCACGTAGGCGACGTCGCCAGGCCGCACGCCAAAGCCCCACAGGCCGTAGCACCACATCTCCGACTGCCAGGCCCAGTCCTTGGCGGTGTCCAGGGCGCGTAGCGGCTCCCGCCCGGTGGTGCCCGAGGTGGTGTGGTACCGGATGGCCGCCTCCGGGCCGGCCGTCGGCAGGCGGCCGAACGGCGGGTGCTCCGCCTGGGAGGCCATCCACTGCTCCCTGGTCAGCAACGGGATCCGGCGCAGGTCGTCCAGGGTCTCGAGCTGCCCGGGCTCGAAGCCGGCGACCTTGAACGACTCGCGGTACCAGGGGCTGCGCGCCGCCGCCCACTCGCACATGCGCCGCAGCTTGGTGAGCTGCAGGCCGCTGAGCTCCTCTCGGCTCAGGGTCTCCGTCTTCGGATTCCAGTACTCCGTGACCGCCATGCACCGGCCTCCTCCCGCGTCGCTGCGGACCACCCTGAATTATCAGGCAGCCATGGACAACATTTACGTCAACTTGAGCAGGCGGGGGCGTATCCTGGGCAGCACGAAGGGGAGTATCCCGGCTCGGCGCCACCGCCATCACGGCATCTGCCCGGTGCGCCGGCCCTTCGGGGCGGGAGAGACCTTCGGCTGTCGCCCGTATCACGTTGCAGCCGGAGGAGAGAGAGTGCAGATGCAGCAGCAGCGTCATCGAGCCGCCACCCTGGAGCTTGCCGGTTTCCGCGTCGGCTTCGACTGGAGCGTCCTGCTCGTGCTGGCGCTCATCTCCTGGTCGCTGGCCACCAGGTTCCTGCCCATCGGCTGGCCCGGCTACGGCAACGGAGCGTACTGGCTGGCAGCGCTCGCCGCGGCCGGCGCCTTCCTCGCCTCCCTGGTCGCGCACGAGCTGAGCCACGCGATCACGGCCAGGCGGGCAGCGGGGGTCGAGGTCGAGGACATCACGTTCTGGCTGTTCGGCGGGGTTGCGCGCATCCGTGGCGAGCTGCCCACACCGCGACTGCAGCTCCTGGTGGCCGGGGTCGGGCCGCTCACCAGCCTCGCGCTCGGGTTGCTGTTCTGGGGCCTTGCCCTGCCGCTGGAGGCGCTCGGGGCCGGCGCGCTGGCCGTTGGCACGGTGCGGTGGCTGGCGCTGATGAACGGCGCGCTGGCCGTGTTCAACCTGATCCCAGGCGCACCGCTGGACGGCGGGCGGGTGCTCCACGCGATCCTGTGGCGGCGCCACGGCGACCGGACGCGGGCCGCGGTCACGGCTGCGCGGGTCGGCCAGTTCCTCGGCGCGATCCTGATCGGGTTCGGCCTCTTCAGCTTCCTGTTCGCCGCCAACGCGGGCGGGCTGTGGACCGCCCTGGTGGGCTGGTTCGTGCTCGGCGCCGCCCGCGGCGAGGCCCAGGTCGCCACCCTGCGCGCGAGCCTCGGCGAGCGGCGGGTGCGCGAGGTGATGACCCCCGATCCGGTGGTCGGGCCCGCCTGGTTCACGGTCGACGCCTTCCTGGAGCGCTTCGCGCCCTACCATCGCCACCTGGCCTTCCCCGTGCGGGAGTTCGACGGCCGCGTGGCCGGGCTGGTGAGTCTTGACGTGCTGCGCCGGCTGCCGCCGGAGCGGCGGGCGCAGGCGCGGGTGAGCGAGCTCGCGCGCCCGCTCAGCGCCGTCGTCACCGCGGGCCCGGACGAGCTGGCCGTCGAGGTCGCCACCAAGCTGGCGGTGGCGAGGCAGAGCCTGGCGCTGGTCCTCGACGAGGACCGCCTTGTCGGCGTGGTGTCCCCGACCGACCTGGTCAGGGCGATCGCCCTCAGCCAGGGCCGCCCGCAGGATGGGCGGCACGGGGGCTGGGGATGGCCTCCGGGGCCCGGTCAGCAGCCCGCCCCGGGCCCCGGTAGGCCTGTCTCCCCGCCGGCTCCACCCGCCTGGGCGCCGCCCCCACCTCCCCGCGACCCGGAGATGTGAACGGTGCCGCCGCTCGTGCGCCGGTTCGCCAAGCAGGCGTGGCGCGGCGTGGTGCTGGTGGTCGGGCTGACACTCATCGCGGCCGGCCTGGTCATGCTGGTCACTCCCGGCCCCGGGATCGCCGCGGTCCTGGCCGGGCTGGCCCTGCTCTCCACCGAGTTCGCCTGGGCCCGGCGCGTGCTCGCCTGGGCCCGCCGCCGTTTCGATGCCGCCCGCGACCAGGTCCGCCAGCGCAGCAGGCGCTCGCGGTAGACGCGGTGGTCGGCGCGGCGAGCCGGCGGCCGGCTCGAGCGGGCCGCCTGTCACCTGTCAGCCGCCGGGGTCGCGGGCGAACACCAGCACACTGTTGGCCGGGACGGTGATGCCCGCCGAGTGCGGCATGCCGTGCATGGGCGGCCCGTCGGCGGAGATGCCCCCGAGGTTGCCCTGCACCCAGGGATTGGGGAAGTGGTCGTAGGCGTCGCTGTTGAAGACCTCGTGCCAGCGGCCGGGCAGCGGGAAGCCGAGGGCGTAGCCGCCCCAGGAGAAGGTGGACTCGCTGAGGCTGGCGACCACCACGACGTCGCGGCCGACGTCAGGCACCCAGCGGTGGAACGCCAGCACCCGGTTGTCGTCGTCGGGTGGATACACGGTGACGGGGTCGGAGCGCAGCGCGGGGTGGCGGCGCCGCAGCCAGATCAGGTCCTGGGTGCAGCGATGGAAGTCACGCATGTGGCGGTCGCCACCCTCCAGCCCATCCCACCAGATCAGCAGATCGGCACGATTGGGGTTGTCCGACCACAGCTTGTCCTCGAGGAACTCCTGGCCCATGAACAGCATCGGCACGCCCGGCGCGGTGAGCAGCAGGCCGGTGGCGACTCGGGCGCGGCTGCGCGCGTACCAGGATCGCGGGTCGGACCAGTCGGCGAGCCTCGGGACGCGCGGCTTGCGATGGTCGCCGTCGGCGTCCAGCACGAGGTCGTGGTTCTCGAGGCAGTTGTACGCCTGCCACGCGAACGGCACGTTCCGGGGGCGCTCGAGGCCGCGCCGCAGCTGGCCGACGTCGACGCGCGCCGACGCACCGGCCGCGGCCGCCGCGAGCACGCCGCGAACGCCGTCGCGGAGCCCGTCCTCATAGCCGAGGTCGAAGCCCATCCCCGCCGGCGGGTGCCACACGCCCAGCCAGCGGTACTCGCCCCAGTACTCCGCGATCAGGACCGCTGCCGGCTTCCGCTCGCGCAGCGTCTGCGTC
>WNGB01014361.1_pt1 | contig 10583 bp, 9 predicted proteins | sample 5400681 | NCBI WGS metagenome assembly WNGB01 (sample SAMN13153367, study PRJNA577476) | soil metagenome | isolation source: 115 cm soil or saprolite under grassland replicate 2 | place: USA:California | collected 2016-06-15 | reverse complement strand
CCTGCCCATGCGTCCCAAGGGCTACAAGGCGGGCCGCGCCGTCACCACCCTCGGCACCGTCTCCTTCCGCCGGCCCCGCTTCCGTTGGGAAGCCTGCGCCGCCGAGTGCTACCCCCACGACGCCGACTTGCGCTTCCTGGGACACGCGCTGAGTTGGCCGCTGGCCCAAGTCGTTGGCCGGCTCGCGGCGCAGCTGCCCTTCGGCCAAGCACGGGCCAACTTGAGCGAGGACTACGGGGTGCGTCTGGCCAAGCAGACGGTGGCGGACGTTGCCCAAGCGGCGGGCGGCGAGATACTGCGGCAGGAGGACGCCCAGCGGCACCGGGTCGCTGGCCGCCAAGAGCCGCTGCCAGACAGCGCGCTGGCTCCGGACAAGGCTTGTCGGTTCGCCGACGGCACGATGGTCCACACCGAGGGCGGCTGGCATGAGGTGCGCGTGGCTACGGCCACGGCGGAGCGGGCCGACGGCCGCCCCTGGGCCCGGCAGAGCCGTGCCCGCTTCCTGGCGGTGGCGGACTTCGCCTGGCTGCTGGTGCTCCTGGCGCGGGCGGTTGGCTACCAACACGCGCGGGTGCGAGCGTTCTTGGCCGACGGGGCGCACTGGCTGGGGAAGTTGGCGGAAGACTACTTCCCCAGTGCCATCCAGATCCTCGACTGGTACCACCTGGCGGAGCACGTTCACAAGGCGGCAGCGGCGGTGTTCGGGGAGGGCAGCGTCAAGGCGCAAGCCTGGGCCGGCGCGCGCAAGGGGGAACTGTGGCAGGGGTGCGGCTGCGCCGCCTTGGTAGCGGTCGAGGCCGAGGCGGCGCGGGTGCGTTCCCCAGCGAAGCGGGTGGCGCTGCAGGAACTACGGACGTACCTGGAGAACAACCGGGAACGCATGGACTACCCGCGCTATCGAGGGTTGGGGCTGCCGGTAGGAAGCGGGCAGGTGGAGGCGCAGTGCAAGACGCTGGTGGGAGCGCGGTGCAAGTTAGCGGGGATGCGAGACTGGAAGTACGCCGGCGCCGAGGCCGTGCTGCGGCTCCGGGCGGCGGTGCAGGATGGCTCGTACAGCCGCTTGTGGCAACAGCGCCTCAAAGTCGCCGCCTGACCCCAAAAAACCGCCACCGATCTTTAGCCGCTCCCTGGGAGCAGGGAGCGCGGGCGTCCCGCCCGCATCGCTACCCCCTCCCAAGCGGGCGGGACGCCCGCGCTCCAGATCCTCCTAGCCGCTGTGCCGTTTGGGGCAAGCCATCCCACCATCCCCTGAAGAACAGGTGACCCCTTGATGAACGACCCCCCAAAGAGGTATAACCGTAAGGGCGATCCGCGGGCGTGTTGCCGATATAAAGGACAACGAGGGAATACACCGATGCCGAGCCCTTTTCCGGGAATGGACCCGTACCTCGAAGACGAGAAGCTCTGGCCAATTTTCCAGCACCACCTCGTCAACTGTCTCTACCAGATTCTGTTGCCGGGGCTGGTCGACCGCTACCGGGCCCGGGTGGGGCAGCGCCACTATGACACCGAGCAGGCGCTGTTCACCTCGGTGGTGCGCGAGGAACATCACGAGGAGTTCATCGAGATTCGCCAACGCAACGACAATCGCGTGGTGACCCTGGTGGACATCGTCAGCCCCGCCAACAAGCTCACGACGGCCGGCCGCCAGGCGTACCTCGACAAGCGCCGCGAGGGCAAGACCTGCGGCACCAATCTGGTCGAGATCGACCTGGTGCTCCAGGGCCAGCCGATGCTGGAGTATTCGCGCGACGGCCTGCCGGACTGGGATTACGCCGTCACGGTCACGCGCGCCACGCAGCCGGAGCGCTATGAGATCTACACCGCGACGCTGCAGAAGCGCTTGCCGCGTTTCCGCCTGCCGCTGGCCGCCGACGACCGCGACACGGTGCTGGACCTGCACGCGGCCTTCACGCGCTGTTACGATCAGAGCAACTTCGCCAGCAAGATCGACTACCAGCGCGATCCGCCGACGTCGATCACCGATGAAGACCGGAAGTGGCTGGATGAGTTGTTGAAGCAGCAGAAACTGCGCTCGTAGCAAGATGACAAGGTGACAAGGTGACAGGGTGACCAGGTGAAGGAGAATGACGCCCTTCACCTGGTCACCCTGTCACCTTGTCATCTTGTCATCTTCACGCCGGTCCGTGGCCGTAGATGTGCTGGATCGGGGTTTTGTGGCCCCACACGATCTGCTCGCGCGTCAGCCCGAAGACGGCCGCAATTTTGTCACGCTCCGCCGGGCTCGGCGTCCAGCGGCCCAGGACGATCGCGAGCACGCGCTGCTCATCCAGGCCTGCCCGTTCAGCCAGCTGTTTCGGATCGAGGCGCTGTTCCGTGCAGAGGTCGCCTACCGTTCGTGTCGGTTCCATCATTCGCTCCTTCAGGGACTCCTGCCGAATTGCGGGCCGTGTCCGTGGATGTGCTCGACCGACGCCGTGTGGCCCCAGGCGACCTGGGCCGCCTCGACGCCGAGCGCGGCCGCAACCCGTTGACGCTGCTGCGGACTGGGGGTGTAGCGTCCGTGGACGATGGCCTCCAGGATCTTGCGATCCAGGAGTGAGGCTGCGAGCAATTCATCGAGGGTGAGGCTGCGCTCGCTCATCCACTCACTGATGCTTTTGACACGGTTCATCGGGATGCCCTCACCGCCGCTTTGCGCTTGTGTAGATCCAACCACACCCGCGCCTGAAAAGTCAAGCGCGGTGTCCGCGCAAGGGCAGGAGAAAGGGCAACGCCTGAAAGGAATCCTCGGGACGGGGCACGCCGGTCCTTAGCCGGCCTGTTCAAAAGGGCGGGGCGCGAGCGACTGCAGCACGCAGCAGTTGCGATCGACCTTGGCCTCGACAAGGGCGCCGGCCGCGATGTGTTTCATCTGCTCGTAATCCGCGGGCACCCCGGTCTCGGCCACGGCAAAGCCCAGGCTCACCGTCACCTGGATCTTCTCGTCCTTGTACGAAAACGGGTGCGCTTCGACGGTGGCGCGAATACGCTCCGCGAGCACGCTGGCCCCCTCAAGGTTCGTCTCGGGGGCGATCACCAGGAACTCCTCGCCGCCGATCCGGCCCATCAAGTCCACGGTACGGAGCGACCCGAACAGGCACTTGGCCAGATCCTGCAGCACCTTGTCGCCGCCGGGCAACAGGTAACGGCTATTGATCTTTTTGAAATGATCGACGTCGATCAGGCCGACGGCCAGCGGGCTGGGGTAGCGGTCGCGGCGGCGCAGTTCGCGCTCGGCGAGGCGGTCCATCGCTCGACGATTGGGCAAGCTGGTCAGCGGATCCGTCAGCGCCAGCTTTTCGAGCATCTTGTTCTTCTGCTCGAGTTCGTGGTTGGTCTCCTCCAGCTCTCGGGTCCGTTGCTGGACGCGTTGTTCCAGCTCCAGGTTGAGAGTGCGCAACTCCTGCAGCAGTTGTTCGTTGCTGCGTTCCAGCAGGAATGTGCGCGCAGCGCTGTGGAGAACCTCGAGCAGTTCCTCGGCGCGCCAGGGCTTGAACAGGTAGCGGAAGACCTGGGCGCGGTTGATGGCCTCGACCGCCTCCTCCAGTTCGGCGAAGCCGGTCATCAGCAGGCGGACGGTCCGCGGATGATGCTGCCGGACCCATTCGAGGAGTTGCACGCCGGTAGTTCGCGGCATGCGCTGATCGGTGAGGACGAGATCGATGTTGCGCTGGGCGAATAAGGCTTGCGCGGCTGCTGCAGAGTCGGCGGTCACCACCTCAAACTCTAAGCTCAACAGCGACGCCAGGGTGGCGAGGATGTACGGTTCATCATCGACCACGAGCAAGGAACACTTGTACTCGGTCACTGCGGGGACCTCATGCGCACGCCCTCCAACCCTTGGGGGACTTGCTGGGGTTAGTGTCCGGCACACAAATACCTGTTCAACTTATACCTTATTTCCGCCGAAATGCCAAATCCGTGCCTGTCGCCAAAGCCCACAAGTTGCAACCTGGGGCTTCTCCGGCATCAGCGCCGTGCCCAGCGCAATTTGGCCGACCGGGAGCGCGGGTTGGCCAGGCGCTCGTCCGGGGAGGCACGTACTGGTTCTGGCGATGCCTCGCGGTAGAGGCCAGCCCGGACGCCGTCGCGAAACGCGGCCTTGACCAAACGATCCTCGCCGCTGTGGAAACTGATGATCGCTGCCCGTCCCCCCTCACGCACGACAAAGGGCAAGCAACGCAACAACGCCTCCAGGTTATTTAATTCACGATTGACAAGGATGCGCAGCGCCTGGAAGGTGCGTGCCGCGGGATGCAGGTTCCAGCGGCCGGGGCTCGGATGCAGCCGCCACGGTTTGCCACCAAGGGGCTTACGCCCCCCGCTCGCCTGTGTCGCGTCGGCGATGACCTTCGCCAGCTGTGCGGTGCGCTCCAGGGGGGCCGAGCGCCGGGCCGCGACAATCGCCGCCGCGATTCGAGCCGCTTCGGGTTCGTCGCCAAGCGTGCGGAGCGCTTCGGCCAGATCTTCCTGCGCGATGGCCGCCAGCAGATCCGCCGCGGTCCGGCCGCGGCTCCGGTCCATGCGCATGTCGAGCGCTCCATCGCGGACGTAGGAGAAGCCGCGTGCCGGGTCGTCGAGCTGCATGCTCGACATGCCCAGGTCGGCGAGCAACAAATTGACGGCTGTCAGTCCCTCCGCTGCCAGGACGGCAGGCAAGCCGGCGAAGTTCCCTTGATGCAGCGCGAAGGGGAAGCCGATCGCCTCCAGTCGTTCGCGGGCGCGCGGCAGGTTGTCGGCGTCGAAGTCGATGCCGACGAGGCGCCCCGTGGGACCGACGCACTGGAGCAGTTCGGCGGCGTGGCCGGCCCAGCCGACGGTGCAATCGACGACGACCTGGCCGGGCTGTGGATCGAGAGCGGCGAGGACTTCCTGCAGCAGAACGGCGCGGTGTTCGCCGTGAGGGGTGCTTCGGTGCCGCGGTTTCATCGTGAGTGATGGCTCGTGGTCGGTGAGTGTCAAGCCCACGGGCTGCGACCCGTGGGTTTCTTCTCGAACCATTAACCACTATACACTAACCACTGCTCAAAGCGTCAGGCCGCTGGGCGATGGAACCTCTCCTGCCCACGCTCCATTCGCTGACGAAAGGAGAACTCTGTGTCCAAACCTATCGTCGAGGTCCACACCACCAACGATAAACCCACCAACCCCATTCCGGTCTTCGAGGATTCGCCAACCTTCCAGATGGCCTGCCGCCAGCTGGAGGCGGTCGCCGAGGCCATCGACATCGACAAGGGCGTCCTCGAACGGCTGGCCAAGCCGCGCCGTGCCCTGGTCGTCAGCGTGCCGGTGGAGCTGGACGATGGGCGAACCGAATCGTTCATCGGCTTTCGGGTGCAGCACAGTCTGACGAGCGGGCCAGCCAAGGGCGGCCTGCGCTACCACCCCAGCGTCGATCTGGGCGAGGTGGCAGCGTTGGCGATGTGGATGTCGTGGAAGTGCGGCATCATGAACCTGCCCTTCGGCGGCGCCAAGGGCGGTGTCGCCTGCGACCCGGCAGCCCTCTCGATCAAGGAGAGAGAACGCCTGACGCGGCGGTTCACCGTGGAGGTGTTGCCGATCATCGGCCCGCGCGAGGACGTGATGGCGCCGGACCTCGGCACCGACGAGCAGACGATGGCCTGGATCATGGACACGTACAGTATGAGCGTCGGCTATGCCTGTCCGGAGATCGTGACCGGCAAGCCCGTCGAGTTGGGCGGCTGTTTCGGACGGCGCGAGGCGACCGGCCGCGGCGTCGTCTACTGCGTGATGCAGGCGCTGCAGGAGATCCACATTCAGTCCGGTGAGTCAACGGCGGTAGTGCAGGGCTTCGGCAACGTGGGCAGTGCCGTCTGCCAGGAACTGGTGATGCGCGGTGTGCGCATCGTGGGCATTGGCGACCGTTACGGCTCCATCCAGAACCCGCGCGGCATCGACATTGCCGCCCTGACTCAGCACACCACTGCGGGCAAGTTGGTGCGCGACTTTCCCGGCGCCGAACCGATCCCCAATGACGTGCTGTTGACGCTGCCCTGCACGATCCTGGTGCCGGCCGCCCTGGAGCGGGTGATCACCGAGGCCAACGCGGGGAAGTTGCGCTGTCGCGTGCTGGCGGAGGGCGCCAACGGCCCCACGACGCCGGAAGCCGATCAGATCCTCGCGAGCAGCGACATGTTCATCATCCCCGACGTGCTCTGCAACGCGGGTGGCGTGACGGTGTCGTACTTCGAGTGGGTGCAGGACATTCAGCAATTCCTGTGGAGCGAACAGCAGGTCAATCAGAAGTTGGAAGAGTTGATGCTGCGTGCGTTCCATCAGGTGCGCCGGCTTGCGCACGAGCGACGGCTCCAGATGCGCACGGCGGCGTTGAGCCTGGGGGTGCAGAAGGTCGCCAAGGAGAAGTCGCGGCGCGGCCTGTATCCGTGATGCCGGGCGAACGGCGTGTTGTTCGTAGTTCCGCCTTTAGGCGGTTTGACGTCACACCGCCTAAAGGCGGAACTACGAACAAAAGGACCAGCCGGCTTACGCCGGCCGTTCGCCAGGAGTCGGCCGGCGCGCGTGCGCCGCTGCCTCGCGCAACTCGGCCACCTCCGGAGCGGTCAGCCGCCGCGACTTCCCCAGCGGCAACTCGCCGAGCTTCACCGGTCCCAGGGCGATGCGCTTCAGGCGCAGCACCTTGTGCTCCAATCGCGCCAGCATCCGGCGGATTTCGCGGTTCTTGCCCTCGTTCAGCGTGATGCGCAGCCAGGTGCCGCCGCCCTCGCCCTTGAGGCGCTTGACGCGCTTGGCCTTGACGTGGCCGTCGCTCAGCCAGACACCCTTGAGCAGTTGCTGCATGTCCTCCTTCGCCGGCGAACCGGCGACGAGGACCACGTACGTCTTCTCGACGCCGAAACGCGGATGCATCAGCCGATGCGCCAGGTCGCCGTCGTTGGTCAGCAGCAGTAACCCCTCGCTGGACTCGTCGAGACGTCCGACGGTGTAGACGCGCTGCGCAATGTGCGGCACCAGGTCGAGGACCACCGGGCGCCTGCCCGGATCGAAATTGGTGCAGAGATAGTTACGCGGCTTGTTGACCAGCCAGTACACCGTCCGTTCCGCGTGGATCGGCTCGCCATCGACGGTGATGCGTTGCCCGGGCGCGACACGAATGCCGAGATCGCGCACGGTGCGGCCATCGACCGAAACACGACCGGCGGCGAGGAGGTCATCGCAGTGGCGGCGCGAGCCGACGCCGGCGTGGGCCAGGATCTTGTTGAGGCGTTCCAGCGGTTGTTCGTCTTCCAGGGTCACGGTGCGGCCCTCCAGCGGTTCAGCAGGCGCGGGTTGTTCCTGTTATTGTAGCAAGCCGCCGCGAACCCAGCACCAGGGAGAGGCGTCCTTCTTTTGTCTGGTCCACTTCTTTCCGATCATGTCCCCGCCGGGGGATTTCTCGGGGCCAGGCGTCGCGCCCAAACGCCTGGCCCTCGCTGTCGAGTGGCCGACTGGCGCCCGCGACGGACAGCCTTCTTCACGGGTTGCTGTCGCTTGGAGCGGCCGCAAGGTGCCGCCAACCCGTCCGTGTGCGACAACGGCAGGTCTGTCCGTCGCCGGCGCCAGTCCTCGACCCGCTTGCGGGTTAGCAGAGTCCTGGGCTAACCCGCAAGCGGGTTCCGCTTCGGCCCCCTTGCCGGGGCGGCGGCCGCGGCGTAGTGTTCCCTCGCTGCGACGGCACAACGCCTCTTCCCGGAGAACGATCCGCAGCCCGTTCGCCTCCTCCAATCTCCGGGCGCCAAGGTGAGGCCCCCATGATTCACGTAAGCAACCTGACGAAGTTTTACGGCGATTACGCCGCCATCCAGAACGTCTCCTTCGACGTCGCTCGCGGTCAGGTCGTCGGCTTCCTCGGCCCCAACGGCGCCGGCAAAACCACCACCATGCGCATCCTCGCCGGCTACCTGACGCCCACCTCCGGCAGCGCCACCATCGACGGCCTCGACATCTTCTGGAAGCCCGTCGAGGCGCGCCGCCGCATCGGCTACATGCCGGAGAATTGCCCTCTGTATCAAGAGATGCGCGTCATCGAATACCTGCGCTTTCGTGCCGGGATCAAGGGCCTGCACGGCGGCCGACGGCGCGTTCGCGTCGATGACGTACTCAAGCGCTGCTGGCTGACCGACGTTTATCGGCAGTTGATCGGCACCCTTTCGAAGGGCTACCGCCAGCGCGTCGGCCTGGCCGACGCCCTGCTCGCCGAGCCGGCGGTGCTGATCCTCGACGAGCCGACCGCCGGCCTCGACCCGACGCAGATCCGCTCTGCCCGGGCGCTGATCCGCGAACTGGGCAAGGAGCACACGATCCTGCTCTCGACGCACATTCTGCCCGAGGTGGAGATGACCTGCGACCGCGTCATCATCATCCATCGCGGCCGCGTCGTCGCCTCCAGTTCGCTTGCGGAGCTGGCGCGGCAGGCGGGGGAACAGACGATCCTGGTGGCGCGGTTCAATGGCGATGTGAACGTGGACGCAATCTGCGCCCTGCCCGGCGTGACCGAGGTGGAGCCCGCGCCGGAGGCGACTGGGACGCTACTACGGATCCACACCGTTAGCGCGGAAGAGTTGGCCCCACAACTGGCGGCGCTGGCCGCCGAGCAGCGCTGGCAGTTATGTGAGCTGCGGCCCGAGCGGCAGACGCTCGAAGACCTGTTCGTGCAGATCACCGGGCGCGACGAAGAGGCCGCGCCCGCCTCCGAGAAGGTTGCCGTTTAGGACCGCCGCTTGCGGCTTAGCGAGTGGCTGCCCCGCTAACCCGCAAGCGGCAGAACGAGGCCCGCCATGTTTGCCACCCTCACCCTGATTCGCCGCGAACTCAGCGCCTATTTCCTCTCGCCCATCGCCTACGTGGTCATGGCGATCTTCCTGGGTGTCACCGGCTTCATGTTCTGGCGCACCCTGACCGAACTGACCGCCAGCGGGCCGCGCGGCGTCGAGTTCCCAATGCAAATGATGCTCGGCCTGGGCGATCTGCAATCGCTCCCCGGGATGCTGGCGTTCGAGGCCTTCTGGCTCATCTTCTTGATCACGCCGCCGCTGTTGACCATGCGCCTCTTCGCCGAGGAGCGCGCCAGCGGCACCCTCGAGGTGCTGCTGACCTCGCCGCTGCGCGACTGGCAGATTGTCCTCGGCAAGTTCCTCGCTTGCTACGCCTTCTACATCGTCATGTGGCTGCCGACACTGGCTTACCTGCCGGTGCTGCTCGATATGCACCTCGCGTGGGAGCCTGTCTGGACCATCTGGAGCAGGGCCCTGATCGCCGGTCTCGGCGTGCTGGCCCTGGGCCTGTTCCTGACTCTCCTGCCCGGCGACCACATCCCACGCCGCCTGGCCCTCGTCCTGGTCCTGCTCGGCGCAGTGGTGAGCGCTGCCGCGGCCTGGATACACTACAACTACGATCCGAATGTGTTCATTTTGTTCACGGTCGGCATCGACCCGATGCCGGTGCTGTCGTCGTACGCGGGCCTGGCGCTGGCGGGCGCCATGTTCCTGGCGCTGGGGCTGTTCGTCAGCAGCCTGGTGCGCAGCCAGATGGTGGCGGCGCTGGTGTCGTTGTTCCTGGGCCTGTTGTTCATCATCGCGGGCTACGCGATTATGCTCATCGCCGGCATGCGGATGGCGGAACTGGACACCGGCAACCCGGTTTACCAGATCGTCTTCTACTTTACCGTGCCGCTGCACTTCGAGCGCAACTTCAGCCGCGGCCTGATCGACTCGCGGCAACTGGTGCTCTACAGCAGCGTGGCCCTGTTCTTCCTGTTCCTGACCGTCCGCAGTTTGGAGTCTCGCCGATGGCGCTAACCAAGCATCCCCGCAAGCCGCTTGAGTCAGTTGCGGGCCGCTCCCCCAGCGGAGTACCGCACGGCTCGCGGCCCTTTTGGCACCTCCTGGCGGGCCTGGCCGGGCTGACCGGCCTGGCGACGGCTGTCGTCGCGCTCGTGATCCTATTTGTCCTGGGCGACGAGAAGGCGGCCCTGTACGCCCTCGCCGTCGGCGGCGGCCTGGCGCTGCCGGCCACCCTCTGGGTGCTGTTCAGTGGAGTTCATCTGGCGCTGTCGCGGCGCGGGGCGGTCGGCACCAACGTCGCCGTGCAGTTGCTGCTCGCGACTGCGCTGCTCGTCGGCGTGAACCTGTTCGCCTTCAACCATCACCAGCGCTGGGACATGACGTGGGACCACCTCTTCACCATCAAGGAAGACCTGCGCGACCAGCTGGCTCAGCTGCGCGGGGAAACGCGCATCGTCATGCACCTGCAGCACGTCACCTTCGGCCAGGGGAAGGAACACCAACGGGACGCCTACGACGCCGCCGCCGAGCGCAAGGTGTTGCAAAAGGTCAAGGATCTGGTCGAGCAGTTTCAGGAACTCGGGCCGCGCTTCAAGGTCGAGGTGCTCGACCGGCAGGAGGAGGGCTACAAGGACCGGCTGGCACAATTGACCAAGGAGGCGCCGGCCCTGGGTGCTGCCATCGAACGGACCGTGGAGGACAGCATTTTTTTCGCCGCTGGCGACAAGGTGCAGAGCCTGAGCTTCGCGCAGCTCTACCAACTCGACCGGCAGGCGTCGC
>WNGB01040241.1_pt1 | contig 10584 bp, 11 predicted proteins | sample 5400681 | NCBI WGS metagenome assembly WNGB01 (sample SAMN13153367, study PRJNA577476) | soil metagenome | isolation source: 115 cm soil or saprolite under grassland replicate 2 | place: USA:California | collected 2016-06-15 | reverse complement strand
GCCCAACTCCTCAACGTGGCGGTGGGCGGCAGCCTCTATCAGGACGTCGGTGCCCAGCACCCCGCGGCGATCAAGCACGACTACTTGCCGACCGCCGGCCGGCGCCGCGACGAGCGCACGCATGACGTGCGGATCGCCGCGGGCTCGCGGCTGTCCCGGCTGCTCGAGACCGAAGCACTCTCGGTGAACAGCATGCACCATCAGGGAATCGCGCGCCTGGCCCCAGGACTCGCGGCGGTCGCGACCTCCCCCGATGGCTTGATCGAGGGCGTCGAGGCCCACGATGGCCACTTCGTGCTCGGTGTGCAGTGGCACCCCGAAGACCTCGTGGAGGTCGACCCCCGGATGCGCCGACTGTTCGAGGGATTCATCACCGCCGCGGCGCCGTGACGCGCTGCGGCGTCGTGGCGCTGGCCGGGAAGCCCAACGTGGGGAAGTCCACGCTCCTCAATGCGCTCGTCGGCGAGCATCTCGCGATCGTCTCCCCCAAGCCCCAGTCCACCCGCCTGCCGGTGGTCGGACTGCTCACCCGCGCCGACACCCAGTTCATCTTCACCGACTCTCCCGGGCTGCTCGAGCCCGAGTACAAGCTGCACGAAGCGATGCGCGCCGCGGCGCTGCGTGCGATCGACGACGCCGAAGTCATCGCGTACCTGCATCCCCTGCCGGGGTTTCCCGCGCCCCCGCTCAGGGAGGTGGCGAAGCTCGACCGGCCGCCCAAAGCGCCGATCGTCACGGTCTATACCAAGTCCGATCTCGCGCCGTCCTCCACCAACCTCCACCAACCTCCACAACCTCCACCAACCTCCAGCGTCGTCGTCTCCGCCCTCACCGGCGCCGGTCTCGACAGCCTCCTCGACACGCTGCGCGCCCAGCTTCCCGAGAGCCCCTTTCACTACGACGCCGACGCGATGGCGACGCAGCCGATGCGCTTCTTCGCCGCCGAGTTCGTGCGCGAGGCGGCGTTCGAGCTGCTGCACGAAGAGCTGCCCTACAGCGTGGCCGTCGAGATCGACGAGTTCCGAGAGGGTCAAGAGCCGGTGTATATTCGAGCCGTGGTCTACGTCGAGCGCGCCAGTCAGAAGGGGATCGTGATCGGGGACGGGGGCCGCACGATCAAGGCGATCGGGCAAACGGCCCGCGGGAAGATCGAAGCCCTGCTTGGGGCGCGCGTGTTCCTCGAGCTGCATGCGAAGGTGCTGCCCAAGTGGCGGCGCCAGCTCTCGGCCCTCAAACGTCTGGGGTACGCCGGATGAGTCTCGCGCCCGACCTCCTCGACATCCTCGTCTGTCCCAAGTGCAAGGGTCCGCTCGAGCACCGCACCGCGCCCGGGGAAGCGCTGGTGTGTCATGCCTGCCGCCTGATCTACGCCGTCGAAGACGACATCCCGATCATGCTGATCGATGAGGCGAAGCATTTCTAGCGCACCCCCACCGGCGCTTTGTTTGACAACCCGAGCATACGCGGCCTAAGTTTAGGCGCGCTCGACCCTTACGTGAGGAGGCAGGTGCGCGGCACGCGCCCGACGATACTCTTCTTCTCGGCGGCTGGTCGCACAGTACCTGACTTCCTGGCCCGCTGGGTCAACGGCAAGGGCCTGACGATCGTGCCGGTGCCGGACCCCGCCGAGGTGGAGCAACGCGTGCTCCGGTCGCTGCCCCAGCTCGTGGTCATCGACGCGGACGGCGGTCCCCAGGGGCTCGCGCTCTGCGCCCGGCTCAAGGGCGACTCGTACTCGGCCATCGTCCCGCTGGCCGTCTTGACGAGCCGGCACACGACGGACCGCGTGCAGGAATGGTTCACCGCGGGGGCGGACGAGGTGATCAGCCCCCTGTTCGAGCCGACGGAGCAGGCGAGCCGGCTCGACGGGCTCATGACCCGCACCGCGCGCGACGTCGCCGTCAACCCGTCCACGCGCTTGCCGGGCACGACGGAGATCGAGCGCGAGATTCGGCGGCGCATGGAGAACGGCGAGCTGTTCGCCGTATGTTATGCCGACCTGGATCATTTCAAGGAGTACAACGATCGCTACAGCTACAACGACGGCGATCGGGTCATATACATCCTGTCGCGCATCCTGCACGACGTCGTGAAAGGACTGCTCGGCAACCGCGGATTCATCGGGCACATCGGCGGGGACGACTTCATCTTCATCATCCCGTTCGACGCGATCCCCGACGTGTGCGGCGAGGTGCTCGAGGTGTTCGACACGTTGATTCCGTACCAGTACAACGAGCAGGACCGCCGGGCCGGGTACTATTTCGGCAAGGATCGGCGCGGTCAGCTGCACCGCGTGCCGTTGATGACCCTCTCGATCGGGATCGTGACCAACCAGCACCGCCGGTTCGCGCACCCGGCACAGGTGAGCGAGCTCGCGACGGAGATGAAGAGCTACGCGAAGACGCAGCCGGGGTCGGTGTTCGTGGTCGACCGCCGCCACGACCCGGAGCTGGATGACGACGGGGTGCGCTAGATGAACGTCACCTGTCCGTCGTGCGAGACGGTGTATCGCGTGGATCCGTCCAAGGTCCCGGCGGGCGGCGTGCGCGCACGTTGCGCGGTGTGCAGCAACGTGTTTCCGGTGAGCGCCTCCGTCGCGACGCCGCCGCTGGCGCCGGCGCCCGCCACACCGAAGCCACCGCTGGTGGCGCCAGGGCCGCCCGCTCCGGCTCCTGCTCCGCCGCGGACGCCCGCCATGCCCCGCTTCTCGGGCCCCATTGCGGCACCGACGCCGCCGACTGCGCCGCGCGCCGCGCCTCCTCCCGCGCCACGTGCCGACCCCCCCCTCGCCCCCGCCCCCGCCCCCGCCCCCGCCGCCCCGCCGGCAGCGCCCGCGACGCGACCGGCCGTACCGCAAGCCGCCCCGCTGCCGCGTGCCGCCCCTCCTGCGGCACCGCGCGCGCCTGCGGCGCCGGCTGCGCCGCCCGCTCCGGTTGCGCCTGCGGGCGCGGCGCCCGGCCAGCGCATGACGGGCCCGCTCCGCCCGGTGAATCCGTTCATGGTCCAGGATCCGAAGCAGAAGGCGCGCCGGCTCGCGCGGGCGCTCGTGTCGGATCTCGTGGTATACCATCCGGAGAAGCGCCAGCAGGGACTGCGTGACGGCACGTTGCGGCAGCTCTTCAAGGACGAGATCGAGAAGAGTTGGCAGGAATACGTCGAGCAGGTGGGCGGCGAGATCGCCAAAACGACGCCGTTCTGGGCCGAGGCGCTGAACGAAATTCTCGCCGGGGGGAATAAGGTCTTCTAGGCTGGTGCGGCGGGGTCTAACCTATTAGCTTGCCAAGCAGTTAGAGCCGCCCTCCGCCGTCGGCGGGCGGCTCATTTCCTACTGAGCCCGAAGCGAGCGCACTGTGGCCCTATCCGATCGTCTTGCCGAATTCGACCGTCGTCTCACCGAGCTGCGGAGCTTTCTTTGACATAGAAGGAAAGACCAAGCGCCTGGCGGAGCTGGAGCACGCTATGGCCGAGGGCAGCGTGTGGGCCGACCAGGAGAAGTCGCGACAGGCGGTGCAAGAGATAAAAGAACTGAAGCGCTGGGTCGATCCCTACCACGCGGTGCGCAAGCGGATTGAGGACGCGCGTGCGCTGCTCGAGCTCGCAGAGGGCGAGTCAGACCAGGAGCACGTCGTGCGCCTCGTCGCCGAGATGCTCAAGGGCCGGTCCCTCGAGCAGGAGGCCGACGGCATCGCCGCCCAGCTCGAGGCGCTCGAGCTGCAGAACATGCTGCGCGGCGCCGATGACAACCGCGACGCGCTGCTCACCATCCATTCGGGCGCGGGCGGGACGGAATCCCAGGACTGGGCCGAGATGCTGATGCGGATGTACACGCGCTGGGCGGAGCGCCACGGCTTCAAAGTCGAGATGCTCGACCTGCTGCAGGGCGAGGAAGCCGGGATCAAGTCGGCGGAGATCCAGATCAGCGGCCAATACGCGTATGGGCTGCTGAAAGCGGAGAAAGGCGTCCACCGCCTGGTCCGTATTTCCCCGTTCGACGCGCAGTCCCGCCGCCACACCTCCTTCGCGTCGGTGTTCGTCTATCCAGTGGTGGACGAGGACATCGAGATCGACATCAACGACGATGACCTGCGGATCGACGTGTACCGTGCCTCGGGGAAGGGGGGGCAGCACGTCAACAAGACGTCGTCGGCGGTACGGATCACTCACCTCCCGACCAACATCGTGGTGCAGTGCCAGAACGAGCGCAGCCAATTCAAGAACAAGGCGACCGCGCTCAAGATGCTGAAGGCCCGGCTGTACGAGCGCGCCGTCGCGGAGCGCGACGCGAAGAAGGCGGAAGTGGACAAGCAAAAGGGCGACATCGCCTTCGGGAGTCAGATTCGCTCCTACGTGTTCCAGCCCTACACCATGGTGAACGACCACCGCACCGAGCTGAAAGTGGCGGATGTCCAGAAGGTGATGGACGGTGATCTGGACCCGTTCATCGAGGCGTATCTCAAGCGCTTCGGGAGCAAGGCGGCGTGACCAGCTTCGTCGAGGCGGCGCGGCGGGAGAAGCTCGCCGAGCTCGTAAAGCGCGGCGTCGTCCCGTTCGCCTATCGGTTCGATCGCAGCGGCCCGGTCGGGGCGGCGCTCGCGGGTTTCCGCGACGCCGATCCGACCGTGCACCGGCTCGCGGGGCGGCTCATTCTGCTGCGCTCCATGGGCAAGACGACCTTCGGGCATCTCGAGGATCGATCCGGGAAGATCCAGGTGTACTTCAAGGTCGACGCCGTCGGCGCCGAGCAGTACGAGGTCGTCAAGCTGCTCGACTTGGGCGATGTGATCGGCGTGGAGGGGCCGCTGTTCCGCACCAAGACCGGTGAGGTGACCGTGCGGGTGGAGCGCTTCACCCTGCTCACGAAGTCGCTGCGCCCGCTGCCGCTGGGCAAGGAGGATGCGGAGGGCAAGCGGCACGGGGAGCTGTCGGATCCCGAGCTGCGCGCGCGGCAGCGCTATGCCGACCTGGCGGTCCGTCCGGAGGTGCGCGAGGTGTTCCGCCTGCGCGCCCGCGTGGTCAGCTATATCCGCAGGTTCCTGGACGCGCGAGGCTACCTCGAGGTCGAGACGCCGGTGCTCCAGCCCGTGTACGGCGGGGCGTCGGCGCGGCCGTTCGTCACGCATTATGAGGCGCTCGACACGAACGTGTATTTGCGGATCGCGGATGAGCTGTATCTGAAGCGCTGCATCGTGGGCGGCCTCGAGAAGGTGTACGAGCTCGGGCACGACTTTCCCGAGTTCACCATGGCCGAGTGGTACGAGGCGTTCGCCGACTACGACGTGATGCTCGAGCTCACGGAGGAGATGCTGGCCGGGATGGTGCGGGAGCTGTTCGGCACCACGACGCTTGAGCGGCACGGGGCCACCATCGATTTCAAGCAGCCGTTCGCCCGCAAGGACTACTACGCCCTGGTGCGCGAGACGGCGGGGATCGACCTGGCCCGCGCGAGCGACGCCGAGCTGCGCGCGACGTTGCAGCGCAAGGAGGTCGCCGACGTCGACCGGCTGTCGGGCGCGAAGCTGGTGGACGAGCTGTTCAAGAACTACGTCGAGCCCACGCTGGTCCAGCCGACGTTCGTGCTGGACTATCCCGTGGCGCTGTCGCCGCTCGCCAAGCTCAAGCGCGGCGATCCGACGCGCGTGGAGCGCTGGGAGCTCTTCATCCAGAAGCGCGAGATCGCGAACGCCTTCAGCGAGCTCAACGATCCCGAGGAGCAGCGCCGCCGCTTCGAGCAGCAGGCGCGGTTGCGCGCGGCGGGCGACGCGGAGGCGCAGCAGCTGGACGAAGACTTCATCCGCGCGCTCGAGTACGGCATGCCGCCCACGGGCGGCGTCGGGCTGGGGATCGATCGGCTGCTGATGATCCTCGCCGACCAGTCGCACATCCGGGACGTCATCCTCTTTCCCATGCTCCGGCCCGAATGATCTCCCGGTTCGAGCTGCACATCGCCCTGCGCTACCTCCGGAGCCGCCGCGCGTCGCGGCTGCTCTCGCTCATCACCGTGATCGCCGTGGGCGGAGTGACGGTGGGCGTCATGGCGCTCGTCGTGGTGCTCGGCGTGATGAACGGGCTCCAGGCGGACCTGCGCGATAAGATCCTGGTCGCGAATCCGCACCTGCGGATCCTCACCTACGGCGAGGGCCTCAGGCTCGACGACTGGCACAAGGTGCTGGGCGAGGTGCGCCGGGCGCCCGGTGTGGACGCGGCGGCGCCGTTCGTGCTGACGCAGGGCCTCATCTCCGCGGGGCACGACTACGCCGAGGGCGTCATCGTGTACGGCGTCGATCCCGACACCGGCAGCCGCGCGGTGACGAGCTTCGCACGGCATTTCACCCGGGGCGACCTGACGTTCAAGACCACGCACTCCGATGTGGAAGGTGGGATCGCCCTCGGCACCCGGCTCGCGTCCAAGCTCACGGCGTTCCCGGGCAGCGTCGTGACGCTCGTCGCAGCGGCCGGGGCCAAGTTCAACCCGAGCGTCGGCGCCTACGTGCCCAAGTTCCATCGCTACGAAGTGACCGGGATCTTCGACACCGGGATGTACGAGTACGACAACAGTTATGTCGCGCTCGACCGCCGCGCCGCGCAGCGCTTCGCGGGACTCGACAGTGCGGTGACCGGGCTCGAGGTCCGCCTCGCCGACCCGGAGCAGGCCCAGCCGTTCGGCATCGCGCTCGAGACGCGGCTCGGCTACCCCTACCGCGCGCTCGACTGGCAGTCGCAGAACGCCTCGCTGTTCTCGGCCCTGAAGCTCGAGAAACTCGCGATGGCGTTCGTGGTGTTCCTGATCTGTGTGGTGGCCGCATTCAACGTGGTCGGCACGCTCACGATGGTGGTCCGCGACAAGACGCGGGAGATCGGCATCCTCCTCGCGATGGGGCTCAAGCAGGCGTCGATCCGCCGGATCTTCCTGGCGCAGGGGATTCTGGTCGGCCTCACGGGGACCGCGCTGGGCGTCGTGCTCGGCCTGGTGCTCGGGGGGATGTTGAATCGCGGCCACTGGATTCCCATCGATCCGTCGATCTACTTCATCGACCATCTCCCCGTGCATACGCAGCTGCTCGACGTGCTGCTCGTGATCGGGGCGAGTCTGGTGATCGCCACGCTGGCCCCGCTGTATCCGGCGATGCAGGCGGCCCGGCTCGATCCGGTCACCGCGATTCGTTACGAATGACGACGCTGCTCGAAGCCCGCGGGGTCCGTAAGGTGTTCGCCGGCGGCGACGGGCAGCCGCTCGAGGTGTTGCGCGCGGTGGAGCTCGAGGTCCATCGCGGCGAGTTCGTCGCCATCGTGGGCGCGTCCGGGGCCGGGAAGAGCACGCTGCTGCATCTGCTCGGCGCCCTGGATCGGCCCACCGGCGGAGACGTCTGGCTCGACGGCTCCCGCTACGCCGACTTGGACGCGACCGCCCTGGCCGAGCTGCGGAACCGCAAATTGGGCTTTGTCTTTCAGTTCCACCATCTCTTGCGGGAATTCTCCGCGTTGGAGAATGTGATGATGCCGCTGTTGATCGGGGGGATGGCGCAGCGCCAAGCCCGCTCCCGGGCCGAGGAGCTGCTCTCCCTCGTGGGCCTCGCGGGACGGATGACGCACCGGCCGGCCGAGCTGTCGGGCGGCGAGCAGCAGCGCTGTGCCGTGGCGCGCGCCCTCGTGCACGACCCGAGCCTGGTGCTCGCGGACGAACCCTCGGGCAACCTGGACCACGCCAACTCGGACCGGCTGCACGATGTATTCTTTCGGCTGGCGCGGGAGTACGAGACGGCGGTGGTGGTCGTCACCCACAATCGGCAGCTCGCCGGGCGGGCGGATCGGATTCTGATGCTCGAGGACGGTCGCCTGGTGGCGGTCGGCTCGGTGGACGCGATACCCTGATGTTGTGCGATAACTGTAAGGAGCGCGACGCGGTCATCAACCTGACGCAAGTGGAGCACGACACGAAAGTCACGCTCCACCTGTGCGAGCAATGTGCGCAGCAGAAAGGCGTCGAGACCGGCGCGTCGGTGCTCAAGACGCCGCTCGGCGGCTTCCTGCAGGGCATGATCGGGAAGGGCGGGAACGTCCTGCCCACGCCCGCCGACGGCCTGCGGTGTGCCGCCTGCGGGAGCACGCTCAAGGACTTCCGGGAGTCGGGGCGGCTGGGGTGCTCGCAATGCTACGAGTCGTTCGCGCCGCACCTGCGCGACCTGCTGCGCCGGCTGCACGGCTCCAGCCAGCACGTGGGCGAGCGCTACGCCCCGCCGGGCGCGGAGGGAGCCACCGACCCGCGCCTCCAGCTGCTCGAGCTCAAGGAACAGCTGCGGCGGGCCGTCGAGAACGAAAACTTCGAGCTCGCCGCGGAGCTGCGCGACCGCATCCGGGTGCTCGAATGATCGACCTCTCCCTGCTCCCCGACGGCGGTATGGGCTGGCTCGACGCGTCCGGGCCGAAAGGCAGCATCGTCCTCTCCACCCGCATCCGGCTCGCCCGCAACCTCGAGGGCTACGTGTTCAGCCAGCGGGCCAAGGACGCCGATCGTAGCGCGGTGCTCACGCGCGTGGAGGAAGCGAGCGCGGCGAGCGATCTACTGCAGGGCGCCGTGACCATCCGATTGGACCGGCTGGAGCGCGTCGACCGCCAGCTGCTGCACGAGCGGCACCTCGTGTCCAAAGAGCTCGCGGGACTGGAGCGCGAGGCGCGGCCCCGACCCGGAGCGGCGCTGGTGGTGCAGGGGACGGTGGGGGTGATGGTGAACGAGGAAGACCACTTACGATTGCACGGAATGCGCTCGGGATTCGCCCTGGAAGACGCCTACGCCGATCTCGAGGGGCTGGACGCCGATCTGGGGCGTCTCCTGCCCTTCGCGTTTCACCCCGAATTTGGCTATCTTACCTCCTGCCCCACCAACGCGGGGACCGGACTCCGGGCGAGCGTGCTTATCCACTTGCCGGGCCTCGTCTTGACGAAGGAAGTCGGGAAAGTGTTGCAGGGACTCGCCCAGGTTGGGCTCACCTTCCGGGGTTTGTACGGGGAGGGGAGCGAGGTCGTCGGGAACTTCTTTCAGCTATCCAACCAGACGACTCTGGGGAAGTCGGAAGACGAGCTGCTCGATCACCTTGGCAAGATTGTCCGGCAGGTGATCGAGTATGAGGAGCAGGCGCGCGACGTGCTGCTGCGCACGGCCCCCGACGAGGTGGCCGACAAGACCTGGCGGGCATACGGACTGCTTAAGTACGCTCGGAAGTTGACGTTTGAAGAGACGATGAACCTATTGAGCGGGGTGCGGTTGGGCGTCGGGTTGAATCTGATCCCGAGCTTGAGTGTATACACATTGAACAAGCTGTTGATTTTCACCCAGCCCGCGCACCTGGCGGCACTCGAGGGACGCCAGACTGGCGATCCCGAGTTGCCCACGGTGCGCGCGACGTATGTACGTCGCGTGCTGGAGACCGAGGCGGCGTGAGGAGGAGGTAGGGGGGAGATGAACGGGTACAACTTCACGGATCGGGTCCGCAAGGTCCTGCAGATGGCGCGGGAGGAAGCCGCCCGGCTGCACCACGAGTACGTGGGGACCGAGCACATCCTGCTGGGCCTGATCCGCGAGGGCGAAGGCGTCGCCGCGGCGGTGCTCACCAACCTGAACGTCGATCTCGAAGAGATCCAGCAAAAGATCGAAGAGACGGTCAAGAAGGGCAAAGCGGCGGCGGCGGCCGGGCCCGACTTGCCGTACACGTCGCGGGCGAAGAAGGTGCTCGAGCTGGCGATGAGCGAAGCGCGCGAGCTGAACCACTCCTACGTCGGCACCGAGCACCTGCTGCTCGGGCTGCTGCGCGAGGAGAAGGGGATCGCGGCGCAGGTGCTCACCGACGCCGGCGTGAACCTCGAGCAGGCGCGGGCGGAAACGCTGCGGCTGCTCGGCAGCGAGATGCCTTCGGGACCGGCCCCCGCCGGCTCCGGCGCGCAAGCCCCGAGTCCCAAGAGCGAGAAGAAATCCAAGACCCCCGCGCTCGACCACTTCTGCCGCGATCTGACCCAGCTCGCGGCCGAGGGTCAGCTCGATCCCACGATCGGGCGTCAGAAAGAGATCGAGCGGGTGATGGAGATCCTCTCGCGCCGCAAGAAGAACAACCCGGTGCTCATCGGCGAGCCGGGGGTGGGGAAGACCGCGATCGTCGAAGGGCTGGCCCAGCTGATCGCGAGCGGCCAGTGCCCCGATGCGCTGAAGGATCACCGCGTGCTGTCGCTCGACATGGCGGCGGTGATCGCGGGCACCAAGTACCGCGGCCAGTTCGAGGAGCGGCTCAAGGCGATCATCAACGAGATCGCGCAGAACCGGAACATCATCCTGTTCATCGACGAGTTGCACACGCTGGTGGGCGCGGGCGCGGCGGAGGGCGCGGTGGACGCGTCCAACATGTTGAAGCCGGCGCTGGCGCGCGGCGAGCTGCAATGCGTGGGTGCGTCGACGCTCAACGAGTACCGCAAGTACATCGAGAAGGACGGCGCGCTCGAGCGTCGTTTCCAGACGGTGATCGTCGACCCGCCGACGGTGGACGAGACGATCGAGATCCTCAAGGGGCTGCGGAAGCGCTACGAGGAGCACCACCGGGT
>WNGB01014359.1_pt1 | contig 10584 bp, 10 predicted proteins | sample 5400681 | NCBI WGS metagenome assembly WNGB01 (sample SAMN13153367, study PRJNA577476) | soil metagenome | isolation source: 115 cm soil or saprolite under grassland replicate 2 | place: USA:California | collected 2016-06-15 | reverse complement strand
GCCCCCGCCCGTCCACGTCGCGCGCTGCCTGGGTGAGGTGTACCGCCGCGAGCCACTGACAGATGGCTTGGCGACTACGGAGCCGAAGGTGGGCGTAGGTAGCGGTGCCGCAGGGTGAGGTCGATGGCGAGCCCAATCACCGAGTCTGGACTGCCGCCACGTACGCCCTCAGCACCCGATCCTGCTGCCCATCCACGGACGCGAACGACCGACGTTGTCGCATGTGTGCGAAGGCATAGCTCTGGCTCGATCCCCACCGATGACTGTTGAGCGCCGTCATGGCCGGGTCGAAGCGTCACAGGTCCTTGCGGAGGAAGGACGCCGCCGCCAGCCCCCAGATCATCGCCACCCACACCGCGGCCCACGCGAGGTAGGTGGCCGTCAGGGGTGCCGCGCTCAGGAACGGGAAGGCCCCGGCCCCTGGCCCGCCGAACTCGACGAGCGCCGACGGGTCCTGGAACGCGTGCATGGCCCCGCGCCACAGGCCGTCGGTGGGCAGCAGGATCCGCGAGACCGTGCCGACGCGTCCGACGGCGTCGTTGCCGAGGGACTCGCCGATGCCACCCACCACACCTGCGATCCAGGTGGCACCGAACAGGCCGACCGCGACCACGCCCGACGCCATCGGCGAGATGGCTGTCGACAGCAGCAGGGCGAGGGTGAGCAGTACGACTGTCTGGGCTGCGAGCAGCGCGAGGGCGGCTGCCAGCTGCGGTGGCCAGTAGTCCACCGCCGCCCAGACGACGAGGCACTGGGCCAGCCCGGCGAGCACGACGAAGCCGCTGCCGAACACCGCCAGCCCCAGCCACTTGCCCAGCAGCACCGCCGAGCGGCGTACCGGCCGTGCCAGCACTGCCAGCGCGATGCCCGACTCCGTTTCGCCGGACAGGGTGGGGCCAGCGAGGAAGGCGGTACCCAGTGCTGCGATCAAGCTGAAGCCGAACATCACCAGGTTGAGCAGGATGGACGCCGTCAACCGGGCCTCGCCGCTGGTGAGCGTGCCGGCGCCCGACTCGGCCGCCAGGCGTGAGAACCCCCAGCCGCTCACCGCGAGCAGCACGACGGTGAGCGCGGCGAGAGCCAGCAGTACGCGCCGGCGGGACGCCTCGCGCAGGGTGAGCGCAGCGATGGTCACAACTGTCCGTACCGTCGTCACTGGTCGCCTCCGTTACCGGCCCGCAGGATGCCGAGCAGGCGCTGCTCCAGGCTGATCCTTCCGGGCTCGACGGCGTGCACCCGTACACCCAGGGCGGCCAGGTCGCGCACCAGGTCGGGAACGGCCGTCCGGTCGTCGTCGGCCGGCAGCGCCACGGTGAACCAGTCGCCGTCTCGCTCGACATCCCCGGTTGCGGCAAGCCGCTCCTGCGCCGCCGGGGGAAGGTCGGTCAGCTGCAGTCGGAGTTCGCGTTGACCGAGCAGCTCGGCGAGGCTCCCCGATGCGGCGACCCGTCCCCGGTCGAGGATGACCACCCGGTCGCAGACCCGCTCGACCTCGCCGATCAGGTGCGAGTTGAGCAGCACCGCGACGCCCCGAGACTTCAGACCCAGCAGGAGGTCGCGTACGTCCGCGCGGCCGAGCGGGTCCAGCGCGCTGGTCGGTTCGTCCAGGACCACGAGCTCCGGCCGGGCCACCAGGGCGACCGCCAACCCGAGGCGCTGCTGCATCCCCTTCGAGAAGCCGCCAACGCGATCGCCGGCGCGTTCGGCCAGGCCCACGAGCGACAGGCAGTCGCGCTGCTCGGGTGCGGGCACGCCGACCCCCGCCAGACGGACGTGGAGGGCCAGCACCTCGGCCGCGCTCAACCACGGCTGATACCGGAAGAGCTCCGGCAGGTAGCCGACGCGGGCACGCGCGGCCGGATCGGCCGCGGGCCGCCCGAGGAGCATCGCCTCTCCCGCATCGGGGCGGACCAGGCCCAGGAGCATCTTGATCACCGTGGTCTTGCCGGCCCCGTTCGGACCGAGCAGCCCGACCACCTCGCCGCGGCCCACCTGCAGGGACACGTCGTCGACTGCCGGGCGCCGGCCGTACCGTTTGCGCAGGCCCGAGCACCACAAGCCGGCCGCAGGCGGCAGGTCGGCAACCAGCTGCGCCGCCGCGCGAAGGGCGGCGTCGTTCCCGACGGCGGTGGAGTCGGCGGCCACGGTCACCGCAGGTCCCGGGCGATCGACAGGACCTCGTCGGCGTCCAGCGAGCCGGCTACGGCGGTCACCACGCCGTCATGCACCCACACGACGACCGCCATCGTCCGGTCACGGGCGACCATCACCGTGGCCGGCACACCGTTCACCTGCGCCGAGGACGTGGTGACCTGGTCGGCGGGCACGGGCAGCGGCAGGGTCGAGCCGTCCGCGGTGAACGTGCGCAGCTGCGCCGCGACGTCCTCGGGCAGGCCCGGCAACGACAACAGGTAGTCGCGCACCGTCTCGAACGGCACTCCGGAGGAGAACGCCGACGGGGCGACGGCGCGACCGACAACGAGGGCAGGCATCCCGGCGGAGGACGACCAGACCTGAGCCACGCCCGGGCCGGCGACCAGCCGCACCCGACTCCCGTCCAGACCCGGCGGGAGAGGCGGCAACGACTCCCCGGCCTCAGCGGCGGCCCGGGCGGCCCGGTCCGCCGAGAAGGTGAACGTGGCGCTCACCTCGCCGCCCACCTGGTAGACCGGCTCGCCGCTGACCCCTCGGGGCAGGGTGGTCACCTCCGGCACGTCGAGACCGGTCTCCGCTGCCGCGGCCGCCGCGTCGGGGACCTGGTGCACGTCGCCGTCACCGGTCACCACGACCTCGCCGTACGCGCGCAGGTCGGGCAGGGCGTTGAGATCGGCGGTGCTGAGGCTGACCGGAGCGATCCGCTCGGTCCGGAAGATCTGCAGCCAGTCGTTGGCGGCAGCGGTGCCGGCGCCGGTCAGGACGATGGCGACGGCGAGGGCCGCGACGACGGGACGGCGCAGGACCCCGCGGGATCGACCGGCACCCGGCGACGCCGCCCGCCCCGGTCCCGCGGCGGGCGCAGCCGTCGACAGCCGCCGCCACGCGGCGGCGACGTCGACGCCCGCGCCGCCCTCGGTCGCCAGCGCCGCGTCAACGAGGGCGGCGTCCTCGCGCATGGCGGCCAAACCGCCGAGGCACTGCGGGCAGTCGGCGACGTGCTCGCGGTCGGAGTCGGCCACCCCAACCGGCTCGTCGAGCAGCCGGCGCAGCACCCCTTCAGTCGGATGACGCATGACGGTTCAACTCCTCGCGCAGGGCGGATTCGGCGCGCCGCACGGTGGTGCCGACGCTGCCGGGGGACAGGTCAAGCGCCGCGGCGACGTCGGCGTAGGTCAGGCCGCTGTGCCGCAGCACGAGCGCCACGGCCTGCTTACGGGGCAGCCTGGCGAGCGCCGCGCGCACGCGGCCGCGCTCCTCGAGCGTCACCACCGCCTCCGCCACGTCGGACACGACGGCGTCGTCCGCCGCGGCGGCGGTCTCCTCCCGCGAGGCACGCCGGCGCCCCGAACGGAGCAGGTTCAGCGCGGTGTGGGCGGCGGCGACGCAGAGCCAGCCGCGGGCCTCCCCCGCCGGCACCGACGAGCGACCGAAGGAGAGGAACACGTCCTGTGCGACATCCTCGGACTGATCCCACGAGCCCAGCACCCGGGCCGCCACACCGACGACCCGTTGGTAGTCCCGGCGGAAGACCTCGCCCAGGTCGGCGCGCACGGCACCGCGCGCCGAACCCGACACCGCCACGCGCTTCTTCCTCTCGTCCCGCCCCAACGCGGCACCGGCGACCGCTCCCGGGACCGCCAGGACGGCCGCGGGCGCCGCTCGACCGTGCCGAACCAGATCCATACCTCTACAGCACCGCCGGGATCTGGAATGTGACACCCGGCGTCGCCGTGTACCCGTAACGAGGCCGGACGGGGAGTTCAGCCGCGTCCTGCCGCCGGGCAGCACCTCCTCGTCGACCGTAGCGCCGAGGGTGCAGCGACCCCTACCTCGCCTCACCACCGAGCCCGGTGTCTCGTCCCCACCCCCACCGCGGTATGAAGAGCCCCAAACCCTCGCCTGATGTCGTCCGCTACGGACGCATCAGTGGCCACGGCACCGACCTTTCGCGTGAGCGCGCAGACAACCGCTATGCCGAGGAATCCGACGTATCAAATGGATTCTTGCCTGTGCCGTGGTTAACCGTCCGAAGGCACGACAATTCTGATATTTCAGCAACCAGGTACCCCGGGCTGGCGCGAAGTCGGCTCATGGTGTGACATCTACTCGAGCCGATGCGCTTATCAGACGGCGGAATGCGGCCATTGGAGCGGCTATACGTCCATACACGGAGGTCGTTTTGACTGACAACGGGATGAAAGGTCGTGTGAAAGTGTTACTCGGAGGGCCTGCCCAGGTAAACGACCCATTGGTGCAGGGGGATGTTCGTTCAGACCCCACCAACCAGCACCAAGCCCTTCAGGTGCTCACCCTGGCTCAGCGAACGGCTGAGGAACACGTCGCGAGTGCCCGGCGTAAAGCGGACACGATTTGTACGGATGCGCGCGGAGCCGCGGAGCAGATAGTCCGAGATGCCCAGGCGCGGGCCAACGTACTCAAGCAGGAAGCGGAGAAGGCGCTCTCCGACGCGCACGCAAAGGCCGCGCAGGTAGCCCGGGACGCCCAGACCCACGCCAAGGACGCGCAGCGCAACGCCAAGGAGATCTTGTCCGATGCGCAAACCAGGGCTGACGAGATGGCCAAGGATGCCCAGGCGAACGCCGACGATCTCATGCAGCGAGCCCAACAGCGCTATGAGGATGCCGTCGGGAGTCTGGCCGCCAAACGTGAAGCGCTGCAGCAGCAGATCGAAACATTAGAGCAGTTTGACCGGGAATACCGGGGCCGGATCACGGCATTTCTGCAGAATCAGCTACGTGCCCTCTGGGTAGACCAGCCGCAGGTGAATCCGGAAGAACTCGAGCAACCGGGCGCCGCGGCGCCCGTACCGGCCCAGGAGCGCGATTCTGATCATTCCTAGCGGGCGGGCGGTTCACGCGGTCGAAAATGCGCCGGGCGCGAGGGGCGGCCAGTTTCGGTCCCGCAAGTTCGGGTGGCGGCCGGTGCGTCCTCCTGATACGCGGGTGTCCCAAGCAGTTCGTCGACGGTGACGAACCGGTAGCCCTGGCGGAGCAGTGCTTCGGCGGTGATGCGGACGGCCCGGACCGTCTTGCCGCGGTTGCCGCGACTGTCGAACCCGTCGTGGAAGATGAGGATCGAGCCGGGTCTGGTGTTGGGAGAGCTTTACCGAAACGCAGCGTTTGGTTTCTACTACCACGGTAATACTTACTACCATGATAGTAGATACCGTGGTGGGCGCCCCCCAGTTGGAGGAAGACGCCGCTCTCGGCCGGACCACGGGCGGACCAACCCGTCGGTCGACAGGTGAGCCGCGACGCGGACCGGCCATGTGGCTGCTGCTGGTCGCGGCGGCGTACGTGGCGGCCATGTCCGTCGCCGTGGTGCCCCGATCCGCGCTGGGCTGGGACGAGTCGCTGTATGTCAGCCAGGTCGACCCGCACACTCCGGCGGGTTACTTCAGTGCTCCGAGGGCGCGGGGGGTCACGTTCCTGGTCGCGCCCGTGGTTCGGGTGACCGACTCGGTGCCGGTGCTTCGGGCGTACCTCGCCGTACTCGCCGGAGTCTTGCTGGTCGCGGCGTTCTGGCCGTGGCTGCGGGCGGTACGCCGGCCGTGGCTGGTGCCGCTGGCAGCGCTGCTGTTCAGTGGCCTGTGGGTGGTGCTGTTCTATGGCGCGTCCGTCATGCCCAACCCGTGGGTCGCGTTCGGCTGCCTGGGCGCCGTGGGCTGGTTCGTCCGCTACGGCAACCGCGCTGCGGACCACCGCGGCGTCCAGGAGGGCAACGGTGCTGTCCGTTGGGCGCCCGTCGGGGTGGCGGCCGGGCTGGCGTTCGCGACCTTGATGCGTCCCACCGACGCGTTCTGGGTCAGCGTGGCGCTCGGCATCGTCATGCTGGCGTCGCGGCGATGGCGGCGGCCCGCGTTGTGGCTGGCGGTCGTCGTCGGCGACGCGCTCGGCTTCGTCCCGTGGCTGGTCGAGTCGTACCTCCGCTTCGGCGGGCCGGCGGCCAGGCTGCACCGCGCCAGCGGGGTCGAAGGCGGGCTGAGCTGGCACCCGCTCGCGGCCCTGTACGAGATGCGGGCGGTCAACGGGCCACTGCTGTGCCGGCCCTGCGACACCCACGTCACCCATCCGCTGCTGATCATCTGGTGGTTGGCGATTCCCGGCTTCGTGATCGCGGGACTGCTCGCCGCGGCGCGGTCCCGGCAGCTGGCCGCGCTGGCGATTCCCGCCGCGTGCGGGGCGACGCTCGCCGCCTCCTACCTGCTGACCGTGCCGTACGCTGCGCCCCGGTTCCTGATCCCGGCGTACGCCCTGCTCGCCCTGCCGATTGCGGGCCTTCTCACCTGGTTGATCGAGGCACTACCCCGTCGACTACGGGTGCCCGCGGTCGGCTTGCTCGCGCTGCTGCTGGCCGTGCACCTGGGGCTGCAGGCCGCCGTGCTGATCCACCAGGTCGACCGGCACACCGGCACGGCGCTCGGCTACCCACCCGCGGCCGCGGCGCTGGAACGGCTCGGGGTGGACAAGCCGTGCGTGATCGTGGGCAAGGACGCCGTGCCGATCGCGTACGACATGGGCTGCGAATCGGCCGCGGTGATCGGGAACAACAAGACGACGACCGACGCAGGGGTGCTCTCGATGTCGCACCACGCGCGCGCGGCGTACGTCACCCATCACGCCAAGCCGCCGAAGTACCTCGCCTCCTGGCGCCGCCACAAGCTGCCCACCGCACCCGGCGAGCACCAGTGGTACGCCTTCACACCACCATGGCAGGTGACGGTATGACGGATCCTGAGCCGGCCAGCACGCCGAACCGCGGACGCTCAGGCGATCAGCAGCGCAGTACGCTGAACGCTATGCGGGAGCACGACCGCCACGCGCGCCGCTTGCCCGGCATGCTCGAGGACGAGGTGCTCGCCGTGCTGTGGGCCAGCGACCATCCGATGAGCCCGGCGGACGTACAGGCCACGCTGGGCGACACACTGGCGTACACCACGATCATGACCACGTTGAGCCGGCTGTACCGAAAGGGCCTGGCGAAACGTACCCGGGTCGGCCGTGGTTTCGTGTACGTCGCGGCCGTGGACGAAGTAGCACACACCGTACGGGAGTTACACGCCCTGCTCGCCCGGCGACCCAACCGGGCGGCCGTGCTGCAGCAGTTCGTCTCGGAGCTGTCCGACGAGGACGAGCAGATCCTGCAACAGCTGCTCAGGGACGACACCGGATAGGAGATCGACGAGTATGCGCCTCGTGGTCTACCTCCCCGTCGTCACCTCCGTACTGCTCGGAGTGACCGCGCCGTGGCTGGCCAGGCTGCTGCCTCCCAGGCTCGGTGCCCGGCTGCTGATCGGTGCCGGCGCGGCATGCGCGGCGAGTACGGCGTTCTCGCTCGGCGCCTTGGCATTGACCTTCCTCGGGCAGTTCCCGACCGTTGCCGGGCTCGGCGGGTGGTCGGCGGCGCTGCTGCACCAGGACGATCCGGTGCCGCTGCCCACCGGTCAACTGGCCACCATGGCCGCAGCGGTGATCCTGGTGACCTTCCTGACCGCCGTGGTCCGGCACACCATGACGCTGGTACGCCTCCGCCGCGCCGCACCACAGCCGCAGCCCTCCTCCACCGGCCTGGTGATCGTCAACGACCCGCAACCACAGGCGTACGCATTGCCCGATCTCGGCGCCGGTCGCGTCGTGATCTCCACCGGGATGCTGCGCGCGCTGCGGCCGCCCGAGCGCAGGGTGCTGTTCGCGCACGAGAGGGCCCACCTGCGCCATCGCCACCACCTGTACCGGATGGCGACCGTGGCGATCGCCGCTCTCGACCCGCTGCTGCTCACCCTGCCCGCCGCAGTACGCCACCTCACCGAACGGTGGGCCGACGAGGACGCCGCCACCGCAGTCGGCGACCGACGCCTGACCGCCAGGGCCATCGCGCGGGCGGCGCTCGCGGCACACCACGCACCCACCCTGCAAGGCGCGGTCGCCATCGGCGAAGGCGACGTGCCCAAACGGGTCAGGTCACTGCTCGCCCCCCGACACGGGCTCGGACGCGGAGCCGTGGCCGCACTGCTCGCCGCACTCGTTGTCTGTGCCGGCTCGACAGCAGAAATCGGCCGCGACGCCGACGACCTCTTCGACCTCGCGGCAACCGCACCGAGCGCGCTCCACGCACCTCAACGGTCAGACCGCGATGTACCGCGCGGCGACGGACAACCACTGGCCGGCCACACCAGCGACCACCGGTTCACCGCCACCGCCGGCGGCACGGTCCCGATCTCGAACCGCAGATCGTCATCGAACAGCAGCGGCATCACCGCCGCGACTCCACCTCCCACAACCGCCAGCTCCACAGGTCTCTGAGAAGGCGCCCGACCACCGGCCATCACGAGCCGAACTGGCAGGCACGGGAGTTGGTGGGCCGGGAGTAGCGTCGACCGAAACCTGTGGATTGGCGTGCCACGATGAGGTGGCAAGATCAGTTGCAGGAAGGGGACGAAGTTGTCGGAGAGACCAGGAACCCTAGCTGACGATCCGTTCAGCGGTCGGCAGCCGACCAGTCACGAACGGCTGACGGGGCTGCCCTGGGATGCGTCGTACTACGACGGCCCTGCGCCTTGGGATATTGGCCAGCCGCAGCCAGCAATAGTGCGTTTGGCATCCGAAGGCGGATTCGCCGGAGCGGTGCTCGATGCGGGCTGCGGGACCGGTGAGAACGCTCTTCACGTCGCCTCGCTGGGATTGTCGGTTCTGGGCGTTGACGTGGCTGAGACGGCACTGGCGATCGCCCGAGCGAAGGCCGACGACCGTGGGATCGAGGTCGAGTTCGCTGCGGCAGATGCGTTCCAGCTGGAGCGTTTGGGGCGCAGGTTTGAGACGGTGCTGGACTGCGGACTGTTCCACACCTTCGACGGCGACGAGCGACCGGGATACGTGACGAGTCTAGGGTCGGTGACCGAGCACAATGGAACCCTGTATGTGTTGTGCTTCAGTGACGATGGTCCCGATACTGGCCCGCACCCCATCAGTCAGGAAGAGCTGAGAGCGGCGTTCAACCCCAGCAATGGATGGAATGTCACCGCCATCGAACCGGACCGGGTTCAGACGAGATACCACAACGACGGCGCACCGGCCTGGTTCGCGACAATCAAACGGATCTAGACTGCGGGACTGGTCGGTCCGGTGAGCGATCCCGTGCCGTCACAACGCCGCAGCCATTCAGCCGGAACGACGGCGATGCCGGTCCCTGTCAGGCCGAACGAGCGGCCGCAGGCGACCTCCCACACATGGCCGTCGAGGTCACGGAAGCCGCCGGCGTACCCGCCGTAGAAGGTCTCCGACGGCTCCCGGATGATCTCGGCACTTCATGCGCCACCGCCGGGATCGCCGACCGTCTCGGTGGGCGTCCGAAGCGCGGCCTCGATCTCGAGGTTCACCTGCACCTTGTCGCCGACCACGACGCCACCGCCGTCCATCGGCATCTTGTGGTCGACGCCGTAGTCGTTGCGGTCGATCGTGGTCACGGCGGAGAACCCCGCCCGTACGCCACCGAGGCCGTCCGGACCGAAGCCGTTGACCTCGAGCGCGAGCGACACCGGCCGCGTGGTGCCCTTGATCGTCAGGTCGCCGTCGAGCACGTAGTCACCGTCGTCGAGGTGGACCCCGGTCGACCGGAACGACCAGGTCGGGTGGTGCGCGACGTCGAAGAAGTCCGCGGAGCGTACGTGGTCGTCGCGCTGCGGGTGGCAGGTATCGATCGAGGTTGCGTCGATCGTCACCGCCACCTCGGAGTCGATGACGTTCTCGCCGGTCCGGATGGTGCCGGAGAAGCGGGCGAACCGGCCACGCACCTTGCACGCCATCAGGTAACAGACGGTGAACGAGACGTCGGAGTGTACGGGGTCGATGTCCCAGATCCCGGCGACGTACCCGGGATTCAGGTTGACCGTGGAGGCCATCACGTCTCCTGCTCTGTGGTCGGGGATAGTAGGCGCCCTGGTGGACGCGTTCGTGGCGAATCGGTACGGAGTCGAGCCGCACCTGCGTGTCCCCGGTGTACGGGCTGTCACTCCCACGCTGGTAACTCCGCGCTAACGCGTACCCGGGTGTGGACGCTTGGACCACGGCCCGCGGATGGGTGTCAGGAGAAGGCCGGCCGGCCGTCTTGACCGGATTTCACCCGGGTACGCGCCCGCCCACTGCGCCGACAGTCGTACCCGACGCAGGATTCGGCGGTGCCGCAATGACGTGGGTCAGCCGGCCGGCTCCCGCGCCGGGGTGTGGTGCGCGACGAGTACGAGGATCTGTTCGACGATCTGCCGCAGCGGCTCGGTGCTCTGCTGGACCCGGCACAGCACCAGTGCCCCCTCCAGGCAGCCGCAGAGCTGTACTTCGTCTGCAAGATCCTCGGCAGTGAGCTCATGTGGCGCACCGTCGACAGCTCGGTGCAGCTGCTCGGCGCCCGTGG